>Ga0307509_10006145_pt1 | contig 16284 bp, 14 predicted proteins | sample 10_EM_MG_FD_202245 | JGI IMG/M metagenome (GOLD analysis project Ga0307509, IMG submission 202245) | Populus trichocarpa ectomycorrhiza microbial communities from riparian zone in the Pacific Northwest, United States - 10_EM | ecosystem: Host-associated > Plants > Roots > Unclassified | place... | reverse complement strand
TAACATATTTTAATTTATTTCTTTTAAAAAAAAAATATTTTCATTCAATTCAAGAGATTATATATATATAAAAAATTGAATTTTTTTTCTTATTTAAAAATTATATTGTTTAAATATACCCCATGACCTGTAACAGATACGGGAGTGGGTCTTTGATGGTAACTCCATGCGAGTTTATAACACTTGAATTTAAAAGGTGATGGATTAAGATATGTTGTTTTTAGCACAAAACATGTAATGGTTATGGGCCTATTTCCATGCACATTTGATTAGCTTAGATAGAACACCTGAGTCTGGATATTGAGTTGGGCTTGGGCTGATGCTCGAACCCGGGTGTTTGGCGTCTGCACAGCACCTTTCTTGGTGGGCTTGATTAAGGTTTCAGGTGCATCACTTTGAATCTAGTCCTAAAACGATGAATCTTTTTAGATTTTGACACCCCCATCCAAAGGGAAAACCTCTAACAGTCCTCTAATCATTATCAAGAATGTTTTATCTAGTCTCCAATTAATTTCTTTTTATCTCAATTGAATCCTCAAGATACAAGAGTGAGAAAATTCTCAATGAACTCCCCTTTACGGAAGTTCATGGTATAAGAGGCTTTAAATTTGTGCATAGGAAATCCATAGTTTCCTATTAAAAATTTGTGAGGAATTTAGATGGAGAATTCAATTGAGAATTTCTATAAGCACTTAGAGGATCCAATTGAAATAAAAAAATTTCTTTGTAGACTCAATCTGAGTTATAGTTTTTCCAAAGAAACTGCTCAGTTTAACTGTCGCTATGATGCCTACCGTTGAGTACTGTCTGATAACATTGTGTGGTAAGGATTGGTGCAAGCATCTCGCAAGCAACTTCCTGTCTTTCAGTTTGACACTCATCAATTCTTCTTCTCCCTTCTCCGCATGACTCCATTTTCTCTACTTTGTTCTACACCCCTCTCACTGTCTCTTCCCCTAGAGTAACAGAACCACCTGCATGCATCATGGCTTCACCAATCCTTAAATTCCCATTTCTTTCTCACACCACTTCCCTCTCGAAGCCTCTCGCCTTTTATCCCCTCTCCCTCACTCCTAAACCAAGAAAAACCTCGAGGCCAATACATGTAAAGCAGCAGCAGCAAGGGTCTATTAAGTGCCATGCAGTTACAGATCTTACAAGTGGTAATACTGTACCTTCATCAATTGAGGATCAGAGTAAAGGAGAGGATAATGATGATCACTTAGTGCTTGTGGGTCCTTCTAGTGAGGAGGAAAGGAGGGGAGAAAGAGAGGTGGCAGACTATGATTGGACAGAAGAGTGGTACCCACTTTATCTTACCAAGGATGTACCAGATGATGCTCCTTTAGGCCTAACTGTGTTTGATAAGCAGGTAGTGTTGTATAAAGATGGACAGGGTGAACTTCGCTGTTTTGAAGATAGATGTCCCCACAGGTAATAAATCTTATCACATGTATGTTTCAAGTTTTCTTGTCTTGTGTTGAGTACTAGAAGTTGGATCTTGCTTTGATTTCACATCCAAGAAAAGGGCATTCGGGTTCTTTTCTTAGTTTCTTGTTTTGATGTTCTTGTTGTGATTTCTCTTGTTTGGTTTTAGGATTTTGCTGGATATATAGTGAAATTAGCCGTGGTTTAGGTTTGGGATTAGATTGTATGCATGATTAAAAGAAATTTTTGATTAATTAAACAAACTGCTGCACATTTGAATATGTATAAACCGTGAACTAAGTGTTTCGTGTATGGTCTATTGAAATTGAATATATGGGGATGCTGTATTGCTAATGGTAATGAACAGAAATTCTTGAACTTTGATGGATCATCTGCATTTGATGGCAAAGATTTCCCTGCTCTATGGCGTTAGTCGTACTCAAAATTTCCGTGGGAACACTGGCGAAATGATAGAGATCTTAAGATGTGGGCTGTGTAAGTGACAAAACCTTGAACTTGGCTCTACTTGATTTAGGTTAGCTAAACTATCAGAAGGTCAGTTGATAGATGGAAGACTCGAATGCCTATATCATGGTTGGCAATTTGAGGGGGAGGGCAACTGTGTCAAGATACCTCAGGTCTGTTTTCATTAAATGTGCTGAGTTTCCATTGCATGATATGCCCACCTTGTCTTTCCTCATGTCCTAGCTAATGATGGCAGTGAATTTCTTCGCTACAGCTTCCTGCAAATGCTAAAATTCCTCAGTCAGCTTGTGTCAAAACCTATGAGGTGAGGGAATCCCAAGGAGTTGTGTGGGTGTGGATGTCCTCGAAATCACAACCAAACATAAATAAACTACCCTGGTTCGAGAACTTTGCCAGGCCAGGTTTCAAAGATTCTTCCGCCGTCCATGAGCTTCCCTACGATCACTCCATACTTCTTGAAAACCTGATGGATCCAGCACATATTCCAATCTCACACGATAGGACAGACCTGTCAGCAAAAAGGGAAAATGCCCAGCCACTACGTTTTGAGGTGACTGAACGTACTGACCGGGGATTTGCAGGCTGGTGGGGTGGGGGAGATGCTCAAACATTGCCAAACTTCTTACGGTTTGAAGCCCCTTGTGTCCTATCCAATAACCGAGAATTCATTGATGAGAAGGGGGTGAAACAGTACTTCTCGGGCCTCTTCCTATGCAGACCAACTGGACAAGGAAAATCCATGCTTATTGTGAGGTTTGGAGGAACAGCGATGCCTCAAATAGCAAATTGGATCCCCGAATGGTTCTTTCATCAGAGGGGATGCACAGTCTTCGAACAAGATATGGGATTTCTGTCATCCCAGAATGAAGTTTTAATGAAAGAAAAGGTCCCAACAAAGAAATTGTATCTCAATTTAAGGTCTTCAGATACATGGGTAGCAGAATACAGGAAATGGATGGACAAAACTGGACATGGAATGCCTTACCATTTCGGGCACAACACCATTTCTTTACCTGAATTACCAGCTGTTGTAGAACATGCACCAGCTGGTCTGGTTGCTGGAGTTTCAGCTTCTTTCCCAGCTAAGGGTGGCACTGGGACGATGCATGCTCCCAATTTGGCCAATCGATATTTTCGCCATGTAATTCATTGCAAAGGATGCAGTGGTGCTCTCAAAGCTTTCAATACTTGGAAAAAAGCTCTCTCTGCCATTTCTCTTGCATTGACTGCATTAGCTATTCTAGTGTCTGGAAGGCAGTGGAAAGCCGCCCTCTTAGTTTCAACAAGCTTATGCTTGGCCGGAGTTTACGCATGCTCAACTCTTATCCAAATGAGCACAACAAACTTCATAAGAACACATAGGAGATTCTGAGCCAGCAAACCGTAAACATCTAGTATGTTTCTGTAGTTTTGGCACAGGAAGATTATAGAACTACATTTACAACCTTGTATAGTTCTATCTAGTAAATTATAGGTGTTTTGCCCTGTTTTCTTGTCATTAAGTTACTGTATTTTCACCTTTTTTGATTGTTTTTCTAAAACTCTAGTACATTCAGTGCATATAAATTCTCACAAGAAACAAAAATGAAGAACAAAATGAGAGTTGTTATCAGGTTTCTCAACTCCAAAGCATCCAGTAGACTCTTAACCTGAACATGTCTCTGTGAAGTCAAATGTAAAGCTACGTGAGAGGAAGATGTGTGGTCAGAAAAAACTGATAAAACCAGGAAAACCAGGAAAAACCAAATGATGGGATATTAATGGGATGGATGTTAAACAAAAGAACACTTGACAAGCCTTTCAGTTATTGGCACAATCAATGATTTCATACCCAGCGGTTTCGCTTAGGAAATTCAAATCCAGACTGAAATCAAGAGAATCATGAAGGCTTTTACATAATATAATAGGTTTAAGAACATCGGCTTACAATAACTTAGCAATAAAAATCTGCTTTGATCCCAGCTTAGAGGCATCGCTATCATCAGCAACAGCAGGCAGGGAGCGTTTCACAGTCCAATAACTTACCAATATCAGTCAGCACACAAATAATGTCAATCAATCCATTTAACAACAGAGAGAATCTTTGTAGAATTACTCTACCACACCAAGCTCAACCAATGGTTCATGTGCGGCACTTGATTAACCTAAAAATCAGCACGCACAACGCAAATAGAAAAGGTAACAAACACATATTTATTGGATTCTGTTGATTCTTCCGAGTATAAAGATACTCCATGGTGGAGTAAAAGCATTGCCAGACAGCAGCTGCTAGTCCAAAATACTCCAGGAGACCACCAAAGGTTCATATTTCACTTTAGATTGGTTCTGAGCTTGCAATATAATTTTCTCTGGTGGCTTAATTTTTACTTCACCTTGGTTCTGAACCTCTAATGCAATTTTATCAAATGACACATGAGGAGTACTGTTGTTCTAGGTGTGCTTGGCTACCCTCCTCTGCAAGGACTCAAAACAATACGTTGTTTGAAAATTAGAATTGCAAAAACACAATTGAGATGGTGATGAAATAAAAAGTAAATGGGAGTTGTAGAATTTATATCGCCCCGACTCTCTCTCAACTTTCTCTTCATATTGGATCTGAATCTCCAATGCAATTTCATCGGATACCACATGAGAAGTCATGCGGTCCTGGAGAACAAACTCAATACTCTTCCATTAATCCCTTGTGGTTGTTGAACTGCACATTTGCGAAGTTTGGAGGTAGAGATTATAATATTTCCTCTATTCTTGGGTTTTGTCTGATTATCCATTCCGTTAGCTTGTGTCTGGGATCTGAGGTTTAAAATCTGTCAGCCTACGCCCCGAATAAAGAAGGGGTCGCTGCCAGATCAGGCATGCAACAAGTTACTGAAAGAAAGCTAACACGGTAAAATGCAGAAGCCACATATAGACGACTGGAAACGAAGAAAATACCAAGAAAAGAGGAGAAGAAAAGGATCAGAGAGCATAAAAATAACACCTCGGTGCGTGCTTTGAGAGAGAAGATGTTAACGCAGCCTGGAGAGTGGAGACTGTCCTGCAGTGCAGATAGAGGGAGGGAGATGATAGTCACCCGTGATCTTGGCTTCTTTATCAGCCTCCCGCTAGGGTTTAAGAGAGAAAGAAAACCAAATTTCTATAGTCTTAGTTTTGTTCGGTTTTTGGTGGGAACAGTAAAAAGCTTACACATTGTTCAAAGAGCTCAGCTTTTGTAATTCACAATTTTCTGTATCAGACGCGCTTAAGAGTAATATAATATTTTTCATAGATATATCTTAAAGGATAAATGGGTTTTTTAAACTTTAATTAGGATAATGTAATTTCAATAATACCCTGCTCCTTGGCTGCATGGCAGGGGTGTTTTTGGTTTTTCCACTTTAGAAATTAAGTGGAGTTACTTAAGTGCTATTTGACTCAAATAATCTTTAGGTTTTTTTTTTTTATTATTATTCCTTTTCTTATGTTTTTTTGTTAATATTGCATGGGATGGGACCCAGAGCAATTTGGGATTTGCAGGTTGACATGGAATATAGTTGGCAGTTGGTCAGGAGCAAGCTACAAGAAAGAGGGACCAAACCATTTGAATTTACGGAGACTGCTCCACCTTTTTGATCCCACTCAATCTAGCTCAAGTGGTTCCTTTTCTGGTAATCAAATCTTAAAAACGGACCCAGTAGAGCAATAAAATTTCGTGACCAAGTATTGCATGGGACCATATCAATCAGTAAAGTATCGTTTCACATGACTAGATTTGAAAAATAAATTGAAGTTGAGGCCTTTTCCTTTGTATGGTTCTATCAAGTAAATTATAGGTGTTTTGCCCTATTTTCTTGTCACAAAGTTACTGTATTTCACCTTTTTTTATTGTCTTTCTAAAACTCAAGCACTTTCAGCGCATATAAATTCTCACAAGAAACAAAAATGAAGAACAAAATGAGAGTTGTTATCAGATTTCTCAACTCCAAAGCATCCGGTAGACTCTTAACCTGAACATGTCTCTGTGAAGTCAAATGTAAAGCTACGTGAGAGAAAGATGTGTGGGAAGGAAAAACTGATAAAATCAAGAAAACCATGAAAACCCAAATGATGGGATATTGAAGGGACGGATGTTAAACAAAAGAACACTTGATAATGATTTCATACCCAGCGGTTTCGCTTAGGAAATACAAATCCAGACTGAAATCAAGAGAATCATGAAGGCTTTTACACAATATAATAGGTTTAAGAACTTAACAATAAAAATCTACTTTGATCTTAGCTTAGAGGCATCGCTAACATCAGCAACAGCAGGCAGGGCTTATCAGTATCAGTTAGCACACAAATAATGCTAATCAATCCATTTAAAAACAGAGAAAATCTTCGTAGAATTACTCTACTACACCAAGCTCAACCAATGGTTCATGTGCGACACTTGATTAACCTAAAAATCAGCACGCACAACGCAAATATAAAAGGTAACAAACACATCTTTATTGGATTCTGTTGATTCTTTCGAGTATAAAGATACTCTATGGTGGAGTAAAAGCATTGCCAGACAGCAGCTGCTAGTCCAAAATACTCCAGGAGACCACCAAAGGGTTGGCTCCTCTGAACTCCTTCCTTTCGTGCTTTACAAATGAGATCAAGGCTGGAAAGAAACAAAGCGAGGAATGATATCACCATGCCCATCAACGCGTACCCCACCTGATCAAAAACTGCAGACATGGCCTCTAGAAGTACGCTGGTGATTAACAAAGCCCACTCTGTTGTTTTCTGCACCAAAAAAATTAAAACCAGTATAATTATAAAATTTTAGATGCATTTTTATTTTTTTGTAAATTAAAAGAATGGATCAATGTAACATCACATTACCCAAGGTCATTAGCTCTGTATATTAAAGAAGGGAACAAAGGAGTAAATGGAAGTTGTAGAATTTAACCTCATTGATTTGATCTTGAGCAGATAGCTGCAACTTGGACTCAATTTTCACTTCAAATTGGTTTTGAGGCTCCAATACAATTTCATCGGGTGGCACACGAGGAGTTTTATGGTCTGAGGTGTGTCTGGGTGGCCAACCCTGCAAGGACCCAAAACATATTGTTTGAAAATTAGAATTGCAAAAATTTGATCCACAAACACAATTGAGATGGTGATGAAACAAGGAGTAAATGGGAGTTGTAGAATCAGACCACACTACATATATATGGCCCCAACTTTGGCTCAACTTTCACTTCAGATTGGTTCTGAACCTGCAATGCAATTTTTTCTAGTGGCTCAACTTTCACTTCACATCGGTTCTGAGCCTCCAAGTCAATTTCATCGGGTGACATATGAGGAGCCCTATGGTTCGAGGTGTGCCTCGGTGGTACCCCCATCTACAAGGACCCAAAACAACATGCTGTTTGAAACTTAGAATTGCAAAAATTTGATCCATAAAGATGGTGATGAAACAAGGAGTAAATGAGAGTTGTAGAATCCAACATCACTATCTTTATATCGCCCCGACTTTAGCTCAACTTTCATTTGAGATCGATTTTGAGGCTCCAATGCAATTTCATCGGGTGGGACATGAGGAGTCCTATGGTCCGAGGTGTGCCTGGGTGGCCAACTCTGCAAGGATCCAAAACAACATGTCATTTGAAAATTAGAATTGCAAAAATTTGATCCATATGCACAATTGAGATGGTGGTAAAACAAGGAGTAAATGGGAGTTGTAGAATCCAACCGCACTGTATTTATATAGCCCCGATTTTGGCTTAACTTTCATTTCAGATCGGTTCTGAGTCTCCAAGCCAATTTCATCGGGTGACACATGAGGAGCCTTGTGGTCCGAGGTGTGCCTAGATGGTGCCCCCTTCTGCAAAGACACAAAACAACATGTTGTTTGAAACTTACAATTGCAAAAATTTGATCCACAAACACAATTGAGATGGTGATGAAACGAGGAGTAAATGGGAGTTATAGAATCCAACATCACTATATCTATATCGCCCCGATTTTGGCTCATCTTTCACTTCAGATTGGTTTTGAGCCTCCAAGCCAATTTTATCGGGTGGTATATGAGGAGCCCTGTGGTCCGAGGTTTGCTTGGGTGGTGCCCCCCTCTGCAAGGACCCAAAACAACATGTTGTTTGAAACTTAAAATTGCAAAAATTTGATCCATAAACACAATTAAGATGGTGATGAAACAAGGAGTAAATTGGAGTTATAAAATCCAACCGCACTATATTTATATCGCCTAGACTTTGGCTCAGCTTTCCCTTCAAATCGATTATGAGCCTCCAAGCCAATTTCTTCGGATAGCACATGAGGAGCCCTATGGTTCGAGGTCTGCCTGGATGGTGGCCCCTTCTACAAGGACCCAAAATAAGATGATGTTTGAAACTTAGAATTGCAAAAATTTGATCCATAAACACAATTGAGATGGTGATGAAATGAGGAGTAAATGTGAGTTATAGAATCCAACATCACTGTATTTATATCGCCCCGACTTTGGCTCATCTTTCACTTTAGATTGGTTTTGAGCCTCCAAGCCAATTTTATCGGGTGGCACATGAGGAGCCTTGTGGTCCGAGGTTTGCATACATGGTACCCCCCTCTGCAAGGACCCAAAACGACATGTTTGAAACTTAGAATTGTAAAATTTTTATCCATAAACATAATTGAGATGGTGTTGAAACAATGAGTAAATGAGAGTTATAGAATCCAACCGTATTATGTTTATATCGCCTCGACTTTGGCTGAATTTTCTCTTCAGATCGGTTCTGAGCCTCTAAGCCAATTTCATCGGGTGGCACATGAGAAGCCTTGTGGTTCGAGGTGTGCCTAGGTGGTGCCCCCCTCTGCAAGGACCCAAAACAACATGTTTGAAACTTAGAATTGCAAAAATTTGATCCATAAACACAATTGAGATGGTAATGAGACGAGGAGTAAATGGCAGTTATAGAATCCAACATCACTATATTTATATCGCCCCGTCTTTGGCTCAATTTTCACTTCAGATTGGTTTTGAGCCTCCAAGCCAATTTCATCGGGTGGCACATGAGGAGCCCTGTGGTCCGAGGTGTGCCTGGGTGGTGCCCCCCTCTACAAGGACACAAAACGACATGTTGTTTGAAATTTAATATTGTAAGAATTTGATCTATAAACACAATTGAGATGCTGATAAAACAAGGAGTAAATGAAAGTTGTAGAATCCAACCGTACTACATTTATGCAGCCCTGAATTTGGCTCAACTTTTCCTTCAGATTGATTATGAGCCTGCATTGGAATTTTTTCTGGTAGCTCAACGTTCACTTCAGATCGATAATGAGCCTCTAATGCAATTTCATCTTTTGGCACAGGAGGAGGCGGGGGTAACAAACTCTCAACCAATACGTTTCTCCGAAATGCACGTCTGCGAAGTTCGGAGGTAGAGATCATTATACTTCCGCTACTATTGGGTCTTGTCTGATTGTCCATTCCTCTAGCTCGTGACCAGGATATCTAACTGATAGCTTGTGTCCGGGATGAGAGGTTTAAAATCTGTCTGCCTATGGCACGAAAAAATAAGGGGTTGCTGCCAGATCAGGCATGCAGCTTACAATTAGAAATCAGAGGAAGAACTGAAAACGTAAAAAGAGATGGTAACAAAGGAACATTTAGAGGATAGAATATTAAGGTTCTCTGGCAATATTTGATCCATATCTCAAGCTCCAATATTAAGGTTCTCTGGCAATATTAAGGTTATCTGCTTGAAAAAGCCATTCAACAAGGAAAACATGAAATTGTTCTTCTATTTGATATCAGTTTCAAACTCCTAAACAAATAGTACAGCATCAAGTTTAGTTATCTTGAAACTTGAATGCCCAAAAATCTGTCGATAACAAGTGACGTGCTCATACAATAACATGTATTCCATATCTCAAGCTCCAATGCTAGGCCTATTTGAAAACCACATAACCACATGTAATAGAAACAGAACGTGAAACTGACGGAGAAAACATGGTGATGCAGCAAGCACTTAAGCCGTAGAAAGGAGAATGAAAGCCCACACATTAAACAATAAACACACACACGAGTAAACATTATGCCCTTGTTTTTGAAAGTTCAGACACTTGAAAGAAACACAGACGGGAAAGCAAACATACGCCCTTATTTGTGGAGGTTCGCGCGATAATGACTAAACACTACATGCGTAAACATGCAGAAATACCTCATAAACAATTTTGTCCAATACCCCATGAATTGATTGACAGAGACAAATTACTGGCATCATGCAGAAATATTCCTTCAAATAATTCAGGCGAGACTAACTCATCTCTGATAAAATGCAACATCTAATGACGCAATATATATGTCTCAGTTTGACTTGACTCCACCCGGAAAAACACCCCCCTCCCCCTCTCTTTACTGCTTCAAGAACAAATCCAGATGGTTTGTTTTTTTTATAATAATCAAATTTTATTGATGATTACAGAACTCCATTAAATATATGAAGTTTTGCGTGGAAAGCGTTGAAGGGATCAGACATACAAGAAAGAAAACGATATATATACATGATAGAAAAGATAAACAGTTCGCAAAAGAAAATAACTAACACGGAAAAATGCAGAAGCCACATATAGATGACTGGAAACGAAGAAAACACCATATAAATGCAAGAAATAAGAAGAAAAAAAGGATCATAGAGCATAACGATGATACCTCGATCGGTGCGTGCTTTGAGAGAGACGATGTTAGCGCAGCCTGGAGAGTGGAGAGTACTGTCCTGCAGTGCAAAGAGAGGGAGGGAGATGGTATTTACCCGTGATCTTCACTTCATTAATCAGCCTCCGTCCAGGGTTTAAGAGAGAAAGAAAACCAAATTTCTATAGCCAAAGAACCGCTTCGTGGAGCAACTGAACTGGGAGTAAGAAAGCCTGGTGACATGAAAATAAATAAGCACGCGGTTTTGCTTCTGCTTGGCAATGCCAAGGAAATTTCTTAGAAATTCAGGGATCAAAAGCAATCGTGCTCTTCATTATTTAACAGCGCTATTTGATAAAAATGGCTAATTCAAATGGTTACGTGCAAGTTTTGTTAGATCACCTCAGATGGTAAAGAACTACTGTCATTCTCGGCGGTTTAACAGAGAAGGTTGCTTTATCTTTTGTTGGCACCATTTTATTAGTTTATTTTATTTTTTTGTTGGCTCTATTTTATTGGTTTATTTTTTTGTTGGCCCATGTAAAAGATATAAAGGAATAATTTTTACTAAAGAGAAAAGATATTTTAATATTTTTTTTAGCATTCCAGCATATAAACAAGCATAAAACAGATAAAATAATATTTCTTTCAGTTTTGGCATTCCATTTAGCATACCCTTTGAAGTTCTATAAGAGGTATACGTACAACTTGTTTCAAAGCAGCAACCATTATACTATGTTCTCCGATTTCGCTACTCCTTCGTTTGTTGACTTGACAGTCCTCTGCTTTCTCCTTTTCTGTGGATTCCACTGAAAAGAGGTTTGCCTTGCCCTTAAAGGCTGAGAGTGGAGAATGTAAACAAGAACTGTGCATATATTGGTATTCGTGTTCGTATTCTTAAGATATATAGATCATGGAAAGATTAATAGCTGTATGAAGTCAAGATTAAGAACATTAACAAGTTTATTTAGTAGGGCTAGCATAAACTAAAGGTTCTTGAGCGGTCAATGAGTATCTGTCATATCTAAATGGAGATAAGTTTCAAACAAGGGTGGTGTAGCAAATATTTTTATAGAATAATGGGACAAAGTTGGGCTAAATAAAAAAGGAGTGATCATGTCAAACAAGTATAGTAGTTAAAATATATCATAACTTTTGATTTGATAATTAAATTTGATTTAAATTCTTATAAGAGAGTTTTGAAATCCAGTTCTAAAAAGTAGCCTTTTAGCAGCTAATTCACTATACAGATTTCTCAAAATTAAACTCTGAATATCTTGTTTTGTCAAATTTCCTTGATTTCCTTGTATTTCTTATGTTATTTTGGATTTTATATTATTGTCCTTCATGTTTTAGAATTCTGATACTGTTACCTAGAGGTTGGTTTTTCTAGGCTATAAAAGACATTATAAACCTTTTTAAGTGGAGACATCACTTAGACTTTATTTCAGAACAATAAATTGGTAATTTAGGATGCAAGCTTGCATCCCTTTTCGCTCACCAAATCTATATTTTCTGTGACTGTTTTACTATCTTTGTGCTTCATCCTGCATCAAATGCCTTGTCATTTCGGACACAGCATGATTTCTTTGCCCCAAGTACCTGCTGTTGTAGAACATTCACTAGCTGGTCTTGTTGCTGGAGCTTTAGCTTCTTCACAGGCGAAAGGTAGGATATGTTGGAACAATGCATGCACCCTATGTGATTAACCGATATTTCAGACACGTAATTCATCGCAAGGGATGCACTATTGTAGTCAAGAGTTTCTAGGCTTGGAAAAAATCCCTCTCTGCAATTTCTCTTGCATTGACTGCAGTGACCAATGTAGCATCAGGAAGGCAATGGAAGACCTTTCTCTTAGTATCAGCAAGTTCGTGCTTAGCTGGAGCTTATGCATGCTCAGCTGCTATTGCAAATAATGAACACAACAAACTTCATAAGCACGCACATGAGGTTAATTGTAAGTAGCACAAGATTGCACTTCTTGCAAGTTTCTATAATTTCAAGTCAGGAAAATACATGAAAGTGTTTTCCGTTGACCGGAAAGTGTTTTTCTTTGACTGAAAGTGTTTTTCGTTGACTGAAAAATATTTTCTGTTGACCACCTTTTCTAATGACAAACAAACACAGGAAAGTTTGGAAACTACTTTCCGAGAAACAAACATGGCCTACTACTCGAGTCGTATTTATTTGTCTTCCTTCTTTAAAACGTTTTTATGTCAACTGAACATCAAAATCTGATCGATTTATAAAATTGATTTTGCATTATAGACCCGCTTTTTTTTTGTATTTACTGGAAAATCGTACACTGTATTCTGGTGCACAATTCGAAATGCATACATCCAAATGCCTGAGTTCTAAATTCAGAACGAACTATAGATTGGAATTTCAAAACCAAGGAGCATAACAGAGTCGAGATTTCAAACTTGATTGGAACTCCTACAGATTGGTTACCATGAAACAGGATTCTTTTAGATTCAAATAAGCACACATTTGATGATTTTCAACTAAAAGCACACAACATTATGGCCTCAAAACTTATGCCAACGATCCTCCTTTTCCCTACTGGCAACAGCAGCACGATGCTTGAGCAACCTCAACTTCTGTCAAAGCTTAGCAACCTCTGTCAAGCTTCCTCGCAGCAGCCGCGTGCTTCCACTGAAGCAAAGGTGCGCCTTGAAGGTACGAGTCTATTCCTTCCTCCCGGTTGATTCGTCAACGAGCCCACGAGCAGATGTTCTCGAATAGGCAGGCTGTGAGGCAACCATGGAAGCCGCCTTCCCTGATTCCGATCCTGTTGATGTTTTGCAGTGAAGCAAGCAGATACACCTTCCTACTTCCGTTCCTAAAAGCTCATCTTTTCGGCTTCTTGGCTGTCGAAGCTTCGAACTTCGTTGTGCACAGCAAGTTCATTATTGATGAGAGCTAAAACATAAGGATTTTTTTCGTAATTGGGCAGCCCCTTTAGCAAACTTGAAGAGACCTCTATTTCGCTTCTTCCCCTGATTCTCTTTGATCCTTTCCTTTTGAGGATCCAAGGCACGATCAACTGATTGCTGGATGGAGGAGCTTCGTGGAAATGGACTAACATTCTCCACCAGCTACACCTAATCCGACATGATAACCCATATTTTCCATCATCTTAGAAGCTATGTCTCACCTCTTTGTAGGTTGTGCTCTCAAGAAATCCTAAACAGTGCGCACTCTCGTTAAAGCATATGCCATAGCTTTACTACCAAGCTTCGCAGAGCTTCCATCATCACCAAGTGAAAATAAAAGTGCCCTACTCTTTTTTCATCATCCCATGATTCAAGTACAGCTTCCCTCCGCAGCTAACATTACCATATGAAATTGGGCACGGAGTTATATTTATGACGGCAATAGAAACACAGGCCCTCAATTATTTTAAATTAAAATGCAGAGAACATAAATAGAAGAGAAGGAAACATAAGGAAATTAGAAGAGATGCAAGGAATAAAGGCCTCGTTCAAGCTAGGAAGCTAGCGAGTATTTCTGTTCTTCATTCACCATTGATGCAATGCTTCATCAAGATCACTGTGAGCAAGGACACTCCGAACAAGCAAAAGCATTCAGAGAGTCTCTGCCTGTAACATCCAAAAGGGTACTCTACATCACACCTCAAGCATGTGCAATTGTGCATTGCCTAATAATCAAAACAAAACCTCAGCCTATGATATTCAACACAGTCGCATAACCATCCTACTGATGATGAAAAGTTCAGGAGGATCATACATCTGGAGCGCGCACTCACCGACGCAATCATTTTGTAAGTGTTGAAGCAGCAGTATGATGAGAAAATCTATATTTTTATTCACTTTCTCCATGAAATCATTATGTGAATTGCTAAATAGATTCAGAATGAAGAAATCCGTGCAAATGGCAGCAACGCATGCCCTCCAGCATTTGTATATCTGAGAAATCATAAAGCACCTCAAAAGAATCGAGATGGTACCCAATTGCAGTTCCAAACACAGAGGTTTTATACACATTCTTCTTTTAATATAGAGCTTGAGTTGTAAAATTTGTGGAATATTGAGGTTTGAATCACAGGTTTTAAGTTAATTAGAAACTAATTCAAAAGCTCATGCCATGAGGTTCTATGAACAATTTATGCACACACATACAACTTGGCAAAACGCTAAATGACTACAAGATTCAACATAAGAAAATGAACCAGATTTCTATTACAATAACCAAAGAACATCATTGGGCAAACATCAAAATGAAAATTTGCAGATGAAGATACTAATAGCTATGAAATAACACCAGCAAAAGCTCTTGCTACCCTTGCGAAAAGAGTAGGTAAAGACATTACTAATAGAATGGGGGGAAAAAACTTGCTTTATTTATTAACCTTCTTTTGGCCTAATCTCAATCCCCTCGACAGTCAGCCCACCTTTCCAATCACCACTCTTCACCTCTTGAACTCTCATTTCCAGTTCTCCATCTTCCCCTTCCTTGCAAAAGAACTCACCCAACTCAATCTCCAGCCACCCATCTCCCCTTTCCTTTGGATGCTGTCCATTGTTTTCACTAGCAGGCACAGGTTCTTGCATCCCCACAATTCGGCTGCGGTTGTGCAACCCAATGCGCCTTCTTACAAGATGATATCGATGTGCTCGACCTCTCTGTGAGTCCAAATACACATTTCGCTTACCATTTTCACTACCAACAAGCCCCACCCCAACCTCCACTGGCTGGTAATCCAGCCCATAAGCTCCTTCTTTTGGCTTGAACACAAGATATGCTGCGTACAATGTTGCTGGAGATAGCATAGTTGCATTAATTTTGCCACAGATTTCAAGCCAACATACACCAATCAGCTCTGCCACTTCCCCAAACCTGTCAGAATCCAACAAAAAAGTCATAAAAATTTTCCAATCACAAAATAAATGAGAAGAACTACACCATTAGACAAAGAAAAAGAAACCAACCTGGAAGAAGAATCAGAATTCCATCTCCAATAAGTAGGAGTGTCACCCCATACAATCATCAGGTCTCTTGCAGACAGCATGTAGCATTTCTTCCCGCTCTTTTTTACCAATGAAAAGCTCTGTTCCAAGCCATAAAAATAAAAGGTTAAACACAACTAGATATTCACCCTAATAAAATAATAATAATAATAAAACATGCACCGCTTGAGGATGCCACTTGTCACACCTACAAGATCCTCGAAGAACACTTGTTCTTGCCTTGTCTAGTTCTACGTACTCGATTTAATTTTATAAGGAAAAAAAAAGGAAGAGATTGACATGAGAGTCACCTTTTTGCCATCGTCGATAATTATGGGCTTCTCACAAAGCCTGAGATAGAGCTCTTTCTTGGAAGAAAGAGAAGACAACAGAACATAACTATCGGATGTAAATATGATAGATTGATAATCACGAGGAAGGAACCTTTCCCACACAGCATCAGATTCTCCCGCCGACTTAAACAAGGAAGAAACAATGGACAGCCTACAAGCATCCCTCGGGCCGGTGAACGCCAAAACGTTTGCTATGCATCCTTCAGGCAGCACGTTCAACGACATACCTTCTTCTCCAAGGTTCTTTCTTGCCGTTTGAGTTGCATGTTTTTGAGGTGGCATACTGTGCAATTTATAGAGAATGCAGTATGGGTCGTGGGGAAGCTTAGCAGTTAAGTATATGTGATTTTTATTGGTGGCCATTCAATAAATGGGATAAAGTAGAAGCTTCTTTTTTTTT
>Ga0307509_10006144_pt1 | contig 16285 bp, 20 predicted proteins | sample 10_EM_MG_FD_202245 | JGI IMG/M metagenome (GOLD analysis project Ga0307509, IMG submission 202245) | Populus trichocarpa ectomycorrhiza microbial communities from riparian zone in the Pacific Northwest, United States - 10_EM | ecosystem: Host-associated > Plants > Roots > Unclassified | place... | reverse complement strand
ACCATCGTACCGCAAATTCCAACGACCTCCACTGTGGCCCCTCCACAAGGGCTATCACCTGTTATCCAACAGCTATCTCTTCCGCAGGTGCCCGCCCACTCCTGGCAGCCGGTTGGAGAATCTAGTCTAATGGGGGCAGTCGGGCATTTTGGCCTGCCGAGTTTAGTCCATACCATGTATTCAAGGCTCGGACCTCAGCGCAATACAGCAGCCCCAGGTCATTCCGCAGATCTTCGACCGACTTTGCCTGCAGTTGGGCCTAGTTCTACCGCCAGTCCTTCTCTGCCTGCTGCTGGAACTCAAGAATATACTTCTCGGGATACATACGCCACTTCCACTCGCTCCTCACTGGCCCTCCCAGCTCCCCAGCCGGCTTCCCCTATGGAGTTTGCCCTACCCTCCCCCCAGACCCGGCAACCAGCCAGCCCAGCCAGCCCCCGCGGTGACACTTCCTGCCCCTCCCCACCCAGATCCCCACCCACCCTGTCCGCTGCACCAGCTTCTTCCCCCGCTTGCCCGACCACCGCACTAAGTTCCACTGCCTTTCCCTCTTCCCCTCCCATTACGTTCCCAATTATCCGTACGGCTTCTGCCCCCAGTTGCCCAGCTCCTTTACTCGTCTCCACTACCCTGCCCCCTAGTCCGACAGCAGCTCTGGCCACTCACTCGGATCCGAGAGCCAGTTGCCCACCTTTGATGGCCATTCCGGTGACCTCTCCAACACATCTAACAAGCATCGGGGGTTCCACCGCGACCATGTCGGCTCACCGAAAGGTTCCACGTGCTCTCGGAACCCCTCTACCTATTTCCCTCACCCTGCGATCGCCCCCCCTTGCCTCATTAGCTTCTTCTCAGGGCACTTCACCTTCTCCTCTGGGTCTGGTACCAACACCCACTCCCTCGCCAAGACCTCATGTCTCAGCCTCAAGCAAGTCCTATTTGCCTTCAACCAATAAGAAGGAAACAGAGTCAAATTTAGCAGCTCCGGTAACCATAACGTCTTCTGGTAAGAATAGGCCTTCAACTGATTGCGAAGTCTCCACAAATACCAACAAAAATTCAGCCTTACCAAGTTCAAACTACCGATAATTAACATTTCAGATGACGATCATGATGATCATGATCATACTATTATTAACCAAGATCACAATCAGGATCTGGATGAGGATAGTGATATATCAACTGTTACCGGGAAGGATAGTGATGATGATAATGACTTTGAGATGATTGATTATATAGATGATGAGGAGTCGGGTGAGACGGACAGTCATGAGACGAGTGCAGGGTGGAAGTATGAGAAGGAGTTGGATGAAATTAATGAGGATCAAGCATGGCGGAGCGAAAAGGATACCAATGTTTGCCGGCAGGAAGAGGATAGGAGCCAAGAGGACAATACTGCCAAAGAGGCAGAGGCGGAGCAGGGGGGGGAGCAGGAGCAGGAGGAGCAGGAGCAGGAGCAGGAGGAGCAGAAGCAGGAGGTGGAGGTGGAGCAGGTGGAGCAGGTGGAGCAGGTGGAGCAGGTGGAGCAGGTGGAGGTGGAGGAGGAAGATCTTGACCCACAACCTGCAACAAAGAGGCGCCTAGCTGCACCAAGTAGCAAGGCTACCCACAAGCGGGCAAAATTGGCGATACCGACTTCTTCAAGCGCAGTGGGAAGGCCACAGCGCCGCAATCCCGGAGAGAATATTTCACAAGACATGTACCTTGTCTCAACTGTGACCCAGCCCCTGCAAGCTAGCCTAGCTGCCACTGATAGTTTTTCGCCAGCAAATCAATCGCTTTCGGTTGAGAACAGGTAATCATCTTATTCCATACCGTCAATCACTCCCCCCATAATATATAATATATGAAAAATGTGGTTATCATAAACTCACTCGGTTAGAATCCGCTTAGCACAAGAGCAGGCTGCTGAGGCTCATTGGAACGAGTTTGAGTGGTGTGAGGTGATATGTCCGATTATGCGTCATAGCCCCAACTTAACCACCCCAAAGGCGCTTGTTCGGGTTCCCGGCATCAAAATACCCCTTTTTGTACACCAAGTCTCGTGTATCTGGTGGTGCATCCGGCAACAGAACAGTCCATGGCGGGCCGGAATGATTGGAGATGAGATGGGGTATGGAAAGGTGAGTTCCACATCATAGCAAACAATCAAAATTAGCCCGAATCTAGTATATGGTTCTATTTGCTTACCGGATTCCTACAGACGGCGGTCATAGCTGGACTCATCGAGATAAATGCACAGTTGGTTCAGCTCCATCATGACTATTCTACCGGCAGCGATGGTGCCCATCTTGCCCAAGATTCCCCTAGTACAACTTGCCCCACCAACCCCGTCCAAATAGATTCGCAAGGCTTCCCAAACCACATCCCTTGCCCGTGCGAAAATGGACATATAGGGAACCTAACTGGAACTCCCGGCCCAACACTTATAGCCTGCCCACCCGCCCTTATCCCTAATATGCAAGATGAACTTCGCAAATTCTCTAACCTGGAGGTCCTTGTTATGTATGGGACGGAAAGTGGGCCCAATTGGCTGGGATACGACCATGCCACTCCCGCGAGACTGCGGGCTCTGTCTAGGACTGTAATAATTATATCCAATTATCAAATTCCTAAGTCTATTGGCAGCAAAGGCCTAAGTACAATGGTTAAATTTGACAGCAACAGCGATGTCCATGTTGTGACCCGCGACTATCTAGCCCTAATGGCTAGACGAGGTTTTTCGATTCGCGAAAATGTCGACTATGTGCTAGCCAAGTGGAAGATTTCACCTGGGGGCCGCAAAAAAAACCTGTTGAAAATTCGCGTCCTTCACGTGCCCTTTGCCCGGGTGTTTATGGATGAGGGTCACAATGTTCGGAGGGCAAATTCGGAGTCCTTAGGATGGCTCAAGTACATCCGGTCTCCGGTTTGGATTGTCAGCGGCTCCAGCGGATGGATGCCTCCTAAAAAATGGTCTCGTTGGGTTAAGGTTTGGGAGCAAGAATCGTGGGCAACTGACAACGATATGAGATGCTACACATCCATTGCTTTTTCCAGAATCCAGAAAGCATTTGAAGAAGCTGCGGGGTTATTTGATCCGGCGACAGGCATCCCATCGCCCACTTGTGAAATTTATTCCGATGGCTATGATACAGATCAATTGAATGCTCGCACAGAGCAAAGACACCTTGGCGAGGGACTTCGAAAGTGGTCCAATTTCCTTCAGCAGGTCATGATCCGGAGAACACATTGTGACCTCATATGGGGTGAGCCACTTCTTGAGCTGCCAGAGGGGGAAATGAAGGTGATTTGTGTCAGATTCTGCGATACGGAAGAGAAGGTCTATCGAAACTATCAAGAGGCTGTCCGGGCTGCTATTAGTGATGCCTGTCGTGGAAGCCAGCACCAGGTTCTAGGTAATACCCAGACCCGCCAGGCACTTATGATAAACATGTATCGCCGCTGCCGGATTGCGTCCTCAATTCCGGCACTCTGCTGCATCCCCAGCTTCAAGGATGGCAATTGGACAAGGCAAGATGTTGAAGGCTGCCGGACCCCAGAGACACGCTGCAATAGCCCGTACAAGGCTCACATCAATAATATCATTCGCCTCTCACCCAAGCTCCTCTGGCTTCACGACTTTGTCTTCAATCACCTCCGCTCATACTCAGAAGCCAGCAATGAAAAGCTGCTTATATTCTCCTTCTCGCCCACAGTTCTGCACTGTATTGATCTGGTAAGGCTCCTTCTGGCAGCGCTTTATCTTAGCTGCACTCTTATAATATTTTCTCGTGACACTTATAGTGCTTGGATTTGTGGGGCATTTCGGTGGGTTCAGCTTGGGCAGAGTCCGCACTAAATCGTCCAAAGCTTTTCACCGAGTTTCAGAAGTCGAGCGACCCCCAAGTCCTAACCGGGACTTACGCCACAATGGGGGAAGGGGCCACGCTTGTTCGTGCGTTTTGGTGTATTCTGCTAGACCCAGATTGGGAGCTATCCCGTGAGAATCAAGCAATCGGGCGGATCCATCGTTGTGGTCAGCGGCACGCAACAACTAGCTACAAGCTGCGCTGCAAGGATTCGTTTGATGAACAGGTAATTGCCCACCAAAATGCTGGTAAGGATCTCAATGAACATGCTGTGGGTCTGCCGGTTGGCGAGATTGGGAGTGACCCAGAAGAACTGCTTGCTGTTTTGAACCAGTTTGCAGAGCAGTTTGGCCTGGATACCTCCTCAAGCAGAGCTGTTGGCCGGTAATAGGGCATTGGCCGGAATTCGCTCCTTTGTTTTATCACGCTTGCTTTCTCTACTTTAGGTTTGGGTTTCATTTCTGGATGTTTTTTGTTTTTTTGGCATGGCTCTCATTGGCTCTGGCCTTCTGCATGTATTTTTTTATTTTAGCACTTTTGTTGGGTTTGACTTTCAAGGAGTTTTAGGCTCAGCTGTTTGGGTTAGCTTTGCTTCCGAGGAACATTTCATCATACAGTAGCTTTTGATTGGGTTTTCCCGCTGTCTGGCTATTGGCTCTGAAGCTGTTTTGGTTGCGGCTCGCTTTCCTCCCAAGTAGCTTTGCTCTTCTGCCCGTTGTTATTCATATTCTTAGCTAAGGTTCCCTCTGTTACAGGCTTGCAGTGAAACTTATCCACCTGCCTTCCTATTGTAATTATCAATCTACACTGACCTAAGTAAAATGCTTGCTAAATGGAATCAATATTACCCATCAGCCTCCACACAAAATGATGACACTAGTGAACTCTCCCCGGTACTCTTGCTAGGCATAAGTGCCAACTCCCTTTAGGGCTTCCAGCAATAATATTGCCTGAATTAGGTTATCTAGCGATGAAGAAAAAAAACAGCCCTATGGGCAAAGTCGAGCAAAGTCTTGAATGAGAAAGCAGTGTAGTACCAATATCTTGACCGAAATAAAGGCACTTTGGCCCTCACACCAGGCGGACGCACGTTCGCTCAGCGCAGGGAAGGGATCGCGCAGCACTGCAAGAGAGGAATAAAAGTGGAGGTGGGGGGTTTTTTTTTATCAGGAAACAAGCAGCGATTGCCACAGTAGTGAAAATTCTTCCAATCAAAGCAAGAAAAGCACTTGAAAGATTCTTATTTGAGCTTAGCTATTTGGGCGGGGGCCTGTTCTGGTGGCCAGACAGGCTCAGCTTCCCATTTTATCCCTGAAACCAATGTTCCTTATATCAGCAAGTCCGCACCGGTCCGAACTTGCTTACTAATTATATTTCTCTGGCTGTGAAACTATTTGGCAACTAAAGCAACCAGATATCCGTGAAAATCGTCTTGGAGGTTGAGAAAGGCTTTTCCCTCCCGCGGTAATTTCAATAAACCCTCCTTGTTCAGAGACCCACACTGTGCATCATTCTTTGGGGCGGTTGAGATTGTAGCTGGTTTGGTAGAGCTGGAAGGCTGTGACATCAACCAAACGGATTGCATGGAGAATACATAATTTTTCATGTGGGCGGCTTTGAATGTACATAAGGGAGTGGGGAAAATACTGGGGCCGGATAACGTCAAACACACTACTCATGCATGCTAAGAATGGTCACGAGGGAACGGTGCAAATACTACTGAAGCGGGGCCACGTCTACACCAACAGACCCGATATATACGACAAAAGATTGCTCTCTTGCACTCTTAAGATTAAGAATGGGCAAAAGGGAGTGGTGAAAATGCTAGTTGAACGGGACGACGTCAACTAGAATACACCGGATAAGTGCGGCCGAACGCCCCTCTTGAATGCTGCTTCGAATGGGCAGGAGGAAGCAGTGGAAATACTACTTGAATGGCAAGACGTCAACTCGAACAACTGGATAAGAGCTGCTGAATACCACTCTTGTGTTCTGCTTCGAATTGACAACAAGTGGTGAAAATATTACTCAATCGAAAAGAGGAGAACCCCAACACACCAGATAACCATGGCCAAACACCACTCTCATGTGCTGCTTCGAATCGACACAAGTGGTGAAAATAGTAATCGAACGGGACGAGGTGGACCCAGACAAAGGGGAGAACCGCAGCTGATCACTGCCTTTGTGCGATGCTTCGAATGGGGCCGAGAAAGTTGTGAAAATACTACTCGAATGGAACATCAACACGAGCAAAGTGGGTAAGCGTGGCCAAACACTGCTCTCATGCGCTGCTTCAAATGGGCACGAGGAAGTGGTGAAAATACTAATCGAACGGGACGACATCAACCCCCAACAAACTGAGAAGCATGGTCAAAGGCTTCTCTCGTGCAATGTTTCGCATGAGCCTGAGAGAGTAGTGAAAATACTACTTGAACGAAATAATGCCAACCCCGACAAACCGGATAACCTTAGCGGAACACTGCTCTTCTATGCTGCTTCGAATGGGGACAATGGAGTGGTGAAAATACTAATTGAAGGGACTACGTCAACCCCGACTAACCAGATAAGCACAGCCAAATATGGGTCTTGGGTGATGCTTCGAATGCACATGAGGGAGGGGAGAAAATACTACTTGAACGGGACGATGTCAACCCCGACACACAGGATAAACGCGGCCGAATACCCCTTTTGTATGCTGCTTGGAACGGGCAAGAGGAAGCGGTGAGGGTGCTACTCGGGCGGGACGACGGCAATCTCAACATGCTAAACAAGGGCAGCTGTACACTGCTCTTGTATTTTGCTTTGAATGGGCACTAGGGAGTGGTGAAAATACTACTCGGGCGGGACGACGGTAACACTGATTCTCCCGATACTACGGGCCGAGCCCTGCTCTAGATGCTGCTTATAGCGGTCTTGACGAAATAGTGAATATTCGGCTAGCGCATCCTTCTGATTCTCTTCCGACACCTTTCCCATAGCTGTTCTCGCAACCCAAACCTACTCAAAGCAAGCTTCCTTCCTACTCAAAGTAGGGTGTAATTAAGGGTCTTGGTACGCGGCACCGGGAAAGGTAGTCTGGAGAGGAGAAGCAAAGAGAGGGTGAGAGGGGGGGGGTGGCTGAGGGGGTGACAGCTGTCGAAGTCCTTGGAATTTGAAGCCGAAAGTCAGGCAAAGTCGTGGCGCTGTGAGGTGAGCTTGTAGTTGCTACTGTTTGGACAAAATAGGGGGGAGGTAGAAGCTATATAGGTGTGCAGGAACGAGCTGCCGCACAAGTTTCTTTTTTCCTTTTTTTTTTTTGTGGAGATGAGAGTAAGGAATTTGTGACACCTCCGGTGCGGCTAGTGCATCCCCTATCAGCTCAAGGCCATTTCGGCTACGGGCCCTTAGCACTCGCAATCTGTAACAAAACAGTCTCAGAAGGAATCGCTTTTTCCAGGCACGGGGTAGCTTCTGGAGACAGAGCCTCTCGGGCCCCATGAAGTGGCATTCCTGATTTTGTTGCCCTGCTCTGATAAGCCTATTATGATTTAGTACCGCTATCCCACTGAGAGCTACGGTACCAAATTCAACGACTACTCGGAAGGGACAACGTCAACCCCAACAAACCAGACAAGGGACGCCAAATACAGCTCTTGTGTGCTGCTTTGAGAGGACACGAGGGAGTGGGGAAAATACTACTGAACGGGGCCGCGTCGACCGTGACAAACCCCATAAGCCGGGCTGAATACGCTCTTTTATGCTGCTTCGAGAGGACACCAACTAGTAGTAAGTGAACTACTCGGGTGGGAGGACGTCAACCACGACAAACCGGATAAGCATTGCTGAACACCGTTTTTGTATGCTGCTTCGAATGGGCACTGAGGAGTGGGGAAAATACTACTCGAAGGGGACAACGTCAACCCCAACCGACCGGATACCTACAGCAGGGCCCTGCTCCGGTGCGCCGCTGAGAATGTGCCCGAGGGACTGGCGAAGGTGCTGCTTGAAGGGGACGACCTCAACACCGACAAACAGGATAACCGCGGCCAAAACTGATCTTCTATGCTGCTTCAAATGGGGACGAGGGAGTGGTGAAAATACTACTCGGGCGGGATGACGGGAATCCTGAATCTCACGATACTACCGGCCAAACACTGCTCTCAAATGCAGTTTATAGGGGTCAAAAAGGAATTGTGAAAATTCTGCTCGCCGGTCCTTATTCTCTTGCGACACCTCTCCCATAGCTGTTCTCACAACCCAAACCCACTCAAAGCAAGCTTCCTTCCTACTCAAAGTACGGTGTAATTAAGGGTCTTGGTACGCGGCACCGGGAGAGGTGGTCTGGAGAGGAGAAGCAAAGCGAGTGTGAGCGAGGGGGGCCGGCCAGGGGGGTGGACAGCTGTTGAAGTGCTTGGAATTCGAAGCGCAAAGTCAGGCAATGTCGTGGCGCTGTGTGGTGAGCTCGTGGTCCCAAATTGGGATAGCAAAGAGCCACTCTGCCAGGCTGCTTGGGGCGGACACGGAGGAGTGGTCAAAATACTACTCGGAAGGGACGACGTGAACCCCAACAAACCAGACAAGCGACGCCAAATACCGCTCTTGTGTGCTGCTTTGAGAGGACACGAGGGAGTGGTGAAAATACTAATTGAAGGGGACGACGTCCACCCCGAGAACAGGATAAGCGCTGCCGAAAACGACTGTTGTGTGCCAGGGCGAATACACACGAGGGAGTGGTGAAAATACTACTGAACGGGACCCCGCCGACCGCGACAAACCCCATAAGCCGGGCAGAATACGCTCTTTTATGCTGCTTAGAGAGTGCATGAAGTAGTAGCAAGTGAACTACTCGGGCAGGACGACGTCAACCACGACATACTGAATAAGTACTCGGTGGGGTCATGAAATACCGGAAAGGGGGGTATCCCTGCTCCGATAACTTAGCAACCAAAACTCACGAAAACTTGGAAAGTAGCAACAAGGATTAGTTCTTGATAAACCAGTGTGATGAAAAAGCAAAAACAAACCTAGGATGGGCGGATAACATGAAATGATGTTTCCTTCTCAAGGAATCAGAAATCTAGTCCTGGGGTAATCTAACCATGAGAGAACTGGTGCTTTGCTCATCACATGGTGCAACATGTAGAGTTTTAAGATATCCCATAAGCCTATCACTCTTTCCAGACATTGTGATCGCCAGATCTCTTTGGCCCTGATTCAGAACGGGTAGTTTCCGATTTTTAATATACCCCCCGAGTAATGCCCAACGCCGCTCTTGTGTAATGCTTCGAATGAGCAGGAGGGAGTGGTGCAAATACTACTAGAGCAGGACAACATCAACTCCGACAAATGGTATGAGCGCTGCCGAACACCACAGTTGTATGCTGCTTCGAATAGGCACGAGGGACTGGCGAAAATACTAAGCGAACGAAACAATGTCCACCCCGACAATCCGGACAAGCGCCGCCGAACACCACTGTTGTATGCTGCTTCAAATGAGTGTGAGGGAATGGTGAAAATACTAGTCGAACGGGACAACGTCAACCCCAACAGACCGGATACCTACAGCAGGGCCCTTCTCCGGTGCGCAGTGCGCTGCTGAGAATGTGCCCGAGGGACTGGCGAAGGTGCTGCTTGAAGGGGACGACCTCAACACCGACAAACAGGATAAGCGCGGCCAAAACTGATCCTGTATGCTGCTTCAAATGGGCACGAGGGAGTGGTGAAAATACTACTCGGGCGGGATGACGGGAATCCTGACTCTCGCGATACTACCGGCCGAACCCTGCTCTCAAATGCTGCTTATAGCGGTCAAAAAGGAATAGTGAAAATTCTGCTCGCCGCTGCTTATTCTCTTGCGACACCTCTCCCATAGCTGTTCTCGCAACCCAAACCCACTCAAAGCAAGCTTCCTTCCTACTCAAAGTAGGATGTAATTAAGGGTCTTGGTACGCGGCACCGGGAGAGGTGGTCTGGAGTAGGGAAGCAAGGAGAGGGAGCGGGCGGCGGTCGACGTGCTTAGAATACAAAGCCCAAAGCCAGGTGAAGTCGCGGTGCTGTGAGGTGGACTCGTAGTTGTTGCTTTTTGGAAAAAATAGGGGGGAGGCAGAAGCTACGCTTGCGTTGTCGAAGCTTTTTTGTAAAAGACTGCTGTTGCATAGGGACAAGACCCTAGCAAATCGGCCAAATTTTGGTGGTATGCAATACAGTGAAACCTCCGATATTTCCCACCTCCATAATTTCCAACCCTCTAATAATTCCAGTGTTTGAAGAGTCACGACATTTGACGTATGGGGAATCCCTCCGAAAATTCTATACTTCTTATAGTTTCCAATTCCAGGACATTCCACAGACCTTAATTCCATAAAAAGTAGCAACTCATGACACCCCACGGTGCAAAATAGTCTTTAGTTATTTCTGCCTTGGCCACACTCTCCTATTTTGATTTCATACTCTGTACTCAGTTCTCTGTACATCCTATCCAAGTTCTACGCAAAATTTTCTTTTCTCATATTCATCACAAGATATCACTCGAAAACCTGCCATGTCTAGTCTTCCTGTGCCAAGACCCCTCCCCTCTTTCCATCCCGCTTTTATTTCCAGCCTTGGGCTACTCCCCACCTGCTGGAATTATCGGAGGTTTCACTCGGGTGCTGTGCTATATCATGCGTGACGTTTCCCAAGCGGGTTACGTGCTTGTCACCCAAGTTGTGGTGGTTCCCACAAAATCTAGAGCGGTGATGCCACAAATTATACCACAAATGAACTTACGCTTCTCCCACTCCGGAGCCCATAAAAACGCCGATTATTATGGGATAAACTCGCAAGCTACCCGCGCACTAGCCTGACAAAATTTCGGATGGTGAAAAGGGGGAGGTGAGAAGAGTGGCGCGCCGAATGACACTTGTGCTCTTACGGTATTCGGGCGTTGAGACAAATTCCGTGACCCCGACGCAACACAAGTACTACCGGTACTGTGCCGGTAAAAGACACCGTACGGCCTAGTATCTGGGATAGGAATCACAACCGTTCTATCCATTTTTTATCCCCCGTACTGTAAAATGAGTCATCTAACCCTCTCTCTCAACGGATCCGTAAACTCCGGATATAGCTCTCGCAAAACAAAGAAAACCAGATCTAATAGAGAAAGAGAGTAAAGCAGCGGTGGAATATTTATTTGGTGTACATATGCTCACGACCAGGTCCGACACCGATATACTCGACCTTGACCCCAACAAACCCTGAACGAATTGAACATACTCCCGAGCTTCAACGGGGAGTTGATCCCAGGAGGTACTCTTGGTAGTAGGTGTAGACCAGCCCGGAAAGATCCTATAAATTCGTTCTACACGCTCGAGTATAGAAAGGTCGGCTGTAGGGCAGTTAGTCGTCCCAACCCAGGAGAATCAGGAGGTATGATGGTACTTACCTGGGAACGATTCGAGCTCATCTCCGTCTACACGGTAACCGACGGCAACCTTGATCTCTTTGAGACCATCCAAGATGTCAAGCTTGGTCAAGTTCAGGCTTGTGTAATGGTTAACTGAGGTAGAGTATTTTACGATCACAAGATCGAGCCACCCGCATCTACGTCTTCTTCCAGTTGTAACACCGATTTCACGGCCGACACTCTGAAGGTGATCACCAATTTCCAATACAGCGACATCACTTGTTAACCGAACCAGCCTTGGATTCGGCGATGTCTAGAGATCTTACATTCAACTGCTCCGTTGGGAACGGACCGACCCCTACTCTGGTCGTATAAGCCTTGACAACGCCGATAATGTTTTTAATCTTGAAAGGTGAGATAGCCAATCCAGTAATAACACCACCGATACCAGTGTTTGAGCTAGTGACGAACAGATAGGTCCCGTAGTCGATGTCAAGCATCAGTGCATTAGCTCCCTCTACCAGAACCCTCTTATTGGTATCGAAGCCGTGTTTGATGAATATAACCGCATCAACCACGTATGGACCGGGAGTCTCATAATAAACCTAATTGAAAGAGGTATTAAGTAACGGTCAATTCCCCGCACCCCGTCGGTAGATGGCTCACCTTGTACTGAGCCAATTCCTCCTCGACATTATATTTGAGAAGATCACCAAAGCGGCACTTGTAGCCAGCAGCGAGGACTCTTAGCTTCTTCTCAAACTCCTCCTAGTGAAAAAGTTCATAGACACGAATACCGCTCCTGGCAGCCTTAGGAGAGTATGTCGGACCAATTCCTTTTCTGGTGGTTCCAATCCCCTTTGCCCCTAGCTCAACATCTTCAAGTCCGTCAACCAATTGGTGGAGATCGAAGACGAGGTGAGCGCGATCAGAGATGAAAATCCTATTGGTAGTGTCAAGGCCTTTCTTCTGAATATTCTCCAATTCACAGAAGAAGGAGGGCACGTGAATGACAACGCCTGACCCAATAATTTTGAGACATTTGGGGTTGACGAGGCCTGGCAGGATATTAGAGGGCAGCTCGTCAGCTGATTCAACTCAAAGTATGCCGCTTCTTGCAGGCTAAGAAGGGAACCGCATAATTATATGAAAGAAGCAAAAGGCGAGGATCAGAGAATTGACCTGAGGGCAGAATATGAAAATCATAAGTGACTCCATTGGCGGCGATGGTGAGGCCGGCATTGTTCCCACAGGCGCTCCTCGCGCAGACATCAACACTTGAGCAGAGAATATCGACAAGTTTGCCTTTCCCCTCGTCGCCGAATTGAGTCCAGAGGGCGACGGTTGCCATAGTCACAAATTTTCACTGAGAGGAGGAAATCTCCACGCCTATCCGCCAGATCATTAGCGAGTATAAGCGCAGATGAGTTGATAGGATATGGGTGAAGTGTTTTTTTTCTTTCTTGCGTATGTGAACCCGGCCTGTTTGATTAGTTAGGTAGGTGAGGGGGAGGTAGGCATGAGAAGGAAGAAGGTGGGGTCTCGCCCAGATCCAAAGGGACGGCCAAAAGCGCAGTTATTGGAAACTAGCGAGGTTAGGGTTTTAAGGGTTGTTTAATGCCCTCCCGAGCACGTAATTTAGATACTATGATAATATGATACCGGTGCCGCTTCCTTGCCCATGTTTTTTCCCCCTAGAGTGCAAACATAGCAAAAAGAGTTGTTATATATTGTGCTTTGTGTCTGGGCCAAGGACACCTTTGTAACAGAGATTCATCAAACTCTCTGTATTTAGGAGAAATGCTTGCTCCGCAATTGTACGAGAGAGAGGTGAAAATAGGTACAGTGCCTCTGCCGTCTGGCAATGCTTGGAGTGGGAAGGAAAGAATACCTTTAGCGGATGGCTTCCCGCAGCTACCTGTATCTCCACCAAAAAGGCTGCTACGGAAGATTTCCCTGATAAATCCAACGATCAAGCTCTCGTTCACGCTGGCTGCCGTTTGAAGTAGCAAGGCAATCACCTATGGGCGAGCGGGTCCTTAGTTGCACCGTTAGGTGCTGTAAGTGGCAGAGTAGCCTTGTTGTTATGATTAAAGCCGACCGCATAAGATCACGATAAGTAGTTAAGTGAGCTTTTTTAATTTTAATTTATTTTAATCGCCGTAGTGTTTATAATTAGAAAAATGTAAAACTCTAAGAAAACAAAGGCTACCCGTTTTGAGTCCCAGTCCCAGTCCCAGTCAAATTCTCACGTGAATTTTGCCACCACCCCGGCATCTTCTGGAACTCCCACAGCAGCCCCCCGGTCATCTCCGCGTTGGCATCATGTACTGTTTGGTGCGTAAAGTGCACTACACTATATCGGTTTCCGACATAGGAGCCAATATAGTGCTCAACAGCGTACGATCGCAGGAAAACAACGGAGCCCGGCGGGCAGTCCATCTTAACTCCGAGTTGGGGAAAACAAGCGTCCCCCCCCGAAAAGCCTCCCAATGCGACGATCGCGCACCACCCCTGACAAACATCCTCCAAATCCTTGTGGTTGTTTGTGTTGGCGTTGATGACGAACGAGCGCGACGTGAAAATTCCGAATGCTGAGTCTACGGCGTCCCGGTTTCCCTTACCGTGAAAGGTATTGTATATCCCGTTGTAGGCCAGGGTATATTTCGCATGTTCGTCCGGGAGAAAGGTTTGAAAGAGTTTCTCGACCGTTTGAGTTAATTGTCAGAGGTCTTTGCTCAACTCTTGCAAAGCTGCCCTTGCTTCTTGTGAGCTACACGCTTGCGCCGGCCCTGCTCTAAGTTTGATGTCATGGGTTCATGTACCCATTCTGGAGACGAACGCTCGGTGTGTAATAACACACCCCTTCTCCCTTGAGGCGCCATCGCTCTCATTTTCCTCAGCCGAAAGCAAAGTTGTTGCATCCACATCTGCCTCAGTAGCAGTGCTGGCTGATTTGAACCGGTCCCGTGTGCCGACCGCTCCGTGCCGGACGCGATCTGCCGTAATACCCCGCGATTTAGCGTATTTGACTATCGCGGGCTCGAGTACCTCCCTGAACTGGGTCGCCCTATTGTTCCCCGCTTTAATGACACATGGAACGCCGTGTCTAATCGTAGTTTACTGTTAGCGTGACCTCTACATACTGTACTTGTATTACCGTATAAACTTAAATAAGAGAGAGGGGTCTTAGGATGTCTAAGTTTCCTCTCTAAGTAACGCGTTGTTTTATTTTGCTGGTATTTTCTCCGGTCCCCACCATTTGTCTGAGAGCGTCTAAGTTTCCTATTTTGGCGGTCAAAGAAGGTGCAAGAGAAGCACAGCGGCGCCGCGCACATAATTGATTCGATGATTGCGAACACGACTGCTATTGCATACTACCAAAATTCTGACTACTCCCCGCGCCCTGGCATTTGTGGCACAACTACTATTACATACAGGCAAATAATAGGCCCGCAGCTGAGCGACTATGCTGGCATGCAATAGTAGCTGTGCTCACAAACGTCAGGGCGCGGCGAGTAGGCTAGATTTGGGTGGCACGCAATCGCAGTCGTGCTCACAAACGCCGTGCAATTATACGCGCGGCGCCGCTGTGCTTCCCTTGCGCCTTCTGCAGCCACCAAAATAGGAAACTTAGACGTCCTGAGACAAATCTCTCTTATTCAAGTTAATAGAAGATGGGAAATTACTTACTTATCACTGATGATAATAATATTCCCACTAATGGGGTCTAATTGAGGCTCATTAAAGGCCTCAAAGTTCTCTTGCCGGTTCGAGTCCAGCTGTTTTTTTGTTTTCTTCCGAATCTCGCTCATGACATCAAAACCTTCGCATTGATGATAAACGACCTGCTCGTTTGTTTTTTGCAACATGTTGAGAATATTGCGCCGCATGTTGGATAGTTTTGGGCCAGCGTCGATGTTCGGCAGGGCCGGTTCCTTGGAATCTAAAGAGGTTGATAGGCAGATTAGTATACGGTTTTGATGATTGAAGCCTATACATGTAGTAGCCAGTGCTCGTCCCAGGCAAGAAGTACCCGAAAACAGGGATTAAAAAAGTATATGGGAAAACCACGGCAATTGTCTGAGCGCCCATACAAACTCAAAACTCGTATTTTCGAATACTTCTTCCCTGAGACGAGTAGCCCAGCGAGCTCACGGTGCAGTCAGAACGCCCATAGAACTCTTATAGGACAGGGATTATTTGTACGAGCATTCTCGCTATATAGCGGGTTCGCTTTGGGCTCGAGTATTGCATGAACGGGGAGGGCTAAACAGCGGGAGAAAACATCATACATTCCATATTTGTCAGAAAGTTTTGAACAGGCTCCTCCTCATCTTGATTTTCCGGAGTGTGGGGAGCGCCGCCGGAACCGCCGTCGTGCTGCAGCTGCTGCTTCATTTTTTTCTCTTCCTCCATCATTTTTTTCTTTTTCTGTCTGACGCGTTTCCGCTTGACACCTTCGATGATCTTCTTCTTAGGGTTAGGAATTAAGTTGATTGATTCTAGAGACAGAGTATAGTACAGGACCAGACCTACTGCCAGGGCGGGTACATTGAAGAGTCTGAGAAGGGTTAGGGTTAGGAATTAAGTGGATTGATCTAGAGACAGAGTACAGTACAGGACCAGACCTACTGCCAGGGCGCGTACATTGAAGAGTCTGAGGTGAAGACACAACATGTGAGGAGACAACTACCAAAAGGTGAGAAGCAACTGAGATGAAGGAAATAACAACTGCAGAACAACTCCAAAGGATACAAACAAGGCCTGCATCAGGCACAGTAGTGGGCACCACTACTGATGTAGTAGTACCCAAGGTGCAGTCCAGAGGAGACAGGTTACCAAGCAAGCCTGGCGTCCTGTATACAACTCGAAAGCTACCATACCGGCAAGCGCATATGGAGCACCCCTCGTGAGTGGGAGTACAAGGCCCTACCCACAGGCCGAAAGAGAACAGGAAACAGAAAGATAACCAAAAGCAATATCAGTGCAGAAAGGAAGTGTAACTTTTGTCAAATCAGAAGAAGCAAGCATGAGAAGAGAAAGAAAATGATTCAAAATATAAGAC
>Ga0307509_10006143_pt1 | contig 16288 bp, 12 predicted proteins | sample 10_EM_MG_FD_202245 | JGI IMG/M metagenome (GOLD analysis project Ga0307509, IMG submission 202245) | Populus trichocarpa ectomycorrhiza microbial communities from riparian zone in the Pacific Northwest, United States - 10_EM | ecosystem: Host-associated > Plants > Roots > Unclassified | place... | reverse complement strand
CCCTACAGCTCAGACGCAAGCACCTATTCCTCTAGCGATTGGACTTTGCACCTTCCGGTCTTATAACGATGAGACTTCCTCGAACGGGACTATGAAGACAGTCAACGATCACAATATGCACTACGATGAGTCGTTCCCCGTTTAATGAAACACCGACGGGAATGTGTTTGTTACAAGCTGCTATGTGGTCAGCAATTGTAAAAAGAAAAGAGGAAGTGTTAGCAGGGGAGAAGGAAGGAGAGAAGGACAAACGGGACAATCAAGAAATACTATCACGACTTCGATTAGCTATGACACAACGATTAGCAGAGCGGGAACAAATCGAATTAGTTGAGGGCATGGACTCACCATTCTTGGCCACGGATATGATGGAAATGGGTGAGGGGGAAGGAGAAGAAGAGGCTTGTGAAGATACGGAAGTGGAGATACTGGAAGAAGTAGGAGGAAAGAAGAGAGAGAAAGGAAAGAAAAAGCGAGAGTGGAGGAAGCGACCTGGGGTTAGAATGTCTGCTGGGAAACGTCAAAGGTTAGCACAAGATCAAGATGAGAATCTTCTGTGAGCTTTAGAGGCACAAGATGAGAAAGCAGCAGAGTTATATAAGGAAACACTTACGGCTAGGATTGACAAGTTGGTGGATGCTATTTCAAGAGCTAGTCAGGCAGCTCAAATATAAGGAACATGAGACAGAGGTGGATATGGTTAGAGTGCAGCGCAAAAGAGAGAGGAAAGGCTTACCGAATATGAAAAAAAACTGAATGAGGTGATGGAAGCACAAAAGATTGTGCAGCAAAAGTTAGACGCATCTGTAAAAGAGCAGGCAGAGGCAGAAAAGCGGAGCGAGGATAGACAGGCCAAAATTCTGCAATTGCTTCAACTTTTAACAAATAAGCCAATGCAAATATTGTTTGTATATTAATTTCATTTTTCATTTATTTCTTTGTTTATTTTCTTAAAATTTATTTAAGTTATCTGAGTTTTGAATTTATTTATATTTAGTTATTTAATTGTTGAAATAATATAATCTTTACTGAAAGTGAAGATACTCAACAATAGTTGGCGGTTGACAGTTAAACTTAACACTGGTAGCTGACCCCCAATAACAAGTATGTACATTTGCAAGCAGAATACATATTGCATAATAGCTTCCTACTGGTGAAAGTCCAACCTTAAAGTTCAACTTATGCCCCAAAAATCCCCATTGCATAAGAGCTTGTCCAAAGCCCCATTCTACACTCATTCGCTGTCGTAACATGTGCTTGTGAATTGGCCCTCAGCAGGTATCATTTCGCGATTTCGAAGATTGGGGTAGGCACCCATTATACCTGGTCCTAAAAAGTAGGCTGGATCACTATAAACTAATGGCTGCTGTCCATTTGGCAACCGCATCGTAGGCCATATATCTCTTCCAAATTGTGAAATGCTGTACATACTCCAATCACCTAAAGTACCCTCATAAGGACCTATAGATATATGTATGATTAATTAATTATACTGAAGCCGTAAGACTGTAATTTTAGTAGAAATAATCATCAAATGTATAAATAAGAAATAAACCATGGAATAAATATAAAATAAACGAATAATAAACGAATAATAAAAGGGAAAACTACCTGCCAGGTGGATAATTAATCCATCTGGTGCGATAATCGCCTGAAACTTGACCAAATGGACCTTCTTGTAACCAGAGTAAAATAATTTCTGATCGATAGTACTCGGCTGACAGATTGCTCGATGAGTGCCATCAATAAATCCATATATTCTATTCCCTGGAGTGTCGATAGCAGCACAATAATTTTGCAGCCGTTCTCCTGTAAGTAGTTGTGCATCGCAGTATAGAAAGTCTCTTCGTTGTTTGTAGATATAACTCAATGTCGTATTAAAATCAACTCAATCCATGAAACACTACGACCAAAAACCTTTAAATTAACTATACATTAGCTATTAAACTCCACTATTACCTAACAGCCCTTTATATAAAAATAAATTAAAACAGGAAATAATTCGTAAAATGTACATAAAAATAAAAGTAATAGTACAAGTAAATAGAAATACATCAGAAAATAAACAACCATAATAATAAGTACACATACATCACAGCAACATCAGCAAAAAGAATAGGTTCACATTCTGAGCATCCTGGTGCATCCTGAGCGCATCCTGAGCATCCTGAAAAGGTGGTTTGCATCCTGACAGAAAAAAGTAGTAGGATGCACAAACGTGTTACTTGATAAGATTCATTAAAGCAATATCATGGTTGAAAAAGATTTTGAAGCTTGTCGGGTGTCAGACTATTGGATAATAGAGGAATTCATTTCTTGTACCGAAAAATGAACTCTTGACTTTGAATCCTTGTATGTACCGAAAATAGTAGGAATAAAAAATTGGCATTAAGTGCAGTTGGTTCAAAATCAACTGCTAGCGAACTGAGTGCATAAACCTGAGACATTTATATTTAATCACTATTATGTGTCGCCAAGCCACCGTGATGATTCAGAATTTCAAAAAAGTTGATAAGACTAATAGTGGTGTATTTTTAAATTTTTTAGTCGGCCATTTAGAGTGAATCTCATTTCTCAGGATGCACAGGATGCAGCTGGGATGCACTCTGATTGCTCAGGATGCGAACTGATCCTTTTTGCTCATGAACTCTTATAGCGATTAGGATATGCCAATCGGAACAAAAGAACAGCCAAGCAGGTTTCTGGAGTTGCCTGACAGCGGTTCTCAAGCTGTGAATCCTGTAGGTGAAATGCTCGTGCTAACTCTTGGATTCGAGCTTTGGTAAATTGAAGAAATTCCATACACCAGTTATCACTTTTTGTTAAAAGATTAAACTGGTATCTGTTGTAGGAAGGGCGGCCACGATTTGGACGGGAAAAACGTAACCGCTCACACGGAATATGCCGACGAAGTGGGTTTGAACGAATATGCTGAATTGCAATTCGTTGTTTCCGTAATCGCTGCTGGATAAGCAAATATGGGTCAAGTCAAAATAAAGAAGCAGCTGCGCTGGCAGTGTGAGCTGTTATGATTTGTTCTGCCATATTGTGCTATTATACTACAAGCATTTCTACATACTTCAAAGCATACTTCGCTTGAACCCCCTGTTGTCCACAACCAGCTCTCAGGGATACCAACTATCCCTGCCTAAAATGCCTCGCCCCTCTTCTTGGTATTTCACCTTCCCTCATTTATCACCGTTGCTGTGGTTACGGCATTTTCTGCAGGGATTCTCAGATTTGCTGGATCCCTCTAATGGTGGTCTATCCCCTAAACCGCTGAAACATTCAGGTCCGTTTAAAATGTTGAACCCTAACTTATTTGGGAAACCGTGATATGAAAAACCCAAGGCTCGAGAAGTGCTGTAGTTCTCAGAATTGGGCAAAATCTGTAGTGCTCAGCATGGCCGTGATGGAAAGGAGATTGTCCGCGCAACTTTGTTCCCGAGTACTCAAATAAGCTAGTGTTCAACATTTTAAATGGGCCTGAATGTTTCAGCGGTTTAGGGGATACCGTATTTTTTGGTGTTATCCGGTTTTTCGCCAAGAGAGTGCGTCACTTAAGGTTGAAAGGTGCATGGAGTCTGAAATAAGGCCCCCATGCTGCCAGTTTACATGGTAACCTAGGGTGGATTTCAGGTGTCTACAACAATGAGGCTGAGGGTCTTACTTATACAATCCCTGCTGTGCAAGGGTTGAGATGGTGATCAAACGCGCACCACACACTTAATGTTGGATTACAGGACACCTAAAACCAGCATGAGGTTACCATGTTATGTAGGTGTATTGAAGGAGCTGATTTCTGGTTCCATGCACCGTCCAACTTTAAGTGACGCACTCTCTTGGCGAAAAACCGGATAACACCAAAAAATACGGTACTCACCCAACAGTCTGCTGTCCCCTTTGAGTTAGCACTCAGATTAGGTAGGCTCCATACCAAATCAGGGCCTGGACTTCCGTTGCGTGAGACTGTTCATGTAGGATTCGATCAGGTTTGTTATCCTGGTGCCACCTGTGGATTGAGGGCCAGGGTAAGCGTGGTGAAGCCGTTAAGGTTTGTACTTTGTATGATACTCTTGGGATTATGGCGAATTGGCAAGTTAAGGGATTGCTATTAGAGTATTTTTCGGACTCCTTTGAGGGTAGTATCCACTTGAAATATCTTCCATTTCCTGCTTTCCATAGGTCGCCCCCCCGAAGCTCAGTTCGGCTCTAAGCACTCGCCCCGAGCCACTGAAATGGCACGTATACAAAATGCACTCCACTCCACATACCCACAGAGAGACCAATGACACCATTCCGCCTCTGACCGCCTACCTGCACAGAACGTGACATGTGGCGAGAGAAAAGGAAGAAAAAGGTAAAGAAGGGCAAAGCCTGAAGTTTCATCCATGAGTACAAAAGTGTTCCCTCACCCCACATGGTATTTAGTCAACTCTTCTAACGATAAACATCTCAGTCAGGCAGTCTGGAATGGTGTGCGATCACGGCATATCACTCGGTATCACGAAGACCTGTTGCGGCATGATGCGCAAAATAGTCAGCAGGTGAAGATACCGTTTCCGTGTCGCTCAGTTTTTGCAAGCATGTTGAAAATGTCAGTTAGCTTGAAACTACAGTGGTGTGCGTACCTCTGGTATGAGGACGCGTAAGCGGTGAAAAGTTTTTACCTCCCTGTTTCCCTTTTTCTTTCTTTCTTTCTTTCTTTCTCTCTAAGTCAATCCTCTCCACTCCGTCCCTCCTGTATGCAATTATCCTCGCTTCCTTCTTGTCTCTATATACAACCCACCCTGATTAACCCCCCCTCTAAACTCTAAAAGCCCATTCTCTATTCCCTAAACATGACCTCCCTATGCGATAACTTTCTATCATTGTTACTCCCATAGTCTGAAGGGTTCTATACCTTATTAGCTTTCGTTGTGTGGAAGGGCTCCCGCTAGGCGGAAACACACCTTGAGGTCTTGCTAATGCTCCTTGTGGTGTTTCGGGAGTAATGGTGGCTTGAACAAACTTAATGAAAACAATCGTGAGTGTTCATATCATAGGTATGGAGAAATAATCTTCTTTGCTCTCTGCCGCAAATGATTCCCCCCCTTCCGCGCCTGGTGGATTACCGTTGTTTCATCCTGAGGGAGCTACATTTTACTATAAGTATAAAATGGACCCATAGCGGAAAGGACACACCTATTGTTCTCTGATGTCTTTTTTCGTCCTAATGATTTCGAGGCTCAGGCCATTCTCCAGCTTGCATACCTTTGTGAGGTGAACTGTGGGTATCCCGTTGACATCGATGCATAGGGTTCGCCTTCTGCAAGTCGCTTGATTTCTACTGGGATTCGACTGCATGAGCAATCTTGTCCGCCCAAATTATACTTTTCGTAGAGATTCTTCCCTTCAGCCTGTATTCGACAGCCCTACGACGGAGGTCCTCAGTCCTCCACATGCGACATCCCGATGGAAAGGTTTCCGATCAGTTTCCCCCTCTTTCTTTCGGTCCCGCTGATCCCCTGTTTCTCGTTGGAGTTCCACCTGACTTAATTCCATATCACCCCCTGCTCATTTGCCAACTCCTATGGTTTCGTCGACATCCAGTGTGTAGTGATATTCTATGTAACTAGCTAGAACTTAGGGTTCCGTAGAGGATAGTTGTTAGGGTTAGTGCGTTATGAGCACTTTGAGCGGATAACTTATTAGAAGGAAACATGGGGAGGAAGGAACTCAACCAATTACCATGATCCTTCAGATCCAACCTTTCTCATTCGTTCCTATCACAGTGGCTGTTCAGAATGTTTTGCCAGTAACTTTTCAACATCCCCATCCGACCTCCCTTCCACGGGCCACAGGTCTCTTTCTCCAAATACAAGGGGTCCAGAGTGACCCTGGTTGAATTATATAATGTAGATCAAAGGGTTCAAGTGAGCTCCCACCAATGGCATTTTTATGGTCCAGAACGGCTCGCGACATGTCCTCGGGAATCCTCTCCATTCTGCTAACCTTCTATTTAAAAAAGGAACCTAGCATACTGGTAGTAGACTTCACCTTTTGGGTCGCAAAGGCATGGAAAAAACATGCACTTGCAATGCCTTATCCTGCAGCCTGATCGCACAGCTTGTCAACTACTAGCAAACTGACATCGTTGCATGTTGGCACGGGCTCTCTTTCTTCCCTCCCCGGATAATCCTTGTTACCTGGTAAATTTCTTACCGACCCCTAGATCTCCGTAGCGAAACTTGACGCATCATCACCTTCACCTAGAGTTCATTACGGGGCGGACGGGGCCCGGAAAAACACGGGCCCCTGGCCCTTTTCCCCGCCCCACCCAACTCAACAGCCTGGGGCGGGGTGTCTTTTTCGGCATACCCTGCCCCTGTCCCCGCTCCGCCCCCCGCCCCACCCATACCCCAGACGGGTTCCTGTTACAAATAGGTGGTAACAAACGGGCCCCGTCCAGGGAATGGATGCGGGTGGGCCCCGGACGGGGGCGGGGCGGGGATTACCCGAAGAATACCCCCCCCGGCCCTGTGTAAGGGCGGGCTCTGCGGAGTGAAAACCCGCCCCGCCCTGCCCCGTAACGAACACTACCTTCAACTTAACCACTCCCTCATGCCAGCTTCTGAATTCTTCAGTTTGCATCAGCCATTTCTCCACAATTTCTGCGGGGCACTCTTGGATGTCCTCGTTCCTTAGCTTGCGCTATTGGGCGACAGCTAGACTAGGAGTTGAGACCAATGATTAGTATCAGTACAGTTATTCCACATTCGTAGAGTTATCAGTGCTGTAGAAGTTGGGACTATAATTGGTGGTATATTGAGACATCCTCCGGTCTTTGTTGCCTGAACTATAGTAGAGGAGGGAGAGTTATTAACTTTGGTCAGTCTGAGATATCCCTGGAAGCTGGACAAAATTTAGGATGTGCGGGTATCAAACCAACGTGGCAGACACCGGTAAAATCCACTCTACCGCTACCTTCATCGCGCGTGTAGGAAAAAGTGTAGCAATGCCTTGGCTGCCAACTAAATTTTCATAGAAATTGTGAGAGCAACATCCGCCAGACACCCTAGTCTATATAGATTACATTTAAAATGGTTAAAGAGGATCTGTGTCCTGTTGCCCAACCAATTATATTGATGCCCAAGTGCAACAAATTTTCTTTGCTAGATCGAACCCCTGCCGACGCCGAGACACGATCTTGTACTCCCCAGTGAATCTCATTGGTTCAAAAATCGGGCGTGCCCGGTTGGCAAAACTGGATAGACAATCATTGCCACGTCTTTCAAGCAAGCTGGCTCGCTGGACCATCCACTAATTCCTCCTCCACCTCTGCAAAGTTTTTATCTTACCACTCCGACTACTCTATTCTAAGGGGTATTTAGCATTACACGCCGAGAGATTTCTCGACTACTTGATTTCACCTGTTCTCAAGCCACCCCTCGATTACGTTCACGGCAATTACCAATACCAACGATGTCTCTAAATCGCTCTCTCCCACAGAATTTCAAATTTTATCACTCTACCAATCCTGGCGAGGTTCTTGGAGGCTTGTCCAGAATGAGTCCATAACTGAGACAAACTTTCTGGACATTCTCAGAATCTTGCTTGTCGTTGGGGTGAGTCGGATACGTGTTCAGGAAAGGGAGTCGAGCCACATTGTATCCAGAATGGAAGTGCCCCTTCAAGTGGGAGAATACGATATTTATTGTGAAGGTATGTGCTACATTCCCGCCATTTACTAGGTGCCCTAATTGCTAATTTTGCCAGCCTCTATCCAACTCAGTGATGAGCCTTGGGTGCACCGGTTGATTTCTCATGAAATCGCTAGCAGAGAGGATAGTTTCCGTAATGATATCCGTAACCGCGACCGGAAATGTGTTATTTCGGGAATTTCGATTCCTGAAATGTGTGATCTTCATATTATTAGAATTTTTTACAGACAGAAAGCCCTTCTGTGTATTGGTCTGCTCTACCTAAAAGTAGTATGTTTAGGTGGTTGGTTGCGCCAAGAATCCCCCAAAAATTGCCAAACAACCAACTCTATCGCTCAGTTCATCTTAAAGAATTCTAGAGAAAATTTAGAAAAGTGCTAGTAGGCCTCAAGTAATTCTTAATTTTTTATTTGATATTAGATTATTTTTTGCATTGTTTTATGGGGAAAAAGAGGGGGGAAACCACGTAGATAGTTTGCTGTTCATTGCAAGGTGAGATCTAAGTTTTTGCCAAGAATGGCATTATAAAGGTACCCCACTGTTTTCCATGGTATTTAAATGGTTATCTCATCAAATATACAAAATGAAATATCGTGGATTGGATAAAAATTGAATTCTATGCCTGGTAAAATTACCTGCGCAAAATACATTTTGATAATCATTTTATGGTTATCTGTTTGGCAAAGTGTAGTTGCAAAACAGATTTTCGATTTACGAACTGCTCGTGCCAAACACTCCCTAACCCATTTGAGCAATTGGGAGTAAGTCTACTCATGCCCTCTGGCCGCCATCTTCAAGTTGGCCATACTGATCTGTATCGGCTTTGTGGTATTCTGAGCACTACACCTCTGGGTGGGTACAACTTCTCCTTATCACGATTACTTAAATGAGTTAGTGTTCAATATTCTAACCTGGACTGAACTCCTCAACAAGCTATGAGATAGTTTAATGAGAAGTCACAGTCACACCATGGAAGGTGGATACGGCAAGCGCAACAGACATCTACGAGCGCGGCTGATAGATACAACAGTCACGTGGGTCTGATAAGAAAGGATTTGGTGGGAAGGACTTGCCAAATTTTTCTTCTCAGGCCCACGTGACTATTAGATCAATCGGTCGCGCTTGTATCTAGGGGACAGAAGCGAAAGACCCCACAACACCTGTTTTATCGTACACTTGTGTGCGCAAAGTTCTCGTAACGTCTGATCTATCGAGAAGTCTTGGCAGCCTCAAACTGGGGGAGTGTAGAAGCTATTTATGTGGGAAACAAAATCTGGATATCCTCTATGCAATCTGCCATTACTTTTTTTAAAAGATTTCTCGAAAAAGAGTGGTCCCTGTCTTGCTATCTGGGTCTGTGTTGATGGGGGTACCAGTCGTGTTACGAGAACTTTGCTGATGCGAGTGTACTCGAGTACTGTGCGGCAGCTGGCGGCACAACAATTCAATTATTCTTTGTCTTGAGCCTCACACTAACAGCAGTTGTGTCTGAGATCTGACTTTCTGAGGCTTGGCAACAACTAAATTCTTTTTAAATTTTTGATGGGTAGGCCTGCATGCTCCACGAAGTTTCTTCAACCCCACAACGGAACAAACACAGAACAGCAATACCATCACTTGTGCAAAGCTGAACAACACAATAAGACGCTAGGTTATTAACAATATTCATCCCTTCCCCCTTATAAAAGCTGTGGAAGCTCCTCACTGACCACCACGGACTCATTGACCAACACCAGAAAACCTACCATCAAAAGGATGGTCCAACCCCGCCCTCCACCATTCGGGATCACCTACAGGATGTTCAGGGTCACCTACAAGGTGTTCAAAATCACTTTCAAGGCATTGATGACGTAGTCAGCTTGATTGCCACCATGCCTGCGTTAGTTGGTCTCGATGCAATGAAACAGCAGATAAACTCAAACCACTTGCAAACGGTCACTCTTTTTGGACAGATGCAGGGCCAACTAGGGCAGTGGCAGGGCCAAATATGTGATATGCAGGATGAGTATCTTCACCGATCCCAGCTAGGCTAAGCAGTATAACTTACTTATCAACTACGAGTAGGTAGCAACTCCTACCAATCAGGTTGCATAATTTGACTATCTCCAATCACGTACCCCTTTGCTACCCAGTGGGGATGCATGGGGACCCCCTGCTCTGGGCCACCCACCATGCTCTTTTTCACATGACAGGTAAGCTCTCCTCATTAGTCCTTCTGAACTGTATTAATATCTTTCTGTTGATAGGGAACCCGTGTCAGGCTGTTTGGGTGCTTCTTCATCCCCCTGGGCTGGCCGTGGCAGCTACTGTTGGGGAACCCTGGAGCCAGATTGCCAAGTACCTGTGGGGTACCCGTTTGAAACGAAAAGTGGTATGAACAGAGTTTTTGTTTTTGTTTGTCGGTGACATTACCTAAGCTTCTCACTGGTCTTGAAGGCCGTCTTCTGTGGGGCAATGAAGTTCATACTGCTCGCCATTTAATTTCTAGTCAGTTCACCGAAGAGACCGGATATGATCAAATCCCACTATACTGCTCGCCAACCTTCTACCTGACCCACCAAATCATACCAGTCCGCACTCTCGCCTGCCCTAGCCCAACAAAGTGCCAGCATTTATGCAGTCTTCGGAGGAGAGGGAAACACTGAGGAATTCTTTAAGGCGCTTAAGAAAGCTTCAACATTTATGGCTAATTGGTTGAAAATTATTTGGTGCATTGTGCCTGCCTAACTCTCACCACTTTCGATGATCCCTGCGCTGGTAAGGTACAAGTGGTATGGGTGAAGTCTTCGCACACACCAAAGTGGCTTACAAGTAAAAGAAATGTTAAAGATTGGTGAGATCACAAAGTAGTGTGTGCGAAAACATACCTGATGGCACTTGTATATTCTAAAAGACCCAATTTGATGAGATAGGTGCAAGATGAGGAATCTACTCCTGATCTTACCTATCTAGTTTCCACCCCTGCGCCCTTCCCGCAATTTAGCTAGTTTAAATGGCACATTACGATGTAGCTTGCAAAATGCTCGCGAAGGAGCCCGGGGAACACTAAGATGGGCTTGCAGGTATAACTAACCATTCTTAGGGTACCATTATCGCTACCACGATTGCATCTGCACTAATCTACAATGATTCATTTCATTGTATCACCTCTGGCACTCGTACCCTTCTTTTCGGGATTGGTTGCGATTCCTAGCAAACCTACCACCGCACTCCGCCAGCTCCTTGCACCATAAGACTCCATCAATGGGGGCGAGGGCACTCCATCCCCCATGCTGTCGGCGCAAGACCTGCTTCAAGCACAGGCCCCGCACCACTATGATATTGCCCGTACATCTCCATGAGTGATAGTGCGCGGGATGTTGTTCTGAACCGGTCCCGGAATCTCTTCAGGCCTTAATCTTATTCTGCAGAGGGCCAAGGCACCAACAACCACAATAGGGTTGCTTTGACGGAGAGGAAGGTTCATTTTGCAAACCTTTTCCGACCAACTACCGGATGTTACCTTTCCACTCTGCCTGCTTCGAATCTGCAACTAGTATCATCATGGGGGACATTATAGAGGCAGGGGCTTTCACCCGGCTAGATCTCGCAATTTTTATTTTTCACACCTCCACCGAGAAAAACCTCCGTGATGGCTTGGCTGATAAATCAATGATTTCCACGTTGGTGAATCAGATTGATCACCAGGCCGTTCACTACCGGGCCAAGACAAGCTTCCGCGTTGCAACCTAGATCCTTGGCTTTGGCCCCAGGCCCATTTATCGGCCGGGCACCCTGATTCACTTCAATGTAGACTACAATACACCAGCGTACGCATAATCGTCGCACGCGGTTTTGAAAGAACCATGGAGATTGCATACAAATCAGAGCCATTCGCCACAGATTCTGAGCACACAGTTAAATATGCAATTTGTTGACTGGCTCCAGGAGCGTGGCCCCAAATTGGTACGAGCAAACTAGGGAGAGGTCTTAGTTGGTATTTCAATAATAATTTCTTATCCTTGCATCAAATTGGCCGGTGGTGGTTATTACAATGCTAATCGTCTTAGGGTAGCTCTTTAGATGATTTAATAGAACATAATTCCTGGTGCTGGTATAGTGGCCAATCTCACGTATGGAAACCCTTGAGGTATAGGAGGCAGATCCCACTTCTCCACCAGCTATGTTCCACAGGTGCATTGGTTAAGTGGTTGACTGTTGATGCTGGGGCACCGTAGATTAAGGCTACCAACAAGTACATTGGGTAATTGGATTGAAAAACATCTCCTTTAAGCCCAGTTCTATCAATACTATCAAACCACGCATCAATATTGTAAAGGCCAACCCAACCTTTTCAGTAATCATGCAGTGGATTTGAGCGAGGGGCGTGTGTCACCACTTGTTTGAAGGCTTCCATCAACTAATCCTTCATCTGTGGTGAGGACTAGGAGTCCCTGCCCCAAAACTAGGCCAATCTAGGTGGTCCTTTCGCTGTTCCCGAAAGGATTCTAACCCAGTACTCTGAGGCCAACACTCAACTCATCATTACACCAAAGATGCAGCATTTTGTTCAATGTTAGCGGCGCAGCCTGAAGGCTATTCTATTTATTCCTGGACGTGACGGGAATTTTGAATTCAAGAAGCATTCTCTTTGGCAATCCACATCTCGAGGTTGTTATTGACCAGGATTTTGGAAGAATCTGCATTCTTGAAGAACCTATGAGTGCGAAATACTCCACCGTAGTTATTGAACCCACCCAGTGTGCCCAATGGGCCAGACTGGCCAGGCTTCGGTAAAGCCGGGCCCGGCCTGTCGAAATTCTCTCGGATCTAGCCTGGCCCGAGCCTGCAGGCCTGGTTAAGCCTGAGCCAGGTCTGGCCGGGCCCGCCTATAGGCCATATAAGCTTTTTCCCAGCTGCCTGATAGGCCGGCCTGGCCTAAAGAGCCTAGGCCTGACTATACAGCTTCGGCTGACCCACTCATAGTGAGCGGCTGCTCTTTGTCAACAGCAAAATTCAAGGTAAATGTTTTCCAATTATGGAACGATTAAAAATAAAGTAACGGTTTCGCTTATTAGCAAAAAAAACACAAAAGAATACTAGAGGTAGTGAATTAATTAACTCGTTTTGTGATTAATTAAGAAGTATCATAATAGCCGAAGGTAATTGAGGAAAAAAAGTCACAGGCGATAAACTCGGAAGCGGGGTGGGGGGTGGCGGGGTTGAATACCCTTAACGCAATCTGTTCTCAACGCTAATCTCCGGGCCTATAGGCGCCTATTAGGCCTGATAGGCTTTGGTAGGCTGATTGAATTCGGCCTATATGGGCCTAGGCTGTCTTCCGGAGCGGCCTGCCTTAGCCCGGCCTACGGCCTATAGGCCGGCCCACCATCGGCCTGGCACGTTGGGAACACTGAGCCCACCAAGATCCCCAATGGAATCCGCATTGGGCACATACCTGTATTAACAACGGATATCTATGGTGGTGACAGGACTGCGTTCCCTATTGTCGAGTATTTTGGCGCCAAGCCGATCACCCCTCATGATAACATCAGGAGGGTTAACGGGTTAACGGTTTTTGCGGAAGCAGGAGAGAGCAGCTTCAGCTCTCGGCGTCCTCCTCTCCAAGCACCCTTCCCAACGCTGACCTGTGCCTAAGGCTGCTTGGCAGTGAAACCTACTTGCGGGAAGATGCATTATTTACCTGCTATGTCTTCATTCAAGGGAACAAATTCAAGGACAATCCAAGGAGGCATATCTTCGCTCCTGCCCATCCCATGATCGTCAAAATTACCAAACCAAGGGATCCGGCTACGACTTGGACCATTAGTACTGGCGAGGGGAATAACCACGCCAGTGGTTGCTATATCAGGACTGTCGGGACTAGGCTCGCGGAAGAAAAGGTGGTTCTCATTGGCCTCATTGAGGATACAACACTAGGGGAGCCCGTGCCCTTGCCACTCGGTTTCCGCTGTCACCCCGAGACTGGCTCTGAGTCTACCTGCTAGGTAATGGAGGGAAGGAGCTATATAATTAAAGCACTTTGCTATCACCCCTGGTTCGGCGATGGGAAGGTTCCCCAGACCAGGCCGTAGCAGATGTTTTTCATGGCGGACACTTAGAGGTCGCAAGCGAGGCGACTGTCGATTTCATTCACACTCTGGGGAACAAGATTGAGTCTTTCATGAAGCGACCCGGGAATAATTCCTATGCTCTGATGGATTTCGCTACTGTAGTTGGGTGGAAAGCAATCATCGACCTAAAAGCGATCTTCCCAAAGGCGATTGACCACCATCTTCTCTAGCTGGTTTACCACCCAATAGCTTTCGTATGCTTCCTGGCATGCAATCTTTGAAGAAGGATGATGTCATTGAAACCAGAGTTCAAATGAATGCTATTCTCAACCCAACCTTAGGGAACATGGTGGAGGTCTGTGGAACTATCGTGGAGGTCACTTCACAATTCTTGTACAAGGGCACCTACACAGGGTATGAAAGCACGTTCCAAAAAAAAGATCTCCGGTGGAAGTGCATATGATCTTGTGCAGAGATGTTGCTGTCTTGACCTTGGGGGAATAGTTCCCCCTCTGTGACCCTGATACTGAACCTTCAGGGAAGACGCTCATGTTTCGATTGTGAAGCTTTATCCGATTCCAGGATGAGAGGATCTTTAGCTCAGTTGGAAGTCTCCGACATGTGCCGGTCGAGTTGCCCACGGAGCAGGTTGTACGGGTTGCATCACTCCGGCAGATTACCGGTCAGGGTGATAGAAACCCGGCGATTGACTATCTGCCACGCCACAGCACCAGGTTCAAGTAGCCTGTCAACCCCAAGGGTGCTATTCCTCTTAACGCGAAAACTGAACTTCTCACCAGAGCCCCGGCTAGCAACGGATGATATGGCCATGTATTAGGTGACTACAATCCAATTCACGTTTGGAGAATCTTCCCTTATTATGCTGACTTTACCAGAACAATCGCGGGCGGAATCTTCCCATCAGTGGCAATCAGATCTCCGGTTGGAACTTGGGCATGGAGAACAACATTGTTACAGTTAGATATTTTTTCTGTAACTTGATTAGTGCGGTACTACTGAATGACGATATTAAGACCAGTTTCGTCATGCCGGTATGGTCAGCGGTAGAAAGCTGGTTAGATTCAAGGCGACCAACAAAGAAACCCAACAGAAGGTGCTTGTGGGAGATGTAGAAGCCGAGCACCCAATATCTGCCTATAAGTTTGCCAGTCAAGAACAAGGTATGAGAATGAGTCTGTATGGCTCCTCACCTGTAACCAGAGAGGTTTGGAGCAGGGTTGATAGACAATTGAAGGGCAATTTTGGTTAGTCGTTCTCCTTGTTATTCCTTCAACCCACTAACCATATTGCAGGTTTCGTATTTACAAATATTTTAAGAAACAACTCGGGGGAATTTACTGTTCACCTAGGCCGACCTCGTGGAAAGGCTATCAGGTAGAACTACATCATGCCAAGAGGCAACGTGTTCGCCGGGAGCAGGTTATGCACCTGTTACGAGCCGATAAGTTAAGGGGACCGAACTGAGTGAGCGGAGGCCACAAACAGTAGGAATCTGTGTGAATTCGGTCTTTATAAGCACAGTCCTTTTCCACAGGAGTATGAGAGGGAAGGGAGATATATTACACCTAAACGATACCGGGTATCTGTGGAAGGATAGGAGGATTCCTTTATCCCGATTCATATATGCTCGAGCACAGCTATGTTTATGGTTTAGTTGGTTAGTGGAGTGGAGTGACAGTGAGTAGAGAGCGAACTGAATGATAACAAACTTCCCCCCTTACTCCCGGGTCGTAGGATGGAGATGGAACTCTTTCACGCCGGTTGCTTTTGTTCATCGTAGTTTCGTTTTCCTTCGATTCGTCCCAGTCGGGGTTTTAAAAATTCAATAGTATATTAAGAACACCTGTAATCGACAATGTTTTGACTCTAACAATTTGCAATTCATCTCAAATTTGTGCAAGATTCCTAATAATAGCCTGTCAGTGTAGTATAGTGGTTTAATATACTCACCAAGTACTCAGTCATCCACTATGTGTTAGCGCTCTCCACAGCTTCGCCCCCTAACGACCAGTCATTTACGTGGAAAAAAAATAGATTCTACGCAATCAGTGTTCCCAAGCGTCCAGTCCGTCCGTCTTTTGCCTAGGACGGAACGGACGCCAAATTTGCGGCCCTTGGACGAGACGGACGCCAAATTGTAGTCCGTCCTAACCCATGCCCGGGACGGACGGCCGGGCCCTACAGGTGTCTCAGTTGAACTGCTATTTTTAAATTTCCGAGCCGGGAGTCTGTGCTTGAAGAAACGAAACATCTTTATTACAACGCTATCATCATATTTAGGTATCAAATTTTCTCATCAATCAACCAAGCTGTGCACTCATATCCGATCCCCGGAACCTGCCCTAGTTCCCCGCCTAATATTACCGCTCTGTCCTCCAACTCCACAAGCATATTTTCTTCTCTTATCAAATGTATGAAGCAACAGCTCAGCGGATAGAGCAATCACACATTATGAATACCGTAAAAACTCCTGTCGTTTGCTATCTCCGAATCTACTGCCTAGAAGTCTTC
>Ga0307509_10006142_pt1 | contig 16289 bp, 18 predicted proteins | sample 10_EM_MG_FD_202245 | JGI IMG/M metagenome (GOLD analysis project Ga0307509, IMG submission 202245) | Populus trichocarpa ectomycorrhiza microbial communities from riparian zone in the Pacific Northwest, United States - 10_EM | ecosystem: Host-associated > Plants > Roots > Unclassified | place... | reverse complement strand
TCCTGTTCGATGAATCTGGTTCGGAACCCCGTGCGATTGGCGTTGAGGTTTCCAAGTCCCCAATATCTCCCAAGTATCGTGTCAAGGCCAGTCGCGAGGTGATCCTTTGCGGTGGTGCTATTGCGACCCCACACATCCTCCTAGTCTCAGGCATCGGCCCTCAAGAAGAGCTGTCGGAGGTTGGAATTAAGGTAGTGAAGGACCTATCGCAAGTTGGGAAGAATTACTATGACGTGAGTTGTCTTCCCATTACCGGTGTTCCCCTCTGTATTCACCCTGGTTTTTAGCATATTTCATCTGGCCCAATCTGCTTTCGCAGCAAGCCCGGCTACACGCTTGACTTCTTGAACTCGCCGAGCCAGGCATTTTTTGCCATGCTCCAGTGGTTCCTCTTCCGCAAGGGTCCCATGACCGGTCTCGTTGCTCCTGGCGCCGCCTTTATCCGTGTCGACGACGATAAGTAAGCGCTTCTCGGTTCTAGGGTGGACTCGGAAACAGTGTTGAGCTTTCCTCCGTAGACTCCCATATAGTTCAGAGTCTTCGAGTGACGTTCCGGTTCGAGTCAACAACGCCGGGAAAAACACTCCCGACCTAGAGATTGTGTGGTTCCCGTTGGTCATTGGAGGTTTCGGTGTCAAGACACCTCCAGGAATCTATGGCACGACGATTGTGAGACCGATAGTTGCAGTTTGCGTTATCTAAATCTCAAACGCTTGCGGTGCAGGGACCTGTGGTATTGAAACCTGAGAGCTCTGGGACTGTCACTGCCAAGTCGTCGAGCGTGTATGATAAGCCCGTCATCGATCCCAAGTAAGCTGTATCTCATTCTCGTACCACCCGTGTTGACATTCGTGCCCGAAGTTTCTTCGCTTCAGAAAACGATATGAACATCCTCATACGTGGTGTGCGATTCTCCATGCGTATCGGCCGCGCGAACTGTGTCAAGAACGTCCTCGAACCGAAGGCCAACTCGACTGATACCAAAGACTTTTTCTACTTGGGCGACGCGGATCCCGATCGTGTACGTGTAAAAATCCACACCCACATAGCCGGAATTTTGTCTCATCGATACCCCAAAACTGACTTTCCATTGTTTGGCGCCGCAGATCACGGACGAGGAGATTAAGGAATTCATCTTGGAGCATTGTAGCGCAGCATTCCACCCCGTGAGTGGCACTTCTTTGCTATGAGAGCAGGAACTAAGCTCACGCGCTTTTCGCAGACGTCGACTGCGCGCATCGGCGTTTCGCTCGATACCGGCGTTGTTGACCCGCGCCTATGTGTTTTCGGCATCAAGGGCCTCCGCGTCGTCGATGCGTCCGTCTTTCCGAATCAGATCAGTGGGCACCCCGTCGCTCCGGTCGTTGCCATTGCCGAAAAGGCAGCCGATATCATCAAAGAGGACGCTGCGGCGTAAATAGGTTTGACCATGCGGTTCACATTCCCTACGTTCTAGAAGCTTCGACTTTCAACCCGCTGTAAATCTTTTATTTAACGGTTTTAGGATGCGCATGGACTATCATGACAGCCTGCCGGTTTGATGGAGCGATGATTTCCTCGCTTTGACAAGGGTGGACCTCAGCGGTGGGTGAGCTATGACCTGTACGGGGTAGAGAGGGGAGAGAGGGCTCCTGTATTTGGCATCCATGTCATCAGAGCTGTGCCGCTTCCCATATGCTCTTCTCAATGCAAACTATCTTTTCCTGTGCGATCTAACTCATCGGCTCTTGGACACTTGGTTTCGGAAGGAATTGACTGGAACTCTCGCAGCCGCGAGTCCCTGCTCTGTACCCCGACAGCCTTGGATTCTTGATCATTCCTTGCGGTGGTCCTACGGTCCCAGTGGCGATGGTTGTAGACCCTGCCACCTTCAGGACTCCAATCGTAGGGGCCAGGTTAGTCGTTCTTTTCTTGCGCAGGCGTAGATGATGGCAGCTATTATCCTCCAGTTCCCCATCATCGGAGGTGTCGTTGGCCCATGACGTCGTTTTCCGAGTACTACCATGATCTGCGGCAAAGCGGGTATGTTGGAGAGAAGCTGTGTGCCTCCACGGGGTTAGGAGCTTAAATACTGTCCGGTCCCTACCCGGTTGGGAGCTTGCGGATCGCCTAGAGGACTCACACTCATGCCGTATGGCGCAGCCCGTGGTTGAGTTGGTCATGGAACAAATCCAGTTCCTGAATCACCGCTCGACCGTGAAGGTGATGGAAACTCGGCGTTGGCCAAAGATCAAGGAAGTCCTGAAATGCATCAGGGTCAGCCCATGCCCTCTGTTGACATCTAAGCAAAATGCCCCTCGCTAGATCCTTGTAGCTCACGCCGGAGTCGCCTGGCAGATATAGAAGACCGGACCCGAGCCGGGTGACAACGGAATCCGCGGGCAAATTGCATCGTGGCACGGGTTAAGTGGGGCACTGCGGACAGTAAGTACCAGTAACCCTCCCCTCCAGGTCCTGTGGCGAGGCACCGAACCACAAAGTGACGTCGTTGGTCCGGGCAGCTGCGGTGTGTAAACTTGGAAGGGATTTCATAGTGCGTTAATCATTTGTGGCGTTCTTGCGGGCTGCATGGGGCCATGGGGTGAACAAGGGTTTTCAGCGAAGGCTAGGCTCTAGGCGCTCACACTGCGGTTTACCTGCGAGTTGGCTTCAACAGTTAAGAGCAGAAATTATCTTACAGACAAGGACTCCTCCCCGGACATTGTCGATGATGCTGTGCAGTTCCTGGCCGGGCTGGCTGTGGTTGATTCCCTCGGTCTCGGTGTTTCTCAAAGGCCGAGGCGTTCTGCTGGCGGTCTTGCCTCGATGCCCGAACCCCATAAGGTTTAGCATGTGGAAAAAACGTGTCTCGATTGTCCCACGCTTCGAATGAATTACCGAACCTCAGCAGATCCGTAAAAGGGGGAACCACCACCCAAAACCGTCGTAAGACCCTCCCGATAGGGAACCAAAGGCCCAAAATTGTACAGCAGGAGGAGCGTTTTGTAGTCATTCAAGACAATTTGTTATGGACCAGGCAGCCAGGTAACATATGGGTTCCGCAAAGCCACCATGGTCATTGAGGTTACGGGTACGAAAGGTGATCGCAAGAGTAAGGCTGTTTAAGATAGCCAAATATACAGAGCTTGTTCTATCAAGGGTGGAGTAACGTAAGTTATAGGAGCGAATGGCCACCATCAATGGGGATTGTCGTTCAAATGGACGGCTGGCTTGCGCCATTAACTAACGTGACGTTATCGGCGCCAGCGTACTATATATGCCAAGATACAAGCTTCGGGCCTTTGGAAAGGTACGCCGAAAGTAACTACTCAGTAAAGTCCTTTGTAATGTAAGTATTACAGGAATGAGCGCACATATGACCCATCTCCTGTGTTATAACGGTCAACCAAACAGCGCGCGGAACAAATAGGAATGACAAAGCACAAACTGCAAGCGACTCTGCCCCAACACACAGCATATGGCAAGGAATGCCAGGTACTTAAGCCCTTGCGACCATGGACCTGCTGTTCTTGCAGATTGACTCCTATGGGCTCCTCGTATTCTTATGTCACTGATCCAAACACCTTTGCGACAGAAGTCAAGGAAAACGATGACAGAAGTCGCTGGAAGGCATACGATTATGTGATTGTGGGGGGAGGTCCGTCCTACGTTCGTTACGGCTTATGGGACTCTGAATCACTAACATCAACACCTTCACAAGGCACAGCCGGGTCGGTGCTTGCGTCCCGTCTCTCAGAAGATCTAAACGTGACAGTCCTGTTAATTGAAGCTGGTAAAAGGTGCGTGACCATTACATAGATTCGATGCAAGACACACCCTCAAATCTTGTAGTCACGAGAAAGAATTGCTGACACGAATACCTCTTGCATGGCCTCAAATTTTCAAATCTCCCATAGATTGGGATTATCAGACGGCGTACGTTTACTTTCTTGTGAGCCGAGTATGCGATTGTTCGCTGAGATGAGTTGATTCGGAGTAAACTACCGCGCTCTGGAAATCGCCAACACGATGTCCCGCGTGGGAAGGTCTTGGGAGGTTGTAGGTAAGTCACATCAACAGTCAGGATTGGTCGCATGTACGCTAAAGCCGCCGTCATCCACTCAGTTCAATCAATGCTCTTATTTATCAACACTGTTCTCCGGAGGGTAAGCAGAGTATGTCAATTCCATGGCAGGGTTTGACCCGCTCCCTTAGACTTTGATGAGTGGGAACGCTTGGGAGCTACCGGATGGAGTTATAAAGACCTTCACCCGTGAGTGAGCGTTCTACTTGATCACATTACCGTTGACGTTCGCCATTTTCAAGCTACTTCATTAAATCCGAGTCATATACGCCCCACCCTAACCACTCCGATGTCATGTCTTCAGATCATGGCTCTGGTGGCCCTTGGAAGACAACATATGCTAATGTTCCTGTACGCCTCAACGTACCTCGATGCATGCTGTCTCTCAGATAATCGAGCTTTCCAGCCAATTCATGACCTTTTGATTAATGCGTGTGAGGAACTCGGCGTCAAACGTGTCCCGTAAGGGTCCCATCTTCAGACCCTTGTCACGGTCTCAACATGATGTCAGCGACTTTAACACAGCGAGGGGCCAGTTGGGCGTGTCTACTTTCCTTTCGTTTACTAACAAAGGAGAACGTAGGTATAGTGGCGCCATTCGGCTATCCCAGACATTGCTGACAGTTCCTCAGGCAACTCGGTTGCGGTTGCTTACTTGTCACCTAGCGTGCTCAAGCGTCCCAATCTCACTGTTGCCGTCGCGACGACAGTCGAGAAAGTCCTGTTCGACGAATCTCGTTCGGAGCCCCGTGCGATTGGCGTTGAGGTTTCCAAGTCGTCAGTTTCTCCCAAGTATCGTGTCAGGGCAAATCGCGAGGTGATCCTCTGCGGTGGCACGGTAGCGACCCCTCACATCCTACTCGTATCGGGCATCGGCCCTCAAGAGGAGCTGTCGAAGGTTGGTATCAGGGTGGTTAAGGACTTACCGCAAGTTGGGAAGAATTACCATGACGTGAGTGTTCTTCTCATAACGGACATTCTCTTCTGTGTATTGACTACAGTACATAGCATATCAACGCTGGCCCAATCTGCTTTCGCAGCAAGCGCGGCTACACGCTCGACTTTCTCAATTCGCCAAGTCAAGGGGTTCTTGCGATGTTACGATGGCTGGTCTTCCGCAAGGGTCCGATGACGGGTCTCGCTGTTCCTGGTGCCGCATTTATACGTGTCGACGACGAGAAGTACGTTCCTGTTGATCCTCGGGTGGAAATAGTGTCAAGGAACAATTTTACCTAGGCTCCCATATAACTCAAAATCGTCGAGTGACGTTCCAGTTCGGGTCAACGACGCTGGAAAAAATACCCCCGATCTCGAAATTTTGTGGTTCCCGTTGGTCCTTGGGGATTTCGGTGTCAAGATACCTCCAGGAATCTATGGCGCAACAGTTGTGAGACCGACATTCGCAGCATCTGTTGTATAAAGCTCATATCCTTGTGTTGTAGGTTCCTTCAGTTTTGAAGCCTGAAAGCTCTGGGACTGTCACCGTCACGTCGGCGAGCGTGTACGATAAACCCGTCATCGATCCGAAGTAATTTGTATCCTCCTCTCGTGTCGCATATACTGACTTTTACCGCCATAGTTTCTTTGCCTCAGAAAACGACATGAACGTCCTGATTCGCGGAGTGCGATTTTCCATGCGTATCGGCCGCGCAAACTGTGTCAAGAACGTTCTTGAACCTAAAGCAGACTCGACGGACACGAATGACTTTTTCTACATGGGTGACGCGGATCCCGATCGTGTACGTCCCAGCACGCTTCCACCGCCGCCTACCTGGGCTTTGTTTTCATCGATGTTCGACGCTGACATCCCCTTCCCTGCGCGGCGTCGTAGATCACTGACGAGGAGATCAAGGAATACATTCACAAGCACTGCACCACGGTGTTCCACCCTGTAGGTACCCCCTTACGCTCCCTATCCTAAGAACTTAGCTCACCAGGATTTCACAGACGTCGACTGCGCGCATCGGTTCCTCACCTGATACTGGCGTCGTCGACCCACGCCTGCGCGTATTCGGCGTCAAGGCCCTCCGAGTCGTCGACGCGTCCATCTTCCCAGACCCGATCAGCGGGCACCCAGTCGCTGCGGTCGTCGCCGTCGCCGAAAAGGCGGCCGATATTATCAAGGCGGAGGCTATAAATTCGACCTCAGTAGCCTAATATCCTCCGTACATTTTGGGAAATATCTACTTTTCTTTTCTTACTCCTTGTCTACTTGTCTACATAGGATTTGGTGATGCCACATTCCGCCTAGTTGATTTTTACTTCTTTTCTTTTGCTGAGGCGGGTGAACGGTCCTACTAGCTGACTTCGATGGTTGTTATCGTCTCACTTTGACAATTGCGATGCCCAATCTGGTGAGCTTTGCCTGATCGTCTGATAGCTGATTGCGGCGCTCACGTCGTCACCTGCGCCTCAAGGGCTGATCCTACCCACAAACAAACTGTATTCCGCATATGGCAGTCCGAAACTCAGGGTATCTCGAGATGGGGGTCGATATGTAGCTCCACCACCACAACATACTCTAACACCTTTTATCGAAAACAAAACTGCAGCAGTCGCGACACAACTCCCGAGCTACGCGCGATATTGGCCACCAAAAATGAAAGATGAGACATTACAAGATACCAGAGAGAAATTAGAAAAAGTGATATATGTGCAAAGTGATATCGCCTTGAGTTTTGGTTAGGGAGAGACTGTTGGTATCATTGTGCGTCGATGCTGAAGCTTGTGACTTGTGGGAGGTACGCTGCGGCGGCGAGGTCGAGTACGTGCACGTCATCAAAGACGTCATGTCCGTTGAACCCACCGAAAAGGAAGAGCCGCGAATCGGCGAGCAGCGAGGCATGATAACCCCGGGGCGTGGGCGCCTTTCCGAGCGTCGGGCGAGGCTCATATTGCAAGGACACTGTTCATTCACATTTTGTTTGGTATCAGAGGTGGGGACTGATCGGGGAAAAGCACTCACCGAGATTAAAGAGGAGTAGTTCGGGGGTATACTCGGCGCCGTCGTGCCCGCCAGAAATGAAAAGGTAGGAACCAACTTGGGCCGACGAGTGCGATAGGCGCCGATGGACCGTATCAGGTTTGATTTGGGTCCAAACGGCCGTGTCTATATGCACATGTGTTCGTATTAGGGACGGAGGATGAGAGATGTAGACCAGAAGAGCCAGGAACGGGGGAACGGGGGAAGGGCCACGTACCGAGGTTGAGACACCATATATCCTGGAAGCACTCGCGCCCATCGCTACCCCCAACGACGATCATGACATTCTGCACCAAATTAGCCGTATGATATCCGCGCGGCGAGGGCCGCTTGCGCCCCGATATCGCGACCTGCTCCCAACGCAACCTATCGAGCGAACCGCCGACGTCGAGCGTCCAGACGTCGTTCAGTGCCTGCAACCCGTTTCCGCCGCCGAATACCCAGATTTTGTTCTGGTAGAGCACCGTGGTGTGCGCGCGGCGCGGCGGGGGAACGTCCGTGGTCATGAACGTCGGATGCGACCAACGGCGCGTCGGGATGTCGAAGACGTAGACGCTGTTGTAGTATGTTGCGCCCTCGCCGCCCCCGATGATGACGATCTTGCGTCCGATGAGAGTCGCAGAGTGTGCGCGGCATGGCGGTGGTAGCTCTCCCTGCATCTCGGGACGGGACCACTGCATCGTCTCTGATGGCAGAAACTGATTTTCAGCCCCATGAAAAACTAAAGGACGACCCACGGACCAATATTGAAACACCACATATCCTTGAAACACCCCTTGTCGTCGCAACCACCGAAAATCCACGCCACATTATCTGCGAGCGTGACCGTGTGTGCGCGAAATCCATGAGTGGGGAGCAAACCCCAGACGGGAGCCTTGCTCCAATACATCACGGGCGGAGGCGCCGCCTCGACGTCCACCGCATTCGGCAGGCGAGGGATCATGCGAACCCGGGGGAGCGGCTGGTCGACCGCAGGTGTACGGGGCGACTTGGCGACGGCCTCGCGCGAGGCAGAGAGCGAGGTCGAACTCGCGTTCGCGGTTGCGGTGGGCGTGGGCAGGCGGCGCGCGGTGCCACTCGTCGGGGAGTCACCAGGAGTTGAGCGGCGCGAACCCGACTGCGGCCGAGGGGTGCGCGAGGAGGAGCTTGTTGCGCGGAGCGTCGACGTCGATGCGGAGAGGGAGCTGTTGGACCCGCTGGGGTATGGAGAGGGTAGGGAGTCGGAGCGGGGTGCGTGCGTTAGGTTGCTTGCGGAGACGGGCGTCAGGGGACGGTCGTCGCCAAGTGGAAGGGAGACGCTTCGTAGTGGGGCAGGTGATCCGTGGGTGCTCGCTTGTGTGGAGACGGCGCGTCGGCTGCCATCTTTTGATGGGATGCGAGGGTGCACATCTGTGGGAGTCATGCCTGGGGTATTTTGTGTGTGCTTTGGATGGATGGATGAGGTGTCGAATGGAGAGTGCGAGCGGGACGGAAATGAGGGCTGAACGGGGACTACCGTGGGATGGATTAGCCTCTTTTAGATGATCTTCAGCTATTTATTTTTTTCGAGTTTTTGCTACAGAGAACTTTGGATAAGCCCATTATAATCGCTGCTTCTGAGGGTTCAGCATACTCAACATACTTCCAGCGCCTTCTAATGGCAAATATGGTCTCTATTCCCATAACACATGATTAAATACTCCCTGAATAATGTGAGTATCTCATCGTTAGTCTGGAGGGGGTCGAGGCCTAGCATAATAAGGTGACGATGACCCACTTGGTGCTACCTTAAAATTTCGTGAGGGCATCTCTCTAGGTATCCCTGAGCGTGTATGACGGGCATTACATTACGACTTGAATGGTTTGGTGCTGGAGCTCTCTGATGAGCGATATCATCTCAAGTCGAAACCAGCGGTGATCACACTCGGTACACAAGTGTGTCAATGTATGGGAAATCGATCAGATCAGCCTATTTGGACAACTCATCGAGTCATCGTCATCTCATGGCACAAGCAAGGCATGCGCGTGGGACAGAACGGGAGGAGGCATAAAATATGGACTTCACTGCAACGCGCCAGGAAAATCCAAGTGCAAACTAATACCCACAAAGTGCCAGGAATTTCATCCCCCAAATATGTCTCGACTTACCGAGAAAGATGAATAAACGTTGTATTATTACATAGGCGTGTATACCTACAGTAGTCGAGCTGAAACTTACGATGAAACATTTTTACCGTGTGCCAATAACAATGCCACAATCTCGTCATACCCTCTCTCTCGAGCATGTTGTAACGCGGTCTTTCCATTTATGTCCACCGCATCTACACCTGCACCATGCTCGAGCAATAGTCTTACTATCGCGGTGGATCCCTGCTCGACCGCAGGATGTAATGGGGTCGTGCCACCATACATCGAAATATTTGGATCTGCACCTTGCTCAAGCAGTGCACAAATGGCTTCGGGAAGCCCTGACGTCGTTGCCCAGTATAACGGAGTCGCACCAACGTCATTTTGTGCATTGATGTCTGCCCCGTACTCGAGTAATATCCGAATTAACTCGAGATCTCCGAAGTCAGAAGCAGAATGCAGTGGAGAACATCCGGGACGGCCCCAGATTTTCACGGATGAGCCATTGCAATGGAGAAGATATGCCAGTTCGAAATGTCTTCCTGCCAGTGCTGCCACGCATGGTGTCACATAATAACCGCCACTAGCCTTCACACTCTGCGGATTCTTGACAATCAGGTGTTCCGCGAGGTCTCGGAATCCGCAGAGCGCTGCGTAGTATATTGGACCTACGGGTGATTTCTCACCGGAGGTGGTGAGCTGATTGAAAGGTGATGTGTATGGGGCTCGGGTATCAATGTCGTGCAATTTGAGCCAAGATGCAAAGTACGGCCTGTCCGCGTCAAAAAGGCGTTCCATAAGCTGTCGTAGGTACGACGACACGTTCTTGAACTGGGCATGAGTCGTCCAGTGTTCCGCAGCATATTTTGCCAGAGGAGAGTTGTTACCGATGCCGTCTCGGTCTACGCGAGCATCCGATCGGAGCAGAACGCTTAAGCATGCCTGGGCCATGATCACATGCGCAGGCTCGAGGTCGATGTGATAATACGACACATCTCGATTTGGTGTAGCGAGGCGGGGCGAGGTTAGAAACTCTTTGACAGAGAAATGTGAGAACTGTACAGCCCGTGAATCATGACTGCGGCGGTCGTCGTCGTCATCGCCGTCACTGTTGCCAACGATGGAAATCAGACTAGAGCATGACGAAAGGAGCGCTTGTTCTTGATCCTCCCATCGCCAACGTGCATTTAACTTTGGCATCCCTTCCGCATCCTCAAAGTCGACTGCAAGGACTTCTGCAAGCTCCTCCACCCGAAGAGGCCGGATGGCCACAACAAGACATTGTAACAGACGTAGTGCATGGTCCCTGTTCGGCTTCTTGATTTCTCGCAGTACTCGCTCGTACGTCCCATCCAACGATTCCGGCAATTCATCCAGGGTACGCCGAACACTTGGCGGAATACAGTGCCGCAGAGTTTCCAATTGGCAATATACCCAGCGAAACCTGTTTGCCAATTGAATATGCGATATTAGCATAGAAAGATTTGCTTACATGCCATCAGCCCTTTCAGAGAGGGTCTCGATCACGAGATCCTTATCCTCCGTTCTCCATCTCTTCATGATTGGTTCTGAATCCGAGTAAACCACGGACCTAACGTAGTCCACGATATCTTGCTTTTGTCCGCTTTGGTCATGAAGGGACACCGGGCAAGGTGTAAGAGGATCAAGGACGTCCCGTATGTCAATCTCTGGGCGGCTTGTGACACAGATGTGAAGATTTGGCAGGTTAAGCCTGATAAGCTCCTTCACAAGTAGAAGGACGCGCTCGCGAGGGGATGGAATACCAGAGCTATCGGGGCATTCATCAAGAGCGTCCATGATAATGTAGATTTGGCCCTGATCTATGATTGAGAGCATCTGTTTCAGGCATCGTGTCAAGAGGTCATCGCTGGGCTGTTTCGTGCCTCTGTCGTGAGAGTCATACAGTTGTGATAGAAGGTCGCAACGGGGGTCGGAGCGAGCAGAGAGTTGAGTGAGAAGAGAGCGGACTAGGTCGTCCAAGTCTTGTTTGTTGGCATCCCGAAAGTCGAAATAGAAGTAGATCATTGAGGCATTTCCGGCCTCACACATGGATTCGATATCTTGAATGATCGTCGAACTTCTTGATAGCATCAGTAAGCTTCCACAGAAATAATCAATGACCTACGGACCAGAGGACGCTCTTACCAGAGCCAGCTGCGAAGACAAGGTACTGTCAGAGGGTATCCGGCGGGAAATGAGACAGGTGCGCACGTTTACCGTGGATCCAAAGGAGCGATCCTGTTGTCTTCCACTCCTCAAAGATGCTTCCTTGAAAGAACCAGGTTGCGGTTCTCTTGTGGTGGGTACGGCACGCAATGTTATGGTTGGTGGATGGGTCTGGTGGGGAGAGCCATCTGTGAAGGCTCTCCCATAACTGGTCGCCTACAAGGACGTGTGAGACTCGAAACTTAGCACCGATGTACCTAGGAGATGACTGACGTTTGATGGCTTGCGCATCTTTAACAGCCCCGGTGACCTTGTCATCGACCGCCTTCACTCTCTCATCGACAGTATGTGTGGCTCTCAGACCCTCCGTAGTGGCCATCCGGGCTTCCTCCTGTGTCAGTTTGTCCAACCTCTTCAACGCATCTTCCAAATCCGTTCTCCCAACTAGTTTCTTAAAATATTTCTCTGAACGTCGCCAGTCAGCGGAGAGACACAGGTGTGAAAGAATCACGTACTCGTTCGCCCTTGCTTAATCTCCTTCGTCGCGATCCCGAGGATAGATAAGACTTCCGCCATTATTTGAATGATGATATCCATCATTTCGGGTGTCGGTGTCACCTGAGTGTAGATTTCGAGCCGTCGGAAAAAACATTCGATACGCTCGAAAATGTCGACAAGAGCTTCTCGGCTAGCGCGAACATCTCTGACAGCCTAAAGGATATAGGCGTTAAAACGAGCAACACAAAGGAATAAAGAAAAGTAAGTACTAGAAGCAGAACGCCGACACCAGCAAAGATCACTTTCGCTGGTGAGAAGACCTGAAAAATACATATGAGGGCGCATGTCTCAGATCAGTCCATATCCTGAGGCGTACCAGACCGACACCTTCCCCAAGAGTCGTTGAGAGGGCAAAGAGGACATTGACGGTGGGATCAAGCCACTTTGTCCACCTGTCATCAGTGTTTTTAGACTGATTGAGCTCCTCGACTTTTTTCTGAAGGACGGCGAGAATTGCGTCGGGGGAATGACAGGCTTGGAGCTGTGCGGTGAGTGGATGTGCAAGAAGGTCATTCTTTGTACGCTTTTCGTATGCTTTCAGGGCGTGATTGAAAATTTGTTGGAAGTTAGAGGACGAGGAGGCAGCGGTCTGAGGGTGGGAAGAAGACATAGGTATAATGACTACGAGCTATTCGCAATGAGAGCGACCGTGCGTTGCTGGGGTGATTGGATAAAGGGGACTGATATGTATGATAGGCGCCCAAGACAAACAAAGGCAATTGACAGAAAGAGGCGCTCATGATGCATGACCGGTTGACAGTCGGTTGATCCTTGACAGCAGGGCTTGACAAAGCGAGACGGGATCATACAGTACCGGTAACTGCTGTGTAATTATTATACACTGTCTTTACGTCTCAGCCCGCGATGCGAGCGTCGATCACATATACTCGAATTTCTGAACATGTATACATCCTCTCCAACTGAAGTCTGTGTCCCGAATCAGAGCCTGGATAATGAAGATGAATTGAATGAACCACGGCGACCCATACCCTCTCGTCTGATGTCTGTTGTCCGTGCTCGCACTCTCCGTTGGATTCTCCTCCCTTCCTGCCCTTCCCTCTCATTTCGCCTCGGAGCACATTGGCCCTGGGCATTTCCCTAGCGCTGGCACCCCTGGCTTATCACCAGCTATAATTTGATTGCGATCTCCGTTATAGTCAACAGCCTCACTACCCTCTCAACTACGCAATCCCAGGATTCCTGCGATCAGGTTGGTAACAAGCGAGCAGGGCGATGGGCCTCCCCGATGGCGTGGCAAAGAAGAAACCGGGTTTCGATGTTCGTGGGTTTGACTGCCTGGTCGTTGGGGAGGTATATATATATAACTGAGCAGATAAGATGAGGCAAAACGTAAAGTAAAGCGTTATAAGGCGAAAGCAGACTCCATGCGGCAGTGACACGGAACATGGTTCGTCGCGTCCGTAAAAACCCGGCGGAAATCCTTTGAAGCAGGCCCTCACGAGAAGTGCGCTTTTCTTCCAGCAAGGGAACCATCATGGGAATAATGCTATCGACGGTCTTGGAAACACTCACGCACGTCGTTACCTTCAATATCATGACCTGGGCTCAAGGCATCCTATCGAGCGAACCGATGACGTCGAGCGTCCAGACATCTCTCAGTGCCTGCAGTCCGTTTCCGCCGCCGAATACCCAGATTTTGTTCTGGTAGAGTACCGTAGTGTGCGCGTGGCGTGGCAGGGGAACGTCTGTGGTCGTGAACGTCGGGCGCGATCTGCGACGCATTGGGATGTAGAAGACGTAGACGCTGTTGGAGTATGATGCGCCCTCACCGCCGCCGATGATGACGATCTTGCGTCCGACGAGAGTCGCGGAGTGTGCGTGGCACGGCGGTGGCAGGTCACCCTGCATCGTTTCTATGATAGCGGAATAAATGTGTCATGAGCTGATTCAGCCATAATAGACTTAAAGACGACCCACGTACCGATATTAAAAACACCACATATCCCTGAAACGCCCTCTGATGTCGCAGCCACCTAAAATCCATGCCACATTATCTGCGAACGTGACTGTGAGTGCGCGAAAGCCGTGAGTTGGGAGCCAGCCCTCAGCTAGACGGGATAAATCACGGGCGTCGGCACCGCCTCGACGCCCACCGCATTCTACAGACGGGGGATCGTGCGAAGGCGGGGGGTCGGCTGGTCCACTGCTGATGTACGGGGCAATTTGGCGACGGACTCGCGCGAGGCCGAACTTGCGTTCATGTTTGCATTGGGGGTGGGGGGGGCGGTGCCACTCGTCAGGGAATCACCAGGAGTTGAGCGGCGCGAACCCGACTGCGGCCGAGGGGTGCGCGAGGAGGAGCTTGTTGCGCGGAGCGTCGACGTCGATGCGGAGAGGGAGCTGTTGAACCCCCTGGGGTATGGAGAGGGTAGGGAGTCGGAGCGGGGTGCGTGCGTTACTATTGTGTCCGCTGGGTTTGAAGGGTCGTAGGCTTTTGAAAACTCGAAATAGAGCCCTTTGTCGTTAACGTGCTGGTTAGAATGTGAGTGTGCATGGTTCGCGCGCGGTAACTGTGGCCTAACGAGGACACAAACAATCTCAGTGTGCGCACGGATGGAGCACGAACTAACTATTCACCCAACGAGGACACAAACAATCTACAAAGGGTGAGTAAGGGAAATAGCATAATGTAATGAACATTATGCTCACCTCAGTGTGCGCACGGATGGAGCACGAACAGACAAGCGGGGCTCATAAGTGTAAGGTACCGAGTCGAAAGGGGGTCAGACGGATGCAAATTAAGGTAAAAGCTACTAGTGCGCCACGCGCAGTAAGCTGGGTCTCAATACACAGTGAAAAGTGGAGTAAGTAATAACTCAGGCCCCAAGGCCCAAGTTCTGCTTCTGTGACACCCTTCCTCCTCAAACTTGCCCCTTCGGATACCTTGGGATGAGTGTTAATAGTGCATACAAAGTTGTCTGTGGTTTTTGTTTGAAGAAAATACACCAAGTTTTGGCTGAACAACAGGTGAAACTTTGGAAGATTTCAAGTAATCAGCAGAAACTCATGTCTGGCTCATGTTCAAGCTGGAATATTGCAGGATAAATTTTGATACGATCAAATACCATGTATATACAAAGTTCTGTGCACAATATCAGGCCTTGGAAGTGACTGTAGCATGCATGGCAGAGATTTTGAAAGGAGTGTGACTATTCAGTGACTCTTCACTCAGGAGATTGGGGTTATCACATGCATCTATGGGGTATTCATCCCAAGCGCAATTGGCCCAACAGGCAACAGGCGCTGTGACCAATGTGACAAAATTTTTCAAAAGCCTACAATTTGCAGTCAAATACTCTGGCAAGGTGCTCCTCAGGACACAACCTCTTATATCCACCCTTTATTGTTCATAGATGTCTAGGTTAGGAGCATATCTACCTCCTACAGAAAGCCAGATGTCTGCACTCACCAGGAAGTACATTTCTGAGGCAACTTTTCAAAACTTTTCAAAAGCCTATGACACAATAAGGTAGGGCTCATTTAAGGTAAGGTCATTTTAGTTTCAATGAATGTCATGTGATAAATGTGACAAAATGTGTTACAAACACAAAATTTTGAATAACTTCCAAAAACTCCATTTATCAAAAAACAGCTATGCATAATGCTGTATAATTACATTTAGGTTGTTTATGCATAGGGATTTTCTAATATATGTAGTTTTAGAGGAGTTATTCAAAAAGTTTCAAACATGTGTGCCAGATCTGCTTTAAAATTCAAGTTCCAATGGCATGGCATGGGGTGGCAGATCAGACTGGATTTCATAGATTAGATAGTATGGTAAATGTAAAGTTAGTACTCTGCACGCTCTGGTGATGCATCCATTGTCACCTTCAGTCAGGTCAATGGCACACACTTACAGGTATGAAACACAGTCACAGCAATTCATAGATGCATACAAGGGTCTCAGTGGCAAAGAAGCAACCTGGGCAGCCAAAAAGTATCATGGCCATCGCACATTCCCAGAATTGATCCTTTCCAAGATCTAATTGCATATATCACCCTCAACAATGAATGCACACCCTTGTAACTTATTGTAATATCTATTGTAACACAAGTTTGTATCTAAACAATGGCAATTTATCACCTTATCATGCATGACCTGGGCCACACCAACAAGGTTCAAGCCACCCTGCAGACATTAAAATACATTGGCCAAGTGTTAAGGTCCAAGGGCCTTAAAGACACGACGTGCGTGGGTTGGTTTGGCGACGACTGGGATTGCTCAGTGGGTTGTCCTCCTGAGGCAATGATCATGTGAGTAGCACGGTACCGGTTGGCTATGCAGTATAACAAGTAAGTCCCTGATGATAAGGGCGACTCCTGAGTGTTCTGATAGAAGTAGAGGGGAGAGCTTCAAAGGGGATTTGGGGC
>Ga0307509_10006141_pt1 | contig 16291 bp, 13 predicted proteins | sample 10_EM_MG_FD_202245 | JGI IMG/M metagenome (GOLD analysis project Ga0307509, IMG submission 202245) | Populus trichocarpa ectomycorrhiza microbial communities from riparian zone in the Pacific Northwest, United States - 10_EM | ecosystem: Host-associated > Plants > Roots > Unclassified | place... | reverse complement strand
CCGCCGACGTGGTCGCGCAGTTCAAGAAAGAAACCGGCATCGAGGTCGAGATCACGCTCTCGAACAACGAGGAGATGATCTCCAAGCTGCGCGCCACCGGTGGCGCCGGCTTCGACCTGGCCCAGCCCTCGCAGGACCGCATCACCGGGCCGCAGCAGGAGTTCGGTATCTACAAGCCGATGGACCTGGCCAAGCTCAAGAGCGAGCTGTTCATCCCGGCGATGCTCGAGGCGACCAAGAAGAACACCACGCTGGCCGGCAAGGTCTATGGCCTGCCGCACATCTGGGGCACCGACGGCCTGGTCGTCAACACCAAGCTCGCGAAGGTCGCCGACTACCCCGACCTGTGCAAGGCTGACGTGAAGGGCAAGACCGCCGTGCGCCTGAAGCGCCCGACCCTGCTCGCGTTCGCGTTCGCCGCGGGCAAGGACCCGTTCGCGCTCTACGGCGACGCCAAGGCCTACACCGCGCTGATGGACGACGTCGGCAAGACGCTCGCCGCATGCAAGGGCAACCTGAAGTTCTTCTGGGACAACAAGGACCAGCTGCTCAACGGCATGCGCGCCGGCGAGGTCGTCGGCGCGATGATGTGGGACACCGGCGGCTGGAAGCTGAACAACGAGAAGCCCGAGATCCAGTTCATCGCACCCAAGTCCGGTGCGATGGGCTGGATCGACACCTTCGCGCTGCCGGCGAAAGGCCGCAACGATGCGGCAGCGTATGCGTGGATCAACTTCAACATGCGCCCCGAGATCGCCGCGAAGGTCGCGACCTCGGCCGGCAACTTCACCGCGTCGCAAGGCGCCGACAAGTTCATGGACGCGAAGCTGAAGGCGCAGTTCGCCGCGAGCTTCCCCGAGGCTGCGCTGAAGAACGTGCACTGGTACCCGGCCGTGCCGGCCGGCATCGAGGAGATCGAAGGCCGCGTGCTGGATCGCGTCAAGGCCGCGAACTGATCGCGGCGCGCCGTGCCAGCTGATCTCGAAGCGCTCGCTGTCGCCAAACGCTTCGGCGGCTTCACGGCCGTCGCCGACTTGTCGTTCACGGTCGAACGCGGCAGCTTCTTCTCGATCCTCGGCCCCTCGGGCTGCGGCAAGACGACGCTGCTGCGCATGATCGCCGGCTTCCAGCAGCCGGACGCCGGCGAGATCCGCATCGGCGGTGCGAGCATGAACGGCGTCGCGCCGAACCGGCGGCCGGTCAACATGGTGTTCCAGCACCTCGCGCTGTTCCCGATGATGAGCGTCGGCGAGAACGTCGGCTACGGCCTCGCGCGCCGCGGTCTGCCGCGCGCCGAGATCACGCGCCGTGTCGGCGAGATGCTCGAGCGCGTCAGCCTGGCCGGCTCGCAAAACAAGCGCGTGGATCAACTCTCGGGCGGCCAGAAGCAGCGCGTCGCGATCGCGCGCAGCCTGGTGCTTGAGCCGACGCTGCTGCTGCTCGACGAACCGCTGGGCGCGCTCGACCTGAAGCTGCGCGAGCACATGAAGATCGAGCTGAAGCAGCTGCAGGCGGCGTTCGGCACGACCTTCGTCTACATCACGCACGACCAGTCCGAGGCGCTGGTGCTGTCGGACCAGGTCGCGGTGATGAGCGCCGGGCGCTTCGAGCAGCTCGGCACGCCGCAGTCGCTGTACTACGAGCCGCAGACGCCGTTCGTCGCCGGCTTCGTCGGCGCGAACAACCGCATCCAGGGGCGCGCCGTCGACGTCGCCGGCCAGGCCGTCGAGCTCGTCACCGCACAGGGCTTGTACCTGTTCGCGCGCAGCATCGGCCCGGTGCGTGCGGGCGATGCGGTCGAGGCCTTCGTGCGGCCCGAGGTCGCGCAGATCGCGCGCACCGCGAAACAGCTCCCGGCCGAGCAGCCGAGCTACGCCGCGCGGGTCGAGAGCCTGCTGTTCGACGGCGCGAACTCGGCGGTGCTGCTGCGCGAGGCGACGACGCAGCTCGAGTTCCGCATCGCGCTGCCGCAGACCGGGCAGCTCAAGGACTTGCGCGCCGGCGACAACGTGGCCTTCGGCTTCGACCCGCAGCGGGCCGTCTGCTTCGCCGCGCGGCCGGCATGACGACGACGGCGGCGGCGACGATGAGCACGCACGACACGCACGACGACGACGCGTGCGCGGAGCGACTGCAGCGCATCGAGTCCCTGCTGCTCCAGGGCTGCGCCGACGCGGCACTGGCGCAGGCACAGCAGCTGTTCGCCGAAGGCGACATCCCGCCGTGGCGCATTGCCGAGCTGTGCGGGCTCACCGCCCGCGCGGCGCAACACTTGCAGCTGACGCCTCTCGCCGAAACGATGTGGCAACAGGCCGCGGCCCACGCTCAGAATGCGACGGACGCCGCCGAAGCCCACACCCACCTCGGCGTGCTGCTCGCGGCCACGCAGCGGCCGGACGCGGCCGAGGCCTGCTGGCGCCGCGCGATCGATCTCGACCCCGAAGATGAGGCCGCGCTCGCCAACCTGGCTGTGCATCTGGCCGCGACCGGGCGCATCGCCGAAGCCGAGACCTGCTATCGGCGCGTCCTGGCGCTGAACCCGGACCACGCAGCAGCCCACACCAACCTCGGCCTGCTGCTGCAGAACCAGCAGCAGCTAGACGCGGCCGAGATGCATCTGCGGCGTGCGCTCGCGTTGGCACCCGAGTCGGCGGCGATCGTGTCCAACCTCGGCAACCTGCTGGCGCAGCGCGACGCCCCGATCGAGACCGAGGCCTGCCTGCGGCGCGCGCTCGCGCTCGACCCGGACTGGGCCGCCGCGCACAACAGCCTCGGCGTGCTGCTGGACACGCTGCGGCAAGACGCTGCGGCCGAAGCGCATTTCCGGCGCGCGCTCGAGCTGCGCCCGGGCTATCCGCTGGCTCGCCTCAGCCTGGCCTATCTGCTGCTCGCGCAAGGCCGCTTCGACGAAGGCTGGCCGCTCTACGAAGCGCGGCACGACCCGGCGCTGCCGGACAACGGCATCGCCCCACCGGACGTGCCCTTCCCGCGCTGGCACGGCGAGTCGCTGGCCGGCCGCGCGCTGCTGATCTGGCCCGAGCAAGGCCTGGGCGACCAGATCCAGTTCTGCCGCTACGTGCCGCGGCTGAAGGCCCTGGGTGCGGCGCGCATCACGCTGGTCTGCCAGCGTCCGCTGCATGCCTTGTTCGAGACCATCCCCGGCGTCGACCGCGTGGTCGCCGCCGACGTGGTCGACAACGTCTTTCAGGTCGATGCCGCGGCGCTGGCCGGCCATGACGTTTGGAGCTTCCCGGTCAGCCTGGCGACGCTGCTGCGCACCGATCTCTCGACATTGCCGCAAGCACCGCTGCCCTATCTGCACGCGGCGCCGCAGCGCATCGAGACTTGGGCCCGCCGCTGCGCGGATCACGCCGACGGCATGCTGCGCGTCGGCCTGGTCTGGCGCGGCAACCCGCGCCACCACAACGACGCCGAACGCTCGCTGCCCGGCCTGGCCACGCTGGCGCCGCTCTGGTCGGTGAGCGGCGTGCACTTCTTCAGCCTGCAGGCGGGCAGCGCCGGCATGGCTGCGCTGGCCCCGCCGACTGGCCAACCGCTGCTGCACCTGGGCGGCGAGTTCGCCGACTTCGCCGACACCGCGGCCGCGCTCGCCGCGATGGATCTGCTGATCTGCGTCGACACCTCGATCGCCCACCTCGCCGGCGCACTCGCGATGCCGTGCTGGGTGCTGCTGCCCCAGCACCGCACCGACTGGCGCTGGCTGCGCAAGCGCGACGATTCGCCCTGGTACCCGAGCGGCATGCGCCTGTTCCGGCAAGCGCAGCGCGGCGACTGGGCAACGCCGATCGAGCGCGTGCGCGCGGCACTCGCCGACTGGGTGGAGCGCCGCGCGTGAACGCCGCGGCACTGAGCCCGCGCAGCCTGTCGGCGCGCCTGGCGTTCGCGCTGCTGCTCGCACCGGCACTGCTCTGGCTGGTCGGCCTGATCGTGCTGCCGCACGTCGAGCTCGGCGTGCTCTCGCTGCGTGCGCGCATCGCGCCGCGCGTATACGAGCCCAGCCTCGCGCAGTACCGCACCTTCTTCGAAGAGCCGCTCTACTGGCACACCTTCGTGCGCACGGCGGTGGTGTCGGTGCTCGCCACCGCCTGCACGCTGCTGCTCGCGTTCCCGATCGCGTGGACGATCGCGAAGCTCGCGCGCGGCCGGGCGCGATCGCTGCTGTTCGTGCTGTGCCTGATCCCGTTCTGGGTCAGCGAGACGGTGCGCACGCTGGGCTGGATGATCCTGCTGCGCGAGTCGGGCGTGCTGCCGGCGCTGCTCGTCTCGATGGGGTTGAGCGGCGCGCCGCCCGAGCTGCTGTACCACGACGCGACCATCCTCGTCGGCCTGGTCTACACCTCGCTGCTGTTCATGGTCGTGCCGCTGATCGGCGCACTCGACACGCTCGACGATTCGTTGATCGAGGCCGCCTACGACCTCGGCGGCAACGGGTTCGACATCCTGCGCCGCATCATCATCCCGCATGCCGCGCCGGGCATCACGGCCGGCTGCATCGTCGTGTTCATGCTCACGCTCGGCAACTACCTGACGCCGACGCTGCTCGGCGGCAAGAACTCGCTCTGGTTCACCGAGCAGATCTACACCCAGTTCATCACGCGCTTCAACTGGGAACAGGGTGCGGCCTTCGGCTTCTTGCTGCTGGTGCTGTCGACCGCGATCGTGTGGCTGGGCTTGAAGCTCGCCGGCCAAAAGTTCGGCGACGTGATGCGACGCACATGATCCCGTCCCTGCCCCGCCCCCGCTGGCTGCGCGTCGCGCCGTGGCTTTACGCGGCGGCGTTCTTCGCGTTCCTGTTCCTGCCGCTCGCGGTGGTCGCGGTGTTCGCGTTCAACGATGCCAACTACCCCGCGCCGCCGTGGCGGGGCTTCACGCTCGACTGGTTCATCGGCCGCGGCACGCGCACCGGCGTGTTCGGCGACGCGCCACTGCTGCGCAGCCTCTGGACGAGCACGCTGGTGGCCGGCTGGGTCACCGTGCTATCGGTCGCGGTCGGCACCGTGAACGCGTTCCTGATCGAGCGCACGCAGTTCGCGGGCAAGTCGGCGCTGTCGCTGCTGATGCTCGCGCCGCTGGTGATCCCCGGCGTGATTCTCGGCATCTCGATCCTCGCATTCGCGAGCCGCATCGCGCAGTTCGCCGACGACGTGTTCGGCTGGGAGCTCGACGTGTTGCGCCCAGGCTTGCCGCTGGTCGTGCTCGGCCAGTTCTCGTACATCGTCGCGATCGCCACGCTGACGATCAGTGCGCGGCTGAAGCGCTTCGACCTGACGCTCGAAGAAGCGGCCCACAACCTCGGCGCCTCGCGCGCCGCGGTGCTGTGGACGATCACGCTGCCCTACCTGAAGCCGGCGCTGGTCGGCGCCGCGGTGATCTCGTTCCTGATGTCGTTCGAGAACTTCAACACGACCTTGATGCTGGTCGGTGCCGACGCACCGCTCACGGTGCTGATGTACGGCCGCATGCGCGAGGGCGCGTCGCCGGTGTTGAACGCGGTCAGCCTGTTCCTCATGCTTGCATCCGCACTGCTTGCGGTGCTCCTGATGCGCCGCGACGGCAAGGCTGCCCAGTAGATTTCAGTGTGGCCGGCGAGCTGCCGATATGGTGCGAGATGCGGCATGGCTTGCGTTGCGCCTGCGTTCCCGTGGCGTGTGCGGTATGTCGCAAACGATGTTCAGAAGCAAGAAGGGCGGATGCGGGTGCTTGATCGTGGCGTGCTACTCGCCTTGTGTCGTCCCTGGCGAGGCAAGGCCGAGCTGATCGTGATATCGATCGGCGAGAAAGTGGCCCGCGTTGTCGCGGCGCTTGCCTGCGTTGCCGCCGTGTCGGTTTGCGCTGCCGCAGAAACCGGCCGCTGGTCGAGCATGGCCGATCCGGTATTCCGCCACCTCACTACGAGCGACGTCGTGTATGCCAACGCGTTCGCCGAGGATGCCCAGGGCTTTCTGTGGGTCGGCACCCAAAGCGCTTTGTCGCGCTGGGACGGCTACCGCTTTCGCAGCTATCAGGCCGACCCCGCCATCCCCGGCTCGCTGCCCGACAGCTACGTGCTTGCGCTGCACGCCGATGCAGGCGGGCGCCTGTGGGTGGGCACCATTGCCGGCGGGCTCGCGCGCTACGAGCCGCTGACCGACAGCTTCGTGCGCTACCCGGCGGGCAAGGCCGGCTTGAGCCACGCCAGCGTCTCGGCCCTTGCCGACGACGGAGCCGGCGGCCTCTGGGTCGGCACCGGCGCCGGGCTGAACCACCTCGATCCCGCCACCGGGGTGGTGAAACAGCAGCAGGCCGGCTGGCCCGCCGGCCGCATCGTGTCGATTCTTCGAGACCGCGCCGGCACGCTCTGGGTCGGCACCAGCCAGGGTCTGGTGCGGCGTGAAAAGGATGCTGCCGCGTTCACGCCCGTTCCGCTGCCGACGCCGCAAGGCGCCGTGACCTCCGTGAAGCGCCTGCTGCAAGACTCGGCCGGCCGCATCTGGGTGGGCACGCAGCCGCATGGGGCTTTCGTGATGGAGCCCGATCAGTCGTCGGCACAGCCCGTCCACGAAGGCGATGCTGCATCCGCACTGTCGAGCGACGATGTGATGGGCCTGGTGGAAGCCGCACCCGGCGAGATTTGGATCGGCACGCTCGGCAGCGGCGTGCTCGTGGTCGACACTCACAGCGGCCGGACGCATCGCATTCGAAGCCAGGCCTTGTTGCCCACGAGCCTGCGCGACGACGACGTCTACGCGATGTACCGCGACCGCAGCGGCGAAGTGTGGGTGAGCACGACCACCGCCATCAGCCAGCACGACCCGCAGCGTGCGGTGTCCACGCTCTTCGGCACCCGCGGGCGCAGCGCCGGCATCTCCCACGCCAACGTGCCTTTTGTCCTGGCCATGCCGGACGGCCGCGTGTGGCTCAGCGTGGGCGATGGCGGCGTGGACATCATGGACCCCGTGCGCGGCCGGGTGGCGCAGCTGCGGCCCGATGCCGACCGCCCGCGCACGGCATTGCCGAAGGGGCGGGTGCTCGCCATGGCCCTGGCGCCCGATGGCGATGTCTACCTCGGCACCCAGCAGGGCCTGTACCGGGCCGACCGCAACGGGCGCGGCGTGCAACGCGTCGACTTCGTGCAACGCAGCCCCATCGCCGCCGTATGGGCGATCGGTTTCGAGGGCGATCGGCTCTGGTTCGGCGGCCTCGATGGCCTCTGGAAGCTGACGAAGCGCCCCGGGTCCGCACCGGCGCTGAAGCGCCCCGAGGGCGATCTCTCGCTGATCGAGCAAGGCGTGACCGCCATCGAGCGGGCACCCGGCGCCATGTGGATCGGAACCCGCCTGGGTTTGTATCGCGTGGACGAGGCGACCGGCGCGCTCGAGGGCATGCCTGCGGATGCGGCCGATCCCACCGCGCTGATCGGCGGCTACGTGTCGTCGCTGATGCTGGACCAGCGGGGCCGGCTGTGGGTCTCGTCGCAAGGCGGCGGCATCCATGTGCTCGAGCGGCGCGATGCCGATGGCAGGCCGAGGTTCCGGCGTTTGGGTATGTCTCACGGCTTGCCGAGCACCAGCGTGGACAAGCTGCTGCAGACCGCGGACGGACAGGTGTGGGCCAGCACCGACGACGGGCTCGCGATCATCGACCCGGAGAGTTTCGACGTGCGGTCGCTCAAGCGCGCCGACGGCGTCGCCATCTGGGGCTACTGGAGCAACGCCGGTGCGGTGACCTCGGCCGGAGAACTGCTCTTCGGCGGGGTGGGCGGTTTGACCGTGGTGCGGCCCGAGCTGCTGCACCGTCGTGAGTTTCATCCGCCGCTGGCGGTGACCGAACTGCGGGTCGGCGGCGTGGTGGTGCCGGCCACGCAGATCAACGTGCCCGGCCACGCCGGCCCGATCGAGCTGGCCCCGGGCGCGCGCAGCCTGCAGGTCGAGTTCTCTGCGCTGGACTATTCGGCCCCCGAGAGAAACCAGTACGACTCCCGGCTGGAAGGTTTCGACACCGACTGGGTGGCCACCGACAGCTTGCGCCGGCTGGCGAGCTACACCAACCTGCCGCCGGGCGACTACACCCTGAAGATACGAGGTTCCGGCCGCGACGGTCAGTGGAGCGAGGCGGTGCTCAGCCTGCCGGTGCGGGTGCCGCCCGCCTGGAACGAGACGGCCTGGTTCCGCGTTCTGCTGGGCTTGCTGGCCATCGGGCTCGTGGCCGCGGTCGTGCATGTGCGCACCCTCATCTTCAAGCGCCGCCAGCGGGAGCTCCAGAATCTGGTGAACGAGCGAACCGCCGCCCTGCTTCAGCGCACGTCGGAGCTGGAGGCCCGCACGGTGGAATTGCGAGACAGCCAGACGCAGCTCGAGCAGATCGCGTACCGCGACCCGTTGACCGACCTGCCCAACCGGCGATTCTTCAATGACGACTTCCGGCGCCTCGTCGCGCAGGCCAAGCGAGACGGCGTCGGCTTCGCGCTGATGCTGATCGATCTCGACTACTTCAAGCAGATCAACGACAACCTCGGGCACGACGCGGGCGATGCCCTGTTGGTGGAAGTGGCCGCGCGTTTGCGCTCGGCGGTGCGCGAAGTCGACAGCGTCGCGCGGCTGGGCGGTGACGAGTTCGCGGTGCTGCTGCCGGCAACCACGGGCCGGGAGGCCGTGGAGATCGTCTGCAAACGCATCGTCGAAGCGGCGGCGCAACCGGTGTTCTTCAAGTCGCAGCTCATGCAGGCGGGCGCCAGCATCGGCATTGCCGTGGGGCTGGCCGACGGCGAGGATGCCGATGCCTTGTACAAGTCGGCTGACCTGGCCCTCTACCAAGCCAAGCGCGAGGGGCGCAGCACCTGGCGCTGGTTCGGCCCGGACATGGCACCGCCGAGCCTGCCCCAAACCTGACCAGCGCGCTGCAGCTTGGCGGGCCGAACGCGGTCAGCCTGCCGAGGCGACGAGCAGCCGGGTGAGCTCGACCCGGCTCGAGACCTCGAACTTGACGAACACCTTGCGCAAGCGTTGTGCGCGCCCTGGTAGAGGTACGCAGACCTCAGCGAGGGCCCAATCCCGATTCGCGCCGCCGCCGCGTCGCCCTACGCTGCGCTCACTTCAACGGGAGTGGACGTGGACCGCAGAGACATGCTGAGGCTGGCCTTGGGTGCAACGGTTGCCGGCCTGCTGCCGGGTTGCGGCGGCAGCAGCGATGACAACGATGGAGTTCTTCGATTGCTTGATTTCACCAGCGTGACCACAGCCGACGGCGTTCGGCTGAACGTCGTTCAGACCGGCAACCTGCAGGGGCCGGCCATCGTCTTCATCCACGGCATCTCGCAGTCGTGGCTGTCGTGGATCGCTCAGCTTGCCGACACCTCGCTGCGCGCGCGCTACCGGCTGGTGGCCTTCGATCTGCGCGGCCACGGCGCCTCGCAGGGCTCGCAGGTGGCGGTGGGCAGCGACGGCGCGCCGCTGCCCGATGCGTCGTACAACGACGGCAACGCCGCCAGCACCGCGGCCTTGTGGGCGGGCGATCTGCAAGCGGTGATCACCGGCCTGGGCTTGTCTGCACCCACGGTGGGCTGGTCGCTGCAGGACTACATCGCCGCGCACGGCGGCCTGAGTGGCGTCGGCAAAGCGGTGCTGCTAGCGACATCGCCGGTGCTGCTGGCCCCGGGCAGCGGCGATGGCGGGGCCGACACCGTGTTCAGCGCGGCGACCTTCGGCGCGCTGCTGAGCACGACGACGCTCAACCCCTTCACGGCTCACGTCAATACGCATGCCGAAGTCGCGACCGGGCTCGCGCTCGATGCCGTGGCGGGCGAAGGCCACCTCTACCACTACCGCAACGCCGCGGACTTCAACGCACGGCTGGTGGCCTTTGCCGGATAGGCAAAGCGGGCTATCGCTCGCTGACTTCGGTGCCGGCGCTCCGGTCACCGCGCCGCCAGGCGTGCACGCGCACGGCCAGCAGCGCGCCCAGAACGACTGTGTACGGCAGCGCCCGGCTGTCGCCGACCTTGGTCTGGATCCAGAAGTGCGCAATCGCCAGCACCGCGATCACGTAGCCCATCGTGTGCAGCCGGCGCCAGCCTCGCCCGAGCGCGCGCATCGCGGCCTGGTTCGAGGTGGCAGCGAGCGGGATCAGCAACGCGAACGCAGCCAGCCCGACCAGGATGAACGGCCGCTCCAGCACGTCGTCGCGGATCGCGTCGAGGTCGGGCCCGGCATCGAAGGCAACATAGCCCGCCACGTGCAGGCAGGCATAGAAGAACGTGAACAGACCGAACTGTCGTCGCAGGCGGATCAGCCCGTTCCAGTCCGAGACGCGCTTGCCGTAGCGGGCATGCACGGTCCGCGAGATCCACACCGACAGGCGCCGCGCCGGGGTGACCGACAGCGAGATCGCCAACATGATCAGCGCCCAGCGGCCGGTGAAATGAAGCAGGCGGTTCAATGGGTTGATGCCCAGCGACCCGGTCAGCCACTCGCCGCCCAGCCACAGCGCCGGGCTCAGGCACAGCGCGAACGACGCCACGCGGACCTTGCCGAAGTGGTGCTTGACCAGCCAGGCCAGGTTGCGCGCGGGCGCGTTCATCAGAAGTTGCGGGCCAGGTCCATCCCGCCGTACAGCGACGCGACCTGCTCGGCATAGCCGTTGAACGGCAGCGTCGCGCGCTTGGCCAACTCGCCGATGCGCACCTCGCGCTTCTGCGACCAGCGCGGGTGCGGCACCTCCGGGTTGACGTTGGCGTAGAAGCCGTACTCCGAACCCGCAGCGCGCATCCACGAGGTCGTGGGCGCCGTCTCGACCAGCCGGATGCGCATGATCGCCTTGGGGCTCTTGAAGCCGTACTTCCACGGCACGGCCAGGCGTATCGGCGCGCCGTTCTGGGTCGGCAATGCCGACCCGTACAGCCCGGTCGCCAGCAGCGCCAGCGGATGCATGGCCTCATCGATGCGCAGGCCTTCGGTATAAGGCCAGGCCAGCGTGTTCAAGCGCTGGCCGATCATCTCCTGCGGCCGCGACACCGAGACGAACTCGACGAACTTCGCGCGCGAGTTCGGCAGGCATTCCTTGAGCAGCGACGCCAGCGGGAAGCCGCGCCACGGGATCACCATCGACCAGCCTTCGACACAGCGCAGGCGGTAGATGCGGTCCTCTTGCGCGAAGCGCTTCAGCAGGTCTTCGATCGCCCAAGTGCGCGGCTTGTCGACCTCGCCTTCGACCGTCAGCGTCCACGGCGAGGGCCTGAATTCCTCAGCCAGCTTCCAGATCACTTCCTTGTTGGTCGAGAACTCGTAGTAGTTGTTGTAGCGGCTGATCTGCTCGAGGCTGTTCGGATGCTCGGTCTCCGCGCCCGACGCCGACACGGGCAAGCCCATGCCTGCGAATGACCCGAGCGCCGCACCCAGGAAGCGCCGCCGCTCGCGCCACAACGGCTCGGGCGTGATCTCGCTGGGGCGGATGTGCATGTCGCGTCAGCGCGGCAGCACCGGCAGCACGAAGGGCTTGGCGGGGCTTGACAGCGCATTGATGAACGACACCAGCTGGCCCTTTTCTTCCTTGGACAACGCGAGTTCCTTCATGCTCTTCGACAGGTTGGTCTTGACGATGCCGCTCTTGGCGTAGAAGTCGACCAACTCGTCCAGCGTCTTCGCCGAGCCATCATGGAAATACGGTGCCGTGTTCGCAGCCTCGCGCACCGTCGGCGTCTTGAAGGCGCCCTTCAGGCTCGCGACGGGCTTTTGCGCATAGCGCCCCATGTCGGGGTTGTCGTTGCCGAACGATGCCAGGCCGAGGTTGTGGAAGCTGTTGTCGGTGAAGTTCGGGCCCGCGTGACAGGCGGCGCAGTTGGCCTTGGCCGGGTCGATGAAGATCGCAAAGCCCTTGACCTGGTCCGGTGTCATCGCATCCTTCTTGCCGGCCACCCATTGATCGAACGGCGAGGTGTTGCTCACCACCGTGCGCTCGAAGCTGGCAATGGCCTTGGACACGCTGTCGGCATCGATCGGCTTGCCGGGGAAGGCGTCCCCGAACAGCGAACGGTAGCCTTCATTGCTGTTGAGCCACGCGAACAGCTTCTGCGTGTCCATGTTCATCTCGACGGTCGCCTCCATCGGCCCCATCGCTTGCTCCTCGAGCGACTTCTTGCGGCCGTCCCACATCTGGATGCTGTTGTAGGCGGTGTTGAACACCGTCGGGCTGGCACGGCCCAGCACCATGCTCTTGACGCCCTTGCCGGTGGACAGCCCGTCAGACCAGCCCAGCAGCGGGTTGTGGCAGGTGGCGCAGCTCATGTTGCCGTCGCCGGACAGGCGCGGGTCGAAGAACAGCTTCTTGCCGAGCTCGACACGTTGCGGCGTCGGGGCATTGTCTTCAGGATGCGGCGGCGTGGCCGGCAGGCGCCACTTCTGCAGGCTCGCGTGTCCGGCCTCCAGCGTGATGACATGTCCCTCGGTGTCGGTGACGCTGGTGGCCGCGTTCGCGCCACAGGTCATCACCAGCGCAGCAATGGCAATAGAGAGTTTTTTCATGAGGCGTCCTCGCGTTGACAGATGCACCGGAGCCGGCGATTGCCGGCGTGGTGATGCGATTTCGTCAAGCAGGTCGCTTTGTTGAGGTCAATTTTTCCGAACAGCTGCCGACAACCCGAAGAGACTCACCCACATCGACTCGGTTCGTGCGTTGCGCACGATCCGGCCCACCCGCTTCTCGCAACACCTACAAGGAACAGCCGCGATGAGAATCCTGAAACCCTCTTTGTATTTGCCCTTGGCGCTGCCTTGCGCTGCGCTGACCATTGCCGGCGCCGCTTGGGCGGCCCAGGAACATGTGGTCGCGCAGAAGAACAAGTCCTTCTCGGTCAAGAAGTTGACGGTCAAGGTCGGCGACAGCGTGAAGTTCGTCAACGAAGACTCCTTTGCGCACAACATCTTCTCGCTGTCGGCAGCGAAGAGCTTCGACCTGGGCTCCTTCGGCAATGGCGGCTCCAAGAGCGTGACCTTCGACAAGCCTGGCAAGGTCGAGGTCGAGTGCGCGGTGCATCCGGACATGCGCCTGGACGTCGAGGTCACCCCGTGACGCCGAACATCGCGCGCCGCACCCGCGCCGCCGCGGTGCTGGCCGGCTTGATCGTCGCTGCGTCGGCATTCGCGCAGACCGGCCCGAAAGCGCCGCAAGGCTCCCTGCTGCCGAGAGACAGCGTCGACGCTGCCGTGTTCCGGGGCGGCCTGGTGTTCGCCAACTACTGCGTCACTTGCCACGGCATCAACGCCGACGGCAATGGCCGCGCCGCTCGGCTCTACAACCCGAAGCCGGCCAATCTGCGCATGAGCGACAAGAACGACTCGTACTTCGGGTTGATCATTCGCAGAGGCGGTGCGGCCCTGGGGCGGTCCGAATTCATGCCGACCTGGGAAGCAGAGCTGACCAACGAGCAGATCACCGATCTGGTCGCCTACCTGCGCTCGATCAATGCAGCGAAGAGCTGAACCCGAGTTTGCCATGGCCATGTCGTCCGAACCCCTTCCCGTCACTGCGCCGGCCGGTACGACACCTGGCCGCAAGCCGCAGGCATCGTCGACGCGGTCGATCGCAGCACTGTTCCGCCATCACGGCTTCTGGGCGATCGGCGTGCGGATGTTCCGAAACATGGCGTTCGCGAGCAAGGCCGCCGTCATCTCGACGGTCTTCATGCTCGTGGTGGCACAGCTGCTGTTCAGCTTCGTGCGCGCCAGCAACCAAGCGACTCATGCCTCGGAGCGCGAGCTCATCGGCATTGCGAGCGTCCGCGAGCTGGCCGTGCTGCTCGACCACGCGCAGAGCCTGCGCCAGAGCATCCTCGCGGCTGGCGGCAAGCAGGCGCCGGCCGTGACCGAACGACTGGACCGGGTGGACACGCAACTCGCCAAGGTCGAGGCGCTGCTGGCCAGCGACCCCACGTTGGCCGACGCCTCGAAGTTCGCCCGCGATGCGTTCACGCCGCTCAAGAAGCCAGTCGAAGACCGCGATGAATCATTCACCCGCGCAGACGAGTTCGTCCAGCAACTGCTGCGGCTGAATGCGACCGTGGTCGACTCGTCTTCCCTGGCGCAAGACCCCGACACCGACAGCTACCACCTGATGCTGGCATCGACGCAGGAGACGCTGCAGGCGATCCGCATGCTGGGCCGCATGCGCGACCTGGGTGCCGACGCACTCACGTCCGCCACCCTGACGCCGTTCCAGCGTCGCATCATTCAAGGCGACAGCTACGTCATGTACGCGCAGCTCGAGCTCCTGTTCGCGCGCTACGAGCGCGTCGTCAAGGCGAACCCGGGTCTCGCCGAGGCGCTGGCTTTCGAAGAAGCGTTCAAGCCCGCGAACGCCTTCATGCGCGCCGTGCGCAAGGGGCCGCTGGCCGAGGCTGCCCCGGCGGGCGATGCGGCGGTCTTCGCGGCTGCAGGGCAATCGGCGGTGGAGTCGATGACAGCGCTGACGAGCCGCTCGCACACCGCGCTGGCGGGTCTCATCGAGAAGCGCATCGCTGCGCAGCGCCTCGCGCGCAACATCCAGCTCGGGCTCGCGGCGGCCGGGCTGCTGATCGCGGGCTACTTCTTCTATTGCTTCTACCTCGTCACCCGCGGTGGCATGCGCGAAGTGACACGCCACATCGACGCGATGGCCGGCGGCGACCTGTCGACCTCGCCGCGCCCCTGGGGCACGGACGAGGCCGCCGCGTTGATGCTGTCGATCAGTGCGATGCAGGTATCCCTGCGCCAGCTCGTCGGCCAGGTCCGCGGCTGCGCCGAGGTCATCGTGACCGCCAGCTCGAAAGTGTCGGCCGGTGCGCAAGACCTGTCGGGGCGCACCGAGAAATCCGCCTGCAGCCTGCAACAAACGGCCGCGGCGATGGAGCAGATCTCCACCACGGTCAAGCACACCGCCGCCAAGTCGGACGAGTCCGCCGTGCTGGGCCGCGAGAACGCGCGTGTCGCCGGCCAGGGCGGCGAGGTGATCGCACAGGTCGTGACGACGATGCAAGGCATTCAGTCCTCGTCCAAGAAGATCGGCGAGATCATCGGCGTGATCGACAGCATCGCGTTCCAGACCAACATCCTCGCGCTCAATGCCGCCGTCGAGGCGGCGCGGGCGGGCGAGCAAGGCAGAGGATTCGCCGTGGTCGCGGCCGAGGTGCGCGCGCTCGCGCAGCGCTCGGCGGGTGCGGCGCGCGAGATCAAGGGGCTGATCAGCACCGGCGCCGAGCAGACCGCACAAGGCGCGCGCGTCGTGCAGACGGCGGGCGACACCATGAGCCAGCTGGTGCGCAACGCGCAGGCGATGAGTGTGCTGCTGGCCGAGATGTCCACCGCCACCGCCGAGCAGACGCGCGGCGTGACGGAGGTCAATTCAGCGGTGACGCAACTCGACCAGGACACGCAACGCAACGCGGCGCTGGTCGAACAAACGACCGCCGCTGCCGTGTCGATGAATCAGATGGCCAGCGAACTGGCGGCAGCGGCCGATCGCTTCAGGCTGCCGGTCGCTGCGTAGGTCGACAGGCGTGCAAGGTCACCCGTTCCTGCGGCGGCGCCAGTTGATCCTTGCGCTCGCCGGCAGTTGGGCTGTTGCGAGCTCATCGACTCGCGCGGGCGAGTATTCGAACGCACCGCCGACCGCCTGGGTCCAACCGAGGTTGCCCGCGCCGCCGTTCCGAATCACGCGGGCCGACGGCCGCCAGATGACGCTCGCTGGCGCCGTCGCCGGCAAGGTCACCGCGGTCCAGCTGATGTTCACGGGCTGCAGCGCGACATGCCCTGTTCAAGGCGCGCTGTTTGCCGCGATGGCGAACCGCCTGCGGTCAACGGACGTGCAGTTTTTGTCCATCAGCATCGACGCGCTTGGCGACACGCCGGCCGCGCTCTCTGCCTGGCAGGCTCGATTCGGTCAGGCTCCCGGCTGGAACGCGGCGGTGGCGGACCCGGCAGACGTGGATCAGTTGGCCGACTTCATGAAGGGCGTGGCCGGCAAGCGCGGCACCCACACGGCGCAAGTCTTCGTCTTCGACCGCCAGTCGCGGCTCTGCTATCGAACCGGCGACTCGCCGGCGATCGGCGACCTCGAGACCTTGCTATCGCAAGCCGCTCAGACTCTCAGACCTGCATCGACATGATGTCCGAGTACGCCTGGACCATCTTGTTGCGCACCTGCAGCGTGGCCTGAAAGCCGATCTGCGCCTTCTGCATCGCGACCATGGTCTGCTCGATGCTGACGGTCGGGTTGTCGAGCTGCACCTCGCGCTGCATCGCGACCGCGTCGTTCTGTGACTTAC
>Ga0307509_10006140_pt1 | contig 16294 bp, 17 predicted proteins | sample 10_EM_MG_FD_202245 | JGI IMG/M metagenome (GOLD analysis project Ga0307509, IMG submission 202245) | Populus trichocarpa ectomycorrhiza microbial communities from riparian zone in the Pacific Northwest, United States - 10_EM | ecosystem: Host-associated > Plants > Roots > Unclassified | place... | reverse complement strand
CGGGGGCGGCCATGAATACCGCCGAGCCGGCCAGGGCCGCGACGGACGCGAGCGCTGCGGTTCGTTTCTGGTACGACACGGTCCCCTCATTCCTGACGGCACATCAGATCGGCCGTCAAGGTACGCCCGGGGTCGTGAGGAGGGAAGGCAAAGCGCACGCCGGAGTTGTGACGATCCGGCGTGCGTCAGTTGTCGGGGAAACGATTTTCTTGTGGGGCCCTCGCCCGTGCTGCGTCCGCGCTACGCCGGTGCTCCCAGCTCCGCCCACACGGTCTTTCCGGTGACCCCCGGAGTCCGTACGACCCCCCAGTCCAGGCACAGCCGCTGCACGATGAACATGCCGTGGCCGCCGGGGCGGCCGGCGCGGTGCGGGGTTCTGGGGGCGGGCTGGCCGGTGCCGCGGTCGGAGACCTCGACCCGGATCACCTTGTTCTCGCAGGTGATCCACATCTCGTCCGGTCCTTCGGCGTGCAGACAGGCGTTGGTGACCAGCTCGGAGACGACGAGGAGCACGTCCTCGGCGGCGGCGCGCCGGTCGGCGCCCTCGGCGGGCAGCCAGCCCCAGGCGTACAGGGCCTGGCGGGCGAAGTCGCGGGCGAGCGGGACGACCCCGCTCTCACCCGCGAACCCGAGTCTGCGGGTGTGCCGGCCGACGGCCGGTTCGGCGTCGTCCCCGGCGGACGGCACGGAAGCGCCCCCCGCGGACGCCCCCGTAGCGCCACCAGGCTCCGGGCGGTCGCCCGGCGGGTAGGGCCGGGTGGTGCTCATCAGCGCTTCACCTCACCGATTCACCGGTTCACGAGTCAAGAGTCGGTACGTGTTCAACAGTCAGTAGTACGTGGGCCATGGGCGTTTTCGTCGCTCCGGTCGCCGACAGGTTCAGCTGTTCTCCTGCCCGGGCGAACCGGCAAAACACCCCTTATTCGTCGGCGAGAGCAGCCTCAAGGGTGTCGTGGACGGTGAAGACCGCATCCGCCCCTGTGATCTCGAATACGCGCGCCACCGCGGGCTTCATCCCCGCGAGGTGCACTCCGCCGTCCGCGGCTTCCGCCTTCAGGCGCGCGCCGAGCAGTACGTTCAGGCCCGTGGAGTCGCAGAACTCCAGCCGTGAGCAGTCCACGACGAGCCGTGCGTACCCATGAGCGAGCAGGTCGTCCAGCGGTTCGCGCAACAGATCGGCGGTGTGGTGATCCAACTCACCCGCCGGTGTCACGACGGCGCTGAGGCCCTGTTTCCGCACCTCGACCAGAAGCCGGCCAGACTGTGCGCTGCCGACCGTCCCGCGGTCCATGCCGTCTCTCTCTCCCGAGGTCGTGGCTGTTGACGTTTGCCCTGGAACACTACGCCTTCCTCACACTCTCCGACACCCGAACAACCGCCCATAAATGGACATATGGGTACGCAGCGCACTTGCGGCGGGCTCCGGAAAACGGGTAGGGCTAGTAGAGACAAGTTTTTGGACATGCGATGACGACCGCCCGACCGACCGACACGACCGGCTTTGGAGGCGCCGCACTCCGCAGTGCACGCACCGGCTCCGGCAGCCATATGCCGAGAACGATGGAGGACACCATGTCACCCCGGCTCGACGCCTCGCCTACCCCGACAGCGACGTCGACACCCCCACCGGCACAACTGGATCCCAATCCCATCATCGAGGGGCTCCCCGAGATCCCCCCGTACGACGAGGTCGGAGCCGTAGACGCACGTGCCCTGTCCAAGACGCTCTTCGAGCGGCTGGAGTCCCTCGAAGAAGGGACGCACGCGTACTCGTACGTCCGCAACACGCTCGTCGAACTCAACCTCGCGCTGGTCAAGTTCGCCGCCTCCCGCTTCCGTTCGCGCAGCGAGCCGATGGAGGACATCATCCAGGTCGGCACGATCGGCCTGATCAAGGCGATCGACCGCTTCGAACTCAGCCGCGGCGTCGAGTTCCCCACCTTCGCGATGCCCACCATCGTCGGTGAGATCAAGCGCTTCTTCCGCGACACCTCGTGGTCCGTGCGCGTCCCGCGCCGACTGCAGGAACTCCGGCTCGACCTGGCCAAGGCCGGCGACGAACTGGCCCAGCAACTCGACCGCGCCCCCACCGTGGCCGAACTGGCGGAGCGCCTGAAGCTCTCCCGCGACGAGGTCGTCGAGGGCATGGCGGCGTCGAACGCCTACACCGCCAGCTCACTCGACGCCCAGCCCGAGGAGGACGACTCCGAGGGCGCGCTCGCGGACCGCATCGGCTACGAGGACCACGGGCTCGAAGGCATCGAGTACGTCGAGTCGTTGAAGCCGCTGATCGCCGAACTCCCGCAGCGGGACCGGCAGATCCTCTCCCTGCGCTTCGTCGCGAACATGACGCAGTCGGAGATCGGCGACGAACTGGGCATCTCGCAGATGCATGTGTCGCGGCTACTGTCGCGGACACTGGTGAAGCTGCGAAAGGGACTGACGGTCGAGGAGTAGGCCTCCGCCGGTCCTCCGGGAGTCGTCCTGGGAGGGGCGTCTCCCCCTTGGCTGTCATCTTCCCCTTGACTGTGGTGAGCGCGGCGCGCGTGCGCGCCGCGCTCAGGCCGTTCCCGGGCGCGGCTCACAGAACTGCGGAATGTCTGCGCGCCGTCAGCCCCGCCGACTGGCGGTCGGTGTCTCGCCGAAGCGCTTCCTGTACGCCTTGACGAAATGACTGCCGTCGGCGAAGTGCCAGCGGGCAGCCAGTTCGGACACGGTCAGGCGCGTGGCGACCAGCTCCGCCCTGGCCCGTTCGAGGCGTCGCTCGCGGACGTACGCCATGACCGACGACGTGGCCTGCTGGTCGAACACACGGTAGAGCGTGCGGACCGACACATGGAGTGCGTCCGCGATGTCCCGGGGACTCAGGTCGGCATCGTGGAGCAGCCGGACCTCGATGTGCTCCTTCGCCGCCGCGAGAAGCGTCGGCGTGACGTACGCGTCGTCGATGACCTGGTCGTTCAGCAGCCCTTGGAACAACTCGACGGTCGCGTTGCGCGCCGCCGCGGCGGCGGCGGGTGCGAGTTGGTCCGACATCTCCGAGAAGAGACGGAGATGAGCGAGCAGCAATCGTGCGGCGGGAGAGTCCTGTTCGGCGGTGACGGCGAGGGTGTTCACCGGGAAGCGCAACGCGCTCGCGGGCACGGCCACCGCCAGCGCTCGCGTACCCCGGGCGACCTCGAAATCCCAGGGTCCCTCGTTCCTGCGGACGCACAGTGCCCCGGCTCCCGCCCTGAACTGCCGGTTCCGCGAGACGAACCGCCACCCACCGCTGAACGTGATGTGCGTGACGACCCGGTCCCCTTGGTGCCCGACCGGACCGCCGGTGCGCCCGGCGATCGCGTGGCTGTACTGGTCCTCGACGTGGAGATCGAGCATCTTCTGGGCCTTGATGCGGACCCGGTACGCCCCTTCGCTGTGCCGCGGCAGCATCAGCGGAGGGGCCGGCACCGACTCGCCGCCCTGGTGTCGCCATTCGCTGAGCAGCACGTGGTTCCGGTTCTCGTCGGCGTAGGGCACGCCGATGTCGACCACGGGCGGCGCGTCACCGCCCACCCGCCAGGCGGATATGCCGAGGCTGCTGTCCACCCGGACAGGCTAGAGGCGCGGGCCGCTACGACGACAAGGGGCGCGCCCACGGTCCGGCGGGCATCGCGGTGGCAGGGAAGTACAAGACAGGTGGCCGACCGGGACAAGACTCGGAGGACCGGAGCGGAAAGAGTGGCCGTAACGAGCCCTCAGCGTGGGTTCGTCATCGCGCATTCCTCCACAACGGGAGCAAGTTTCATGACCGAGTCCGTGGTCTCCCTCTTCGAGAAGCTCGTCCAGGCCGACCCGCCCGCCGACGCACCCGTGCTGTTCGACACGGCATGCGTGATCGGCGGCAGCATCGCGGGGCTGCTGGCGGCACGGGTGCTCTCCGACCGCGCCCGCCGGGTCGTCGTCATCGAGTCCGACGACCTCTCGGCGGAGACGGGGGCCCGCCCCGGTGTGCCCCAGAACCGGCAGGTGCACACGCTGCTCCCGGCCGGTCAGCAGTGGGTGGAGCGGTGGCTTCCGGGAATCACGGAGGAAGCACAGGCCCGCGGTGCCTCGTTCGCCGGACCCGACAAGGCGGTCACCACCGTCAACGGCATACCGCAGGCAGCGGACGGCGAGGACCACCACCTGCTCGCGATCGGCCGCCCTCTGCTGGAGGCCCTGATCCGGAACCGGGTCACGGCCCTCCCCAACGTGTCCGTCCTGCGCGGGCAGGCGACCGGACTGGACTACCGCGACGACACCGTCAGCGCCGTCCGCTACCTCCCGACTTATCGCGAAGACCAGGCCGACAGGAGCATGGAGGTGCTGGAGGCGGACTTCGTCGTGGACGCCATGGGCCGCTCCAGCAGGCTGTCCAGCTGGCTCAAGGAGAGCGGCTACGACCACCCCCGGCTGGAGCGGCTGGCAGCCCCCATCAACTACGCAACGGCGCTGTTCGAGCGGCGGGAGGAGTTCGCCGACCTTGAGACGGCGTGCGCACTGGGGCTCTTCACGCCGGACTACCCCTCGGCCGGAGTGTCCGTCGCGGCGGCGAACGCGATCGAGGACGGGCAGTGGCTCGTCATGCTGATGGGGTACGGCGACAGCCGGCCCGGCCGGACCATCGGCGAGTTCCGCGAGGCCTGCGCCAAGCTGCCCCCGGTGTTCACCGACGTCACGGCCGGCGCCGTCATCGGCGACGTGGTGACCTACCACCAGGCCGAGAGCCGACGGCGCCACTTCGCCGAGGTGGACCGCTTTCCCGCCCGGCTGGTCAGCGTGGGGGACGCCGTGGCGTCATTCAACCCCATCCACGGCCAGGGCATGAGCTCCGCCACGCTGCACGCCTCGTGCCTGGCCTCGTACCTCTCCGGCGGCCCCGAACTCGGCACGGCCGCCCGGGAGTTCTTCCGTCTCCAGCAAGTGGTCGTGGACGCCGCCTGGAAAGTCTCCGCCGGAAGTGACGCCGCCCGGCTCGACGCGCTGAACGGTACCGAGGTGCCGGACGACGTACGGCAGCAGCGGTGGGCCATGGACCAGATCGCGGCCGCCACCCTCTCCGACGGTGAGGTCACGCGCGCGTTCCACTACGTCTCGTACATGCTGCGCCACCCCGCCACGCTGGCCGACCCGGCACTGCTGGCGAAAGCGGTCGCCGCCAACGAGGGAGCCACGGCCAAGTGACCGACGCCAACGTCAACGCCTACACCGGCGCCGGCACCGGCACCGCGATCGACCGCTACATCGATCTGGCCGATCTGGCGGTGCACGACGAGTCTGCGCTCGCCGAACTCCTGGCACTGTTCGCCCCCGACGCGACCGTACGGCTCGTTTCGGAGCCGGTCCACGGTCAGGCGGCCCTCGCCGCTTTCTACCGTGCGCACATCGCTTCCTTCGCCGACACCAAGCACTACTGGAACACCACGATGCTCGACGACGGCACCCTGCGGGCCGAGTGGGTGTGCGCGGCTCGTATGGCGGACGACCAGCTCATGACGGTTGCCGGCGTGGAGCACGCGAGGCTCGACGGGGACGGCCTGATCACCGATCTGCGCAACGAGTTCACCCGGCTCCCCGGCTGAGAAGTCCGTGGACGGGGTGATCCGCCCGGCGATCTCGACCGCGACGGCGGTGACGGGGTTTCGCCGGTGCCGCCGAGTGGGATGTGAAGCAGCGACGGCGGCGGTGTGACGTTCGGCTCCCGCAATCCGGGAGCCGAACGAGCAGACTGGCAGGGGGAGTTGGGCATGCGGGCAGAGAACATCGACGAGGTCGTGGACGGGCTCGCCGAGATCGTGCGGGAGGCGACCCGTACCGGTGACCGGATCGGATACTTCGCGGCGCTGTACAGACAGGTGACCGTCGAGATCCGTACGGCCATCCATGAGGGACAGTTCGAGGACGGCCCCCGGATGGACCGTTTCGACACGCTCTTCGGCAACCGCTACTTCGAGGCGCACGACGCCTGGCTCCGCGACCGCAGCGGGCCGCGCTGCTGGCGAGAGACGTTCGGACTGCTGGAGGACTCCGACACCGTCATCGTCCAGCACCTGATCCTCGGGGTGAACGCGCACATCAACCTGGACCTGGCCGTAACCGCTGCACGGACGAGCCCCGGGGAGGACATCCAGGCGCTGCGGCACGACTTCCTGCTGATCAACGACATCCTTGCGGGGGTGGTGCTGGTGCTGGAGGACTCGGTGGGCGCCGTGTCCCCCCTCCTGTCCCTGCTGGACAAGGTCGGGGGCCGCACGGACGAGAAAATCCTGGACTTCAGTGTCGTCCAGTCCCGGCAGGAGGCCTGGTACAACGCGGTCCTGCTGGCAGGCCAGACGGAAGCGGAACGCGAGGCGACCATCGAGCGGCTGGACGTCCGGGCTACGGTACTGGCCCGGTTGATCGCCCGGCCGGGTCTTCTCGTTCGACCGGCGCTGGAGCTGATCCGGGGAACCGAGAGCGGCGACGTGGCGGCTGTCATTGCGCATCTGGACGGGGCGATGGAGCGGGCGTCGGCCGGGCGGGGCACGACGGGGTGAGGCCCGGCGGATCCCCTCTCCGCTTCAAGACCCCTCGGTGAACAACTCCCCCACGTCGACGATCTCGTAGGAGCGGTCGAGCCAGGTGCCGAGTTCGTCGAGGTCGGTGGAGGCGAGGATGCGGTCGCGGACGGGGGCGGGGACGTCGATCTGACGCCGTTGGAGAGTACGCAGAATGGCCGCCGACCACCCCTCGGCGCGCCCCTCCTCCCGGCCCTCGTCCCGCACCTGCTCCGCCAGCGGGTGCCGCCAGAAGTACTGGATCGCCGTCATCAGGTCCCTCCACATCTGCTGGGCCTGGCGGTCTGCCAGGCACGAGTCGACGAACTGCACGAAGACCGCGGCGCTGTCCGGGTCGATGGTCCGCAGGGCGGTTGCCAGGTTTTCCAGTATGGCGGCGGCCTGCGGACCTCGGCCATGTGTCATGGCGGAAAGCACCGCAAGGGGTACGTCCCGTTCGGCCTCGCGCTCGTCCACGATCACCGGCACGTTGTCCGGGCCCAGAACGAAGGGGCGCACCGTCAGCGAGGGGCACCCGCGCACCCCGAGGTGAATGGGCTCCGCCGCCCAGCGGGCCGTGGCGTGGCTCTGAGTGATGACGATGAGCACGGGCTCGCAGCGGTACTTCTCGTGCAGGTAGCTGAGGTAGTACGGCCAACTGCCGCGTTTCCTCTTGTCGATATCGCCCTGAGACTCGACGACCAAGAGGTAGGCCCCTTCGTCCGTCTCCGCCCGGAGCAACGTGTCCACGCGCCTCTCGACCGGTTCGATCTCGGTGAGGTCCACATTCAGGGCGGCGAACTCACGCGGTTCGGGGAAGGGGATGCGTAACACGCTCTGCAGGGCGCGGGTGAGAAGCGCGGGGTCCTTCTGGAAGATCCGGTGCAGCGCCTCGTGGGACGAGCTGACCATCAACTCTCCTTTCTGTCCGATCTATTCGGGGTGATCAACGATCTAGGCGGCGTCCAGGTCACACCACACGTACTTGCCGCGCTGCCCGTTCCTCGACAACGGCTGCCAGCCCCAGAGGTCGGAGCAGGCCCGCACCAACGCGAGCCCCCTCCCCGCCTCTGCATCCAACAGATTCGCCAACTGCCCCGGCGGTTCGGGAGGTTCGGGGTCCGCGTCCCACGCCCCGACCCGCAGCACCCCCGCCGACCACCGCACGCGGAGCATCACCGGCCCCTTGGTGTGCGGTACGGCGTTGGCGACCAGCTCCGTCGCGAGAAGTTCGGCGGTGTCCACGACCCGGATGAGGCCGTGCGCGGTGAGAACGAGGCGCAGGGTGCGGCGACAGACGGTGACGGCGCGGCGGTCGTGCGGGACGGAGAGGGAGTACTCCCAGGGTTCGGGCTCGGTTTCGGGCATGCGGCAGCTCCAGGGCGGTGGGGTGATGTGTGGCAGGCGGTGGCATTGCCGCAGCCGTCATGGCAGGACGAAGCGGTGCGCTTCCGCAGCGTGTACGTCGCATCACCGACAGTAGGGTGTAAATTCATACCCTCGCAACCGCCTCGCGTAATCTGACCCCGAACGAGGAGTCCCAGAGAGGCAGTTACTCGGATGACCATGCGGAACCAGCCCACCGCCCGACACGTGCGTCTGGGTTCCGAGTTGCGCAAACTACGGGAGGCCGCCGGCAAGCCGGCCAAAGAGGTGGCCGGGCTCCTCGGAATGAGTTCGGCGCACATGAGCCAGATCGAAGCCGGCAGTTCAGCCATCAGTGAGGAGCGACTCCGCAGGTTGGCCGCTCACTGCGCCTGCACGGACGAGGAGTTGATCGAGGCCCTTGCGGCGATGGCGACCGAGCGCACACGCGGGTGGTGGGACGAGTACAAGGGAGTCCTGCCCCAGGTGAACCTGGACGTGGCCGAGGCGGAGCACCACGCGAAGTTTCTGCGGGAAGTCGTGATCACGCATGTCCCCGGGCTGCTCCAGACACCGGACTACGCGCGGGCGGTCTTCGGGTACATGCGCCCGGAACTGCCGGAGAGTGAGCTGGCGCCCCGGGTGGACCACCGGATGAAACGACGAGCCGTCATCGAGGGCGACAACCCGACCCCGTACGAGACGATCATCCACGAGTTCGCGCTGCGAATCCGCGTGGCCGACCGCCAGGCATCCATCGCTCAACTCCGCCGCATCCTGGCCGAGATCGAGGAGGGACACGCCACCGTGCGCGTCATCCCGACCGATCAGGACGACTTCGCCGGTGCCGGCGCCTCGATGATGTACATGGGCGGCCCACTGGCCCAACTGGACACCGGGCTCAGGGACACCCCAGGTGGGACCATGTTCATCGATGCCGAAGCACAGTTGAAACGACTCCGAGCACTCTTCCGTAAGGTGGAGAAGGCGTCGCTGGAGCCCACGGCGTCACGGGACTTCATCCACCATCTGACGAAGGAACTGTGAGACGCACCATGAGCCACGCCCTGCACTGGCAGAAGTCCACGTTCTCGGACGGCGGCGAAGGCAACACCTGCGTCGAGCTCGCCGCCACCCCCACCACCACCCTCCACCTCCGCGAAAGCGAAGTCCCCGACACCCAACTCACCATCTCCGCGGCCCCCTTGACCCACCTCATACGCGGCGTGAAGTCGGGCCAGTTCCTCAGCGAAGGATGATCGGGTTGCTCAGGGCCGCCATGCTCCCTCCGGGATGACGTACCTCAACACGGATGAACGGCGACTCTCGCGCACTGGTCCGCCACTCCACCGCGCCCGCTCCCGCAACAGGCAGCGAAGCAACGTGGGCCTCCCCCCACTCGGTGTGAAAACTGACCACCCCCGAAGGCACACCACACACACCCACCCGAGCCACCACCGGCCCGTCGCCGCTCGCCAACTTCCCACCGATACCCACTCGTTGAGCACCGGCAGACACAGTGAACGACAGCTCGACGGCGGCCGAACCGGCGATCCAACTCCACCCGGCGCGAATGCCGGCGAGCACCGCGTCGGTACTCAGCTCCTCGGCCCGCACGACCGTGTGCGGAATACCGATCTGGCCCGACAGGTGCGTGTCGCTGTTCCCCATCGCCGGCCGCCACCAGCCCCGGCGGATGTCGTCGCCCAGACCTCGACTCCACTCGGTCAGAGCCGCCTCGTTGTCGGCCTGCCAGGGCAGGTCCGATCGCCACGGCCCGTTCCACACCTCCACCACATCGAACCCCTGGTACGGATACATGAACGTGCCCGATTCGTACGGCGCGTGTGGATGAGCCGCCACGCACAGCCCACCACCGCGACGGACCTCGTCGAGATGCCGGTCGACCACCCCGTCCCGCACGCCGTACCGCCAGTCGACCACCTGCCCCGGCCGGAGACCCAGCGCGAGCCAGTGCCCGGTGCGGGTGGTGACCTCCTGCCCCGGAACCACCAGCAGATCGTCTCCGGCGTACCGGCCCCAAGCGCCGTGCGTGTCCGCATTGTTGTGCTCGGTGGCCGCCAGAAAATCCAGCCCGGCCGCTCGGGCCTCGTCGGCAAGACGTTCCGGCGTCAGCTCACCGCCGTTCGAGGACGCCGAGTGCACATGACAGTCACCTCGGTACCAGCCGTCTTCCCGACCGGCCACCCGCACCGCACTCGGCATCCTTCTCCTTGCCCGGCCCGATCACGCGGCATCCAGTGCTCCCGTGATCTTGCGGATCATCTCGGTCATGACGGGCCCGGGTTCGCCCTTGACGGTCCGTACGGACTCTTCCATGGCTACGAGGACGGTGCCACGGAAGTTGTCGGCCTCGGCCGGGTCCTGCTCCCCGAGCAGAACCATGGTCGCCCTCAGGGCCGGCAGCACCCGGTCGGCGAGCTCGGCGACGGACCTGCCGCCCAGGCCGCTGATCTTCGACTTCTCGGCGAGGACGTGGCCGACCTGCCCGGTCGCGGAGAACAGCGCGATGCTGCCCCGGGTGGCGATCCGGTGCGGCGAGCCGGCCGCACCGGCTGCCGCCATGAGCGACACGGCGCCGTACGCGGCGGTCCGCAGAGTGGCCTTGTCCTGGTCGGTGAGGTTGAGGGTGTGGGTGGCGGTGATAGCCATGGTGGTGTGCTCCTTGGAGTGGGCGGGCTGGCCTTCTGGCCTTTCTGGAACAGAGCCTGCGCCCAGCCGGTTTCACGACGGCCTCACCGCGCTTTCAGCGCACAAAACGTGTATCGCCGTAGCTGCTGCACGCCTAGCCTGTGGGCCATGCATCAGGGTCGACGGCGCGACCGGCGTCCAACTCATCGCGCGGAAGCGGGAGCGGTACCGGTCCAACACCCGGATCCGGCCTGGACAGTGGACGGGGCCGACGTGGTGATCGTCGGCTATTTCTCCGGCAGGCAGAAGAACTCCGCCGCGCTGATGGACTCCGCGGCCCGGGAGTTGGAGACGCGCGGCGCGCGAATCGTGGGCCGGATCGTGCAACGGCGCGGCGTCTCGGACGGCGGGGTCAGGAAGATGTCACTGCCCTATTCCGCGCGGACCCTGCTGAACCACGGAAAGGTCCGGGAAGCAGCGCTGCTCTGTGAGAAGACCGCCGCCGGAGCGGCGGTCTTCGTGCCCCCTCTGACACCGCGTCAGCGTCGTGCGCTGACCGGAATGCTCGGCTGTCCCGCCGTAAGTCTCGCTGAAGTCCTGGCAGTTGGCTGAAGCCGGCTCACTCCACCGTCACCGACTTCGCCAGGTTCCGCGGCTGGTCCACCTCGTTGCCGCGAGCCGTGGCCAGTTCGCAGGCGAAGACCTGCAACGGGACCGTGGCGACGAGGGGTTGCAGCAACGTGGGCGTGGCCGGGATCCGGATCAGGTGGTCGGCGTACGGGACGACCGTCTCGTCGCCCTCCTCCGCGATCACGATGGTCATCGCGCCCCGCGCCCGGATCTCCTGGATGTTGGACACGATCTTGTCGTGGAGGACGGAACGGCCGCGCGGGGAGGGAACGACCACCACGACCGGCATGCCCTCCTCGATGAGCGCGATCGGCCCGTGCTTCAGCTCCCCCGCCGCGAAGCCCTCGGCGTGCATGTACGCCAACTCCTTGAGTTTCAGGGCGCCTTCGAGAGCGACCGGGTAGCCGACGTGGCGTCCCAGGAAGAGCACGGTGTTCTTGGAAGCCACCGATCGCGCCAACTCCCGTACCGGCTCCATGGTTTCCAGCACCCGTTCGACCTCGCCGGAGATCTGCGAGAGGTCGCGGATGACGGCCTGGATCTCGTCGCCCCACTTGGTGCCCCGCACCTGGCCGAGATACAGGGCGACCAGATAGCACGCCACCAGCTGTGTCAGGAACGCCTTCGTGGACGCCACGGCGACCTCGGGGCCGGCGTGCGTGTACAGCACCGCGTCCGACTCACGGGGGATCGTCGACCCGTTGGTGTTGCAGATGGCCAGCACCTTCGAACCCTGCTCGCGGGCGTGCCGCAGCGCCATCAGCGTGTCCATCGTCTCGCCGGACTGCGAGATGGCGATGACCAGGGACCGCGCGCCCAGGATCGGGTCCCGGTAGCGGAACTCGCTCGCCAGCTCCACCTCGCACGGGATCCGCGTCCAGTGCTCGATGGCGTACTTGGCGATCAGCCCGGCGTGGAAGGCCGTACCGCAGGCGACGATGACGACCTTGTCGATCTCGCGCAGTTCGTGGACGGGGATGCGAACCTCGTCCAGCGTCAGCAGGCCGGCCGCGTCGATACGGCCCAGCAGGGTGTCCGCGACCGCCTTCGGCTGCTCGGCGATCTCCTTGAGCATGAAGTAGTCGTAGCCGCCCTTCTCGGCGGCGGAGGCGTCCCAGTCGACGTGGTAGGAGCGGACCTCGGCCGGAGCGCCGTCGAAACCGGTGACCGTCACGCCGTCGCGGCGCAGCTCGACCACCTGGTCCTGCCCGAGCTCGATCGCGGACCGCGTGTGGGCGATGAACGCGGCGACGTCGGAGGCGAGAAAGGCCTCGCCCTCGCCGACGCCGACCACGAGCGGCGAGTTGCGTCGCGCGCCGACGACCACGTCCGGCTCGTCCGCGTGTACGGCGACCAGCGTGAACGCGCCCTCCAGGCGCCGGCACACCTGCCGCATCGCCTCCGCGAGGTCCGCGCACGCCGAGAACTCCTCGGCCAGCAGATGCGCGACCACCTCGGTGTCCGTGTCGGAGGCGAGATCGTGGCCGCGCTCGGTCAACTCGGCCCGCAGACAGGCGAAGTTCTCGATGATGCCGTTGTGGACGACGGCGACCCGGCCCGCGTTGTCGAGGTGCGGATGGGCGTTGGCGTCCGTCGGCCCGCCGTGCGTGGCCCAGCGGGTGTGCCCGATACCGGTCGACCCCGCCGGCAGCGGCCGATCGACCAGTTCCTTCTCCAGATTGACGAGTTTCCCGGCCTTCTTGGCCGCCGCCAGCCCGCCGTCGGCGAGCACGGCCACGCCCGCCGAGTCGTAACCCCGGTACTCCAGCCGCTTCAGTCCGGCCATCACCACATCAAGCGCCGACTGCGACCCCACGTATCCCACGATTCCGCACATGCGCGGCAGCCTAGGCGCCGAGGCCCTCCCGAACACGGCACTTCGTGCCCGATTTCGGAAATTCCGGCCACCGGCCGACGCGTCTGATACAGCTTCCGGACACCCCCACGTGACACACCCCACCCACCACCCCGTTCAAACTCCGTTAACAATGGACTGTGATCTCTCCGGTCTCCCCGATGCCCCGGAGCGCCCACCGGCACAAGCCGGAGGCGACTCCCTACGTCGACCTCACCCGAGCCGAGTGGAGCGCGCTGCGCGACAAGACGCCGCTGCCGCTCACCGCCGACGAGGTCGAGAAGCTGCGCGGCCTCGGTGATGTCATCGACCTCGACGAGGTGCGGGACATCTACCTCCCGCTGTCCAGACTCCTCAACCTCTACGTCGGCGCCACGGACGGCCTCAGAAGCGCCCTGAACACCTTCCTGGGCGAGCAGGGCTCCCAGTCCGGCACCCCGTTCGTCATAGGGGTCGCGGGGTCGGTGGCCGTAGGAAAGTCGACCGTCGCGCGCCTCCTCCAGGCGCTGCTCTCCCGCTGGCCCGAGCACCCCCGCGTGGAGCTGGTCACCACCGACGGGTTCCTGCTGCCCACACGGGAGCTGCAGGCGCGCGGGCTGATGTCGCGGAAGGGGTTCCCGGAGTCGTACGACCGGCGGGCGCTCACCCGTTTCGTCGCCGACATCAAGGCGGGCAAGGACGAGGTCACCGCGCCCGTCTACTCGCATCTCATCTACGACATCGTGCCTGATCAGCGGCTCACGGTCCGGCGGCCCGACATCCTGATCGTGGAGGGGCTGAACGTGCTGCAGCCCGCGCTCCCGGGCAAGGACGGCCGTACGCGGGTCGGTCTCGCCGACTACTTCGACTTCAGCGTGTACGTCGACGCGAGCGCCGAGGACATCGAGCGCTGGTACCTGAACCGGTTCCGCAAGCTGCGGGCCACCGCGTTCCAGAACCCGGACTCGTACTTCCGCAAGTACACCCAGGTCTCCGAGGACGAGGCCGTCGACTACGCCCGCACCCTCTGGCGCACCATCAACAAGCCCAACCTGGTGGAGAACATCGCCCCCACCCGGGGCCGCGCCACCCTCGTCATCCGCAAGGGCACCGACCACAAGGTGCAGCGGCTCAGCCTGCGCAAACTGTGACGGCTACCCTGCCCGCATGCTGCATCTGCGTCTGATCACCCCGGTCGACCGGACCGACGCCGTGGTCCGCCTGATCGAGAAAACGGTCGGGACCGCGCATGTCGTCGTGCTGCCGGGTGCCGCCCGCAACCCCGTCGGCGACGTCGTGATGTGTGACGTCGCCCGCGAGGCCGGTGACGAACTCATCGGAGGGCTGAGGGAGTTGGGGCTCGACCGGACCGGTTCCATCGCCGTCGAGAACATCGACCTGTCGCTGTCGAAGCGGGCCGACAAGGCGGAGGACGAGGCGCCCGGCGAGGGCGCGGACGCGGTGCTGTGGGAGCACCTGGCGGACGCGACGCACGAGGAGTCGACGCTCACCGTCACCTATGTCGCGTTCCTGACCGTCGCCACGATGCTCGCGGCCTGCGGTGTGATGCTGGACAACGCGATCCTGATCGTGGGCGCGATGGCCGTGGGCCCGGAGTTCGGGCCGCTCGCGGGGATCTCGACGGCGTTGGTGCGGCGGGCGCCGCGACTGGTGTGGCGGTCGCTGTGGGCGCTGCTGGCCGGGTTCGCGGTGGCCATGGTGCTGACGGCGGGCTTCAGTTGGCTGATGGACGCGTTCGGGCTTTTCAGCCGGTCGATGATCGCTGGGGCCCGACCCAACACCGCCTTCATCTGGAAGCCCGACTGGATGTCCTTCGTCGTCGCCTTCCTGGCCGGCATCGCGGGCACGTTGTCGCTGACGTCCGCGAAGTCCGGCGCGCTGATCGGCGTGGCGATCTCGGTGACGACGGTCCCGGCCGCCGCGAACGCCGCCGTCTCCCTCAACTACACCGACTACGCCCAGACTTGGGGCTCCACTTGGCAGCTCCTCGCCAACCTCGGCGGCATCGTGCTGGCCGGCACGCTCACGCTGCTCGCCCAGAAGGCGTTCTGGACCTGGCAGCGCGAGCGCGTCACCGCTCAACTCCCTTAACCGAGCGCCGACTTCACCGCGTCCGCCAACCGCCCGGCCACAGACCGCGCCTGGTCGATGTCAGCGGCCTCCACCATCACCCGTACCAACGGCTCGGTACCCGAAGGCCGGAGCAACACCCGCCCGGTGGAGCCGAGTTCACGCTCCGCCTCGGCAACAGCCGCGGCCAGATCGGCTGAGGTGCCGACCCGCGTGCGGTCCACGTCCGGCACATTGATGAGCACCTGCGGCAGCCGCGTCATCACGGACGCGAGGTCCTTGAGCGTACGGCCGGTGTCGGCGACCCGGGCCGCCAGCATCAGGCCGGTCAGCGTACCGTCGCCGGTGGTGGCGTGGTCGAGGATGATGACGTGCCCTGACTGCTCGCCGCCCAGCGCGTAGCCGTGCTCCTTCATCTCCTCCAGGACGTAGCGGTCGCCGACCGCGGTCTGGACGAGCGTCAGGCCCTCGCGTTCCATGGCCAGTTTGAAGCCGAGGTTCGACATGACGGTCGCGACGACGGTGTCGGAGCGCAGTGCGGAACGCTCCCGCATCGCCAGCGCGAGTACGGCCATGATCTGGTCCCCGTCGACCTCTTCGCCGGTGTGGTCCACGGCCAGGCAGCGGTCGGCGTCCCCGTCGTGCGCGATGCCGAAGTCGGCGCCGTGCTCGACGACGGCGGCCTTGAGCAGACCCAGATGGGTCGAGCCGCAACCGTCGTTGATGTTGAGGCCGTCGGGGTCGGTGCCGATGGTGATGATCTCGGCGCCGGCCCGCGAGAAGGCTTCCGGGGAGACGCGGGCGGCGGCGCCGTGCGCCTCGTCGAGGACGATCTTCAGCCCGTCGAGCCGGTTCGGGAGCACGCCGATGAGATGGGCGACGTACTGGTCGAAGCCTTCGTTGTAGTGCCGGACCCGGCCGACGCCGGAGCCGGTCGGGCGGTCCCAGGGAGCGCCGGTGCGGTGCTCCTCGTAGACCTTCTCGATCCGGTCCTCCAGCTCGTCGTCGAGCTTGTGCCCGCCGCGCGCGAGGAACTTGAGGCCGTTGTCGGGCATGGCGTTGTGGCTCGCGGAGAGCACCACACCGAGGTCGGCGCCCAGCACACCGGTGAGATACGCCACCGCGGGGGTGGGCAGCACACCGACGAGCAGTACGTCCACTCCCG
>Ga0307509_10006139_pt1 | contig 16295 bp, 14 predicted proteins | sample 10_EM_MG_FD_202245 | JGI IMG/M metagenome (GOLD analysis project Ga0307509, IMG submission 202245) | Populus trichocarpa ectomycorrhiza microbial communities from riparian zone in the Pacific Northwest, United States - 10_EM | ecosystem: Host-associated > Plants > Roots > Unclassified | place... | reverse complement strand
ACCCCCCCCCCCCCCCCCCCCCCCCGCGCCCCCCCCCCCCCCCCCCCCCGCCCGCCCCGCCCCCCCCCCCCCCCCCCCCCGCCACACCCCCCCGCCCCCCCCCCCCCCCCCCCCCCCCCGCCCCCCCCCCCCCCCCCCCCGCGCCCCCCCCCCCCCCCCCCCCCACAGTACCTAAAGCATTGGGGTATTGTATCAGGAGTCGAATGCACCCCCTCCCTAACGAAGCAAAAAGGCAGAGACGACGAAATGGAAAGAGAAAGAAAAAAATATAGAACGACAAGCACACATACTGAATCCATCAACAGAGAAGGAGAAAATCCCAACGACTTTATCCATAATTAACTTAATCCGGGTATTATACCAAACCAGTGAAACAAAAAGAGAAGGGAAAAGTGCCCAGGTGGATTTCCACAGTACACGAATGGCCGGGAAAGAAGAAGAAAACCACCCCCCTCCTTCTAACCCACCGGTCTCCCCAACCGACAGGCAAAGTGTCTCCCAATCTGAGTACGAACAACCCTAAGTTATACAATACCAGCAGACACAATAAAATACAATAGCGCCAGCATACCACTCACCCACGCCCAATCTACTTTTTTCCAACAGCAACCCAAGAAAGAAAGACCTCCAAAACAACCCATCCGAAAGCCCCAATCCAATTCCCCCCACCCCTAGATCATCACTAACTAACATGCTGCAATAGTGCTTCAGCAAGGGTATCCAAAGCCGAAGCTAACCCCTGCAGGACGAGATGCGAGAGTAACCGGTATCGCGCAGTGGGTGCACAGCACACCCCCACGCAGCATATATTTCCAGATTATCACTCGATAAGGTACCGTAAAAACTTTAATAATTGGACGGTGTGCTATGTCGTTGGACTTTCCTCTCCTAGTAAGGTCAAGAAATTTTTGTTTTTTTTCCTGTCTCGGAGGGGGGAAAGGGGCCGTGTTTTTGCTGTTTTTTTGCCCCCTTTCCAGAGAAGGGAATTCTGGACTTCATAGCACACCGTCCAATTATTAAAGTTTTTACGGTAGGGGAGGTGGGGTGGGGTGGCCGGTATCATGCCACAGGCTCGCTCTGCGCGGCCAAAGGCTCGGAATAATAGAGTTTTAACTATAGAAGTATGATAGTATGATACGACACTGCGAGCACGATAGGGTATGTGTGGTGCGGCCGGTATTTATTATCTATCTTTGCATCAAATGTCGAGCGAGACATTCCCGGGGTCGGTAGGCGGGGAAGAGGAGAACGAGTGATAGTACATGCTCGGCTAGGATACTGGTACAGGACAAAAACAAGGGGGTGACGATTGGGATAGAAGCGAGCCGTCACATCGCCGATGCGATTCCGATCGCCTGTGGGAAGGGCACTTACATCTACGAAGGGCAATGTAAATAGGTAAAACCTAGGCTATCCAGTGATGATTCATCAATGGGGGAGGCGGTGAATGTGATGGGAGGAATCAAAAAAAAAAGACAATCTAACGGAACGAACTGGAGGAAGCCCGATTTATCGACCAAAAAAAAGGAAAACCGCCAGCAAGCAAAACACTCTTCCAGCCGCAGATCGCCAGGGTGCACCTCCGCCCGGCGAGTCGGAGTGAGACCATCCCCAGCGCTTCCCGCTATTGCCGCGAAATCTTGCCACCTACCAAGAAAACAGGTGCCTGGTTCCCACTTTCTTCCTATTCATCCTCCCCACGCCCACAAGCCGGAGAGATTGAACATGATGGAGAAGGAGAGCATAACAGTACCGCACGGGAAGGTTTCTTTCTACTTGAGCGCCAGTAACCGGAACGGTGCAACAACCATAAGCCGTAGTTGCAACAAAGACACAATATCAATGTCGCCCCGTCCCAATCTTTAATTTGCGCCCAAGCAATGAGTTGTCAATCAATCAATCAATCAATCAACAGCAAAACGAGACAAGAGCATACTGTATAGTACAATGCAGTGTAAAAGACAAGACAGGCTCAGTCAGCCCTCCGGACAAACAGGAAATGGTTGGCGAAAGTAGAGAAAAGAGAAAGTGATACGGTACTGCCGCTGCTGTTCTGCGGAACCAATAAAACGGCCGTGCGGCATTGACGCGTGGTAGGTCAGCCATAACAGGGGGGAATGTGGTACTGTGCCTACCTGCTACCGGCACTCATCATAACATTATTATGGTGGGTGGGAGAAACCTTAAAGCAGAACACCGACTGTTTCGATATGACATTCGTCTGACTTAGTAATATACGCGAATTTCTCACATGTCTGGTTAGAAGAAGTGTCCATCTTCTTTCCCGGTAAATTACCGTACGAGTACTCGAGTAACCCCCCCTCTCACAGCGGTGGGACCAGTACCGGAGCTAATAACCGGAGTGCTGAGTTTATGATCTTCCCACACCAAATCTTCAAACCCTAGCCCCCCCTCCCGAATTTCCGAATCTCTCGCTTGTTAATAATCTGTCTTATCAAAGAGTAATAGAGAAAACTAGGATAAAAGTTGCTATTGAGGTGCCTTAGCAGTTTGAAGTTCCAGTACTCGAGTACTCCCCTCTTTAGATCTGAAATACCCCGGCTAAAAGAACTCCCCACCACAAACGAATCGAGAAAAAAATTTAAAAAGGGGAGATGAAAAAAATGCACGATTGTCCATTATCTCCTGTCAAGTTTTCGTCTCTTCACCTCCTCACCCCCTGCGTCTCGGCTTGCAGCTATCGTGTTTCTGAACCAAACAAACATCCGAGTGGCCCGGGTCCATACTTGTCCTGCATATTTTATATTATGTTGGTTAGAGAGTGACCACGAGAGACCAGCACTCGTAAGGCAAAAGGCCGGTGGTTTTGGTGCGAAAATTTAGCGAGAAACCGGGAAATCCCATAGATCTTGAGGATTCTGTCACTATATCAGGGGATTCCCAAGTTGTTTTTGCCACTTATTCTTCGCACTGCCTGAATAAGCAACGCTGTTCAAGTGCTTCAAAAGGTACGAAGGGGGGTCGGCGCCCCCGGAATCCAAAACTAAGTTACCATCATGATAGATGGATAATGGAGGGCGCACGGGAAAATGCGGTATATTTTTCTTTCTTGCAAATGAGACGTTGCGTTCGACTCGTATTGTAGATGTGGTGATCCGTGAAGCATTGTAACCGCTGCAATACAGGGCTCGTAGCAGATGTTTTTGCCCTAAGGTGGTAAAGTTTAGGGAAGCCCATTGGGGAGACCAGAGGTTGGTTATCTATTCTACTTCTTAAAGTATATATATATACTGTATATATATATATTTAATGGGAACTTTCTCTTGCCTCTTCTCACCCTTCCTCGGGGTGGGGTGGCTCTGATCGGAGTGATGACCGGAACATAAATCTGCCGATTTATTCACGCCTCCCAAAGAAATTAAAAAAAAACCCCTTTCTGTACCAATATCATTGTGGTCTGAATTTGGTACACCTGGACGGAACTATCTGGCCCAGGGCCAAGACCTACTTCAGGTAGAAACATTATACTAATGGTCTCTGGTTTGAAGTTTAATATTATCCTGGTGTTGGATGGTCTTAGTCTACGCTCCCCTGAATCGTTATAGCACCCGAAATAGAAGCCCTTGATACGATAGGCGTGGTGATACAGAGAAGCTGGGAACCTTCAGGCGCAATGCCGTCGGGGGTGGCTCTAAGGAGTCAACGGGGACTCACAGTAAAACTGAGTACGCCCCTGGGCTTAACTGTTGGTTGGAATGCTGTCGCACTACGACACCCGGACCAACAAGCACACTTTATCGCGCCGCGCCAGTACCACAGTACTTTTCGGTAGGCCTACGAAGCCACTACGCCCCGATAGTCTACTTGTACTAGTACCGGCACTCGAGTGCATGTAGAAAGTACGAGTGGTAAAATCGGGCGATGTAGTCGAAATGCAGTGTGGTGTTCGACCGGTATATCGGTATCATACTCGGATTCGTTCAGGTACTTTAAGGACACAAGACGAAGCCTGCGAGGTGGTGAGACAACACCTGGATTCCGGCACCGACACCGCCTGGGAAAATCAGAAATATTTGGAAATCTTGGCATTTTTTGGTCCGAACTGGGCTAAGACTTCCGGATACTTTTGATTTTCGCAAGCACTGCGCTGCGTTATGATCTTAGTGCGCTAGCCCTGACTGGGTGTTTCCGGTATTGGAGGGTTGAAGATAAGGGTCTTTGGGTGGCTACGGGTACCGGTAGGTGAGCAACCCGATTGATAATCGGGCTTTGGGGTCTCTCGCGCACTAGTAGGGTGGATGTGGGCGTGAGTCTAGGCCCATCGGGGCCAATTGCTTTGCATCTCTACTCGTAAAATAGAGCATGAATGCACCTCTGCTCAATTGTCTTGTCGATTCGCCCCAAGCTAGGCTAACATTCCGAATGGATAGGTCGACCATCCCCTGGGATAGTTTACCTTCTCGGTGAGGAGAAAAGAGTGCCCAATCACCACACCAGTTCATCTCGAAGAAATGAATCTGAGTAAAGCCACACGGCCGAGTGCAAATTGGTGATGTAGCCTTGATATCCTATGACTCCCTCGCCTATCCTTGAGAGATATAAATCCCGAGTAACCCATACAGTATCCCCAATTGGTGGAACAGTTTTCTGGCATTGCTTCAAAACTTTATAATCGAATACATAAAACTTGAGGTGCATTATTCCTACGGAGCTTGACCCTTGAACAGGTGCGGTATTCGTGAATCGAAGAAGCCGGTGGTGGATAACCTCAGCGGCCCTGTAAGCACCGTGCGTTAGACCGCTAAACTACCGGACCGTATCAGCAATTTTAAAGCCCCCGATTGCCAAAATGAACTAGAGGCCTCTTTGGGAGATGGAAAATGCTTCATGGCGATTAGAAGATTAAACTGCGAAAAACGTGACAGTATGACAGATGGTTCCGGTTCCTGCAGGAAAAGAATCGCCGGATCTTAGGACGGTATGTTTGCCGACCAGGCCAATTAGATTGGCCAATCCCGGGTAAGCAAGGAATAATCGGATTGTCCGGAATTTAGGCCAGGGTGGGTGGTGCTTGGGTGTTCACAAAGTATTTAGACGCTTAGCGCCGAGATAAGTATTAATAATCCCAAGGTGTCCGAATACTTTTCAAATGGCCAGCGCGGTAGCAGCATTCCAGATAATAAATAGCTTAAATATCGAATTTATCATCCAGGGAACCTCCAAAAACGACGTTAGGCTAATTCCTCCGATTTCAGCGTTCACGTTTCAGCTGGGTGGAGAAAGCGGTGGCTCGGCTGGATGATCTCCCTGGGGTCGGTTAGAAATAAGTTTTTCACCATCTCCCGCGAGCTTCTCAGAGTTCGAGAGAGAACTCTAAAATCGCAGCGATAAATTTGAGGCTTAATAATCTTGCCGAACATTGCCCATATCGTAAGTTATTTCAAGTACTCGAGCACAGCAGTCGACACAAGTTGGATTGAAAGTGCCGACCGGGAATGTGCTTTGCCGTTTGGGTGCAAATTACTGGTGGTACGTTCCAGAGCTTATGAAGTATGCACTTAGCGGCCGGTTGTCTTGGGAAGTCCAAAGTCCTGACGCGCAGGTGCATTACGTCCTACCGTATCGGGCACGATCTCCCCAAGGTGGAGATAAATACGGTAGGGTTGTGCACAAGTACCGGTACGAGTACACGAGTGCGTAGACGGATGCTAATACCGGTACTCCCGGGTGTCTGTGGCGAATGTGAATTCGACCGGGATTGTGAATTTCCTAAAAATAGTTATGTATGAGGGCTCGTAGTTGTGCCATAATGTGCCTCCAGACAAGCTCCTTCGTTGACACCAAGTGCTTGTGGCCGCCTACTCACGAGAGGCTCCTCGGCTGGGTGGATAGATAGGCAAACAGTGCGGGTATGCCCAGTGACCCCGATCTGAGTAGCACGGTAACAATATATCGGCCATTTTTCGATACAGCAGGTTTGGAACCTCAGCTGAAGCCGTAATTCGTCAGTGGTTACGCCCGTTAACTGCCAGATTGGATGCGACTCGCTGGCGAACAGGGATGAGAGATGGTCTCACGCCAACGGCTGCAACACCTTCCATTGGATGGCCCTGGTTTGGGCGATGATGACACGAGCTTGGCAATGTAATGTAAATTAGAGGATAGGAGCAGAGCTGAGGATCCCGGGTCAGATCCGCGAAAAAGACGCCACGGTCGCGTCGACCCTCAACCCAATCCCCTTTATCAGTGTTTCTCTCGCGGCCCCGGACGATGGTGGATGGGGCCAGTTTTGGGGGAGATTTTGTATAGTAAAGCTATCCTCCGAAATGTGCTACCGGCACGGTAGCTGGCGCGGTAGTGGAGGAAACTCAGAAAAGGTGCGATTCCCGTCCTTTGGTTGTGGCTTGCAGAAGTGTTGTAGGGATTGGTTGGTTGGCGTGTTCACATTTGAGATGACGTCTTGCCCCGTCGCTTTATCAATAAAAAAGCTTCCTCATGCCATTTGTCCAGCGCACACCTCACTGGAACCCTCTGCGTGCGAGTGTTACCGCCTCGCAGCCCGCAGAGTTACTCAAGCAAGTCCTCAATTAGTTTTCTTGGGAGTTGAGGGAGATTGTGAATTGGTTGACGAGAAAGGCGGGTCGGAGAGACACAGCGATTTCTTGGTATCAAACCTTGGTGTTTCTGCTAAGTGCGATTGTATGGACATGTGTTTGAATGTGGCTGATCTCTGAGCGAGAGAGATATTGTACGGTACTCGTACTACCGTATAATCTGGCAAAAGTCGGATTGGAGCTAAAGCGAAACTAAAGTAGCCGAACCAACAGGAGGGCGCAAAGAAGGCGAATTCGCCACAGTTTAAACATATAGGCAGCGGTGGTTGGACAGGTTCAAGAAAATACTCATTAGTGCCAATCCGACTTTTGCCAGATTATACGGTAGTCGATGCGGTATGCCAGTTACTATGGCTCCTTTGTGGCCATGATATGCGCGGTGAAAAGATAGGGTAAAAATTGCAGGAAATCTCTGTATCCCAATTTTGGTTGGTTCTCCTGCCCCCAAATTGCTCGGACAATCTCGACTCAGCAATCCACAATTGAAAGACCCCCGTTGTTCTGGGTGTTTTGGTGCAGCCCAGCGCCCGACGGACAAGTGCCTACAAGAACACCTCCTCTGGTTGTTTGTTTTGTTTTCCAAAGGAAGGATTCCTTCGCACACACAAACGACCATATTTCCCCAGCTATCTTCGCCTGAGTGCATCGTATTTGGTGGGCAGATGGTTTTCTAAACCCCAGAGCTAATCCAGGCGATTCAGTGAACGGTATGCTACTGGTATCCTTTCCCTAGAGCCAGTTCTTCCTTGCCCATCATAATACCAGTATCATATGCGTATGACATGATACAGGTACTCCAACGACAGGGTAAGGTCTGGTTTGAACATTCTCTCACGCCCCGTTCAATCTCTGTTCGCCTTCCGCTGAATGGGGTGTGGTTCGACTTGGCTTGTTTACCTTACCAATGCCGGGTACGGAACAATTGCTCCACTCTACCGCTACTAATGCGGAAGCCGTGATGCCAGTATTAGCGCACGATAGATAATCAGTAAACTTTGTTTGGCCCTTTAATTAATATCGATACTCGGGGAGACCAAAGTACTAATTTCTCGCTATTCTGCCTGCCTTTTCTCTCTCTCTCTCGTGTTGTCAAATGTATAGATTAAAATATTAATAGGGTATCATAGATGCAACCAAGATATCAGGGTGTGACTCCAACTGTGTTGACCGGATTGGCAGAATTTCCTATCCACTCACTCCCGGTATCTGGGTTCTGTTCTTGTCGCGCTTTTTCCTTTCAACGGCACGGAAACTGCTGCGCCCAGAGAAGGCCAAGTGAGAAAAGGGAAGAAGAAGAAGAAAAAAAGAAGAAAAAAAGAAGAAAAAAAGAAAGGAAAAGTGGGAAAAAAGGTGAAGTGGGTCGCGATTGGACAGCCATGTATTACTGGTATTACTGCAGCTGGTTCCGCCATTAATATTATTATTTGATCCTCCACCCCACCACCTCTTTGTCGTCGTCGTCGTCCTCCTCCTCCTCACCATTGGGCTGTCGTAGACATCCACAGACCTTTTGCAACTCCTCATTTCTTGCGTCTTGCCTACACTCGCGCACTACCGGTACCCTGCCTAATCTTCACCCTCCTCCGCTCTCATCCCTCTCCTGCTGCCATCTCCATCGAATATCCAGCAATTAAGAGCTGGTCCATTCTCTTGAGCGGTACCATCCCTCATAATTACTGCACCATTGGGTTTGTAGCTTGAGACAACTCTCCGGCTTGCTGCTGCCCCGTTTTCACTCTGGCGGCTTATCGACAGTGAAACGGCCGAACCAACAGGGCTCTGCCCCTACCTCCGCCCCGTCAAACTCTCCACGCTCTCTCCTTCTCACCCGCTCACCTTCGTTCCCCGGTCTACTTGCTTACAGAGAGCCTCTCCTTCCCACATTCATTCTATTCTCCTCGCTCACCACTCCTGCATCGGGTCCCTTGTTTATTCTACGCTTTCTGTGCCGTAGCATAGCAGTCTGGTCCCCTGGCGAGTCCCAGCATTCCTTTGGAACCATAGAAAAGGCAACCCTTCCATTCAACTGGATTCCTAACCTCTAATAAGCATTTCCCCTAACGGTGCCAACCTCTTCCCACATTATTTTCACTCCTTCTCATCATCAACAACAATACTCATGGCACCTGCCGCGCCTCGTTTGCGAATACTCTCAGGTGGGTCGCATGTCCCGTTATCGGGAGTGGACTGGATAGGGTTTTGCTAACGAACTATTAGTGGGTTCTAATCCCGTATCTGCATTTCTTTCGTGGAGGTTACAGGCCACGCACGCCTGCGATGTCACATTAGTATGGAAGTCGGGATTTGATTCTGTGTCTCAATATGGGATCACCTTCAAGTTTGTCTGCTTGCGTACGGGAAGTATTCGTACGACTTGCTGACATCTTCCTAGATCAAACAAATATGGCAACGAGAGGTTTAAGCTACATTCTGGTGGGCACAAACTCTGGATCCTTTGATTGATGGCCGGGTACTGATTCCTTAAACCAGTTGTCCGGACTCCCGAAGAAGCTGCTGCTGCGCCTGCAGGATTTGACTATGTTATATTGTGTGTCAAAGCATTGCCAGACGTCTATGACCTAGGAAGCATAATCGAATCTGTTGTTACGCCACAACACACTTGCATAGTTGTCAATACCACATCTTGTTTGGGAGTAGAGGCCTACCTAGAATCCCGCTATCCTACAAACATTGTGCTATCGCTTGTAGCTGGAGCAAATATTAACCAACTTGGCCCGAGCGAGTTTGAGCACGTAAATAATTCAGAGGTCTGGTTGGGATCGACAAACCAGAATGCAGGCATCCCAATGAGCATCCAAATGGATATGGCAGAAGCCCTGGCGTTGACTCTTGCCTCCGGTCAAGTTGAATGCCATGTCTCTACAAATATCAGACAAGAGCAGTGGGAAAGAATGATAGGGTAAACTCTCGGGATACCATGCCCACTTGAAGAAGAAAACATTACTAACAATTAAATAGGCCGATAGCATTCCAACCACTCAGTGTCTTACTGGAGACACCGGTTCACAGTCAATTGATGGAGAAAACTGGTGCCAAAAAGCTAATTTCAGATATAATCGATGAGCTCATGGAGATTGCGAAAACACAAGAGTGCTCCTTCCCACAAGATTTTAAACAACGGATAATCGATGCCCAATCACAAGCAACGCAACACTCAATGTTCTATCAAGATTTTGTTGCCCGAAGGCCAATGGAAATTGAATCGTATCTGGGCTCGCCGATCAAATTTGCCCAACTGGCAGGCGTGAAAGCTAGTTGCTGTCAGTCATTGTATACGATGCTTCACCATGCACAGACAGTTGCCCAATCGAAGCCTCCCGTATCACCATCAGCACCAACTACGCAACCCACACCGAGGCAAATGCGTGGGCCTCCAGGGCCTCCACCTGGGCAACACCCGAATGGAACAATGCTGAACAATCGCCGACCTCCGCTATCCAGAGGCGGCCCCGGACCTGACCATCAAATGGGAGCTAGGCGTGGACCCCCACCTCCTCAGTTCAATGGCCCACCGCCTAATGGGCCACCAAATGGCCTGCACCCCAATGGCTACCCTCGAAGAAATGGGTCATATTCGCCGAGGCCGCCCTCCGCAACACCCTCCCGAAGGAACTCTATAGATGAGGAGGTAACGTTAGAGGAGTTTGGGCACATAGCCTTGTACGGAGATATGGTGGGCGATGAAATGGGTAATGTGTATGCTGGGGGTATTGGAGGGGGATACAATGGAGGCGACATTGCTCTTCGAGAGCGGGAGCTGGCGTTGAGACAGCGAGAACTGGCCCTACGGGAGCAGGAGCTTGGGCTTCGGCAGATGGGCAAGCACGTTCGGGGAAAGAGCCGCTCAAAGAGCGTATATGACGATGATGCTGACGACGACGATATGTATGTCGAAGCACCACCACCAATGCCTCCTATTGACCCAGACAATTTTGACATGATGAGCGTTACTTCGCGACGAACCAGAAGACTACCTAGCGCGAGCAATCTCAAAGGACACGATCCGGAGCTTACGATGCAACCAGGACGTGCTAGGCATCCGATGGCTCCCCATAGGCCCGGCCCCAGAAGCAGGGCCAGTTCGAGGCTTATGAACGACATTCCGAGCCTGCACGAACCGATCACGAGCAATCCCTTGATTGGCTATTCGTCAGATCGATATGGTCACGTGGATCGGAAAACGTTATCTGATAATTCACGAGCGAATTCCTTGACAGCTCAACGCGAAGATTTACGTGATATTCCGGGTTTGAGGGGTGGCCCTTATCCACCGATGGCCCCGCCGCAACAGCCGGTCCGCCGAACAAGCATGTCACCTGGCGGACCGCCTGGAGCGCCTAATGGTCACGGACCTCGGCCTGGATACCCTCAAGACCAGCGAGGTTATAGGGGGGCACCAAATGGCCACCCCCCTAATGGTTATGGAACTAACGGTTATCAACAAAATGGCCATGTTCCGAATGGTCCAATGAGACAGCCTGTTTCAAGATATCTCGAAGGCCAAGGACTTCCGCATCAAGCTGAACAGATCTCTAACGGGGTAAGCCAAATCAATCCGTTAAAAGGTCCGCCAAGTAACCGCGATCGAAGTACGACGGGTAGTGCTAGCGCTAGTGCGAGTAACGACAGCGGCAGCAGTGGCGCTGAACACTCAGCCTCCAGCAGTTCGAGTAGTCTTGGGCGAAGAATAGAGACGACAGTTCGATAGATTTTTCTGGGATATGCAGTGAAGCTTAGTTGGCATATTCAAAAAGAAAAAAAGTGCAGCACGTCTATATTCAAAAGTTCGGGTACGGGAAAAAAAGAGTCCCTGCGGATTGCATGTTTTACCCCTTAGGTCTGGTTTTTTTGTTATCGCTTTTTCCCCCTGGTCATATCTCCTGCCCACTCCCCCCCCCCTTTTCCCCCAATTTAAATATGTTCCCTGTCTGCGCCTCCTTAGGATTGAGGCAATGGGGAAATTGAAAGGTATTGGTGTGGACAGGATCACAGCGAATCCGCATCAGCAGTTTCCGTACATAGGTTTTTCAGCTTTCTTGTCTACTTTATATCTTCTGGGTCAGGTGTAATATCATGGTTTCATTCAGGGTCATATCTTGTGAATCTTATAATTTTATTCGGCTAAACGTTGTCCCGCTCGCTATGTACCCCTCTCTCAACCTCTTGGGCTCAACTATCTCCTTTGTCCTTCTTTCCCTTCATTAAGTGCCGATGGCAAGTATTTGGATCTCTTTTTCTTTTTCTCTTTTCCCTGTTCTCGCGTGGGGTTCGGTTTGGTTGGGGTTTTTGTGCGAAGGGAGGCGATAGATGGGTGGGGAGCACAAAAAAAAAGATGCCTGGCGCAAATCGAAGCCTATTACGATTTATGTTTGCTTTGTGTTTGGGGGCAGTGAATAGCCGTTGGGGGGGGGGGGGGGCTGGAAGCGCATACACCCGTTGGACGTTATTTCTTTTGTTTCCTTATTCCGTCGATCATCGGTTTTTAAAATTGCCCGTTATCCCCTGAGTGCTCAGGCATCATCCAGTCTCTTTTCCTTTTCTCCTAATCTTTTCAAGCACATACTTGGGCTCACCTACGCCCTATCTATCACCTTCCTGCCCTCAAATGGCTTCGTTTAGTATCTACTCTCTTAATACCCCTTTGTCGAGGAAAATCGGCTCCGGTATAATGTGTGGCTTTGAAATGGGAGGTTCCTCTTTGTTCTCGTTTCTTATTTTCCTCCCCTCAAAAAAGCCGCCCGGAGGAGTATCCTTTATAATGGTCTTGTTCTTTTTTCGAATTCTCCTGCCTATCTTGCTGGTTTTGGGAGCTGGGGGACTGATCTGTATATATATTATATCTGTGTGGCTGTGGGAATTTTAGGTGGGAATTGTTGCTTTTGCGATTAGTTATCCAGATGATGATGATGCACTTGTTATGCCGTAATGACTTTTTGATATTGGGTGGATTAGGAATGGTGATACTTATGATATACATCCTCATCTCGCAGGATTGCCTCCAGTATCCTCCTCCTTTCCCTTCCCCTCCCCCGCAATATTGTATTCCCCCCCCCGCATCCCCCGCATCCCCCCACCTTCATCTCTTCCCTTCCCGTGCGCTACACTCCCTACAGGAAACCTCTTCAAACACCCACACCCCCAACACCTAACAATCAGCACATCTGCCCACGCCTTCCTCCCACCCCTACTCAAATTCTCTACCCTATGCTCACAGCTCACCCCGGGTACGAGCACCGCGTCGCAGCGCCTACACCAAGTGCGCTTTATCGATGGGTCGAATCTGATGACGGCCTTTTTTGCAACTGTGCGCGCGGTGGATACTAGGTTTCTAGAGAGGTTTGCGGAGCCGGAGGTAAGCAGGAGATGCGCGGATTGGTGGAGATAGTTCAGGCGGGCAAAGAGGTGAGGATGAGGGTGTCGGGGGGCAGGTGAGTTGGTTGTGGTGGTTGTGGTGGTAGCAGAGTTGGTAGATTTTTTGCGGGCCATTGGAGGGGCTGTATGTGCAGAAGAGGAGGTGGGAGGTGGGGCGCTTGGTGTGGTTGTGATGTTTGATGGTAATGAGTGAGGCTGGGAATGACTGGACCGAGATGGAAAAGGAGGTTGAAAGTGTTCTTTTGCGACCACCGGCGCTTGCGCTTGATTTAGACCCCTCCCCCACTACCGGTACGAGTACGGGATAGTAACCGTAACCTACCCCCTTTCGGAGTATTTATACTTGGAAAACAGAGCAAACAAAAACTTACAATACATCCTCGTTCGTAAAAAAGAATCTTGAACTCGCTAACCTAGCCCTAACAGGCGGTTACAAAGTACCATACAGCACTTAGCCCCGTAAATAATTCCGATATCATACAAATAACATCCAAAATAACAACATTATTGATCTCTACAAATAACCAGAGAACCCCCCTTCCAACAACCCCAAAATATATCCACCTGAGACCGACCGAAACCGCATCCCCGGTTCATACCGCCTCACTCGCCCCCTCCCCTCCCCCGCAGCACAAGCCCACTTCCCCCCGGCATGATAGCTTATCTCTCGTACATGTGTACCCGTACCCGTACAGGTACAGCCGCCACCGCAACATCCCGACCGGTGAATGCCTTTTTTTTCCACTCAAGCCTCCGCGATCACTAACTAGATCTATGGCGTTTCCCCGTTAGACTTACTTGTGCTGACTCGAGCACAGGACATCTGTTGGGCTGAGCACGCCCCATGGGCACGATTTGAGTGGATGGAGATCTCCGGTGGAAAAATACTACAAGTGGTACGGGGTGAGGGGGGCCGGAGGACGCCTTCGGTCGGTCGGTTCACGGAACTTGCCTGTTTGTTGTTTTGCTGGGATGCGGGTGGTCATGTATTATCACTCGAATTTATGTAAAATTTATGTATTATGATAATAATAATATTATTATTATATGGGTTGTTAGTGTGCGGTGTCTTTCTCCTCTCGGATTCTTCTTTCGGGCTTTCTATCGCACCTCTATTCAAGCTAGGTATGATAGCAGTTTTCTCTTTTGTTGTTCTCCTTGTTCTTCCTATATATCTTTGTTCTTCTTGATTCCTCCTTGGCGGTGTGGAGGGATTCGGAGGGGAATTGCAGGTCTGCGCTACCTTGCTGAATACATAGCTGGGCTATAGCTTCCATCGATAATCGTGACTGTTCGCTATTATCACTCTCCTATCCGAAGTATCACTCATTGTTACATACGGTAGTTAAGTGACCTTCGGAAACTGAGAAGTAGCGATTGGGCATCCTGGTACGTGGGGTTGGAGGCACCCCTTCTGCCGGTAGTATATTCTTCCTATTGTATATATGTATGTATGTACGGCGCCGTATTCTTGTCCCCCCCCCCCCCTTCCGCGATCCTGTAGCTGGCTGGGCTATGGACGCTTCAAACACTCCGATGTTTCTTGACTGGTTGGAGAAGTTGGGACGGATGGGATGGGAAGGAGCTGATTCCGGTTCTGCAATTTGCGATGAGGGTCAGTGCCTTTCAGCCCTTGGAGTTTGCTTTGCGGTCGGCACAGGCCTGTCAAGTTGTCGGAAATCGATCGCACAGTACTGTGCCGTGCCGAACTTGTACTTGTTTTGCCACAACTTATTGTACTACGTGAACTACTATTTTCAGTAAATACGCTACATATTTTCCAGTTAGGATGTTTTCACAATGGCTTTCTCTTTTTTCCCTCTGAGTTGTTGGGTTTTACCAAGGGGCGCTGCACTAGAATAGAGTCTATTTTCCGAGTTTCTCTTTTCTTTTTGAAGGTCTAACTTTAGATGTTATATAATAGATACAGGTGCTATGGTAGGCGAGGTGGTTTGTGGTACTGTGCAATGCTTGACTTGAGCTCTCATGTCGTCGGGGAATCTCGCTATTTTGCTACTCCTCTTCAAATAGTTTGCTGGGCTACCGGAGTTATTAGTAATCGGGCTGTCTCTTAGATTGCATGGCAACAATGCTATCGAAGCTGACTGGCACATGCATTTGGATTAATGGATGAAGTCAAACTTTACTACTGAGCCCCACTTGGGGTGAGGGTATATAAGGAATCATAGGCTAGCGTTTTTAGCAAATGTCTTGCAGCTACCGTAGGTCAGCACTTCTTTTTTCACGCACCCATCCGTACTCGTAAACCCCCCAGGCGCTAGACTACTTCCTTAAACTACAAAGAAGGAAAGAAAGAGTTACAGAGACAAATGTAACCCGTGCACGAGTGGGTGGAGTCATATGGACCTTCCACTGTCCATCACGTATGGGACTACACTTCCTCGACGGTTACCATTCCTCTAAGAGATTCGTACAACCCTAACAAGCGTTAATATGTGAATCCCAAGTGAAATATCCATCTATTTGGAAAAGAGAATAAGGGGAGAAGTGGGGAAGCAAACATTAATCGTATCCACAGCATAGGCCTAGCTTACCATTCTATGACGGAAATATGTTGTATGCCATGACCATCCGCATTCTGGGTTGCAGGGACATTTTGAGATTTGAGATTGACAATCGCTCTAGGGTTGTAAAATTTCAGGTGGGGGGGTCTCTACCTACCTGGAGGGGATAATTCGTAGGTGCTGTGTAGGAGTAAAATTGATCTTCTCTCATAGATCACCATAACTCTCGCTACTAGATAGATTCTGGAGTTTTATAGGTAGGCCTGTATCTACAAGTATAATTATGTATTCTTCTAGATTGGTTCTTTTTGATTTGTATTCTTTTAGATATTACTTTCGTATATTTGCCCTTTAGGCGTTTGGCAACCCCCCCGTGCTATTGAACCTTTCACGCACCTGTCCTCTAGGGTCTTTCTATCTTCCTCTCAACGAACAGTTGGCCTTCAGGCCCTGGTATCTATGCCGACACTGCTATGGCGTAACACTAGTGGTTATGAGCGAATTCTCTATACCGGTAATAGTTGGAGTCATTGTCGGGGCTTTGTAGGATATAGCAACAAGGTATTGTGACTTTGTACCACCAATTATGTTAGAAGTAGAGATTAAGATAAATCCCATGTCTTCACACTTTCCGGCTCGCGTTTTTCCCTACTAGGCAATGATGGGTGTGCAATGTTGAAGAAACAGAAGCCATAACAGCTGAAGTGGGTGTTGTTAGTAATAATGGTAATAGAATGGCAGATATTACTTGTACCTCGAACACGAAAAAGTAGAAGGAGAATGAGACCAAGGAACCGGGAGG
>Ga0307509_10006138_pt1 | contig 16295 bp, 17 predicted proteins | sample 10_EM_MG_FD_202245 | JGI IMG/M metagenome (GOLD analysis project Ga0307509, IMG submission 202245) | Populus trichocarpa ectomycorrhiza microbial communities from riparian zone in the Pacific Northwest, United States - 10_EM | ecosystem: Host-associated > Plants > Roots > Unclassified | place... | reverse complement strand
GGATTGACTTTGTATTAATTTGGCCATAAGCTTGCGTTTTTGACCATGAGCGTGGAAAAGGGAAGTAGGGGGTATGAATGGCGCAGGCGGTGGAGCAGTTGGTTTGTTAATGGTCGGTGAAGGCTGAGAGTTGAAGGATTTGTCGCTTGGTGCTGAAGATGCGATCGATGAAGCCCGAGATCCTGGTTGTAACACTCTATTCGCCATGTTTGTACCAGAGCTTGACTGACTTGCAGATCCCTCCAAGGCCCGCTCTCGCTGTAGTGATTCAAGGAGTTTTCCTTGCGGTCTGGGTTTAACTCGGATGGTGTCCTCGACGGTGACTTCGAGAGCATCCAACTTTGACTCAACCCTTGACTTTCGATCAGACTTGGCAGATTTTTTCCCCTTGCCCTTTTGAAAGGAAGTTGTGCTACGTGCAGATGGGATGTCCGCAGGAGCAGCAGGAGAGGAATCTCGCTTTCGTTTGGACGCTCTTTGGGAGGATTCGGCATCCGGCGAAGGTTCCCTAAGAAAGTTGGTCAGTAAGAAAAACGAGACTAAGAGGATCAAAATACTAACTGGGAGGGTTGGTGTGGATTATGATCCTCCGCTTGTTTAACCACCAGTGTGCCCTCTTCCTTTTCTGTCAGGCCAGCGGGCAGGGCAACGTTATCGATTCCAACTACATCTGAGGGTAAATCACCAAGTTCAGTTGAACTCGCATCGCCATTGCCACCAACGTCGGATTCCTTACCATGGACAGGAGGAATTGTGATGGTTTGAGTATCATTTTTCTTCAAGAGGTCAGGAAAGATGTCCAAGGAACCTACTCCGGGGAAAGTGGCATCTGAACTACCCACATCAGGTAGAGTCTGGACGCCATTTGCAAATCTGGTCTGTATTTCTGATTCAGGAGGATATTGGAAATCAAGATCGTCCAGGTCATCGAGAATATTCGCCTCATGCCTTGCTGCTTCGACCTCTTTTTCGAGGGTAGAGTTTGACGACAAAGAATTGTCGAGACCAATTTCCTCTTCCGAGGCTTCATCCTGGTCTGGATACATCGACGACTCGGGTGTGGAAAGGCAATACGGATAAGGATCGGCCATCAGGATAGGAATCGAAGGCTTGCGTGTTAGCAACATCCCCTTGAAGGTAGCAGAAGGTTGGGATGTAGTAGTGGGATATTCGGAGAGATCACCGCCAGCGTTTGTTTGTTTGTTTGCGGGTGTGGATTGGAGATGTTCGGCATGCTCAGATTGTAGGTCTCGTTGGGGTAGATCTCCTGAAATTACATTAGATTGGATTTCTTCGGGAACCAGAGTTGCTGAGTCGGGAGCCTTGTCGGGGGGCTCTACGGAAGGCGAGTGAGTAAACAATTTAGGCTGGGCTGTACCGCCTGACGAGAATGGATGAATGACTCCCTCTCCCAGGGACCGCACAACAGATTGAGGAATCGCAATATAGTCTGCGATCGGCTCTCCGGGAGAGTGCGGTGCGCTGACAGGGCTAGCAATGACATCCAGGGTCCCAAGATTGAGATTTAGATATGGCGGTGGGGTCTGTGAGCGATCTATTGGGTTCGGGACATCAGCATTCGCTGTGATGGTATCACGCTGAGGGCGCAAGGGCTCGACATGCGCTGGGGAAGGTGCAAGCTCTTGTTGTTCCTGTTCTTCATAAGTGGAGGCAACCTCAGAATGAGTCACTATCTCTTCTTCAAGAACCCCCTCTCCTTTGCCCATAATCTCATCCACATCACCCACATCTTCACTAATGACCGCCTCTTGTCTCACATCTTCGTCTTCTTGGTGAGATTGACGGGGGAGTGTAAGTTCCGTCCCTTGTTGTTCCTTTTCTTCGTCGGTAGAGGCAACCTCAGCACCAGTCGTTGCTTCTTCCTCAAGAATTCCCTCTCCTTTGCTCGTAATCTCTTCAGTCATATCCTCAGCAACGGGTGCCTCTTGTCCTATATTTTCATCTTCTTGGCGGGATTGACGGAAGGCTTCAACCTCTTCCGGTCCAACGCTAATGACTCCGAGACTCATCGCACGATCAGCAGGTTCCTGAAGATAAAAAAAATAGTTAACAAGAGAAAATATCGCCCCAATTCGTCGATATTTACCTCAGTCAGACGTCCCTCTGTTACAGCCTCTTCAACAAGGTACTGCGCATCTTCTCTACGCTCATCGCCGCTCTTAACCGAGACGATCTCCACATCTTCGTCGACTTCTCCATCAGCATCCTCGTCCGCAGAACCGCCGTCAGTAACGTCTACAGGCTCAACGACCGTGTACTCGAGGGTTTTCTGAACGTGAACGCCAAAATCCATGTCGACAGATGGTTCAGCAGGTTGGGGACAGTAGTCGTCTTCGTCAGGAATTTCTTCTATCTCAACTTTATGCTTCTCTTGGGGCGAATGATGGGACGTTGGATCTTCTCTTTCCATCTGCGGTAATTCGACATGACGACCTTTCTCCGACGGCGGTGTTGGCAGCTGCCCATAGACATCCGGAAGATTAAACTGAACTTGCGAAGGGGAAGTCAATGGTTGGTGTTGAGATTCTTGTCCGTTGTCATCGCCGGATGGAGGGCTAGAGCGGATGCCATCGTCATTGACCATTAGTTCATCAACGATAGAGGTGGCCAACGAATCAGCCACAGGTGGGAATTCTACTACAAAAAAAAGAGTTGATCAATGCAAGCTTGAGCTCAGGATGATTGGCCTACTAGGTGCATCTTCTCCTGCGGCTGCGAGTTCCGTTTCTTGGATATTCTGCTCACTAACCAGAAACGGTGCATTTATATAAGTTGTCCCCTCTGCTTCCAAGTTGGTTTCGTTATGGACACCTTGTGATGGAACAGTGGCATCCTCTAACTCCCTTTCGACGTCGTCGAGCCGAAGAATCGATGGTCCGCCTCCAGAGGCTATAATTCCTGCCTGAGATTCAGCGACCATTTCAAAAGGAGACGTCTCTCTATAGTCATCAGGAATTTCTCCCGTCGTCTCAGGATCGACGACTTCCGAATCCTGGATTTGACATCGGTCTTCATCGACAGAAGGCGGAGTTGTTTCATCAACTACGGAAACGAATATCTCTTCATTTTGTTCAGGAGAAGGCGTTGCGAGGTGTCCTGATGCTGATGCAGGCTTGCCAGTAGGGAACGCAGGAGGATTGTTCCAATTGACAAGGTTCGATATTACCTCTGCAAATTATGGTTCTGATTGAAGTAAAGTAAAGCGGATAAGGGAACTCACCATCATGCTCCTGGGTTCTATCACTGCTGGGCACCTGAAGGCCTTCAAGCGGTTGAGAGGCTTGCTCAAACAAAGCTTCCTGTGCAACAGATGACGGACCAATAACATCGGAGCCCTCTTCCCGGGGAAAATCACAGAGTTCATCCTTCTCAGGGTGCTGTAATTCATCAAGCTCGGACTGAGGCGAAGGTCGGTTCCCCACCACCTGCGTTGCGCCTTCCTCTTCATCTGAATCATCAATAGTTATCAGCTCCACATCAGCGGAGACTAGTCGATCGCCGTGGAATGACGAAACATAGTGCTGAGAAGGCAGCTGAATATATTGCTCATCCTCCTGTTCCTCGTCTTCACGGTTGTATAACAATGTTCGCTCGTTACTGTGGCTCCGACTTAGAACTTCAGGCGTCAAGAATGAATCAATGTCGTCCACCAGATCACCAGTGCCCAAGAGCAAAGAAGGATCGATAGGTTGTCCAGGAAGTGCCCGGATGTCCCCACCAGAGTAAAAATCTTCAGCATAAGTCTGGGGTGCTTCCCATGGATTAGGGATTTCGATCGGCCGCTCTTCTTCCTCATCATGCTGGGGAAAGGCTACAACGGGGAAAGGATGTCAATGATACTGAGACAGGGACGAATATGAATCTATGAGCTGGGGACGTACAGGTATCCGCCTGAGGCGGCTGAATTTCGTCTACATCTTCCATATCCTCAGCCTGTCGTGAAGAAAGTTCTTCATTGAAATCTTCGTCAATAGGACCCAGACGACTGGGGTCAACTTTTTGACCAGGTAGCAGAACAACGTCGCCTCCTGAATAGAAATCTTCGGCATATGTACGAGGACCAGACCAAGGATCCGGAATTTCAAGATGTCTTAGAAGCTGTTCGGGAGAAAGATGGGCTTGAGGAGGAAAGGCTATCCGAAAATGTATGAATGGGTTATCGAGAAGGCGAACATAAAACGTACAAGTATCGTCTTCGGCGGGTTGTATTTCCTGAATTTCATCGTCTTCGTCAAGCATATCCTCTTCCTCATCCCCCTCTACGGAACTTACAGAAATCTGTGAACGTGAAGAGTTGGATGTTCTTGATGGATCAATTTGTTTGTCTTCCTCGCCATTCGATCCAATGGAGAAATCGCCTTCATCACCCGAGATTGCTTCATCGTCTTTAAGCGAGTGCTCCGCGCTCATATTTTTCTCTTCGTTTTCCTCGTCGTCTGAGATGATAACGATGGGTGAAGAAGTAATACCATTGCGTTGGCCAATTTCTTCGGTCTCCTCCTCGTCCTGGTCTTCGTAAGATTCTTCGTCATATTCGTCGTAATCTTCATCATACTCCTCGTCTCGCGAACCTTGCACCCTCTTTCGCGCAAGAGGCCGGAGTAGTTGTGAAGAGCTCTGACCTCCTTCCCATTCCCAAGAACCCTCTTCCTCTTCCTGCTCCCCGTCCGAATACTCCGCCACTTCCTGCTCTTCTTCAGAATCCTCTTCGGCACTTTCATCCACTGTAATTGACAATTCAACTTCTTCCTCTTCTTCCTCGTCTGAAGAGGGGATTTCGATGGGTTGTGCATGATCGCCCTTGCCTAGTCCAGGCCCTTCCCTAGGATCACGCGCCTTGCCTTTCCCTGCAGCGCGACGCGCCTTGATTTCGGCAAATGAATCATCTGCAGCTTCATCCTCGCTCTCTGCAGGAAACCCCCATCCATAGCGGGGACGAATCACATCGGTCCCAGATGCTGTAGCTTGTAGTTTTGGTTCCTCCTCATCGCCAAGAGCGCGTCGTAACGCGCTCGTGATGCCACCAATCCACGCGTCAAACTCGGGTTGGGTAAATTTGTCATACGGGTTGTGAATGGGTGGCTTGGATAATTTAGAGTTGGGCTGAATATACGCAGATGCAGAATGGGGCGTGGGGTGAGGGGCAGCAGGTACTCGGGGTGTAAGGTGGTAAGGCGCTGACATTGGTAGAAAAATGAGGCGGAAGTTGGGGAGATATCGCTAGAGCTCAAAATTGCTCATGTGTGGCGACAAAAACGTGCACACAGGTAGGACAAGCAATGTCTGATCAATGAAAGTAGATGTCCACGTGCTCTCCTTCCCTTTTTGGACTACATTTCGAAATTCTAACTTAGCTACATTGCTGCTGGCGGGGGAAGATATTCCGTTCTGAAAAATCTATGTGAAGGATCTGCTATTTTTTAAAAACATTGAACCGTAAAATGTAACCAAAAGCCTAAATTTAGAAAAAAAAATTTACCGAAATGAGGAAAGAAAACAATAGCAATGCAAATAGCAAGTCCGTTTCGCATGGATTTTGCATTCTTCACAATTTTTGGGCCCCAGCCAGAGTTTTTAATATTTGGCTGAGAGAATGAGCTATGGCTGGACAATTGATGAAACTGCAAAACCCACACAAAACTGACGTGCAATTATTTTCAATCCTCAATGCGGAAAATTCAGACCAAATGTAGAAACCTGGTAGGATTTTGCAGTTTCCAAATATTGGCTCCCAGCAGTGCTAGCCAAATACTGAATACATCATCTAGTCGGAGAGTTACTTAATAATAATAATAAGTGAAGATGAACGGGGGTGAAAGCGCATGTCTCAACAACGATACATATTACAAGTTGTCGACACTATTCAGCATTCTTGAGCCAAGGATGGGCCAGCAATCGAGCCGCAGACCATCGCTCTTCAGGATTTATGGTTAGCATGAAAGACAGAAAGTCGGCGGCCTCGCTGAGCTCTTCAGGAGAGTGACCAGCCCTACACAGCAGATCATAAAGTGTAATTGAATATCTTCCGGCGCCCCGTAACAGCGATCCTGATTATATATATATATATAAGTAATTTATAGAGTACTAAAAGATTCTGACCTTGATCATCAAAGTAAAGCTTCGAATTTCGGCCGCGATTTAAGAATTCGCGAGCAAAATCACCGCAGAGGCCGGTAATTTGAGATAAATGTGTCTGAGTTGGGTTCATCCCAGACTTTTCGTTGTCCCAGTGGGGATCGAACAATTTGGTTCCTCGAGCAAATTCATAAACCTGGATTATTTAAAATGGAAAACGTCAAAAGTACAACTTTTGGAATGGGAGAAAGGGCTCACAAGACAGCCAAAATTCCAAATATCGGCCTTCGTACCCCACTGTGCCCCGATAATTACTTCTGGTGACCGAAGACTCTCGGGTTGAATTACGTCCGCAAAACGGTTCGAAACCATATTTGCTAATGAATTTAGATCAGACGCGCTGCAATAAATCGAGGCAGCCGCCATCTACCTGCGCCAAAGTCGCTTAGCTTAAATGTCGTAGACATCAAACAGGCACTGTCCAGTTCGATAACCAGCCGCTCTTCCTCAGAGGGAATACCAGACACAAGTATGTTATCACCCTTGATATCTGAAGTGAGTGTTGAAGAAAGAGACAGCTGCGAATGAACGGGAACATCTTACCAGTATGGATAATACCGCATTCCTCGTGGAGGTATTGAAGGGCAGGTAACACATGTTTACACATGCGCTTGAGTAACCCCAGAGGCATGGCACCAGGAAGCGCACCGTATAGATCGAGAGCACTGAGGCGCATCGCCTCCAGCACGAGACAGATATGGTTTCCGTTTGGACCTTGGTGAATAAAACTTTCAAGTAGATGGCAGATATGACCATAACCAGAGGAGTGAGGATTGGTTTTCTGTAGGACCTTCAATATCCCGGGCTCGTCCCAACCCCCCCTTTTACTTGCAGTTGATAAGTCTCCTATTAGAATTTTCATAGCGGCCAGCCTCTGCTCTCTAGATAGGAAATGAACTTGCGAGATACGACCAAAATCAAACACGAACTGGATATCCTGTACAAGCCACACAGTAGAGTAAATGCCCCAGCCTAGCTTCCGAATAACCCGATATCTATGATTATAGACTTCTCCAGCAACCACTGGATGATACCCGCCAGGTTCATAACGATGCGCTGGTGCTGCTGTGTTGTTCCCATGGATAATAACCGAGAGTGCCGAAGAGGCGTTAGATGTATGAGAGCTCATTGACCTCCCAGTGAGAGATTTCCTAATAGCGGAGAAGAACCTTGACATGGTTGCGTCCGTCCTAATGTTGGAGGAAATAGGTCCGTCTAATTTGCACTTGCAGATTTGCAGTGCAAATTTACCACAAATTTGCAGAGATTTGCAGGCCACAAAATATCAACTGAAATTAGCTGCAAAATAGAGCAAATTTGCACCTGCTTTTGTCATGAGGATGCCAGCTGATCTCGTAGTGGTCTGTATATTGGTCGTCTTCACACTGTACTTCAAATTACGCTCGAACACTCGAACCTGCAAATTTGCCGCAAATAAATTTCACGTGCATATTGGGGCACACATGCAAATTTGCCCTGCAAATTAGAACCCAGAGCTATTTCCCGGCGCCCGCAACACCGTCCGACTGGCAGCAGGAGAAGTTGAAGCGCGATCACGCCCATGACGCGTGATACTGTTGAAATGACCATATCTAGGATTCTGCGCGTTCGAAAGGGAATGTCGGTTCAAATCACATCTACCGTCACTTTCACTACCCACGATGCCTCTCGCGCGCGACGAATAAACCTACACCACCCACCTCTCCCTTATTATGGACGTGTCGTTGTACTCTCGTATTGACCCAAATGATGTTCAAAAGCTCTTCGATATTACGGAGAGTCTTGTACCAAGGGCAGTGGGGATGCAAATCCTGATTATGACTATCTTATCTGTGAATACCCTCCGCCACACTGAACGCGTAGAATCTCACTGCATTTTCATAGATTGTGACACTCACCACGTTCAATATTTTACGCCCAAACAACAAGGCAAGGCCCACCTCGATTTGCATGATAGTAGTCCTGATTGTCGTATCATTCTAGGTTGTTTACGAACCCAAGATGAAATACCATGCCCCGGACAAGTCCCCTCCTCATATGTCAGATTCTTTTTGCGGATGGATTCCTCCTTTAATACACAACCATGAACACGATCTCTTTGATAAGATTGGTCTCGACGCTGTTGCATTCCTCCGCTTTCTGCATCTCCTACGATGGATTTTCACCTTCACAGCCCTGACAACATGTGGTGGGCTAATTCCACTCGATTTTCTATACACTGTCTCGGTCAATCCCCAAAACGACTTCCTAAGTGCCATGACCATCCGCGATGTTCGTGGCGTCCGTTTATTTGCCCACATTGGGTCGACGTACCTCATCACTCTCTTCATTGCCTTACTTGTCCACCATCATTGGCTTGCCATGTACAGATTACGAAACCAATGGTTCAGGTCGCCAGAATACCAGAATCTGTTCCATGCACGCACCCTTTGCATTACTAACATTCCAGAGAGGCACCGATCGGACACAGGGCTGCATAGGATATTCATCGGAATGCAGTTGCCATATCCAGTCACCTCTGTGCACATTGGCAGAAGCGTTGGCCATCTCCCGGAATTGATCAAAAGGCACAATGAAACCGTTAAAGAATTGGAAATTTTAGTTTTGAAGCACATGAATGGTGGAGATCTGGAAACCTACAGACCAACGATACGCGTTGGGGGGTGTTGTGGGATGGGCGCAAGGAGAGTGGATGCAATCAAGTTCTACACGTATGTATCTATTCTTTGTCAATACAATACCAAAATCAAATTTCTTTCTTCTTTGTGGGGCTTCAGAACAAGACTGAGGCACACAGAAGCAGCTGTTCAACAGTATAGTGCCCAATTAAACATGCGCAAATCGGAAAATTATGGATTCGCGTCTATAGCGTCAATCCCTTTGGCACATGCCGCTGCTCGTGAACTGAAAGGCCAGCATCCCAAAGGGCTAACAATAAAACTTGCACCAAACCCTAAAGACATTGTTAGTAGCTAGGGTTACTCTGCTCCGAATTTTTATCTGATAACCCTCTCAGATCTGGAAAAACCTTGGCTTGTCGAAGCCAATGCGGAGATTCAGAAGGACCATCGGCTTTACCTTGTTACTTTTGTTTTGTTTTTTGAGTTTAGTTCCTCAGTTCCCGATCGCGTCGCTCGCCAACCTAGATGCTGTGAGGCGATCATAATCCTCGTCCATAAATTTTCTCTAAATTCCGATTGCAAAGCTTGCAGCATTAGGCTATATTCCGTTTCTGCGACGATGGTCAACTTCCTCTCCTACCACATACACCCTGGTCTCTGGTGTGGTACCTCCCGCAATTGCTGCCCTCTTCAATTACTTCCTTCCTCGGCTGATGCGGTGGCTATCGAAATTCATGGGTACCAACACCTTCTCTAACTTAGACCATGTCGTTATTGCCCGATACTTCACCTTTTTGGTCATCAGTCAGCTGATTATTTTCACTGCCATTGGGGTACTTTTTCGTAGGTTTCCTTGTTTTTGGTTTTATGCTCGTATTTATCTGAGACCCTGTCCCCAGATTCCGTTCTGGAGATCATCAGCGCCGTTCGGTCCCAAGCCAGCTTTAACACAGTCATTGACAACCTCGATAGTATGGTACCCACTTCTTGCCGATTTTGACTCTCTGAGATTCTTGGCTATTGTAGAATTGCCAGCCAGAATTACGCGTACATACGTCGACCAAGCACCTTTCTGGTTGAAGTGGTTTCCGTGCGTAATCTCTCAATTCTTCGACATTTTGGGCTGAAGCCCGTATATAGAATGCAAGGGTTTCTTGTTATATCTGATCTGGCGCAAGTATTCAACTTGGTTAGCATATCCCTCAAAAATCGGTCGGTTAATTTTTTCAAAGAAGTTGAGGCTTGCTATGCTGAAAAAAACTTCAGCCTTTTCGGTCGAACACCCAGAGATATCCGTGAATGGACGAAGCCCCCTGTTTTTGAGTACTCCTTCTACTAGTAAGGTTCTCATTTACAAAGTCTGAATGACTTGCTTACCCTTCTTGTTATAGTTCCAATCTCGTAAGAGCTTATATGCAAACCTCTTACACAGCAGTCCTTAACACCATCCTCCCAGCTGTTCATGGCTACAGTTGGGCTACTGTTTGCACCACTGGCTCCTTTGGTATCATTGGCTGCGGCTATCGTGTTTTGGATATCTTCATGGGTTTACAAATACCAACTGATGTTTGTCTACGTCACGCGTGTCGAAACTGGTGGTGTAATTTCATCCCCCGCTTTGTTATACAATTCTTTGCTGACAACACTTTTCACAGAGATTATGGAACGTTGTTATCAATAGGGTCCTGTTCTCTGCAATATTCATGCAGATCATCATGATTTCCAGTAGGCAGGACAGCCGTCAAGCTGCTTAAATTCATACTCATCGCAGTTCAACAGCCATTGGTTTTCAATTCGAATTCAAATCCCTTCAATTTCTTGCGACCATTCCTCCGCTACTCTTTCTTCTGCTTTTCAAGCACTATATCAACAAGAGGTTCGCAAACGACTTCCAATATTACACACCTATATTCCATGAGCTTTCACGATCCATCGTCCACTCCGAGGACGCTGACATCAGTGCCAACAAACTAGAAGAACGCTACCGCAACCCTGCATTGCAAGCTGATCTCTTCACTCCGATGGTACACTCACAATTGATGACATCACTGCGGCGGATCTACAAGGGCAAAAGGAGTGCTCGGGATGGTGATTTGGCGCGCACCATGGTCATGAAATCAGGATTCAAGGCGAGCTCCAATGCTGAACCTGATGACGAAGTTGTAGAAGGCGTGAAGTTTACTCCTGTATATGAGGTTAGTACTCGATTCATCTTGCATCCCATCCCATTCTGACGATGCTGATGGATTCTTTCCCTGTTTCAGACAGAGCTGGAGTATGACCCTGACACGTACATGCGTGATCGAGAGGAAGTTGATTGCGACTTTGACTCGATGAGTTCGAGGTCTTCGAGTGAGAGCCATCCAAATGCTCAGGTGGCGTTCGAGCGTGATCATCCCAATGGAAAATTCGCAAACACTTCGTCTCAAGGCCCCGAATATGAACCGGAACTACCTAATCCACCCCCACTTCCATCTAATAGCCTTCAATATACTGGAGCAGTTTGGAGGCCCCCGAAGCGGCAACTCCAGCGCTATCCCTCTCCACTCTCTCCTACACCTCCACACCAACTTCCAGACAACCACACCCGTTCTCGTGAGTGGAGTCAATTTGGACCACTCACCAAACAGGCGCATGAAACGCCGGAAAACCATCAAATAACGGAAAGCAGGCGACGAACACGAGGAGAACCTCGTGCTCCTCTGGCTTCAGGACGCAATGTTGTACACCCCCCAGCATCAGGGCCTATTATCACTTCCAACCAACATCACGACCGTGGTCTCCATACCACTCCACTCACCATCGCCCGGCAAGAAGTTCAGGTGTCTAAAACCCGGACACGTTCCTAGGAATTTTCTCATTCGTTGCCGTATTTAACATCAATTATGTATTTGGCTGCATATAATTTATTTATACCTTACATCTCTGAACTGTTGTATTTAAACCCCCCTTATGAATCAGATTGCAAACATTGGGGACCCGAGACGGGCAGCTAACTGAGAAGTTTTGTCTACTTGTACTAAGGCTTAGCCTAAAGCTTGGAGTCATTTCTACACATTTCAACCCCTCATGGCTATATCTCAGTAATTCCGAATTCCGAAACGGCATATATCAACTACTTTGCACACTTATGCACTGGCATCCCTTACACGAGATTTCTTGAATTTGGCGAATACTGCACGCTCACATCAAGTTGTTTTGGTAGATTGAAGGACCGACTTAGAATGCATAAGGCTGGAGGGCGAGTGACTGGTAATTCAGATATTTTCCCTGACATGCCCCAAGGGCACGGGCGCTTAACCGAGATTTCAATCTAGTCGATGGGATTGGCGAAAAAATGTATCTAGTGCATGATGCTGGGTTGAAAGTAGGCGCCGATGAAAATTGGAATCAGTGTTAGCCGTTTTCAATATCGACATTGGCTGGTCTTACGGTTGCACACGAACAGTAGAAAAAAAGGATGGAACACGTTCTCTATCCGTGGTCATTTCTGTAGCTTGATATTCAAAGAAGGATATCCAACAAGCGATCACAAACGACAACCCTTGATAAACAACACTAAACCGAATTTGATTCCCTCCTTGAAATCCATTTGGAATCTAAATATCAATCCAGTTCTAAACTACCAAATAAAATACGAAAAAAATAGGTGTCAGTGACCTAAAATTATGGTATATCCCCCCACCTGGTCAAGTGAAGTCCATTGCACACCTAAACCCGGATATATAAAGTGGGTGGTCTCTATTTTCCTTCGCCATACCGGGCCTTTCGGCCAATATCGAACGGTATATACTTATACTTTATCATGTGTCTGTTATTAGTTGAGGGTCAGTGTGGAGAAATCGGGTGGCCATCAACACTCACTGAATTTGTCGACGCATCGTTAGGGCAAAAAGGGTGAAGAAATATACAACGAGAATGGGCCAATAGACGGGAACATCGAATACTTCTGAGAAGGTACAGAATAAGGCGATGAGGGTAGCACGAGTCGACGAGAGCCTGATGGAGTGGAGAATGGTTGAGTCGGACGTGTCAGTGCAAAAATTGAGAATACTGACCAAAATTGCCATTCTGGTAGCCTCCTCACAAACGGCCTGAATTCGTCATCATGTTGGGATGGTAGCGGACTGATGGGGTCTCCACCCTCTTCGATTTCTTCAGCCATGAGATCATCTTGTAGTGACGGGTCAAATTTAGGCTGGAGGAATGCGAGTAGTAGGTTGAGGAGATAGATTGCGTGGGCATCTAAACATGTCGGATATAAATGGTTGGCAAAAAGGATACATGAACAAGAAACGAAAGTAACCTACAGCAGACTAAGACGATAAAGAGTGCATCAGTATGAGAAAACACAACACCCAAAACTGAGAACTGACCAATGTACCACTAAACGACGCATAAGAACGACGTTCAGAACTCGGTGCAGACAAATGAGATAAATTGAAAAAAGAAATGCTTACCCCCTGTGCAAGAACAATTCTGAGGAAAAACAGCGCCAACAGCCCTGCTGTTGCCAACCAGCGTTGGAGCATATGGGGAGTCCACCTGTCCAATATTTGCTGATATTGGCGTTGTATCTTGACATACTGGGCAGTCACGTTTTGCATCGGTGAGGGCTCAATACCTGAGCCGGAGTCGGACATCATGACGGACGTAAGAGTCGTAGCAGAAAGAACGTGTTGCGCCTCAGACCGTGGGACGTGTAATTTCTTGTGCTTTTAAGCGGAGCTTTAACACTTTAACGCGTGCGGGCCGGTTGGTCACTGAGTCATTATTAATCATGTCTGCACTCGAGCTCATCACCCAGCACATTCTAGATCACCTTTCAGAGAAAAGACCCCTTTTCGTTGCATTACAAGGTCCCCAAGGCTCTGGAAAGTCGTATCTCTCAGCTCGCCTCCAAGCCCATCTTCAATCTACACGCTACCCGCTTCGAGTTGTCGCCTTTTCAATCGACGACCTTTACTTACCCCACGAAGATTTGATTTCGCTTGCTGCTTCTTATCCGAGTAATGAGCTCTGGAAAGGACGTGGTCAACCTGGAACACATGATGTAGAGCTTGGATTCGAAATTCTATCCGCACTGAAGACCGCCAATAGGGTCGAATTACCGCGATTCGACAAAAGTTTATTTGCAGGAGAAGGAGACCGTCTACCAATGGACTGGAGCAGTACAGTAGTGGAACAACCTCCTATTGTTGATGTTGTGGTCTTTGAAGGCTGGTGCGTTGGTTTCCACCCCATCTCAGAGGTGGAGCTTTTATCCCGCTGGAATGGCATTTGGAGACGAGAAAAAGAGAAGTTGTGCCTCGGGGAGAACGAAGTGGGGCGATTGGAGGACTTGAAGGCCATAAACGAAAAGTTAAAAGATTACCTTAAGCTGTGGAGTTTCTTCGATGTCTTTATTCAGGCAAGGTCGGAGATCCCACATTTCTGACGGCACTTACAACGTCCCATAGTTAAAAGCTATCCCCCCAATTAACAACCAACTCTCACAGTATGCCGTTGTGTATAAATGGCGCCTGGAACAGGAAAACAACATGAAAGCCAGAAACGGCGGACAAGGATTGACAGATGTTGCCGTTAAATCGTTTGTGTTTTTCCATTCTGAGGCGACCTAAGTAACAACTTCTTATCAGATTCGTGGATCGATATATCCCTGGTTATGTTTTCTTCGGTGACATCCTGTTCCCAATGTGGGCTGGGAAGGTTTTGACCTTGACTCTCGATGAAGCCAGGAAAGTTACAGAGGTCTCCACTTTCTGAAGGGAACAATTCACACGTTGTCTTCCGATGATTTCTGCCAACATCAGGCTAGATAACCATCAATTTCACGCGAACAAGTCCCTTGTACATGAGTCAATTATCAGGGTGATTGCGTACAGCCTTCCGACTCGGGGAACCTTTCTTCTATGCGCCTCAGGTCCTTTGTTGCAATCCATCGTCCCTCATCATAATCAACTATCAATCACTCGGGGAAATTGTGCTTACGAATTGTGACGTTGGGAATCGGGAAACGTGGGTACTTTATTCTTTCGCGGATTGTTATTCTCTGGTGGGAGGTCAAGTCTTGCCGTCTCCGAAACTCTTCACAGTGGGCTCCGGATCTTCGCTTTATTAGCGGCATATATTATATATGGAACTGGTTTAACAGAGCCCTTCATAATAAACCGCAGAATTCAAAACCACAGAACATTTGATCCTGGATTGAAGCACGTTCTTTGTTCGTGCGCATCGCCTTGACTGAAACACAAATAAATTAAGTACGACAGTTGATCACTCCCTTTCATGGTGCATGTTAACGATCTCCTGCCCATAGTTGGTGAGCAGGTGTACACCTGAGAGTTTCACAGATAATGCAATCATCTATTTCTCCCATTCGTGGATTTCCCCCATAATCCTTGAGGGCTCAACGACGTTCATCCCACCAATTTATAGTTGCCTCCTGACCATTCTTGGAAATATAGACGGACACATAAACGGCGTGTTTATTCGTTGTGCAGTGTATGTCGTTGAACGAAGGTAAGTATTTGAAACCCATGTGATGTTATATTTTAAGTAATATGCGCAAATGATTCAAAGGAGTGCGATCATGCTAATTCATTTGTGGTAGATGTGGCTCGGGCGCCATACATACGCGCAAGGTTATTAAGCATTTCTACGAAGGGTCAGAAGGGTTTACTCTCAATATATCTGAAGTCACAAACGATTTCGTTAACGGCTCCTTGTGATACGGAATTTCCAAGACGCCTATCATTTCCTGGTACATATCTCTCGGGATGCCACAAATAGTTTAAGGGAGGGTGCCTTCAAGTTATGAGGCAAATACTTAATCAGACTCGTCAGATGGGCAAGAACGACTCGAACCCTCGAATGGTTATATCCACTATGCGGGTGCATGTCGAGTTGGAGAAGACTGGCCTGCTTTGGTACCTTCGCACCACACTTATAATTATCGGTTTCTGCACTGGCACAGCCTCGTTGAGTTCCCGAGTTCAATGTTAATTCCCTTAATTCTCACGAAGCCTCTACGGTGAGTCACTCAGGTGATAAACAATGTTAGTCGGGCCAATTCATCAAAATGCACCGGGGTTTTGTCGATTCATGCCCCATGGCCAGCCGCTATAGTGGCGCAAACTTGAGCAGCTGTCTATCGGTAAGTTTTGTAACATGACAAGAAGCATTCCCCTATTAGCAATGATCCATTCCTCCCATCTGAATTTTCGGCGATGGTGCGAACATCAATGCTGGGGGGAAAGGTTATCCACAATGGAACTCAAAGTGGGCCTGAGGCCACGAGGCCAGGAAATGCTTCTTTTGGGAGTTGCTTATTTGCAAATAAGGTGACTCAAGTGGCACCATCAGGAAAATAACATGCTGCTAGGCTCGCTGGAAGTGCTGGAAAGGGCTGGATTCACTGGACTCACTAGGTCCAGTGTCAAATTTTTGCAATAATTTCTCCAGTGACTCCAGACCGGTTTCCTGGGTCCAGCACTTCTAGCCAATTTACTAATCTCA
>Ga0307509_10006137_pt1 | contig 16299 bp, 22 predicted proteins | sample 10_EM_MG_FD_202245 | JGI IMG/M metagenome (GOLD analysis project Ga0307509, IMG submission 202245) | Populus trichocarpa ectomycorrhiza microbial communities from riparian zone in the Pacific Northwest, United States - 10_EM | ecosystem: Host-associated > Plants > Roots > Unclassified | place... | reverse complement strand
AAAGACGAGGACGGACGGCATTCTGTCGTCCCGTCCGGTCTTTTCTGGAACTTGCCCCACTCATCCGAGCGAAGGACCGTCCCCCACCGTCCCCCACCGTCCCCCGCCGTCCCCCGCCGTCTTCCGCTGTTTTCCGTTGTTTTCCGCTGTTTTCCGCCGTCCCCTGCCGTGCCCTGCCGTCCCCCGCCACCCCCGGCCGTCCCCTACCGTCCCCTACCGGAATATGTCTCTGATCGTGGGGCTTGTCGTCCTTCCTAATGACGGCCGTCCTGGAAATTCAAGGACGAGGACGGACTACGTTTTGCCGTCCCGTCCCGTCCCGGGCTCTTGGCAGTCCCCCCGCCGGGCCCTACGGGGGCCCCGGACGGCTGCGAACACTGCTGAGGTTGGGGGATCAATTGTTGTGAATGTCTGTAATATGATAGTTAGTAAGAGGAACTGTTTGGTTAGGAGCGGGAGGGGACATTGCCTGTTGAACTGGAACCCCAAATCAATCATGGACCCTGCATACTCTGCTTGAGTCTTCACTTTCCCGGCAGCATTTAAGATACTCTGATTAAACAACTTTATTATCTCCGGTGTCATGAACCCGTCGAGCACCAACGTCCGTCCGGAGTATTTTGCATTAGTGTCTAAATACCAGTTCCGCACGCTCCCAAAGTCACAACCATGCGGGTCCTTGGGTATCAAATGGAGGTGTTTGAAGCTATGCTCTAGGTGATCCCAATTTTGCATAAGCAATGCGTCGGCTTGATCCACCACCACCAATCCTATCCTGGAGAGCAAATTATAGTTGCGCTGTTTTGTTGGATTCATCACCAATAGTCATACTCAACCCAAGCGGTGAAGTGAGGATAATATCGGAGTAGTAGAATTGACTAAAGTACTTGAGAGTTTTCCGAGTTAATTTCAAGCCTAACCTGAAGAGGTCAGCGCGGTTTCCGCTAAAGCGAGCAGGGAAGTCTTCGGGCTTGTTGGGGTTAATCCGCTCGGCATCCGGGAATGTGTAGAATGTATCTCGAGAGCGTTTTTTGTTTTCCTAGAATAGTTGGCAACGTGTTAAGGAGGATGAACTTACTTGTTGCTCTGGTTGTAGAATGTCGACTAGTGCATTTATTACTTCCACGCAAGCATTTCGTGTTGGTAGTATGATCCCATCCTCTTCGGTTTGTGAGTGATCAAGTTTTCGGCATTTAGGATTAAGTTGGTTAGACTCATTGCTCGTTACCAGAGATTGGAGTAGGATGTTGTAAGGTTTTGCTGCTACTATGTCATCTTCCGATTGGAATTCGGGGTAGTCGCTACATAAGACTTCCCCAGAGTCTTCGCAATCATGCAGTGCAGGATCATCTGAAGTTTTGGGGATTAGAATCGGGATCTTCAGCTTCCGGAATTCTATCGCTCAATTGTCAGTGTGGTCCCAAATGGTAAAGAGGGGTCGTGCGATCATATATTAGAACTGATTGATAGGAAAAACGTACTTGTTTTATCGATTTTCAGTGTTAATCGAGGTTCTTACTTGACCTGTCCCTCACTTCTACCCTAAGGGCAGGAGGCATCCGGTGACTCTAGCCACATATTCAATAACTCTAACCAACATTTCCAGAACCTACTCAAGCGCCTTCTCAAGTGCGTAGATGAACACCGAAAGCGGACGATATATAAGTCCTAATAGCGATGTCCTGACCGGGGACGGTGGACATGGGAAGATGAACGGCGGGGTGGGGGAAGGTTTCAACGCCATTAGAGTCATAAAAATTAGGGATAACAGCCCTGAAACGATTGGGCTCTAGTGAGGTCGCATACCTGAGTATATTAATTAGCTATATCGCAAGGCACCTAGCAGCTAGGAGCATCTATATCACTCAAACATACCACCCAACGAGGACCTCCTTGGTATCAGCCTTCAGATGGACCCCTAACACAGTCTTGTGGAAGTCCATATCTACCTCAACCTTCACCACATCATCAATCAGTGTAATTTCCATAAAATTCCGGATTTCCGGAGAACTACCTGTTCTTGACTCTGGTTATGCCAAACCGCAAAACAATTTCTAATCTCAACTTCAGCCCCATCCTCCTTCCTCACCCAAAAGCGTTCCAATAACCCTCTCCCGATCGACATTCCTCCTTAACGAATGGTCCAAGATAGAGCAAGGGGCCTGAGCATTAACAACCACACTCAAAGGCGAGATAGTGGCTTGGGCCGGTGGAACACTGGCGACAGGAAGCGGTCGAGCAAGATGGATGTATGAATCTTTGTCGGCCATGCTGGGCAACGCCGATTAGTGGGTAGCGATTATGGAGGGGGGGTGGCTGCGGGGCTGGTTGGCTGACTTCGATGATATTTACTGATGGTGGGGCAATTTTCAGGGCTTCAACTCTTTTTTTCTTACCGTCTATTGTGGGGAAGATGGGTTGGCTTGGCAGGGCAAACCCTACTCCTCCGTTACCCGCTCTTACGACCCTTACGGGAACTTCACTTTTGATATTAGAGACCTACAGAACTTACTCCTTGTTCAATTCCTACAAGGTTACTAACAAACAATCGTGTAACAAAATCGACCGAATTTTTACATGCCGCCCGGATCCAGAAGGCACGGCAGAGGTGGAGGGGGGTTTCAAAGAAGAGGAGGAAGCTCAGGAGGCACAGGCGGTAGAGCCGGTAGAGGTGGTCGCGGTGGTCAAGGTTGTCGAGGAGGGAGAAATCAAGGAAGAACCTCAATTAGAACTCAAAATCGACCAAAGAAGTACGTTTTTCCTATCAATGAGTTATAATATATTATCGCCCGACCACACTTTACCATTGCCTGACAATTGCGCAATAGAATTCCCAAAGCTAAAGATCCCGATTCTAATCCCAAACTTCAGATGATCCTGAACGACGCGGTTGCAAAGCCTCTGGGGAAGACTTAGGTAGCGATTACCCCAAATCGCAATCGGAAAATGACATAGTAGCAGCAAAACCTTACAACCTCCTACTCCAATCTCTGGTAACGAGCAATGAGTCTAACCAATGTAATCCTAAACGCCGAAAACTTGATCACACAAACCGTGGAGAATTGGATCATCTTGGAAGACGGTGAAGATTTAGCAAATAAGCCTGAGGAAGAGGAAGAGTTCGAAGAAGAGGTCAGACACTTGGGTTCAGATAACGGGGATCAATCCGACATATTTGAATCACATTTTGCGAGTCCCTCACCCTAGATTGGCTTCCATCTCCTCCGCTTCACAAGGGGAATGGAGGGATACTAAGCTGCCTAAATCTAGACTACTTGGGAATGCCTACTTATCCATTCCCGGACGCTCGGAGCAAACTACAGGTGGAAGAAGGATTGAAGGCCTAAAAGACCTGAATTTGAAGAAGAAGCTAGTGGCTAAAGAGCTGACGCCGCTACGGAAGTCATTAGGGCAGCATGTCTTCAATTATGTGGATGTTTTATATGACGAACGAACACTAGGCAATGCTAAACAGTTACGCAGGATGTATTCCTTGCATGCGCTAAATCATGTCCTAAAGTATGTTCCCACCCAAGTACTAGATCGTCTTCATACCAATCAAAACTCAGGACCCGAGACCAAGTCCTACAGAACAATGCCCGCCTACCAAAGGCTACGGACGAGGAAATAGAGCTCAGAGATCAGGGCTTCACATAGCCAAAAATCCTTTCATCTACGAACACGAAACGCTTGCGTGGGAGTAATAAATGCACTAGTCAACATACCCCAATCAGATTAACAAGTTCACCCCTCCTCAAATACCTAACACGTTGCCAACTATTCTAGGAAAACAAGAAAGGCTTTCAAGATACATACTACACACCCCTAGATGCCGCGCGGATTAGCCCCAACAAGCCCGAAGGTTTCTGTGCTCGCTTGAGCGGAAACCCCGACGAACTCTTCAGGTTAGGCTTAAAATTAACTCGGAAAACTCACAAGTACTTTAGTCAATTGTACTTCTCCGATATAATCCTCGCTTCACCGCTTGGGTTGAGTATGACTATTGGTGATGAGTCTGACAAAAGAGCGCAACTACGATTTCCTCTTCAGTATAGAATGGGTGGTGGTGGATCAAGCCGACGCATTACTTATGCAAAATTGGGATCACCTAGAGCATACCTTCCAACACCCCCACCCGACACCCAAGGATCTGCATGGTTGTGACTTTGGGTGTCTGCGGAACTGGAATTTAGACACTAATGCAAAATACTTCTGACAGACGTTGGTGCTCGGTAGGTTCATGGCAGCGGGGATAATGAAGTTGTTTAATCGGAGTATGTTAAATGCTGCCGGGAAAATGAAGACTCAAGCAGAGTACGCAGGGTCCATGATTGATTTGCGGGTTCAAGTTCAACAGGCAATGTCCCCTCCCACTCATAACCCCACAGTCCCCCCTACCAACTATCATGTTACAGACATTCACAATAATAGATCCCCCAACCTTAGCCGCAGACCCAGACACCCGCTTCAACTATTTCCCAAAAGCAGTTCTCCCCTCACTCCCCCTCACTCCTCCACAGGTACATTAATCTTCATACCGAGTTACATTGACTTCGCCCGAATGCGGAATGACCTCCACAGCACCCCTATCTTCGTTGTTACCCTCTCGGAAGCAACGCCGGTCTCCTCCGTCGCGCGCGCCTAGTCACATTTCTTCACAGGTCGTCACTCGGATCTTCTTTACTGTGGGCGAGCGCACCACATCCACCGCTACGACATCTGCGCAGTTACAAGCGTGGAATTCTACGGGCTACCAGATAACTCTCTTTTCTACCGCGAGATGGCCAGTGGCTTTATTGGGCTGAGCATTGGCGAGCGGAGGGTTACGGAGCAGCCGAAGGTGCGTGTGATATTCTCCAAGTGGGATGCTATAAGCTGGAGAGGGTCATTGGTAGCAAGAGGGTCAGGGTTATGTGTACGGGTGTACGGATATAGGTGACACGCTTGAGTTTGTTTGATGGGCCACAATGATGGTGTGATGGATATTTAAAAGCGCTGTATATAATATTTCAACCTGATAATAGAGTACGGTTGGTCTGGAGGTCCTACAATTTGCGACTCTTCGCAAAGTGTTGAATAATCCGCTCAAGTAGAACTGGATTCACGAGTCTTAGGCTCCCCTTTCTATCTTGCAACCCTCAACCGTAATTATTCGGAACTAGCACACGGATAATTCCAACAGTGCCTTCCTCAATTGGTGAATCCAAACGCCAAAAGAAACCCCCATGAATGATGTAGCGCGCCCCGTATCTTATTTATTTCACAAAAGAAAATAATCCTGCTCGCACTCTTAAGAAACAAAATTAACAACCTAGAACCACCATTCCCCCTCCAAATTAGTCACATTCACCTATCTCCATTCACTCAGCAAAACAGGAATCAATCCACTCACAGCCCTAATCACACAGCAAATACCGGTACCAACGTAGAGGGACAGTCGTTCCCTAATACGCGCGAACTTCCAGAACATACGGAAAAAGCTGTTTTGGGCAAAGGTCAGATGGACAAGCTGGAGAAGTGAAAAGGAAGGGGGAAGAGAACAGACACATTCTTATCCTTCCTCGAATCAACCATTCCAGGGACTGTCTGGCGGACCTATGTCCATGTACAGATTAATAGGAGTAGTACTAGGAGTGGGGCGTCGTAGTGGAAGATGGCGGACTGGATTTTTTCTTTTTGCCTAAGTATAGTGGTGATGGGGGGGATAAGAAACCAGGTTTCGGTTGACATCTTGGTGTTTGTCGGGTGAGTACTATAGTGGTTAGTATTTCCGCCTGTCAGTTAACTCTGAGCGCGGACGACCGGGGTTCAATTCCCCGCCAAAGAGATAGTTTTTTTTTACCTTGTCCCCTCCTACCCTTCCACCCAGGACCACCCTGCCCTAACAGGTTACAAGACATATGTTCTATTTGTGTATTCAGAATCGGGTAACTATTAGCACTATGATAGCAGCCACACAAAAAACAAACGGAATACTGATCTCCTCATGCTTAATCTTCTCCTACAAATCCAAAAAACTCCCTCGTCATTTTCCCATGTTCCTAAGCCTACTTCAAAAGTATATTCCTCGTCAGGGCCCCCGGAGCCGGCAGTCCCAATTACGGATTAACTTTCCGTTTCTTTATCTCGTCCTCCTCTCCACTTTTATTACTATCCTTAATACTAGACCTTGTCGGGTCGGCAGATGAAGAGTAACCGCCACCATCAGTGCCATCATGACCATCACCTGCCCCCGGCAATGATAATTCCCACTTTACCACTTTCTTGCGCTTCTTCGTTCTCTTACCGCCACTGCCTGTGGGTGCCCTACTACCTTCCCAAGACCAGCTCGCAAACCCCCCACCTCTACTGCCACTGCTGCGAATTGGTTGGAGCTTCTCGGCTGCTTCGGGGTCTCGTTGTTCTACTCTCATCATCGGACACGACCTCTCTTGAATTCGCTTAAATGCAGAAGACTGACGGTCTTCGCCTTCAACACGTCCGCCAGTGTTTCGGGGGTTTTGTGACGAAGCGTGAGGGTGTGCTGGTAGCTGGATCGGTCACGGTAAACACTGGTATATATGCTCTGACTCGGATGGTGGGGTTTGTTGTTCGGGTGATGGTTGTGATTGGGTATTCTGAAGGAATGCACTTCATTGACTTGGATGAAGAGTGAAGCAGGAGAGGAGAGTTCTCCCGTCGTTATCTGTAATGTTGACGTTGACTTTTTCATGCTCCAATAGTATCTTGGCTAATCCTTATCCTGACGTTTGGAAGCCAACAAAAGCGGTGTCTCACCATGGTGAGTTGGGATATTAGGGTTAATGTTGGGATGATCAAGCAGGAGCTTCATTGCCCCCTTGTGCGCTTTATCCACGGCCCACAAAAGTGGTGTATTTCCATTACAGTCAACAATGTTGGGATTGACATCCTTTCGTGCCAGTAGGAGCTTTACTACCCCATCATTCCCCCTCTCCGCGGACAACGAGAGTGGTATTCTGCCATCAATATCGTGTAAATCCGCGTTGATCTCGCTCTGCGCCAACAGTACCTCGACAAATTTATTGCTCCCATGATAGGCAGCCGAAGCAAGCGGCGATTTCCCATCATGGCTTTCAAGGTTGACGTCGACATGTTCGTGTTCCATTAGAGATTTCACCACCCCAAGCTTTCCAAACCTCGAAGCCCAGGAGAGAGGGGTTTGTCCGTGATCGTCAGCAATGTTCAAGTTGGCCTTGCCTTGTTTGGATTCAAGTAGTAGCTCCACACACTCCTTGTGCCCATTGCCAGCGGCCCAAGAAAGCGGCTCCTACCAACCAGTTTTGATCTCCACCTTTTTACCCACACTCACCAACCAGCCAGTGGCGTCTTAGATGAGCTGTTTATAAGCGGGTGAACTTTTAAACCCACAGGCACCTGATTCAGCATGCTGGAGAAGATCAGATGAGGAGACGAAACACTCCACGCAAGTAGGGCAATTACCCACCTACAAGTTAGCATTCACGTGGGCTTAGAAGAGACAGAGGTGGTCTTACCCAAAAGCCTTCTTCTCATGGGTAGTACTTTCAAGATGCGCCCTAAGCGCGGTTGTACTAGTGAATTCCTTCCCGCATCTGAGGCGGGGACAGACATAAGCTTCAAGTATGTTGGCCCAACAGTCTTCCGGGTCCTCCATAGGGGAATCGGTTGGTTTTGCTGGAAGGGCGTAGTCGAGAACACTGACGAAACCCTTCGGAACGAGTTCCTCAGGCTTGAACCAGTTACCGGTCTCGGCAAGGGCAACTTTAACGCGTCCAGGAAGGATACCAGCACGCCAGGTGTGGGTGGTAGTGCCCAGCGAGAATGGCAGTGGGGAGGTCATTCTTAGCAAGGGGGGAGCTGTCATAAATTATGAGCTCGCGAAAGTTCTCGGGGGAGAGGTCACCCTTGCACTGTCCGGGTTCGATATACTGGGTGATGCCAGAAATAGAGTTAAACAAGGCATCGCAGGCGGGACACTGGTGAGTGGCTGCTGGTTTGGGCTTGTGGACCTAGGTGTAGTATTAGCGGGCCAAACACACTCCAAGAATGGAAGGGGAGAAGGGTTGGGGACAGACATGCTTCCAGTGAAGATCAAGGCTCATCAAGCACTTCAACAATGTGAAACTCCTGAGAGCACTCAGGGCAAACCAGGTGCTCGGAACTCTCCACGACATCCCCCTTCAACTCCCCCTTGTCCTTAATGGTAACCCTGCACCTTCCGGAGTAAAAATGCTTCCCGAGATCATCCTCGCCATTTCCTCCGCACATATGGTCATCCTCGATATTCGAAAACTTAACACCGTACTTCTCGCACGGAAAATAGCCACCTTGCTTCCCATGCGGAATCGCATCCTAGTTCCAGGTCGGCTTGCACATGGCCTTGAACTTGACGCCATTCTCGTTGATGTAAACACCCTTTGTATCAGTGTCCGAGTCTGAGTCGGTGAAGAGACTGCAATAAATTAGCTATGACAGAGCGGTAAGAAGAAGGAACTCGGGGGAGGGTACTACCCAGCGAGACAATAAGGTATCACACGGCTGTTCTTGATTTATAATTCAAGAGGGTTTTGTGAGGTGTATATTTGGGGTTTCCGGGGGTTTGTTGCGTTTAGGTTGCAGAGTGGAGGTGGTGTTGCTGTGGTGGGGCCGCGGGGTAGGTAAGTCGAGGAGGTTTGGTAGGGCGGTGGTGGTGGTGAATTCACAGGCGATTTGTGCTTTTTTGTTTGTTTGTTCGCTTGGTTGGGTAAGGTGAACCCGGGTGTCGGGGCTTTTTTTTGCCGGGCGGGCAGGGTTCTCCTTTGCGTTGGGATTAGGGTTGGGAAACAAGTGAAAGCAATCATTTCCGGGAAAACATAGAAAGTATTTCTGTGTAAGAAATTAGCATAAACCCCCTCGAGATCTCGAGGTCTTGTTCGTGCCTATCAGCCATACGCATGATAGAATTTTCATAAAAGGATGACTTGGAGAAAAACGACCCTAAGCTCATTTCTTGAACATGAAAGAATACCAGTGGGAGAGGCTCCGTGGTATCGGGAACTTCTGAAATTGTAGCTAAGAGAGCAAAGTATAGCATCCTGTGGCCTTGCTGTCGCTTCAGCTTCTCGGCCGCACATGCCAAGAAATAAGAGCGCTACACCGGTGTGCACTAGGGCGCTAGTATAGGGTAGTTTTAGCAGTCAGGGGGGTGTTTGTGTACCTACTAGAACCCTATGTCTGTAGATAGCTTGGCGTGCAGAATTCTCTGCACATAAGCCTCTCCTCTCTCTGTAGCTTAGAAAAAGAAGAACACCCACCGTCCACCAACGGTGAGTGGCACCTTCTCATCCACTCTATTGGGCTTAGCTTCCTGCGCGTTTCACTATCGGTCTATCGCCTATATTACAAGGTAGCTATTCGGGGTCAAGTTTACATCTCCAATCTCCCGGTATATTGAGTAGGTCACGAACACATTTTACGTCCACACGCAGGCTCGGTCGTACCACCATCCGACAAGGGGAAAACTTGAGAGAACCCCAACACGGGTGGTAAATTAAAAATTGGAAACTACCCATCCTGAATCAGGGGCAAAGCAATTGGGCGATCGCAATTTCTGGAAAGAGAGACCATATCTCGAAACAATACTTGTCATGTCATGTGATGGGCGAGATACTCTCGTGTTCAATATATTTTATTACTAACTAGTAAGGGAACACCATGAATCAGGCTAATGGAGCCCATGGTGGAACATCCCAGAGGGACGCCTGCTCAAGCCACCTATCCTGCGGTACATCTGGAAAGTGCTACTTTCATTGTCATACAGTACTCCAGGGCCAGGTTTTTTTTTCTTGGGAAAAAAGTATCATTTCTTATTATCATAGGTTTTGTTTTCGCTCCCTCACCATACTTGTCTATCAGGACTTAATCTCTTTTGCTGCTTTTGGGGTTCTCTGCAAGTTCTTGTTGCCGAGTTGTCTGAGTTGCATACCTCCCATTTCCTGTTTTCACTGAGCCGTCGGCATACAATAGATAAGACATTGTGGCCGAGTGGTTGGGGCAATACACAAGAAATCTGTTTCCTTCACGAGTAACTACAAGTTCGAATTCAATCCATGTCTTTTGTTTCAATTTTGTATTTTCCTGTCCGGGGGAGGGAACCCTAACCCTTGCGACAAGGATGGGTTATACATGATGACCGGGCAGGTGCGAATATGGATTTATACTTTCAGGAATCGTCAAAAACCAACAGAAAGTAGGGAGCACAAACGAGGTACAGTACACGCAAACGGCAAACACGCTACCCTCCCTCCCTCCCTACACTCTATTGCCCCCCTACCCAGCAGAAGCCTTTGTACCAGTACAGCAAGCTTCATCTTCCGCTCATAGGATAGGACTCTCCCTTATGGTTCGCCCAATTGCTCAACGCCCCTCCTCCCTTAGGCCACGGCACTCCCGCTAAGGAGAAACCCAACTTCACAAAAACTTCCACCAGATTGTTAGCTCTTGTAAGCTATACAATATGTTGAGGTACGGCTACCCACTTAGGTCATGTCTATGGGTTAGCGTTAGCTGGTGACTGCCTACTATGTTTAGGTTAGGTCTATGATTGGTTGTGCGGGAGCGGGCTTGGCAATGGGCGTTTCCTTATAAGTAGTTCTCTCATGTACGACTAGTCTAACAACGAACATCTCACCTCTACACAACGTACCACACACACACATCCCAACACAGATGACTGTACCATCCTTTCAACAATTAGTATACTGTACAATCCCGGTTATTTACATCCCCGCGTCAGCCCGCCGGCGTTCTGCTCAACGTGCACGTACTTGAGCACGTTTCCATCGACATTATTCAAGCCACCGTAGCCCTTTCAGTTTTTCTCCTTCTTTCCTCTCCTTGCCTTCCAAACCGACCCTACGCTACTAATACTAGGAAGCATGAAAGAAAACAGGTAGGCCCAAATTTAAGTCCCGCGGCGCAAAGGCGGGGTACAAGACTGTAATACTGGTATCATATATAGAAAAGACATGATCACCCGGGTGGGGAGTACGGTGCAGAAGCATAACCCCCCTTTCCTCAAATAAACAAATAATCGCTCCCAGTCCTCGCAAGCCTCTCCTTCCAATTCCCCTAGCCATCCCTCCACATGGCCTCCAGCACCACCCCCGCACTCTTAACGTTAAACTGCGGTAGCAATTTCCATATATTCCTCAGCCTCTCCCTGATGAACTCCCTCTGGCGCTCATTTGTTGCCGCCGCTCCGGCCAAAAATACGGGCCAGAAAACACCCTTGAAGAAGACAGACCCGGGCTCGAAGCCAGCGATGTGCGCGACGATCTCACCAACGAGTTCGTCCGTCTTGGACACCACCGACGGCGATGAGGGGTTGAGCACTTGCAGGGCGAATACGTGGACAGCGCACTTGTAGGCGCAGACGTGGTGGTAGAGTTCGCACGCATCGAGGCGCGGGATAGATGTCCCAGCTGCGTTTTGACTCAGGGAAGGGAGGCGCTTACTTACCCATTCTTGGGGGTTGAAATTTGTTATTCTTGATAGTAGGGTTTGCGTCGTGGGGGATGTGGTGGTGGTAGGGGGGGCTTTCTTGTGCTGTGAGACAAGAGATATTACTTGTAAGAGTTCGGCTGGGCGGCCGAGGAAGGAGTAGTGTTCTGCTTGCTCGAGGAATTTGAAGATTTCTTCCGGATTGCTGCTGGTCCTACCCCATGAGAGGGTATCCGTGTCGGCGCCTCCGGAGAAGGCGAGGGATTTTCCGATTGTGTCGATGCTTTATGTCCCGTTAGCAATGATATCATTTACGGAGGGGGTGGGGGAGATATATACGCGACGACACGAGTGATCAATACCCCCAGCGACGGCGAGAGATTACTCCTCTGTCCGTCCATTCCCCCACTCATCTGGATCAGTCGCCTGGCGCCCTGGAGGTGTATCTTCCACGTATCCTTCCCGCTCTCGAGCGCTTCAAAGAACAGGAACAACAACATTGCCGCAAGCACCGGCTCCCGGACGATGGTCGTGCCATCGTAGTTTGGCTTCTGCAAGTCCTGAGAAAGTGAGTTGATCGCGCGGCCCTTGTACACTAGTGCGTGGGTTTCTGGGAAGTCGGCATCGTTGGAGTAGTGTCTTGCGCAGACTGCTAGAGCTGCGTGCAGGAAGGAGGGGTGCTCGGCTGCGAGGGAGAGGAGGCTGCGGTAGGGGTTGTCACCGTAGCGTTCAAAGAGGATGAAGTCTCTACAGACTCACTTGTCGACTGGGTGTGGGTATTTTGTCAGTTAGAGGTACCATAAGGGAGGGGGAGCCAGCAGAGAAAGTGACGTACAGTAGTCTAGATAATATTTGCTCGTCACATCGAGATCTCCGAAAAACTCTGGATTGAAAGGCCTCAGCCAACCCTCTCCAACACCACCGCGGCGTTCTACCACCACCCTACCCGGATCCTTCCCCTTATCCCTCCTACCCCTCACACCCCCACTATCACAGCCACAGCCCACCGTTCTTGCCCCTGTACCCTCCTCCTCCTTCTCCTCCTTCTCCCCCTCCTTCTCCTCTCTCTTACCCGCAGCCTTCCGCCCACAACCACGATTACTACTCTTCCCATCCGCTCACTAACCCCATCTTCGAAATTCATTCCAACTTCCACAGAACACAACCGAAGATAGCTGAGGTGATAGTAGTAGAAAGTGATGGTTTATCAAACACTTGATTCAGGCAGCAGGATGGATTAACTACTGGTGAACATCTGGGTCAGCATCTGCATACCCTCAATACAAATTCTTCGAGCGCCCACATCGTCGGGAGGCTGGGTGGAAAAATGCACGGTGTATGGAATAAGAGAAGAAGTATACAGTACCGAGTATCGCCACCAGCCACTACCGCGGGCGGGAGGACGCGTAGGGCTAGGGATTTGCCTCATCCTTGATCCGGGAGCTGCGAGATATGATAGTGGACCCTCACGTGAGTAATCCGTGATATGATACAATCACGAAAGCTACACCCCCCCGCTAAGCTCCGTCAAATCAGTATTGGAAAAGTAACGAAATGCCTCCAACCCCTTATAAACGATTAAAACCATGTACTGTACTCGATGCTCTCATCTCCACCCGGAAAACTCCAACTCACCCACCTCCCCCCTTCTCATCTTCGCATCGCTACCGCATCGTTGGGCGGGCTGAGTCTCCGTCTCGCGCTCCCTTTCCATATTCTTAAGCTCTCACTCCCACCACTTGATGCCCTCCTGCCGCCAGGCTTCGTCCTCACCCTCCCTCCAACAGACCCCTTCATCCGCCGCTTTCAACTGCTCGGCAAGTCCCCGCGCCCTACTCCACTTCTCAGCCCAGCGCTTGAACTTTGTGTCGTCGCCGAAGCAGTACCGTACCCATCGCAGTTACAGACATGCTCCACCGGACAATAAACCACTTTATCCACGTTCCTCTTCAGGGGTGGGGAAACGAAAATGAAGTGCCAAACATACTCCACCACTCTCCCGGTATCTCGCTAGGTGGGGTATCCGTGATTCACTTCCTCCACGAGATGTATCGCTCTTTGGCATGTTGGGCTATTCATGAGCGAGTCGCGGCGAATTGTGCGCAGCAGGGGGTATCGATTAGGTCTGGGACGCTGCCGCGCATCATTCCTTGCGGGAAAGTCCACGAAGGATTCGTGCATGACAAATTCTTCCTTCAAGCCATCATATTCTGTCGTGTTGGGTTTTATCCAGCCTGGGTAGCCGGGGTTCCAGTGGCGGCGGAGGTTCATGTATCCGCGCTCCATGACGCGCCAGTAGTTTAGCTCCAGAAGCATCACCGGGGTTGAGGATAGTTGCAGGTCGTTGTGCCAAGTGGCCGAGTGCGCGTGTGTGGGATTGCGATATCTGGGAGGTTATCGTAGTAGTCTATTATGTAGGTTAGATATGCCTGCGCTTCGCGGCCCTTGTAGTTTTGTTAGCCTCCAGGGGATTGGAAGGGGGTGCGGGGTTTACTTAATTAATCGGGACTGTCAGTGTGCCCGGTGGTGTATTGCTTTCATCAGAATCAATGAAATAGGTTTTAGCTATTATGTTGAGATCCCCCGAGAGGTACGTGAACCATGTGATGTCCTCCTCACTCCTCATGTGTGGGAAAACAAGACGCTTCACGAAATTGTCGGGCATGAAGACCGAAACTCTGTGAGGTATAAGTTAACGACTTCCGAGATTAGGAATTCTTCACTCTCATATTCAACCTCGTCTCCCGGCTTCGATCTAGCTTGTTCCACGGGTGGGAGGGGGCGAGTGTATCGGTAGGGGGGTGGTGTTCCACATTCGATGAGGCGGGTGTTGGAGTTAGATGGAAAATGCTGGTTTAAAAGAAAAGTCGGTTGAACTCTTGGCAGCAAATAGCATACTAAACTCTGCCAAGAGTTCAACAGACACCCGACAACCCCCTGTACTTGTAAGATAAGCATGAATTCATATTTGAAAGATTTGTGAGAATTATATATTGAGGTCTCTTTACTTTAATATAGACTTTCTAGTATATAGTAAATTTAAGAATTACTATTATCCGTTTTTTTTTCGTTTCTATTTTCTTTTTTGAGAAAAAATAAAAAGTGAATCTATCGGATATACGCTACCGGTATAGTAAGTGCATAATTTTATCGCCAAGAAATACTACTATACTAGCCGATGTAAAAAGTATCGGGACACCTTGGCGCCAAGACACATACAAATCTGCGCCAAAGTGTCCCGATATTAAATAAAAAATCCTATTTTGTTATAATTAGTATGTAAAGTTGTCCAAAGAGATTATAGGGAAATGAAACTCGGGGAAGGGGATTTTTTCCCTATCTCGATATTCTTATCCATCAGCCAGCTCAGCGAGATGCTTATCTGGACTGCATTAGCCAGGCGAGTACCGAGTGACCGGCGGTGACTTCGGACTCCTCCGGTTGGCGATGCGGACAACGACCATTAGTCCGATATCTTAGAGGACTTATTTGAAGGATTTTTTATCGTAGGAGGGGAGAGTTTTAATTAATAAATACAAAGTGGACTGATTATTGGGCTCAGTCTTCAAGAAGCCACTAATAACTATGATACAAGTTGGTACAGGAAACGGGAAAAAAATACAGGTAGAACTCACAACAGGTCCCTTCCCCCGCTCCTCGGCAAGATGGCGGCATCCGCGCCCTCCCTAATGACTTCAAAAAACTCGTTAACCCCTCGGATAACAGCGTTCATTTCCTCCCGGCTTCTCGGCCCGGTCCCATATTTCTCCCTCAGAGCTTCGGAATAAGTTTCCCGGAACGCATCAAAGCTTGCGGCAATGTGCCCCTCCGCAATGCCCCATTCTATCTCTTCTATCGCTTTACTGGGCATCTCTGGCTCGGGGGTGTTGGTGGAAAATGAGGGACGTGTTTGACCCGCGTTACTGCTCCCTTGAAAATGTTAGAGAAAGAATACTAAAAGAAATGTTATGCAGGCAACTCACTCGCTTGACCGCTAGGGCCCGCCTTACTAGCTTCTCCGCTGCGGGTTCCTCCATCGCCGTAACCACCATCTCCACCAATGCCTGTAGCGGGCCCTTTGGGGTTTTCCCCAAAACAAATTGTCCGCATTTCGTCCCAGGTCAGATTCCTTTTTCCCAGGGCTTCCCAGATAGGTTTGAATCTGGGATCCAAGTTCCTATCCACAGGATCCCTTGCCTCTCTTTCAAGTTTGTGCACTGTGTGTTGATGTCGGCTAATTTTGGATTTCTCGCTAGCGAGGAAATCGCAGCCCTCAAAAGGGCACCCGAGGTGTGGGAAGTGTACCCGCCGGAGGTGTTGCCTATACGGGGCTGTTAGTTATGGGAAACTCGTACACCCCTATTTGAAAAGTCCTCGTAACCCCACTGGTAACTTCGTATAGTTGTGGCTTGTAGAACAGCGACAAATATATGAAGATACCTGTGTGGTTACAAGAACTTTTCAAATGGGAGGGTATTAAGGATAGGATCACGGAACATCCAAACACAAAACCCCCCCAAATACACCCTTTCAACTGATTGGCTTGTAGCTTTGAATTACTAATATTCAGCCACTCAGGAGCGCAATCAGAAGCAAGCGTGTATTTGAGGGGGTTGTGTATTTGGGTGCTCCGTGATTGTATAAGGGAACATACTTGACAAGGTAGGGAGTTTCCTTTGGGGTGGTGCAGGACCAGTGTTCGCAGCCGTCCGGGGCCCCCGTAGGGCCCGGCGGGGGGACTGCCAAGAGCCCGGGACGGGACGGGACGGCAAAACGTAGTCCGTCCTCGTCCTTGAATTTCCAGGACGGCCGTCATTA
>Ga0307509_10006136_pt1 | contig 16301 bp, 14 predicted proteins | sample 10_EM_MG_FD_202245 | JGI IMG/M metagenome (GOLD analysis project Ga0307509, IMG submission 202245) | Populus trichocarpa ectomycorrhiza microbial communities from riparian zone in the Pacific Northwest, United States - 10_EM | ecosystem: Host-associated > Plants > Roots > Unclassified | place... | reverse complement strand
TTAATCTCGTAAGGGAGCCCATTTTGCCCCCCCCCCCCCCCTGCATTTGAAGCTTATCGGCAATGAATGCTCGACCGTTTGTACGTTGTTCTGTAGTTGCCACTGGGTTGAAACCACATCCCATTGTGCTGATGTGGCCAGAATCAGACCTCTGAAGAAGCTTCAAATTCGTGCTTGTTTCTCCGGTTGGCTTGAAGATTTCCTTGTGGCCATCGATCTTGCTCAGTCTCGACTTCCAATCTGCGTACCTCTGGTCTACTAGCTCCTGGAAGGGGGAAATGTATAAGGCGCTTCCCAGCCCGCGACCTTTGAGCAATGCCGGAGAACCGCATACTCCCCGCAAACAGTCTCCCTGCTTCGAGTCGGAGCTCTAATAAACATATTATCGTCCGTGTCAAATAGATACATGAAAACCTGAGTCTGTATCTTGTTAAACTGCCTCCATTCAGGGTAGAGATCAATAAATTCTGGCTCTTTCAATGCTTCGACGGGTAAAGGCACGAAATCCAGTAAGGGTGTGTGTGGAGAACCGCTCCGGAAGAATTAACCTCATAAACGATACAGCAAGCTTGGTCCCCAAGCGCATCCATCCACTGGAAACAACAATGATAAAGTAGTTAGGAGGCATTAGCTCTGTCATTGGTACCCTGAACTCAACCAGCTGGCCGTTGTTTTCTCCTTCCGCGGATTGTTTGCGCAGAATAATTTGGTCTTGGAGCAGTATCTCTTCGCCGTCGCAATTTTCAACCAAGATCCAGAATGTCTCTGCTGTGCCGTTACATGCGTCGTCCCAAATGAAGTCTGGTATGATAGTTAGTTTGAACATCCAATCCCGGAAATCTCTCTAATAAGCTGTGTGCCAACTTTCTCACCCTTGCGCTATTGAAAATCACCCCTAGATGAGGGGGATCCATAGTAAAGTACTTGAACCAGGTGAACTAGGTGCACGCTCAGCTAGAAACCGTGTGAGGTAGTAAACGCCCCATCGCGGGAATGGAACCCGGTGCCATAGCATTAGACCCAGGGAGCCGATCCTCCCGTTCGTCTTTTTTCAACACCTTTAAGCACAAAAGGAAGTGCCTCGGCATAAATTTGCACGCAAGTTCAATTTTTCCCAGCGACGCTCCTCCCAGAGCCCCATCCAATCCTCACTCCCCCTCTTTTTTCGACCTTCCTTTTCTTTACCGAAGGGTAAACCAAAGGCGACGACATACCCGAGTATATCCCTGCACAACATCTTTCATCTTTTCTCTTTCTGCCGGGGTGAGATTAGATGACGGGAAGAGGCAACAGCTAACCGCCAACTCATCTCAACAGCGCAGAAAACAACTCAGAAGATACTTATAAAAAAAATACAGCCAGTTCCTAGTAGTAGAGGGTCTAAACACACTTAGTAGGAAGTTACCGGTGTCGGGCTGTTTTGCTAGACCCCGTTTAGTTAGATGGTGGGTCGCGCGTGCCAAACTCACCCTCCTATGCGTCTGTGCGTAGTTGTGACCTCTTGGTAAACCGGACAATAAATCGGTGGAAAGTTGACTGGACGATGAATTGCCTAAAGGCCTGGACAAGGATGAGAAAAAGACTGAAGCGCTTCAACGAATTGAGAAGGAAAGGAAAGGTTGTTGATTGGCTGGTTATTCTTGGTGTGGTTGTTCGTCACTAGGCTAGGATACAGGATAGGTGGCTTATAAGTAGACAAAATTAACCGCCAAGCAACGAATGATGGCAACGCAGTCCTCCTCGTCGCCCACCACTTCCAACACCACCTGAAGGAATTTCTCGGGATAAATTTCTATGTATTCTACTCGCGCCGAGAATAAGTCCTGAGACAACAGGCGCAACCAGGATCCCCAACGAAATTCAACCCTCATGATAGCCACAATACCGGTAGTAACCCCAATTACAACTACAGCTGTGCTGACTATTATTACTATGGCCTGCGTACGTGTACCCCCCTCTTTAGGAACCTGGGGTCTGGTAGTAGGACTTTTGATTTTGGTTGTGGCGTTGGCTTGGGTTCTTGTGGGATTGTGATGTTTGAGTGCTGTGGGGAATTCTGGTTGCCAGTTGTCTCAGGACTTATTCTCGGCGCGAGTACTATGCATTTAAAAAAAAAAAAAAATTTCTTTGGTTTACAAGATTGTGGGGTTGATGGGGGAGCGCGGTTGTCATGGCCGAAACCTCTCCCGTTTCTTTGGTCGGCTGTTAACTTTGTCCATGGACAATAACATGTTTACTTACCGCCGGAACTAGAGAGGGTATTAACGCGCTTATTCTCCAGACACTACGGTACTAGCCTACGGTAGTATACCGGTAACAAGGTTCCGGGTAGCCCAACCCACTTGGACTGCGGCATGGCACAGTACTCGAGTACAGGTATGAAGGGTATGAAAGGTAGTGCCAACTCGTTGCGCCTTGGCCAGTTTGGCGAGTCAGCCCTGGGCCTCCATTCCGAACCTTTTTTCCCTTAACCCTTCATGACACAAGCGCCCCATTAACGGCTGAAAAATGGACGGTGCAAGAAAGGGCTTAAAGTATGAATGAACCTCATTGGTCTATCCATGAATTGTCACTCGATAATCGTATCTCCCTTTTGTGCCGTCGCCATGATAGCTCATTGCGCAAGAATGCCAAAGCAGTCATGCACTAGATTCCTACTTTATCCTATTGGCCTCCTGGCATCCCCGTTCTACAAGAGGAGTAGGGAAATCCCCGGCTATCCCGAAATATGGAGTTGCTTCCAGAATGTGAAAATCTAGTGTATTTTTCTATTCCTCTAACTGAAGTTTACCCTGTGCTACAAGTCTTAGCTACGGTATCTAGAAGTCTCTACCGGATGTGTGAAACTGGACCGGTACCCAAGTTCCCCAAGGGTCGTCACTCAAGCACTCCACAGACGACCCTATCAGGTGCCTGCAGAGGGCCGCTCAATACCGTCTCAAAGTGAAAATTAAGTAACAGATCGTCCACTACTCCGAAATCGTCGACTTCAGTGAACCTAGCCCAACTTCAATCCCGCCCTTGGTAGCTTTTCCTACGGGGTAGGGTTATTGGGTGGGCGGGGGTGTTGAGCCGTTGAGGCGCTCGGAAGACATCACCAATGACTGGATTTGCGTCAGAGGTCCGAGCGGGGCTCCTGAGCAAAGTCTGTCAATTGGTGTTCTCAACCCTAACAGTACAAACACTACTAGCACCCCTCTCGAGGTGCGGACTATTGCATACGGATACCAATAGGCCACCAACACAGCAGTTCATTCTAGTTCTCCCTACTACCTTAAGTTATCTCAATTCCAAGCGCTAATCGTTCAAGTTAGCAGAGGGGCCCTTAGCAATGTTAGCGCAGCATTCACCACCCCTGGGATGCCATAGATTGAAGCGTTATCAACTCGCCAAGAGAAAGAAAAAAATTATTTCCTCTAGGACAGCAACTATTGGTGAAGCGGGGACTTGGGGGGACAATCTTTTCAGAAAGAAGAACCAAGAAACTTAAGCGCAGTATCCTAAAATTATCTTGAATTATAATTTTTCGTTCAATGTCCTCACAAAAAAAGACAATAATTCTAACTCATCCAATAATTTTCAAATGTCCGGTTTGGTATTATCAGGCTGAAGACTGTTATTGGAATTCAGCCAATTAATTATTATCCTCTCACAATAAGTGAAATACAGTATGATAAGAACTGGAATAATTGAACCTGACTTTTTGACGTTGGGGTTGCCTATGCTGGTGAGGTCAATGATTTTTGTTTTTTTTGTCTTAAGTCCGGGGCTGAGGGACCCAGTTTTCGCAGTGCTCTCGAGCCCCTATCCAAGAGAGGGAATTTCAGAGGTCTTAGCGCGAGGTTCAATTATTCCAGTTCTTACAGTAGTACAAGGCACAGGGGAGGGGGTATGTTTTCGCACACAACACCACGTCAGTTACAACAACAGTGATTGAAATTTCAACTCAGTTGACTTGTTATATTTCTGGTTTTTGACCAATTGAGTTCCTTGGACCCCTTGTCACAACAGCTTCAAGTCTTGAGTTTAAGAGCATCCTACTCTTACTCTAATTGAATCACTGGAAGATAGATTTATCTCTTCCATCTGTTGTTTTTACTTTCTCATCTTCCATTAACTACATGGGATCTGTTAATTATGGTTAAGCAAGGTTCTACTACGTTTTCTGCGACCAAGATTGCAAAGGCGGGTTTGGTAGCATCTGCTGCCTTACAAAAAATCATGGACTGGGAGAAAGAAGTATCCAAGTTGCGACATCATGTTTCTGTCTTGTCGAAGAAGAATCATGTGTTGCAGACAGCGGTGGTTGAGAGAGAGAAGTGAAAAGTTGAGTTGAGTTCTGAGGTGGCTTCCCCCAGGAGGTGGCTTCCCCCAGGAGGGGTCAGGAGCCTGAGCCGCATGTGGTGGCTGAGCGCTTGGAACGGATGAGTGGATTAGTTGTGGTTGAGGCGGAGGAGGAAGTTCGGGTGGCGCCATTGGCAGAGCCAAGGATGGCTGAGACAAGGGTGGCATTGATGGTTGATGAGGAGGGTGAGGCGTTGGCAGTTGGTGTGCTGATGTCTATGAATAAGAGGAGGAGGGTGGATGAGTCGGTGGAGTCGGATGATGGTGATGGGATAAGTGGAGTGGTTGAGATTCCGGTGGAACAGAGGAGAGAGCCTCCGACGGGGCCTAGGGTGGAAAGAATTGGTGGGATAAGGAGAGGAAACGGAGTGCCGGTGGACCTGTTTGTGAGGAGGGCTTACAGGTTTGCTGACAGGTCATTGGTGGGAGAGAGCAATGGGATGGTGGGGAATTCCTACCATACCAGAGAGTGTAGTGCCCATGCGCAGAGGGGAGGGAATATGAGAGGAGGGTATATGGGGAGAGGATTTAGACCATATGGTTGAGGGCTGAACTGGGTCAAGAGAGGCTAAGGATTTGCAGTGGGCAGAGACAGTGGGCCCTAAAGACCCGAATGAATAGGCTTGGGGCTTGTGAGTAGTTTGACAATTGGTAGATAGAGTTGTGGGATTTCAGAAGTTTGTGATTTCAGGTGCGGCTTGGAAGGTTATTCATTGTATAGCAGATGTAGAGTTTGCGACCGGTGGAATGGTGTGCCGTAGGCTTTAAAGTAGCTTGGTAGCTGAAAATGAAAAAAAGTGTTTAAAAAAAACAAGAAAATTGTTTTTTCGCACACATCCTCGATTGCTCCTACAACTGACTCCTAACTTCTTATGATGTGTCACCTTTGGTGGGTGGGCCTATCAGGGTCCATAGTGGTCGTCTTACGATAGCTTCATGTCTTTACCGAAGTGATGTTACAGCAATTGGCTGGCTATGTATTGATGGTTTGGGCACATCATGTTAACATTTTCCTTGAGGCTTCTTCCTTTAATGATTTTGCTGATAGCGCTTTGGTCAGGTTGGATAGAAGTTGCGTTGGTGATGTCTGATGAGGTTTTGCTAATGGATTAGGTGCCAGGAAGATGTTGACAGCATCTGTCAATGGATTGTCTCCAGATGAGCTTTGAGGTTTGTATTGATAAGGCTAGGGTGGTCAGGTTGGATAGCTCGCCTTGTTTTTACATCCCTTGCCCATTGGTTTTGAAGTCCAGCATGATGGATTAGCTGACAAGGCCTTGGCAGATGGGCTAAACAAGGGGAAAGAGGCTCTGTGGCACGGCCAGCTTTTCTCGTGTTATGGAAAAAAGAGGTGGTTGGCTGGTAAGGTGGCGTTGCTCGAAGGCGCCTGACTGAGTGTAGCCTGGCAGGCTCAGACCTGGTGAGCCCTCATTGGTTTCAGTTGGAGGTCACGTGTTAAGGTGGAGGTTTTTCTTTCTTTTTTCTCTTGGGTTTTGTTTTGGGTATGGGCAAGTAAAGGGTACCGGTCCACCTCAGCAAGTTAGGCGCTCTTTTTACCACTCGCCTTTGTGCAGAGCTTGGCTTGCACATGTGCCTAGGGTAGTTGATCAGGAGTTGGATTGCAGCGAAAGATGAGTTCGGGTTAACGGCCTGGTATGCGGGTTAGTGTATGCTTCCGGCCATTGTACGACTTGGGAGGAGGGAAAGGTGGTTGGTATGATTAAGGAGAGGTTGTGTGTTTTTGGGGACTACTGCTGGTATGAGGCACGGGAGAATGGGCAAAATGTGCCGAGCTTAGTGGGTGGGCTGAGAACATTGTGGCTAAATGCAGTAAGCGAAGTGGCGGACCTGATCACCTTGTATTTCAGCAGGTTGGAGGCGTCTGCGGGATCCTTAAGTTGCTTATGTAGCTAGAAAACCGTAGAGCAGACAGGGTAAACAAGCCTCATGAGGCAACATAAAACACGAAGAGAATAAACATAAATAAAAAAAATAAAAAACATAAAAACATGTTTTCACACACACCACTTTATGACCCACCAATTTTCTAGTGTTTTTTGCTGGTCAGCCACTTTGGTGTGTGCGAAAACATACCCCCTGTAACTTGTAACTCACTTGTACCGGTATACCAACCGCATCACTACTCCAGTGACCCACAGTGAAGCAAAGTCCCTGGTGAGGCGAGAAAGCCCATAGCACTTTTATTGGGTAGGGATGATTTGTATAGGCATTCTTGCAATGCCGTGGACTCACTATGCCGTAGAATATTCTACTCGAGCTGCTTTATTGGATGTTTTGATGCCGCCGAAATGCCCACAAGCATCAGGTGCACATGAACTGTTCGATACCTTATAGTGAGCCACGGTAAACAAAGCGAATCATTGCACTGCTCATCCACCATTGAACATTAGCACATCCGTACCATACGTAGACAAAATTGACTGCCAAGCAAGGATCGATGGCAACACAGTCCTCCTCGTTGCCCCCCTCTTCCAACACCACTTGAAGGAATTTCTCTGGATAATTTCTACTACAGTCACCACTAGGGACACGGCAAAACTGGATGGGTGGCCAACCGGGGGCCGCAATTAACTAAAATATCAAGAGATCAGTGCACCATAGGTCTTGGCAGAGTGTGTACATTACAAATGCCTTATATTAAGGGACAAACTAGTAGTAGAATAGGTTAAATAGGTCCTATAACAATGGCATTAGGTACAAGTAAAACATCCTGAGAATGAATACAAAGATGATAGAATTTACAATAAAATTGAGTCATAAGAGTGTGGGGTTTAAGAGACAGCGGAGAATAACGAGTAGGAAGTATTTTAATTCATTAAGAACATATTGAAAATGTCCAACTCTTCTTTTTCTACCCCTCTTTCTTTACTACCAAGCATATTACCCAATATCAATCATGGCCACACTTACTTCCAATCAGACCCCCTTGAATTAGCATTTAGCTATTACCATACAAACCTCAGGTTCTACAATGAGGTCCTGGTAGATCCAGGGTCTACTAGTAGGAGTAGGCCTGTAGTACTGAAAATCACTAAGGTATATGGTGTGCCTGAATCTACCCTCTAGTAGCATATGAAACATACCTACCAGCAGACAGCAGAGCAGGCTTCCCAAAACAACACAAGTATTAACCCTGGCCGAGGAGCAAGTCATAGTTCAGCAATTGATTTTCCTCATTGATTGCAATATATCTGCTAATTGGAATACAGTTTACAACCTAGCCTACCCCAATCTGCACTGCCAAGTTCCTGGCCCAAACCTAGGCCATGATTGAATACTACAGTTCTTAGAATGACATTCTGAGGTAAAATACATTTATGTAAAAACAATAGACTCATCAAGGGCTAATTCGAAGAGCAGGGACATTGTGGATAATGGTATTTAGAAGATATGTCAAATTTTATAATTTGTAATAGGTTTATTCTGTATAACAAAAATACAATAAGATGGGCAAGAGACCTGCTAGCGCTGGGGCTAAGAGAGACTTCAAGGGACCAGTAGCTTAAAGAGATTCCAGTGGAAAGACAAATTGGACTCAGCGATTGCAGTTCAAGCAAGTGTATTCTTGGGCTGAAGGTCGGTCAAAGTCTCATGTCTCCAGCTAGCCAGGAGACAAGTTTAAATACCTAAATGAAGAGGGATAGCCTTCCTGCAATCACGATCATTACGAGTGGCTACACACACACCGAAATCCTATAATCCTGCAAGCACAAAGAAGGCAAAGCTCAGCCTCCAGCAGTGTTACATGACCATTCCGTGCCCTAAATCCTAAATATAAACGTACAGTAAAGCAAACGAAATATAGCAATACGATAGCATTGCCAATATAACTCATAGACTGTGGTGGAGCTGAAATCAAATGAAATAAACCAAATATAAATCAAACTAAACATAGGAGATCCTGTGCTGCCTGTTGCTATGTACCATTACCAAAACATATATGCATGTTACATATTTTAAAATAACTCATTTATTTTTTATTTACACTTAGCTATTTCTAAATACTAACTGTGTTTTATAATTATTATATATTAAAGTTAGTTACTTAGTATATAATTAGTTAGGTGAAGCAAGAGAAAATATTCAATAGTGGCGAGAAATATTAACGACCTTGATGAAAAGGGATGTCAGCTAGGTGTTGAATGAGCTGCAAAGTGAATTAAATAAAATTTACAACTTGCTTTGGTCTACAAGTAGTAGCGTGTTTGAGAATCCTGCACTGTAGTTGAAATCATAGGAGTATATTTGATTTTTCTTATCCTATTAATAATCTTCCCTAGTGAAAATCAGCTTCCAGGCAGGTATAAAACCAAGAAACCGATAGAGCTTTGGTATCGCAATGCAACAAAAGGCTTTAATAATAGTCTTATCTGCCTACAATACTTTAAAGAAATATTTTGAATCAGAAACTAGAAATAAGTACTAGTATAACAAGATTGCCTTTTTTTATTGCTAATGATTAAATAATTTACTAGTATACAAATACCGAGTGTATAGAGAATAGCACATTGATATCTTTGATGGATTTGGTTCACATATCTATGTTACAATATTTGAATACTGTCTTAAATATTGAACTCTACCTCTTTGTTACCAGTCCACCCCTCTCACATCCTACTAGTTTCAACTGTTGCAGAATTTCCATCAATTAGCACATATTATACACAAGAAGTCAGCAAACCATCCGTACCAGTGAATAAAAATCAATTCCCTAATCAACTAGTACGAGCGTATCAAAAAACATTTACAAAAGCCAATATTCAGGCTGGCTTTAGTGCAACCGGAATCTATCCTTACTACCCTCAAATTATCCTTAATATTCTAAGTGTGCCCGAACTCAGCCTTCCACCTCAAGCAACTTTCTCTCTACAACTTATTCTCCTTCAAACTACTCAAGACCTTATTGTCTTTCACCCAAGCCTCCAACTACCCCAAGCTCAATTCATACTGCTTAGCTTTAACAACAATCAGCAATTACCTCAAATAGTCCTTGCTTAATCAAGCTCGAAATGGTTTTAATAAAGTTAAAATCATCAGCTGAGAGAAATCTAGCAAGAGCAGTTATGCATAAGGCTGGCAAAGCTCTCCTGTGCGAACAAGTAAGGCAAATTACTAGCGAACGAAAGGCTAATCGGAGGCAGCTGAATAGTGAAGCAGGCTGTATCCTCCAACATGGTGAAGTGCTTGCAGAATGGAAATGGGAGTGGGAGGGGAAGGACACTAAGTAGGCTCAATCAAGCAAGACAGACACTGGGTACAACCACAACTGCTCAGCAGCTAGGCTCATCTTGGGTACAAGCCATCCTAGTACCTAGTCCAACCTGTATTCTTGTTAGTTTAAAGTTTATTACTTTTTTTATTTTAATTGCTTCAAATTCCACTTACTAATATGCGCCTTTTGAGTCCCTATGTGATCAATTCTAACGGTAGTGTGTTGTTGTCTTGTTTGTTGTTTAGGTTGGTTGGGTGTTGAGAGGGAAAGTAGTGTCATTGTTCTAAGCATGTGGGTTAGGTTTTTGGTATCGGGTCAACCCCTGGTTTGCCACCTGCCCAGATGCGCCATGCCTCCCTGGTCGAGACTGTATATAATCTACTCTCGTACGTATTTACATTTTTTACATTTTTGTAGTTTAGGAGATTGTGGCACTGATGGGGGAGTGGGGTTGTCGTGGTGGAAAGTCTCCTGTTCCCTTGGTCGGCTGTTAATTTTGTTCAGGGACAATACAATAAAATATAGTATTATCACAACCACTTCCGGTATTACAATCGTGTCAGTAACAAGTGGGTGTGGGGTATCTGGGGTCTGCCGGCGGGGCCTGCGGGTGTCTTGGCTGGGGGTGTTTTATGCACAGGCACTCATTGTGTGTATATTGCTTAGGCGGGAGCATGGGGAGGCTTGGCCGCGTCCGGCACAGTCAGGCATTGATTTTGAGCTGACTATCTACTGCTACCATAAAAGAGCTGGTATCACTACTTGTTCCTGCAGGCTTTAGGGAGGCATAATGCTTTGGTTAGGATTGTATCCTGCAGTACCTATATGCATTGGGGCAATTTATCTGGGGGGGCTTTTTTGAGGTGAGTGTACGATCACAACCACCGGTAACCGTCTTTCGCAGCCAATTACTTATATGGTGAGCAAAGCGATCGAAGTTTCCTCGTAGTAGTAGGTTGGCTCCTGAGGGATGGGCCAAGTTACTAACCTTGATGGTAGGCTAAGGTTTGCGATTGACGTTCATCCTGCGCATTTTGAGTTTCCAATCCTTTGAATATTCGTTAATACTCAGAGGAAATATCTTATACTATCTCGCTAGAGAGTAGATTGCTGGGTTATGGTAGTATCTCAATTCATCTCACGCTTTCCTCCCCCCTGGTCAGCCTCCCAGTCGTCCAGCCAGTGGGGTACTGATTGCAGTCCATAACTACTATGACTCATATTGAGCCTTAGTGTCAAAAGAATTGAGATGACTGTTATGAGTCACTGCACAACATTTCTTCAACCAATCAATACAGTAAACTAAATTATGTGGTCGATTGAGTCACATGTGTAAAACCCATGACTCATAATCCTAAGTCATTAAAACATTCAACCAATCATTACAAAACAATAACCCACAATTGCATAGTCCTGTGATATAATATAAGTCAACTGACGTTATAGCACGAAACAATAACATACCTATAACTAATACTATTAGTCATGTAAAATCTGTCTTGCTTAGTCACAATTTCTGAAAGCAGGCCATTCAATTACTTCTACTCTATGCTACTCCTCCCATTCCTTGACCACATTCTTCTTATGAACCTTAGAGTTATCATCCACGAAAATTGGCTCTGCACCAAGAGCTTCTTGAAGACTTTCAAGAACAGAAGGCAAAAGGTTGTGAAAATTATTGTGGTAGAAGAATGAATCAATAGAGTCAAAGATTAGAGGCACAAAGGTACTATATTATCGACTTCAAAAACACTCCCAAACCATCAACTTTACTTTGAGTACCTTTACATGCATTTGAATGCCTGACGTATTTTACTTTTCATAAGGAGTATAGAAAACCATACAGTATAAGAATTCCTGCTTTTTTCCAGCATGCATGCTGAGTCATTTGTGCATACTACCTGCTTCCAATCGTTCTCTATCCAATCTGCATAGTGCAATGCCTAGCACAGGCATCCAGCAGGCTATTCGGTTAATTTTGGTCTCTTTTTTGCTGGCCATGTTTTAATACCTGCTTTTGCCAAAACACCCGTGACTATTTGGATTCAGATATGGGAAGTTACCCTTTGTCTTTTGAAATACTGCAGAGGCTGGTATCTATTGCCAGTAGCTTTTACTGCTTGCAGGAGTCTTTACTAATCTCACTTTGTGATTATAGAATGAGGGTTGAGTGTGCGGAAATTGCGATAATTAGTTCTCTCATCCTCGTGCTAGATGAACTTTTGTATAAGTGAGTATTGTCTTGTATCATCAAGAGCGGTAACATTTTTGCGACACTTTGATAGCCATTCCAGACTCCAATAATTTCTCCTTACTCAATGTCTGCCCTGGGCCAAATTTCCGGCATCTTCACTTTCATTTTTTGATAAAACTCTATGAATCGGAGTTGTGGGATCAGGTTGAACGGTTGCCACTCACCATAAGTTTTCAGAATTATATTTTGTTATGGTACTGTACCATTAACCAGGAACAACTCAAGTACAATTGAGAAAGTGAAACCTTCATGGGTGCAAACTCCGTTACTGATAAACAAGTTATTAGGTAGTTGAGCATAGCCGTGTAGGTCATGGATTGTCATAGGGTAGTTTGGTGGTTAAGATGAGAATTTTCTTTCTCATATGGTGGCTCGCCCATGTTGTATATAGGTTAGTGTTCATCCTTCTCTCTTTCTTAGTTAGACAACAAGAGCAACAACAAGCAATAGGCCACTACAGTAAGACAATCAAGCAATAGATATTGTTTTATTGGTATTTTAATTGAATTCATCTCTTACTTGTTTATTCTATCCTTATTCCTCCAGATAGTAACAAAAAACCATACAAAGGTAAACAAGCCAATCAACAACCATTCCTTTTCTTCTCTTCAGATTCACTTTTTTCTTCCTTTGTCTTTAGCATATTAGTCATGTTAGTTAGTCCTCCAGCTGAGTTGTATTTGCTCAGCAAATTGCCAATTATAGAGTAATTGACTACACCCAGGCCGGCAGGAACATTTTAGTTGCCTCACATATCCCACAACTCAGTAGTTGACCAAGGATAGTTATCCTAGAAGGCTTGATTTGTGTGTATTTAAAAGCAAAATGACTTGGTCTTTCTTCCTCCCTGTGCTGTTCTTTCTTAGCTGAATTACCTTTCTGGTCTTATCACTTCTTCTGTTTTGAGCTTAGTTTTATGAGGGATTTGCTACTTCTATATCAACAATATTAGACCATTTACAAAAGGATGACTGGCATTTTCTTCCACTCTGATAACCTTTTGAATAATATAAAGAAATTGGAAAACTTGATAGTAAAAATAAAGAATTATATTAACCCTTTTGGTATATTGCAGGAACCTTCTTACAATTATGTTTTTAGGTATTGGCTTATAGTTCTTGGCTTAAAAAGCATTAGACTCACAATTATTCTTAGTGTGGAAAACTCAATGTAAAATTGAGTGTACTTACTTCGGTTTCACTTTATTTGTGAATGTTTTTCAAGTTCCAATTGCGGCCAAGAGAGAATCATGGTTTAATACAAGAGTTTGATCTTTTCAAAAGTATATTTCCTGGCTAATGATATCCAAGATGGTTGATGGCCAAGTATATGTATTAAGAAGATTTTCTCAGTGGCCCATAGGTATATTAGTCATGCAAAGAGTTTGGTTCCTCAAGTGGATATGAGTTAAGGGTTGTCCAAACCACTATCATGATGCTACATACAACTGTTGAACACACAATGTTTTTTACTCACTACTATTCAACACTGTACTGTTTGACAAAGCAATGTTGAACATGCTACGATTTCAATCTACCACCAATTGACATCCTACCAATTGATTAAAAACCCTTCAACATACCAGTATTAAATTTTAACAAATAATTATTCAACAAAGTAAGTGAGAAAGAAAATTACCTGCTGAAAGTTTCGTGCATGCTACAATAGCAATTTGCCACTGGTTTTCATATGATAATACTGGCAAACTGGTTGGTAGTACTAAGAGGTCAGGGCTATAGCACTAGTTCAGATAGTGTTAAAAATGTGGATAATATATTTGACACAGTTTTGATACTAACGTCACTTATTAGAACAGGCAAAATAATCAAACCTGATTCCAAGAACTCATGGCAGCCTGTATTAAGGTAAGAGAAACTGGAGGTCCAAAATATTGACAACAAGGATTATGTTGGAAATGAGCGTGATCTCAACCTGGTTAGTCTGTCACAACCCCTGGATCCTGAGATTGGCAATCATATACTTAGAACTACTTGTCGTCAAGAAACTATTGTGAAACAATCATATCATTGAGTGTTGATGCAATATCCAATAATGTGCAAATGTTTAGTAACCTATGGTTACTTTTCTGCTTCAACAGTATATAGCATAATAGCTGTTTAGATGGGATCAAACTGGCTTGCATGTCTTGAGACAAGAACTATCATAATAGTTCTCTTTCAGGAATACATTCTCGAGAACTATTACAATAGTGTTTGGGTTGGGCTACTGAGCGAGCATGCAGTTGGGTGATTGAGATTTGACATATATGTTCTGATAGAGCAGGCATGGAGGGAAAGAAAGCAAAAGTAATCGTATTTTAATGTCTAGTATAGCAAAGAGCTCAGAGGGTTCAGTGATGACCCTATCCTTATAGCGAAGGGATAAGCCTTCTATAGATATATTCCCACACTGCTATCCCTAGTGACTCATCACCTCATGTCAAGTGACCTCTTATGACTCACTAGCATAATGAGTCATAGTGTACGATCCATTAGCTAACTCTCCTGAGTCCACTGCACAACATCTGTTCACCAATCACAACCCATAAAACAAGTCATATTCTCAAATAAGTCACATGTGAAACTCAGGACTCATAATATTGGTCATATATGGAGGTAATTATATCATTGATCATCCCACTCATGCCAGTGAGTTATAAACAATAAACTAATGGTAATATAACAATGACTGGCTTTTGCGCAGTCATGTGAGTTATTATCAGTCAAGTCACGCCATAGTGTCAAACATAACATCTTTATGACTAAGAATTATTATTCATATAAAATCTGCCTTGCATAGTGACAATATGTGACAGATTGTGGCAGAGAAATCTTTATATAAGAAAACAAGAATGATGATTGCTGCAGAAAAGTCCTGGTATCATGATGTCAAGATGAGAAAGATGATTGCAGTAGAAGAATCTTCCCTCAAGAAGACAAGAACAACTCTATGACAATGCATTGTTGCATTAGAAAAGACAATTGCAAGGAACAATCTTGCAGGAAAGGAATATGGGGAAACACTAAAGAGTACCGTTGCAAGAGTGGATGAAGTGGAACTTAGTAGTGGATCTCAGGAGCAGTGGATGAGAACATTGTTTAATTTAAATGAATTCTACCTGTGTACCCAAGACGGTGGGTCCATTAGTACTACTCGATGTGATCTTTTGCACAATGAGATAGGAGCCAATTGAGGAATTTTTACTACCAGGAATGCCAGAGTCAATTGTGGTGATATGGTGATAGATTCTGCACTATACTTTGGGCTAGGGAAATAAAGGAACATGAAAGCTTTGAAGAGGCTGTATGAAACTCAATCCGATAATGTTTAAAATAGTAGTGAGTACTTTTACATATTCTGCTTGCAATTGGTAGAAGGCTAAAATGTTGAGAGGATGATAATAAAACGATAAATATTTTGAACGCCAATGTCACTACTGTGAGCTCGGCTTACTATACAAGCACTAAGAAATTTTTGTCCTGGTTGGGCAAGTTTGTCAAAGCTCCCAAGGATACAAGATCCAAGGAGAACTATTGGGATATAGATGACAGTAATATATCCATTTGGTACAAGAGGCTGAGGAAGTTTCTCAAAAGTGAGGTAAAAACCTAAGCATTTTAGCTGATGAGAGGAAGCAGGGGTGGGTCATGGGAGTTTCATCATTATGATGGAAGGAGTACTTTGATCATACAATTGTACATCAAGTCTGGATGAGCAGATGAATAGAAAAAACCGGTTAATTGACAAAAACAGCAGGCCAATACTGTTGCGCTTCACTGAAAAGCGCAAGAATGACACCATTGCAAATGTCAATAACAAACATACCATCTTAGTTACCCCACTCTGTTGTGCCTGAACAAGTTTGATTGAATTATTTCCTTGCTTTCCTCCCTCCTGTTGCTCTTTTGACTTTTTCTGATGTGGTGGCAACTATGTTTTTTACATGCTTATCTTCACCGCGCTGGACTTATGCCTAAATATTGGGGTGGATCCTACGGGAGTGTTTTCTGGATGTTTTGCAAGGCGATACCCATGTTAAGGTTCAAGCAGGGTTATCAAGACGAATCCGTGCACTAAATTAGGATGTCTGCCAAACTGTTTTGTTTCGAAGGTCACAAATATGGTGTTACGGGTGCGGGAAGGGGGGCATATTTGTGGTGGGAGGTATAAGTACTTGCCCGCACTTGCTGAGAAAAACGCTGTCTTCTGAACTTTGCCGAGATCTATCCCACTTGCTCATTAATTATGCGTAGATGATGTTTTTCCAGGCGAATATGCGCGAGGACAATACCCCGAGAGACCGGGTATATAATGGTGAGTACCCGGTATATTATATTAACCTTTTCACTCACCATACTATTGTCGGGGGACAAAAATAACGGCGGTTTAACGATCGATGGCAACGCACCCCTCCTCATCACCCAGCACTTCCTACACCACCCAAACAAATTCCTCTAAATCAACCAAAAC
>Ga0307509_10006135_pt1 | contig 16308 bp, 25 predicted proteins | sample 10_EM_MG_FD_202245 | JGI IMG/M metagenome (GOLD analysis project Ga0307509, IMG submission 202245) | Populus trichocarpa ectomycorrhiza microbial communities from riparian zone in the Pacific Northwest, United States - 10_EM | ecosystem: Host-associated > Plants > Roots > Unclassified | place... | reverse complement strand
AGCACGAATCGTGCGGCGGGCGTTTCTTCGAACTCACTCTCACCGGCGCTAGGCTGGGGAGAGATCAGTGAGTGAACGATTGTGTCATACAGATGCCCCGGCGCCGTTCATGAAGTAGGGTGAGTTTGGTCGGACCCAGAAACTCAGACGCGATGTTGCCAGTCCCGGAACTCTTTCTTCCACACCCACCTCAACGCTCAACCCATTAAATCCATTCATTCTGCACAATCACCACCGCGTCTAACAGCTCCCTGAATTGTTTGTGTGTTTGCGGTTTTCACCTCACTTGCCCTCTCCCTTCTCCCACACATTATGGCGCAACATTCACGCCCTGGGCTGGAGGTTTCCATCCTTCTTCCAATAATTGCTCTCCGCAGATCCGCCGCGGCCTATAATAAGTTGGCTGCGCATTTAAGGGTACTTAGACGCAACCGGTAGACAGTTTTCCCCATCCAACTGCATCTGCACCCATGTGATCAATTGGCAATCTTCCGGTCCGTCGTGATCAACACCCTGCGCCGCCCGGCGTTCAATGAGGTGAGAGGACTCTCCCGCGTCCTCGGTCGTTGGAACCTGGTATACGTACCTGCGGCAAAACCCCAAGGATGCCACGAGAAGCCTCGCAGCAAGCAGGCGCTACGCAAACAATGAAACTCGAAGCCTTGAGATGAAGCGTGTACGATGTGATCTGTGTCCACTTGGTCAGATTGCATTGGAGAGGTCCAGCGACCTGGCGTGCCATTGTATTCGAGTTCGCCCGTCAGCTACCTTCAGCAACCGTCGTAAATAAGTTATGTAGACATCGACGCCGCCCTCGCGTTTCCGTATGCTCCTTGCGTGAAACGGTGAATGCACGGCTGGCATCCCCTATCAACCCTATTTATCTTCCGATGTCCTTCAAGCTCCTTAAGTAAGAAACCAAGCATAGCGCATAGGCGTTCTGAGCCAAGAGAGAGCGACAATGGGGAAGGGTGTATACACACAAAGAGCGAGGGTGGCGATAGATGGACGGCAAAGAAAGCGCTTCTACTCCACAATTTCCTCCTCGATCTGCTCGATCACCTCGTCGATCCAGACCTCAATCTCCTCCTTGGCTTCGTCTCCGCGCCGTTCACCCTTCTTACCTTTCCTCTTGTCGGAAACCTCTTCTTCGCACTGGGCGCGCCAAGTGTTCCACTCGTCGATGAGACGTTTCCTATGAGCGATCAGTTCGGCGCTGATGTTGGTTTCCTCCGCTGCATCTTCCTCCTCGAACACTCGGGAGTATTCTCTGAGAGTTTTGCGGATCTGGCGTTGCTGTTCTTTCGTCAGGAGCGTGCGTGGGCGAGGTCGCCAGAGGAATTGTTTGAATCGATCCAGGATGTGTTTTTGGAGTTCCTGGCCCTTGAAATCCCAGATCGCGTACCCGTTCTCAAGCTGTCGAAGAAAAGCAGTTAATCGCCATAAATTACGGGGGGTTGAACTGGAGAACGTACGGTGTGTCTCCATGCGCTAGCGCTGGTGGCAAGATATCGGCCGCTGGGGTCCCACTCGACGTCAGTCACGCCGTAGTGGTCAGCGGTTCCGAGGTGTTGGATTCCAGATGAATCTCCTCCGCTCTCCTTCTTACCTTCCTCCATGTTGAAGTCAAGATCCCAGAACTCCAGTTCAGATTTTGTTGAGGATCCGACAGTAGCCAAGACTACGTGTCTACCCCGAGGAGACCAACGGATCGTGTTGCTGGTCCGTGATGTGAGGGTGCCTGAAAATCGGTCACGGTAAGGGGTCTCCCGATGAGCTCATAAGTTTGGACTGACGAATGAGTTTGAAGTCTCCCTTGCTTCGTTCAAGCTGGTAGAAGCTGATGTCGGTCTTAACGGTGATACCCGGTCCTGGGTTTCCAACGTTCGGGTCGCTGGATGACACAATGGCAAACCTTTCGCCTTTCGGCTCCCACGAAAAATCCAAAACCGTGTCTGGAGGGGATGTGAACACATCTCACGCGATTCCTGTCCGTTCACCAACCTTTGTGTTCTACGACTTCAACAGGGAAATCCTTATCCCTCACTCGGAAGATCTCAAGATTGCAGAAGATGGATTTCTTCGTCCTTGTGTGACGGTCGACCTTCACGCAGAGGAAGTCGCCTTGGTTTTGCCAGTGCAGCTTACACTAAAATAAATAAAAAAGGCATGATTAAACTGTAAGGAACTGCACAGGCAGTTCATTTACCTCTGTTACATTGAATAAGTTCTTTTGACGTAGCACTGAACGGCTCGGGAAATTGATGACCGTCACCCGAGCAGGCTGGTTGATAACCTCCGGAGTCCAGTAGGCTAGCAGGTTTTCCCTCACCTTACCGGGTTTTCCGGACTTGGCAGCCTTTTCAGCTTCCTCCTTGTCCTTGTCTCCGAGTGGACACCACTCAAAGTCGACGACCCCCTCGATCTTCAGACTCTTCTTCCCCTGCAGACCCATGCTCGGAAGTTCGTAGACGCTGATCTGTTGTCCGGGAGTCACACGAGCGACGTACTTCTCGTCCGCACTCCACTTCAGAGCTGGCCACTGGAGCTGTTTTTTGTCATCGCTCTCGATGAGGAAGGTACGTAGGAGATGTCCGGTCTTGATGTCCCAGATGGCAACGTTGTTGCCCTGATCATCCATGGAGAAGTAGTTGGGGCCCTGTTGTGACCCTTCCGGAACAACGACGGGTTCGTGCGACCATGTTACTAGGTAGTTATCGTTCGGAGAGAAGTCGATGAGTTTGACCAGTGGATGGGCGAACCGCTGTCTCATTTCCCACGAAGTGCCGGCCCATAAGCAGACACCTTGACGGTGCAAGGTGGCGAGATATGTGCCTTGCGGCGACCACGAGACATATAGGTTCGTCCAGTTCTACGTGGGAATGAGGGGAGCGATCGTTCGACTGGAACGCGGGACGTACAATCCTGGTGTGGGCAACCTCGCATTGGGAGGGCTTTCCGTGCCAGTTTACTGTAACCTCGTCTCCTCGATATGTAACATATTGGTCCCTTCCCTGGGAGTCGCCCAACCAAGCGCGCAGATGTTCCTAGGACAGGATCAGACGGTGATCGTCGTGGCCACACGCAGTCACGCACACCAGGCTTATATACTTCGGTTTCAGGTTCGACGTAGGTGGGGTCCATCTCCGCGTACTTCTCCACATCGAGGAAGTGGTTGAGACGGAATGTGTGTTTGCTATCGAAAGGAACGTTGTTCATGGCGGTGATAGCATAGTCGGCGTCTTCGCGAGTCTTAAATTCCATGAAAAGGTAGCTAGTGGATCGGAAATCAATATGAGCCTCGGGGGTGAAGGGCGAACGGACCCCTTGCTCTCTCCAGTGGAATCATCCCATGGGACGGTGATATTCTTTGCTGAGATTGTGGAACCTCTCTTCGCAAACTCCTTGGAAATTTTGGTGAGGAGTTTCTCGCATCTTGAGCTATCGATAACGGGGGCGCCGTCTAAAACGACGACATTGTCGAGGCTTTCGTCCGCGACAACTTTGTATCTAGTCGAGAAGTTTTCGCACTGAGCGAATGAACGGTCCACAGAGAGATCCGTTGCTCACCTTGACTCGAGATCAGAAAAATCGATATCTTCGGTGGCGTCGCTCGCTGCACCGTTTGGAATCGCCATGTTTTGCGGACAAGGACGTCTCAGCCTTTTTTGTTGTGGGATGTGAGGAGGGCGGGTTGGCGACCGTGGGAGTTTTTGATTGGTGCGATCAGTGGGCCAACTCCGGGGGAGGACACGCTCATCCCCGTCACCGGCAGTGTCGACGAACGCGAATGTCCCAGGTCCTCCTTCGACGCTGCATACAGTTTCCACGCACTGTCCAGCACCACCGAAGATGGCTTTCTCAGCAGACGCTCACACGTAACGCCCCAGACAGTCCCCAAGAGTCTATGAACGAGACGGAACCAACCTCCCCCGCGGCCCAGTCGAGGTCAACCCCGATAAAACCACCTCCAAAGCCAACACATGCTCCAAACGGGAAAGGTGGTCCGAAGGTTGATGCTTTCTTGGCTTCCCTTCATACCACAGGTTCCCAACCATCATTGGAGGACCTGGAACGCGGCCGACCTCGTGAATATGCACACCCGGAATCGACACTGTACGCAAAACAGTACAATGAGGTGATGGAGCACCTGGCCCGATCGTTCACCAAGGAACAACTCCGGCAGCTCGGTGAAAAGTATCAGCTGGACCCTCAGCTATGGAGACCTAGGGGGCGCAAGGTCGATTATGCCCGTGCCATTGTGGAGAATGCCTGGGGTTGGCCGTCGCTTCGGGATATCGAGAAAAGGAAACGCGAGAAGACGGAGGTTGTGACCGAGAGTAAGCAGAATCCGCATAGATCCTCCCGTTCGCATGTCCAACCTTCCCCTTAGCTTTCAATATCTCGCGCAGCCAACTGTTCCTGATTTTGGGCAAGGGTGCGTATCTCGGCGGTCCTCCAGAATCACTCGGACTGACATCCTTGCTCCAAAGACGGTTCGGACCTGCTTCGGCTCGCAACCGATTTCTCCGTTCGGATATCCACGATTCCCAAACCTCTTGCGCTCAAAGTTCACGGCCTGAGGAGTTCACTGAGGCAGGTCTCCGAAAGGATTGGTACCTTGAAACGGGTGATGCCTGTTGAACATATAATACGCCAAGTCACTGATCCCGGTTGAAAACAGTCCATCGTCGAGGAAAAAATCCGGTACAATGGTCCTGACCCCCTCCCCAAGGAATACATTGAGAAGATCTCCAGGCTATCGTCCGCTTTTGTTGAAAGTTCCGGCCAACAGGTCCGACCGAAACCCTCAAAATTCACCATCCTGGCTAACTCTCCCGAATAGCTTAGGATATGTGCCGTAGACTCTCGCAACCTTTCAGCTGCTAAACGGCTGATAGACCGGGCAACTCACTATGTCGGTTCGTTCCTTAAAGGTTCCTCCCATCTTGACCCTAACTTGCATTCTGGCCAAGTTGCGAGAACGACCAAAACTCCCGCTTCTCTCTCATATTCCCCCACCACTCTCAACATTATCCCTCGGCCTTTCTGCGGAAGAGGACTCATACTCGATGTACCCCTTTGTTCCTCACACATCACTTCCATGGACCATGGGGGACAGCAGCGCATTCCGGATTCGTAAACTATCCGACTGGCTTACCCAAAACTCAACAGTCGGTGTTGTTAAAATTGGTGGCCTGAAATCTGGTAGCGTGGTGAACACTTCACAGTAGGCCGTTATTCCTTTCGCGCAAACCTCTGCTCACCTACTGGGTTAGAGAATCCATTGACCTTCGGGGTTCACTCCTGAATACTCTCCCCGAGGAATCCCCTGACCGAACCAGGACCTGCACCGCTTTGTATGTTACTACAATCCTCTCGCTGCAACAATAACTGAACCCACTCAGTATTGGGCACATCCTCTTTTCGCACCCTAACGGACGGAAAGCCACACTGGCACCCCCCATAAAAGGTCACGGCCCGTACTCCAAGATTTTGAACTGGATCCATTCAAAACATGCGAGATCCGGATTCGTACCCATTGTGCCTCCTTCTTTCACCACCCCTTCCGAACCTAGGTTCCAAAATCTGCATCGATTGACGTACCACGCCTCGGGAACACCCGCGCCGTCTTCATTGTCTCCGAGAGTCTTGAAGCTCGAGATCCCCCTCGAGTCGCACGACCCCGACTGGGATGCCGGTGTCACTGACGCGGATACGATGCACATACTACAAGCCTCTGGGACACCACGATTGTGGGCGGGTTACCAATCCGAAGTTGACGTGTTGATGCCTCACAGGTAGGGTGGCGCTCCTCGATTATCACTTGCACCTAACGTCTCCGTTAGACCGGTGGACATCCGACTCTCCGCCCAAGATTTCTCCCTGGCACCTGATACAGACCTCCCTCTTGTTCTCCAGCAATACGTCACCGAGTTGGACTCATAGTGAGCGAATATCCACACATTCTTAGCCGTCGGGGCCTAACTCGTGCCAACAGTCTTCAGAGCCAAGAGCCCGGGAAGATGGAACAACCGGCACCCCCTGCGTCCCTCCTTTTTCGAGGGGCCAACTACGAGCTCCATTCGACTGAGAGTGTGAGGCGGAATACCCGCCCCGCTGGTGCTGACGGAGAGGTTGTAACGGAGACTATCTTGGATCTCGAGACGAGTCAAAAGTCTTCGGTTTGCTTGGTAATGCTTCTTTTTGTGGACGTTCGAGCTTGGACTGACGGGTATATTAGGTTAACGGCGGGAACCCTATGGATGACGGAGAATGGAACGAGTTCCTGTCCCGATGCGACAAGGTGACAACCTTCCAACACCGCCCAACCAACAGCCTAATGTTGGATGATCTCAACGCTAATGATATTAATACTACCCGGTAATGCACTACTAATATACTACCCCCGTTCTACCTCGATCTTTTTTTGTTCGCTTTCTCTTTCCGTTTCGCCGCGCGTACCTGAGAAACAAAAGGGTCAACAGGGTAGGAAACCCAAGCAAAAACAGAAAGGAGTCACCTCTTTCTTCATCCTCGAGTCCACCATCTTGTAACGGCCCTTGACACCCTTTGGCCTACCCTTCAGTCCTCTGTGGGAACCCTTGGCCACAACAACCTTGATGTCCTTCTTGGGTTTACCGTTCGACGTGCCCTTCCTCATGACTTTCTCGATCTGCCGCGCCTTCGCACGCTCAGACAAGTCAGAAGCGTCCTGAACACCCTCAGCCTTCTTCATTGCCTTCTCCAATCTCTGTGTGGCCCTGAGCTTCTTACGAGCCTTGGCCTCGGCTATCTTCTTGATCGGACGAGCGTCCAGAGCACGTTGACGAGCTCGAAGGGCAGCCACCGCTTCCTTCGTGATAGGTATGTTGGATTTGTAATGTTTGTTCTCGTCGTCGAGGAACCACGGCGGTAATCCTTCTTTGGAATTGAGGGAATAACGGTTGAACCCGTCGTTGATCAAGTGGGTTTTGGTGGTTTCCCGGTTGACCAATCGATGGGCTATGGAGACGGCTTCGTCTGTTAACAGGCCGTATTCTGCAACTTTTGTCAGAATCAATTGTAGTTTGGGAGTGGGTCTCGAGAATCGTACTTTGTATTTTGGACCGTTTCACCTCATCTTGGTCCTCATCGTCGACGTCCCACATTTCTTCGTCTTGGTCTTCTTGTGGGACGACCTCGAAGTCGACCTCGGAGTCCGCTGACCCCTCAGACTGAGACACATCCTCCTCACCTCCACCCACGCTACCATCCTCCAAATCATGCATCCCCTCGCCTTCGCCTTCGCCTTCGCCCCCATCCTCGTCCTCATCCCCATCATCGCCGACCGTCAAGTCGACCCCGGCGAATACGTCTTGGCGGAACCACATGCTCGCAGCTCGACTAGTCTCCAGCTCCGCTGTCCTAGCCCTCTTGAGTTGCCTCCCGCCAACCTCAACGTAGACCCCTCTTGTCCGCTTGAGCTTCCCGCCGGTAAAGGGCACACCTTGGCCGTAGTCAGATTCAGAGTCCGAGTCCGAATCAGAGTCTTCCCCAGCCCGAGCCTTGGCGGCCTGCACGACGTCGTACCCTCCTTCGGAGTCGCCGCTGTCGTCGTCATCACTGTCCTGTGGCTGAATGCCATGCCACTCCTCTCGTGATATGTCTTTTCGCCTGGCCTCCTTGACCCTGTACTTCGTATCCCGTTCCTTCATCCTCTCCTGATACGCGTCGTACAGCCCATCCAACTCCGCCTCGAGGTCATCCACTTTTTTCTCCCCTTCATCATCTGGATCCAGTGCCTCCGCGTCCTCATCCATCGCATCCTCTCCTCGCTCTCCTTCGTCGTCCTCGAAACCATCCTTGTCTTCGACGAGATTAACGAGATCAACGTGAGCCTTCTTCCCGAGCTGTTTCCTCGACATTTCAAGGTCGAGGATATCTTCCTGCCCGAGACCGAGGGCTTGGTCTTTAAAGTCCAATCCAATATCGAGAGGAGCGGTCATTTGGAGTTGCATGCGTTGAATGGTCCTTGTCTTGACTTCGTTGGCCTTCCGCCTCTCACGTTTCTTCCGAGCCGCAGCCTCGGCATTGAGGCGTTCGAGCTGTCCGTCATCTGTCAGCGGTGGGGCCCTATTATGGGAATCAGGGACGTACCTCGTCCTGGATTTGTTGTTCCTCATCCACCTCCTCGGTGACTTCTACGGTTTCGGTGAGCTCTTCCGCGTGTTTAGTTTTCGCATCCAGTCCGAGCTAGGGGAGAACGGTGAGGAACGCGTGTGCGAATCGACAGCTTTGTGGTGCCGGTGTACCTCTTCCCGCAGAGCGGACCGCCATTTGATGAGGGTCTTGAAGTCTCCCTTCCCAAGAACCTTCAGATCCTCACAGTTTGTGAGAACGTCTGGAGTTGTTAGGTCGTGGTTACGCCACCTGGAACGGGTCTTAGTGACACAAGTTAAAGACGGAATGAGGAATGATCGTACTCCTTCTCTTCGTCGGTTTTAAACGAAATTTTGTTTACGCTGCCGAGGAAGGAGACCGGGTCGACACCCTGGATAAAGTCAGCAGCTGTGCCCTCCTTGAACAGTATGTAGTCCCCGTCTTCGTAACCGTCTCGTCTCCGGCGTTTCTTCTCGGGCTGAAAGACGTTGGCTTGAAAGTTGTTGGAGGATGCGCCTTTGTCGACAGACGACGAAGATGAAAGCATCTTGAAGACGTGTTTCGGGTCAAGGAATTTGGGGTCGATCTGCCTTGGCGCGAGGAAGTCACGACAGACGACGAAGATCTCTGCAGAGACGTTACTGGAGAATACCCGACGTCAGTTACACGGGGGTACGCAGGGTAGAACTCGCTTACCGCGAAGAGGGTGGTTTGGTTGCCTCGACCTTGGCAAACAGCTGACTGAACACCCAAATCAGGTTGTTGTAGTCGGCACTCCGGAAAACCTTCGTAATGAAGGTTCCGCCCTTGATCAAAAACTCGACTGCAAGTTTCAGGCTCATAAGCACGAGCTCGGATTGGCTGTAGGCGTCCTGAACCCAAGCAGTACCGACATTGGGAGCACCGTCATGCAGCACGATGTCAGCCTTCCAATCCTTGAGTTCCCCTCGAAGCAAGTTCCTGCATTGCGGAGTCGTGATATCGGAAGCGAAGGTGACAACACGAGGGATGGGCTTGATGGGAACCAAGTCAACACCTTCGATTGCATGTGAGATGGAAGTGGGGTGGGCAGAACGAGATCAGCGCACCGACGATGACACTATTCGGGGGCATATACTTGTTAGCAACCTGCAGCCAACCTCCTGGCGCGGCGCACAGGTCGATACAACATCGTGCAGATCCCAGGAAGTTGTACTTTTTGTTCAGTTGTATCAACTTGAATGCCGAACGGGCTCGGTAGCCTTGTTCTCTAGATGGAAAGTTGAGAAAGCCACAAGAGACACTCGGGGGATAAACGCACTTTGCAAGCTTGTAGTATTTGTCTAACCGGCCCTTTCCAGTCTTTTTCTGTGCCTTACCCATGGCTGGCGGTCGGATCGAGTTTTCGGTCGATCACTTTTCGAAAATTACCTCCGTGACCCGGTTGTGACCAAGCGTCACGGAACATGTCTACCACACCCTTGCTGTCTCGGAACAGGATGGCTGAAAAACTTGTAAACTCTGCTAACTTATGGCGTTCTGGCGCAGTGCTCGGTGAGCGTGTTGTGTACATACGAAAGGATGCGAATCGATCTTCTCTCGCCCCTCAGCTGCCATCGGTATCACCGCAGCGACTTTCGGAGCGCACGGTTTGAAGGGCAGGCCGGGAATCACTCCGGAAAGGATTGCCAACTGGACGACAGCCGCTAACTACATGGTACGGAGATCGCCCGAGTTTACAGAAAGCTGGTTGTAACCCTTCCGGCTGGCGAAGACCTTCAATGGCGTCGCGTTGCTTGCGATTTCCCAGCACGACAGGTATTCCACTCACAAGTTTGCTGGACCCGCTATCATCGGGGGCACAATTCTGTTCTCCGGTTCCATCTTTGGGTTGACCACACTCAAAGAGAGGTAGGTTTCGTTGTTGGTGTTCCCCATCGATCGCGACTGAAACCCAGCGGCGACCCAGGTTCCGCTTCCTCGGGCCGATTACCCCATTGGGCGGAATCTTCATGCTTGCAGGGTGAGCCACATTCAAAGCTACGGTCAACAGCCACACTCTCAACTCCTTGGAAACAGTTATATCGCGTTAGCGTTGTAGATAGTCACATTTGTAATAGCGTGGGTGAAGGATCAATGTTGAACACGTGACTCTCGCGTCGCGAACGAGGTTTCTCACAGTTCGAGTTGAAACTCCGCTGCGCGGTGGTTGTGGTTCCGATTGATTCTGTCCTGGTCTTCGTCTTCCCATTCACCTTCGGCTCGACCCATCGCTTGCAATATTTTCCCTACCCGAGCCTGACGCTCTTCTTCTCATTCCTCCCCATCCTTTTCCTCCTCTTCACCTCTCTCGAGCTCGGGTTTTCATTCTGTTAAGACTTGGTTACCATTCCCAAATAATTTGTGCAGGTTCCTCGCATTCTTGTCTTGTTTCGTCCTGACCCTCTTGCTCACGCTGCTCTTCTCAGCCTGGTCAATCCTTCACGATGGCCCAATCGAGATCGCGAGCACCTCTCCAGCCATCGTACATCTTCTGTGCGTCACTGGGCGTGGATCCCGCCCCACCCGTCCTAATGCGCCACTTCACCGCCGGGGATCTTCACCCCACATCAAATTCTATGCTGCCAGCACCCTCCTCACAACCTTTCTCCGCCTCGTCCTCGAGGTCTCTCTTGTCCCGCAAGGATTCAGCTCATATTATGTACCCCATGGACCCCACGCCCACCGACCCAAATGCAGTCTTCCTCCACCCTCCGTTCACAAATTTCCCGAACGCCGAGAAGTATTCTCAAGGTCTCACATACACCGTCATGTCGGACAACGAAAACTGGTTCTTGGACCCACAGGACTTTGTCTCTCCTGCGAACGCTAACCCGAGTGCTATTCCGTATCCGGCTCAGCTCGAACCTCCCAGAGGCTGGTGCCCTGCCAAGAAAAAGGACCTCAAGGAGCGCGGAGGCGAACCATGGCCCGAGGGTCAGGAGCCTCGCCTGAGGTGCACCTTCTGTCGTCGTACCTATGCCGGCGTGAATGCGAAGAGTATGTGGCGCCGCCACGTCTATGAGAAGCACAAGATTGCGATGGCAAATCGCCGCGATACCGCCAACCCCGACCGCAGTCGACGCCGTGCCGGGAATAGTGCGTTTCATACTTCACCATACAAATTTGGGCGCATATACTGACCGACACTAGAGGAAAACTGGAGATCAAAGGATGAAAAGAACGAGGAACTGAAAATGTCACAGGAAAATGGCTCTGAATCCGACGCTTCCAATGACCGAAAACGTTCCCGTTCACCCATGGAAAACGCCTTGCTGGTTCCTACCCCCGCCCCTGCGGAAGATATCGCCCCCCCACCGGATGCAAAGGCCAGTCCACCCCGACCATTAGCATCCAAACTATCTCCCAAGTCTACGCCATTTACGCCATCTCACACCCTCGGGTCGCCATTGAAAAGTTTGACTCCCCCATACGATCCCCTAGCGACTCCCTCGTTCCGTCACTCTACTCCCAGGTACCCCTCTGATCAACCTTGGAGGTTTCCTAGCCCAAGCCATCCCCTTCATTCGACTGCTCGGGACCTTTCTCTCGCTTCTTTCATCCGTAACGAAGCTGCAACCACTCCAGGAAAAGGTCTCGACGTCAGCCCAATCGTCCTCGGGCCATCTGATTCCAAGCACCGCACTCTGGGGAGCCCCACCATCCCCACATCTTCCAAAAAGCGCTCGTTCTGGCAGCTGAACTCCTTTGCTAACAGGACCCCTGGCTTCCCCAAGCCCTCCCCTCGCAGATTATTCTCGCTCCCGGCACCCCGCCGTTGGACATTGGATTCTCCAGACAACAGCTTACGATCCTCCAAGAGCAGCAACTCCAGCATGTTCTCGATCTCTTCTGTCCCTAGCTCTGACGCACCCGCGTCACCAGCATCCCTCAGAGACAGTGGGTTGCTTGAGCCCATCAGGCTTGCCGGTGAAGATCCATTCGCCGATGTCTACCAGACGTGGCCTGGAGTTGCAGAGGAGGATGCGAAGGAAAAGAGCGAGGGAGTTGCAAACCCAATCGCGTCTGAGGACAGCCCAGTTGTCAGGACTGGTCCTTTGCCGGTGATCCGCGGTGCACCATTCAGTAGCCCTCTGGCGGGGATCAACAGCGATTTTAATTCGCTTTTCCCTGACGAGAACTTAGCTGGCAAGTCGGATGCCTTGAGCCCCCCCCACCATTATTGACTGATTTATATCATAGGAACATCTTGGGATGACATGCTCCCCCCCTCCAAACGAAGGAGGACTGATAGAGAACTTTGAACCTGTGTAACGCCCAGTCCTCACGACCCGTCCGTCCAGCAGATGTTTTCCTCCCTCTCCCACTTGCTATCCCCCACCCGTTGAAGTGTTATCGTTTCTCCTTTCACTTTTCTCCTCTTTTTACCAGTCGAGGTCGACTTAAACATATTACTTTTTCTCCACCCCGACGCGTCGTCCCCCCCTCTCCTCTTTTCTCAGACATTACTATGCACCATGCCGTCGTCTTGTTCTTGTGTTCTCCCAAGATTCTCCTTCCCTCCCTGTGTGTCTCAGTAGTTCGTGTATCGCGTATTCAACTGTACAGTTTTGACCAGAGGGAATTCCAGCTCTTCCTGTCCGGATGAGCGCTTATGACAACTATTCCACCCGGCGATCGCTCCGCTTCTTCCGCGTTTGCCGTAGCCACAGTGGTGGAGACCTAACCCGCCATGTTCGACGACTGTTCGTGCTATACCTCGATATCACGCGCTTGATAACAGACCAGTTCTCTCCTTGCAGATGTAGAGCACTCGAATGTGCCTGCTCTTGGGCTCTCGAGTGCCCCGTTGCAGTATGAAGGCTTCGAGCCGACCTATGAACCTGGTGATAACAGAGTTGTCGACCTAAGTCCCTCTGTAAGTTCGAGTGCTACACGTCCTGTGACCGCACTTGCACTGACACCTCTCGAGCTTCCGGAGGTTGATGATATACCTAAACCACTCTTCAGCCTGGAACGCGTTCAATACACACTCCCCGCCCCACTCGTCGCCTTGGTCGTGTCATCCAACACCCTCATCATGGGATTATCTGACAACCGACTCGTAATGCTTGAATTGACACGAGAACAATACCTATCTATCGTCCAGATCCCCCGCAAGCCCAACGAGATGACGATCTACAAGATGTTCTTTGACCCTTCCGGAAGGCATTTACTTGTCACTTCTACACAGGGAGAGACGTGGTATATATACATCCCGTCGAAGAAACTGAAACAACTCAAATCATGGAAGATGATCATCGAATCCGTCGCGTGGAATCGGTCGGCGCTTTTAGCTTCATCTCAGGGAACTTCAACCTCGAGTCGGGAGATTTTGATTGGGGCGAGGAGTGGGACGATATATGAGGCGCTGTTGGATGGTGCTGAGGATTTGTTCAAGAGCACGGATCGGTACCTCCAACCTGTGTTCTCGATGCCGGAGAAACAGCCCATCACCGGGTTGAGGTTCGATATGTTCCCTCCGTTGGACGCTAAGAAGGCGCTGGTGGTTGCTACTACACCGACAAGGATTTATCAATTCGTCGGTGCACCAGAGAGGAAGGGCGATGAAGGGAAGGTGTTCACGGGTCTGTTTGCGAGCTATCGGGATGCGACACCGAGTGCGTTCTCCCGATTCTTCGCCGCGTAGCGGCGCTTGTTGACTTGTCCCAGAGATTCTTGAGCTTCCCGGGCAGATCCAAAACACTGAGCTCCACGTCTTTACCGATCATGCCGACCAGGCGCACTCCCTTCCAAGGCTCATCGGGTGGATGAATGGTGGCGTTACAATCCCCCAGTATATTGGCCACCAACTGACTGGGGCCTCTAGCCGCCGGTGTTTACCATGGGACGCTGAACTTCGAATCCAGTACTGACGACCTGATTGACTCTGCACAACTGCTACCATATCCTCCGCACCTACAGGCCAACACCCCCCTATCCATGGTCATGACCAAATTCCATTTTATGCTTCTATACAGGGATCGCCTCGTGGGCATATGTAACTTGAACGAGAAGACTACGTACGAGGTCCCTCTAGTGAGCGTTCTTCTGTACGGTGTGGCACAGTTTTTTATGTCATTTCCAAGGCCGGCGAGCAAGTACGAGGGATCAGCGCGGATATGGTGCGAGGGACGTACTGGGTATATACCGATCAATCGATCTACGAACTATCGACCGAGAACGAGGCAATCGACGTATGGAAGACCTACCTGGAAAAGGGGCAATACGACTCGGCTCTCGAGTACACGCATACGGCTGCGCAAAGGGATACCGTCACGTCCGCCCAGGCCCAAGCCTACTTTGACCAAGGCAGGTACTTCCAGGCCGCGCATTGCTATTCTCAATCATCCGTATCGTTTGAGGATGTCGCACTCAAATTTCTGGACGTTGGCGAACGAGACTCGTTGAGGTCGTATCTCGTGTCTAGGCTCGAACGTACTCAGAAAGGGGTAAGGTTGACTTGGGTTGGGTTCCATACGTCCATTCACGAATCGCGTGGAATAGGATCTCACACAGCGGATGATGCTGGCGACGTGGCTCGTCGAGTTCTACCTCAGTAAATGCAACGAACTGGATGACATGATCGCCTCCCGGTCTATTTCTCAGGACGTGGAGAATTTACAAGCAGAACGGACGATTTTGGAGGAAGAGATAAGACACTTCTTCGTAACGTATAAGGTACGGGACCCGTTTCTCTGCTCGGTTCTGGACCTGAGATCCTTTTCCTAGGCAAACCTCGATCCAACAACAATGTATGAACTCATCCAAGGACACGGGAGGACCGACCTGTTTTTGTACTATGCTACGACTATCGGGGATTTTGAACGGGTCGTCGAGCATTGGATCCTTGAGGAGGAGTGGAGCAAGGCGATTGATGTTATTAACCGCCAGGTGAACGTTCCCCAGGGAGGCGAACCCCAAAACTCTAACACCCCGCCCTTCCAGTCTGATCTAGGGCTGTACTACCGTTTTGGCCCGGTTCTTATGCGGAGCGCATCAAAGGAAACAGTGGATTCATGGTTACGACGACCAGAATTAGACCCATTGCGTCTCGTTCCCTCACTTCTGCAACTGCAACACGCCCCTCGCGACCCTCTTGTTCCAAACCAGGCTATCCGGTACCTCGATCATGTGATCTTCGAACGAGGCAACACTTCTTCCACGCTGCACAACCTTGTCATTACGTTCCACACCTCAGCCCCCGCCCCCACCGCGTCTTCGCCTGAAGACGACGTTAAACTCCTACGATTCCTCTCAGCCGCTCCAGTCGACCCGTTAACGCAGAGACCGTATTACGATCTTGATTATGCGCTCAGATTGTGCAAGCAGACGGGGAGGATCCAACCCTGCGTGCACATCTATTCAAAAATGGGGCTGTTTGAAAATAGTGTCGACTTGGCGTTGGAGAAGAATGACCTGGAGCTGGCAAAGATTAATGCGGATATGCCTGAAGATGATATTCCATTGAGGAAGAAGCTTTGGTTGAAGATTGCGAAGTATGTGGTTCAGGAAAAGCAAGACATCAAAACGTAAGGGCGTGTGTTCCGATTCCAAATTAGTTTGACTGACAGGCAGACCTTAGCGCAATGCATTTCTTGGAGAACACGGACCTGTTGAAGATCGAGGACATCCTACCGTTTTTCCCTGATTTTGTCGTTATCGATGACTTCAAGGAAGAAATCTGCAACGCGCTGGAGGGTTATGCCGCCCACATCGACGAACTCAAGTCCGAGATGGATGAGGCGACGAAGAACGCCCAGGCGATCAAGAGCGACATTGCGGTTTTGAAGACCCGCTTCGTCACGATTGATGCTGGGGAGAGGTGCTCATCATGCGGAAATGCCTTGCTTACGAGACAATTCTACGTGTTCCCCTGCCAGCACACCTTCCACGCTGACTGTCTGATCGGATTGGTACGTTCACGAGGTTTGTTGCTTCCCTTCGAACAGCTGACGACGATTCTGCTCCTTTGCCAGGCGAAAGAGTACCTGCCTGCACATTTACTGCGGCGAATCGTTGCCTTGCAAAACGAGATGGTCAATAGCACCTCGGCTCCGATTGATAGGGCGAACTCTCCAGCCCCCCACAAAGTACCTCCCCGTCAGCCAGCGAGCCAACGGGTACTTCTCTCATCTAACTTTGCAA
>Ga0307509_10006134_pt1 | contig 16312 bp, 22 predicted proteins | sample 10_EM_MG_FD_202245 | JGI IMG/M metagenome (GOLD analysis project Ga0307509, IMG submission 202245) | Populus trichocarpa ectomycorrhiza microbial communities from riparian zone in the Pacific Northwest, United States - 10_EM | ecosystem: Host-associated > Plants > Roots > Unclassified | place... | reverse complement strand
ATGTTCCGGTAACGGTACACAGGAGCGGGCAGTGCAGGATCTCCTATGTTTACTTGATTTATATTTGGTTTATTTGATTTGATTTCAGCTCCGCCACTGTCTCTGAGTCAGATAGGCTATGCTATCGTCTTGCTATGTTTAGTTTGCTTTGCTGGAAGTTTATATTTAGGATTCCGGGTATGCAATGGTCATGTAGCACTGGTAGAGGCTGAGTTATGTTTCTTTCTTTGGTCTTGCAGGATTACAGGATTCCGGTATGTACGCAGCTACTAGTAATTATCGTGATTGCAGGAAGACTAGCACTCCTGGGTTTTGTATTTAAACCAGTCTCCTGGCTAGCAGGAGACAGCAGACTTCGACAGACCTTCAGTCTAACAATACACTTAGTTGAATGGCAATCCCTAAGTCCCTGAGTTCAACTTGTCCTTCAACTATTATCCTTCTAGCTACCGGTCCCTTGAAGCCTCCCTTAGCACCAGCGCTATCAGGTCTATCGCCTGTCCTATTGTATTTTCGTTAGATAGGAATAAACCTGTTACACTCATCGAAACCCAGGAATTCGCTGTCTTCTGTGGACGGTGTATTAGGTCTCAAGCTGGCGATACTTTACTCCATGGCAGATTACTCCACAACCGCTGGACGGAACTTGATGCTCGTTGCGGGAAGTTGTTGGGCCTAATGCCAGCTACGCGACGGTATAAGGTACATCTCTGTCGCATCGAAACCCATGAATCCGCCAACCCTTCTAAGAGTGATCTTTCTACAGGTTCCACAACTCGATGGCAGATTCCTCCACAACCACTCCTCTGATCCTGAATCTGATTGCGGGAGATTGTTGGGCTCGACGCAAGCTACGCTGTGGTATAGGATACGTCCTCAGGCGCCAATTCCCCATTGAGCTAAAGGGTCCCGGGTAGATGATGAAGGTGTCACACTCGGAAGGCTTCATATGACTTAGTGTTCTCTGTGAATTGGCCTCTATATTAGAACTATAGAAGACTACATGTAGTAAATTTAACAGTTTGACGGTATTAACTCTATTGTGACCCAGGTCAGAAAAAAGTAAAGGGGGGACCCTCCGCTTATCTCAGGAAGATGTGGTCTCGTGTCAGGTAGAATCCGGAGTATTTGGTGCTACCTCAGATGGCGTCCTGGGAATTAGTTGTTGCATCTGGGGCATCCAGAGGATCTGGTGCTGTGGCTGGTGCATCCTGAGGATAAGGTGCTGCATCTGATTGCATCAGATACGTGGTGTGGTAGGGTGGTTGTGTCCTGATTCTCGATTGGCCTTCCCGCGTCATGTGCGTCAGACGCACAAAACCCACAGAATGCAGGGCAATATTTTTGCTGATGCTGGAAGCCTTGCAGCTTCCCTGGTCAGCCCCAAGCCCGCTACTATTAACCATACAACTACCCGGAGGTCAAAGTATGGTCGTAGGTGGTTCCCAGTTGTTATCCAGGTGGCGCCCCAGGAGGCTGTCACACTCACACCCCTTATATATCCTGCGAACAGCTTCTGGTCGGTTGGACGGCCACAACTCATACGCTGTTGTGGGAGCGTTCCTATGGATCTCACTTTTCTAGAAACCACACAACCACACAGCCGTACAGTGCTGTCCCGCCGTACCAACGCTGGGGCCGCATGGGGGCGTTAGGAATATCCCCTGAAATTGACCAGAGGTTCAGACCACTCCTGCACCCTCAGTAGTCCGTTTCGTACCATACGAAGCGGCCCTATGAACATCTATGAGCCGCACTATACTGGGATAACTTTCCCCTATGTCCGCAGATGACTTTGTCAGTGAAGGTAGGGTAACTGGGGTACATCAGTAGGGTTACTGGGGTCCCAATGTAGAGTACTCATGTTTCTAAGGTAGGGTAACTTTACCCTGTTATGCCTTTATGTCTTTCGGGAGTGCGCATGACCACATATAATGTTGCCCCGGAGACCGGTGCAACGTTTACTATAGGTCCTTAGCTTTATACGAACATACTCTCCGAATGTTACTCTCCCTAATAGGGTAACTTTGGCGTACCTAGGTTACCCTAGGCTTCGTTACAAGGCCTATTTCCGAGGAGCGGGAACATAATAACCTGCTCTTAGCGCCCCGTTTGTCAGAACCGGGGCCCCGTAACGAACGCTAGGTTACCCTGTCTAACCCTCTGTCACCAAGTCACTTTGTAGACACTTGTACCAACTCATGTCTAAAGGTAGTATACTAAGTATACTGGCCTATCCTCGATATGGTTACCATATGGTATACCATACGGGCATGAGTGTAGTCCACTGTAGGTACCTATCTGTAGGGTCGTTACAGGGGTGCACGTTGTCCCGGTAGTGCACCTCGTCCTATGGGGGTTCCTCCTCTCGGTGGTTCACCTCGTACTATGGGTGTTCCTCCTCTCGGTGGTTCACCTCGTCCTATGGGTGTTCCTCCTCCCGGGCGCGCTCTCCCTCTTGCCCCTCCTGGGGGTGCACCTCCTCGGCGTGGTGGCCCTTCCGGTCGCCAGGGAGCTTCTTCCTATCACTCACCCCCGGCCAATGAGAGTAGTAACAGCAACAGAGACGACAGCGATAACCCTCGTCTACCTGTACGCCGTCGCTTGTATGGTGGCCGTGACACTACTAGCCGGACTGGTTGTAGTAGTACTACGGGGGGTACAGGGGGAGTTGTTAGACAAGGAAATTTGGTTGGGGTGTGGGTTCTGGTATGGGATATGGAAGTGGTAGCGAGGAAGGTCATCCGAGAGGTGCCCAGGGAGACTATGATACCGGGCATGTTGGTACTGGGGGGGGTGGTGGCAGTACTAGTAGGGTGGTGACCGGGGCCGTCAGAGGCACACCGGCACACCGCGCTGGAACACGGCCGTCAGAGGCTGGGCTGAGTAGTCGTACCCCGCCGACAACAGTTCAGCCGACTCGTGATAGGGGTTTGAGTGGTTGGAGTGGGGTTCATAGGCGCTCTGCGGGCCCTGGTGGGACTGGTTGGAGTCGTGGTGGCAGTAGGATGCCGACGCGCTCTAGGGGTGGTGCTGGGAGGGCTGGAGCTGGTGCTGGTGGGAGCTCTACCACCTAAGCATATTCCGTGATTGCCTTTTTCTCTCTCTTAATTCACCTCTTTTTTCAACTATTATGACTTTCATTCTTCTTGTTTTCTATTACTCCATGGTGTTGTCCCCATGTGGTGGGGGGGACTGGACAGTCCTTTCTCACTTTGACACAAATCATACAACTAATTCAAACCTCCGAGTCACATCTAACTTACCATAATTACCTTTTATAGAACGCTTATTGTTATAAATACAGTCTTTCTTTACCCTCACCATTTCGCTATGTGAACTCTGAATAGAGTAACTCTAGAGCACGACCGTGGTTATGATTTGGGCGTATGGTTTGGGCATACGGCTTGGCGGTATGATTTGAGCGTATAATTTGGGCGTATGGTTTGGGTGTTTGGGTGTATGGTTTGGGCATATGATTTGAGCGTATGGCTTGGGCGTATGGTTTGGGGGTTTGATTTGAGCGTGTGGCTTGGGCTTATGATTTGGGCATATGGTACCGGCGGATGAATAAGGCTTATGAATTGGGCATATGATTTGAACCTTTGAATAGAGTTTATGAATTGGGCTTATGAATCAGGTGTATGGCCTGCTGAGACAATATATGTTACGAGACTAGGCAACTCAGACATCCAATCGGTGTTGTGAATTATTCCGGTTCATATTGTATGAATCATTCTATTCAAATAAATGCCTATATATACTTTGAGGTATGTGGTTTTTGAGATATGCTCACACAATTACTCAATCATGTATCAAAAGAGCAATGTTCGAGAGAGGAATATATGAAAAAGCGGGGCAACGGGCAGGGAAAATTCATTGACGGGGGGCTGTTCGGGGCATTGAACGGGACGGGGGCCTGGACGGGGGCAGGGGCAGGAGTTGAAAAAAAAAGCAGCCCAGGCGGGGCAATTGGCTGCGGCAGGGCGGGGAATTAAGGCGGGGGCCCGCCCATTCTGAGGCCCCGGAGGCCCCGTAACGAACACTCGTAGTGCGGCGAGCTTCGGTGCAATTGAGACCGCAGTCTCTCGGTCTGATTAGTTCTCAACCTTGATTGCGTGTTGGTTTTCTTGGCTACCGTTGGTGGAATTGTTGCTTTGTGAAATTGGCATTCTCGGCGTTGGTGTGCAGGTACCAGATTGTATCCTGTTCAGGATGATAACCAGTCCACTTGGCTCAGTATTGCAGTTTTCCGTAATGTAGCCATGAGTCGATTATTTCTTCCAGTTCCTACTCTGGTTCCCCTTCGGTGATAATACGAGGATCTGGTTCAGACCCTTGTGAAGGAAGTTTGTCGTCGTTGCAAAGCTCCCGGAGGGAGATGTGAAATGTGTTGTGGATCCTCATGGAGGGAGGAAGGTCGAGCTTATAAGCGCTTCCTCGTATTTTTGACAGGATGCTGAAGCCTCCATTTTTCTTGTAGTTCAGAGTCTTGCATGGCCGCGTGGTTCGCATGTTTCGTGGCAATAACCAGACCATATCTCCTGATTGTAAATTTGGATCGGGTTTTCTTCCTGCATTGTAGTATTCCTTCTGTCTTAGTTGGATTTCCGTTATCTCTGCGTGCAGTATGTTGTGTAATTGACTCATGCTTTCTGGTGGTGTGCTTTTTTCGCACATCAGGTGTCCAATGGTCTGATGTTCTGGGTTGATTCCGTATTTGGCCAAGAAAGATGTGTGTTTAATGCTTTCTTGATATCTATTATTGTATGCAAATTCTGCCATTGGTAGGAGCTCGTTCCCGTTGTCTTGTTGGTAGTTGCCGTATGCTCGGAGGTATTTTTACAAAGTAGTATTTGTTCGTTCCATTTGCCCATCCATTTGGGGATGGAATGCGGTGCTTGGTCTTCGTTCGATCCTTCTTGCTTTGTTGTTTCTTTCCATATATCGGACGTAAATATTGCTCCTCTGTCCGTGATGATATCATTGGGAAGTCAATGGAATCGGAATATTTCCCTAACAAAAAGTTCCGAAAATTTCGGTACGTTTATTTCCTTGATGTATATTATGAGATGAGCCATTTGTGTGAGTTGATCTATGAGTATAAGTATAGCATTTGATTCTTCCGATTCTGGCAAGTCTGTGATGAAGTCCATCGATATTGATTTCCACCGCTGATCCGGAGCTTCATTAGGCTTCATCAGGCCATAAGGTGCATGTCGTACCACTTTCATTCTCTGGCACGTGTTGCAGTTCTTGAAGAATTGTTTTATCGTATCTCGTATACCATGCCAATAATATGTCCGTTGTCGAACCCCCATTGTTTTTGCCGTTCTTCCGTGCCCCGCTTGCCGGATATCGTGATGTTGTCATATAAGATTGGTCCTTATTCCTTCATTGTAAGAAACTCAAATCTTTCCTTGGTGCCATAGATATCTGTCCTTCCACGCGCATAGCCCTAGAGGTATCCCGTTCATTTCATTTTCGCCTTTGTCCCAAGCATCCTTTATGGCTTGAATATTGTGATCCGTTGCTGATTCGTTGCTTATTTCTTGATCGTGTCTTCCTTCGAACTCCCTTGGTTCCATTTTCTGAATACCCGAGTTGAAGTATTTCTCCTTTGGTAGGAGGATTCAGTCTTTTTGTGTGAGTTGTTGATCCCCTTCTTGGGCCACGTCCCCCATTTGCCTGGTCAGGGCATCTTATTTCCTGCTCTCTTTTCCTGGCTGGTAGACCATTTTGAAGTTGAAACCACGCAAGACTTCATTCCATCCAATTTGTCGATCCGTTAACTCCTTGGTTGTTGTGAACCTTATTGGGTTTTTGTGGTCGGTCAGGACTCTGAAATGTTGCCAGCTTCCTCTGAGGTAGGGTCTCCATTCCTTGAGGGCTTGAACTATTGCTAATAGGTCTTTGTCGTGCAAGTCGTAATTGCATTCTGCCACCGTCATTTGCTTTGAACGATAGGCTATAGCTCTCCATTTTCCGTGATCGTCCTGTTGTGACAATATGCCAGAGCAAACATATTTTGATGCATCAGGTTCGACAAGGAGTGGTCTCCCTGGGTTGAAGTATGTCAATACTCGAGTTCAGCATAACCTTCGTGGCAACTCATGAAAGGCGATTTGCTCCTTGTCTCCCCATTCCCATTTGACGTCTTTCTTGGTTCAATTGTATACCGTGTTGGCGGTTCTGCTGAATGCATGAATAAAGCCTTGGTTAAAGTTGCAGAATCCCATGAATTCCTGTATTCCTTTGTTGCACGTGGGTGCTTTCCAATCTCATATGACCGCTGTCTTGATGCAGTCAACTTTAACTCCTTCATTGTTGATGATGAATCCTAGATATTCTGTTGCTTGTTGATGAAACTCGCATTTGGATGGCTTGTGTTTCATTCCTTCGTTTGGTATAGCGCGGATGATGGCTGCCACATCCTTTTGGTGTTGTTCCCGACTGTCCAAATATATGAGGACATCGTCCAGATATACTATCCAGCATATATCGATATATAACTGCAGGGTCCGGTTGATCCATCTTTGAAACGCTGCTGGTACATTGGTTAGCCCAAAGGGCGTGACCCAGCATTCCTAAGTGCCGTATTTCGTGGTGAAGGTTGTTTTCCATTCATCTCCTTCCTTTATTTAGACGTTGTGGTAGGCATCCTTGATGTCCAGCTTCGTGTAGGATTTGGGCGTTCGTAATCTGTCCAAGACTTCTCCTATCAGTGGTAGTCGGTATCGGTCATTCTTGGTGACATAGTTGAGTGCTCTGTAGTCAATACATAGTCTAAGATTTCCGTCTTGCTTTTTGACAAACATGATAGGAGCTCCTCCGTCTCAGTAGGTTTCTCCTCTCCATCTGCGTTCTTCGTTCTGCTTGATGTAGTTCCAGAGTTCTTCTGGTTCATCCTGGGAGAGTGTGTATACCTTTTTGACTGGTGGTCTTTGTCCGTCCTCCAACTTGATGTCCAGGTCCACTCCTGGTCGATGAGGAGGTAATCCGGCTTTTTCTTTTTCTTCCAATATGTCCAAGTATCCATGCTATTCTTGAAGAACCATTTCCCCTAGCTTTCTTTTCTTCTGGTATTTTCCGCTTTTGATAGCTAGCTCAGTAGTAATGTTAAGTGATTCAAGGCTTATTGGTCCTTCCTTTTTGTTGTATTTGAGGATCTCTGTGGTGGTGTCGGGTCTTCTGTAAAACTTTCCGAAAGCTAGGGCGCTGATCTCAGAAATCTGCGCTTTGGATGTTCCCGTGCTTCCAAATCCTGGTTGACCTCTTTCGGTCTTTCCCAACATAGGGACTTCGTAACAGTCGCTTGCGACTATTTTCTCCATGATAGATTGTGCGATTTGATCCCCTTTTTGGATTCGGTAATCCTGGTCGCCGATGTTGGCATGTACCAGTTGGATTTCGCCGGTATAGTCGGAGTCGATTACACCTGCAGTGACAGCAATCTGATGTTTAACTGCCATCTTGCTTCGTGGTGCTATCCGTCCACAGGTTCCTCATGGTGGTGTGATTGACACCCCAGTTGTGACAACTTCTTGCCCGCGTGACGGAATAGTTGTTTCATCGTTTACCTACAGGTCATATCCTGCTGCTCCTGCTGATCCTCAGGTTGGGATCGTCACTTGACGGTCGAGTAACCGAACTCGGATCCTCTGATCTTTGTTGCTTCGACTAGCGCCAAACTGGACCTTCAACATCAGCAAAAAAAATACCTTGCGTTCTGTCTCTCCCAGCTCACCCTGTGCGCCGGACGTTCCAGGCGCTTATAACGTAAACTCCTGTTCTGGGTGCGTCCGCCCGGGCTCATTCCGTCCGGAAGTGAAAGGGCCGCGTCCAATGAGTCCGGACGCATTGGACGCGGCCCTTTTTGAGTCCTGACGCATTTGACCCCCCCTGGCGCAGCCACCCCCCTGATACTCTACCCCCAGCGCCCAGCCTCTTCATACCTTCGCTCCCAATGCACCCGTTCCCATGCTGCCCTTTTGCGGACGTCTTGCGGCCGCGACATCTCTCCTCCCGGCCTCCCCCCCCGATACCCCCGCCTGCCAGCTTTCTTTCCATGATACCCTCTCTTCTCTAACCCCGTCACTAACCTCTCCCTGAATCCATTTCTCATCCGAAACCCCACCAACATCACCTCCGCTTCTGCTACACTCCTGGAGTCCCTCAGTCCTCTCGCGTATTGGGCGGACGTTTTCCCGTGATTACTTCCTCCGCCCTCCTCCCTCTCAACACGTTCAGCCCTTCCTCCTCTACCCTCTGATCCCAGCCCGTCTCCTCCCATATCCGGCGGACGTCCCCCCTCTCTTGCCCTTTCGTGCGGCTCTCTCCACAGCTCTCCACATCCTATCTCGTCTACTCCATGCCTCTCGCCACCTCCCCAGCCTCTTACAGTCCGCTCGCGGGCTCCCACCCTCTTCCCCGGCCTCTTACAGTCCGCTCGCGGGCTCCCACTGTCTTCCCCGGCTTCTATCAGCCCCCCAGACTCATTCCCGTGCCTGTCAATCTACAGCTGCCTGCTAGACGACTTACTCAAGCCTGCGCAGTTTATAACCATCTGCCCAACACATTCCCTTGCCTTTCGAACCTACAATTGCCCGCTAGATGCCTTACTCATACTTGCGCGGCTTATAACCATCCGCGCAATTCATTCTCATGCCTTTCCTGCCCACCGACTCACACACTACAATTGTTTGACCATTCCTGACCTTTTTAGCACGCGTAATTTAATATAATTTAATTACATATATATACACGATCAGCGAGTGGTGATAAAACCATTCTCCCTATCCTCTCGATCGGTTTCTTCAACATGCGATTCCGCCTCCCCCGGTCTTGGAACTGCGCTGCACCAACCAGTGCTCCTGGATTGGGCCCATGTTCTGGCCGCGGCTCCTGCCGACCATGTCCTCCTCCTGTATCCACGAGGCCGCCAGCGGCCTCCAATTCATCCAGCTCCGTATCACTACCAAACTCCCGCCTCAATGCGTCCTCATCATTGTCATATCCCGCCGTTCTCTCAACCCGGTTTCCCCGCTCCTTCGCCATTCTGGCCTCCAATGTCATCCTTATCCGCTGGATTATTCGACGTTGCCAAACTCTTCCCGTTTTGCCCCAGGATCGCGTCTGACGTTCCTGCAGGGCTATCTATCCGTTAGCTAACCTTTCACCCAACTCGACGACTTGCTATTTTCAAAAGTGTCAGGATGCCCGGGCCGTCGTGGGATCCGGACACTTTCGAAACCTGCCAGTACACATTGTTTTTCTTACCCCCGGAAGTGGCCCTTGTGAAAGCCACATTATCGATACAGATCCCAGTCCGCCAACATGGCAGTGAATGACATAATATAGTGGCTGTCAGACAGATAAACGGGCCATCGATCTTGTCCAGGAAACCCTCATCCGGCATGCCTTTCCTTTTTGGGCCAGAAGAATATTGAGCAAATATCACACCAGGAATCTGGGGTGCTAGGAATCTAAGAGAAATTGGCTGTCCACCGGATTAGATCGATTTAGTCTTACTCCGATTAGAAACAATGCGGACAAATGTCAAAAAGATACCTCATAGCTGCCCGGCGGGCAAATGAACCTATCCTCCGCCACTAGGTATTCCACTCTTCGTGCGCAGGCTGTAGGATCCTCAATATTGCACTTATAGAGTTCTGTTATAGCCTTCTTGGCTGTATGCAGATACTGAGATCTGCATCCGCTGTGCTTTGCCCGGATCTGCAAATAAGTAACCAGCGGCCACTCTATTTAGTCTAGGATAGGATGTCGGTTATCGATTAAGGGTAACTTACTTGGTCATTTGAGGGCGGGGTAGCATCAGCAAAGTCGGGAAAGCCTAATTTGGTCTGGGCATCGCTCCAACATGTGCGGACTTCTTCGGTCAGGGCAATTGGGTCTGGAAACGGATTGACAAAGATCGTCCAGTCACACATCATGTCATGAGATCTGGCCAGAATGGTATTCTCAAGCGCGGTTGACATATTTCGCCTACTGCTGGCTGGTTGTCCTCCACTCTCCAATTCCCGCACCGTTAGATCTGGGTCACTTGGGGTTATCACCGGGAGTGTAAGTGGATTGAAGTCAGTGGGAGAACGGGAGGGAATGGCAGATGTACAACCATTTTGGCAACCTCGTACTTCAGCAGACGTTCTCCGTCCAGGGTAACTAATCCTCCTGCTGGAATTCTGGGTATTCCCAGGGGCGATTGTCAGCATCGAGCGCTGCGAGCTAAGAAACTCACGCCCAATTGGTCTTTGCTCTCCCGAGGCCGATGGATGATCCATATCGTCCCCATGCTGGCCTAACTCGTTCTCCTCACTCTCCTCACTCTCCTCACTCTGGCCATCATTACCCTCATATTCCCCATCATTAGAGTCTAGACTCACATCCGCTGACTCTAAGACCTGCTGCCGGTTGTACCGGACAGGCTCTGGTACCTGGAGTCGTGAAGAAGCTGGCTCCCGCACGGCATCCCTCCTCCTACCTACAGCGGACCCAGCCATAACAGACTCAATACTGGGTAATCTTATGATATTTAATCCGTCCCTGGACGCACATCCCCGGAAACGTCCGCGAAGGACCTCCCTTTGCCTTTGCCTTTCCTGCCTCGATGAACGCGCTCAGTCCGCCATAAGCCGCCGCTGTTGTTGTGACATAGTATGCAGGTGAATAGTGATAAAAGAGAATTGCTGTGTATGACGTTGAGGTGCAGGTGGTGTTACGATGCCTCTATTGGTAGGTAGCTAAGGGCGCAATATGGGGTGTGAACTTCGAAGATCGAAATGGTCGGCCCAGCTTCCGTAAGAAGAAAGGACATTCACAGTTCATCACTCGCTTTCAGGTCCGCTAGCGTCAGCACACACCGCCCGTCCAAATTGCAGCTTGATACCTAATATATGAATTTGCACCCAAAGACTTGGCCGCGCTGCGATTTCACTGAGGCAATATGAGTTTTAGGTACTTAGGGTTCCTGAACCAGATGAAAAAAGGTTTATCAGAATGGACGGACTAATCTAGTTGGAGTAGGTCTGCCAAGCGGACAGAAACAAATGCGGGTAAGGCTAGGTCTCGGGCCCGGATACTAATCGCAGAAAGTGAAAGCTGCCCCTCTGGCTCAACGGATGGGATATAAGATGAAAAGCTAGGATAGGAATAGTAATGAAAGGGGCAACCCCGAACGAAAAACAGCTAGACAAGAACAAGAATGATCCGCACAAGTCCAAAGAGCAAATCGCTAAAGCGAGCAGAGAAAACATACACCAAACGAAACAGAGGTGGAAAAGAGCAAGAATGACCTGCGAAGATTCCGAGAGCAGGTCCCACGAGCTGACCTGGTAAACACAGAACAGCTCGTGGCAAACAAGAATGGTCTGCAAAACACTAACAGGGACCCCGTAGAGCAACAAAGTGTCCGTGGACTACATTGGGTTTGGGAAACCAGGAACGGTAACAGCCGGGCCAATCCAAACAAGACATGTCTGGGAAAAAATACAAGGATAACTCACAAAACTCTAAAAGTTAAACTCCAAATGAAAAACACCCAAAGGAAACACCGGCAGGATCTGCGAACAGTCGCAGGTCTAAATTAAGTATACTGATCAGGGCGAGAAGCCCAGACGTACCGGGCTAATCTAAAACAGAAATAGTCAGGAAACAGCGAGAATAACATGAACTCTAGAAACAAAAATGAAAACACCAAAAGGAAAAGTCGAAGGGTCCATCGTGGCCTAGTACTTGTAAATTGCTGGAAATGCACCTGCATCCTCTGCTAGCGAGACATTAGCCACATGGGTCGGGGCAGGAGAGCTTTGTTCGCAGAGCTAGTGAGCCAGGACAGAAACAGACTTGAGCGGACTCCCAACGCCCATTTCTGCCGAAACTGCGGCAGACGTTGGCAAAAGAATCGATGAAAAACCTGGTACACGTAACCGGAACTTACCAGGTGTAGAGTATGCACTCGAGGTGGTTGGGGAGTCAGCAGGCGGGCTTAATTCTCTTCCGACTTCTTCAGCTGTCGGAATATCCGCACACACGTCGCCGGTATGTGCATCCTCGGAGGGGGAATGGCTTCTGCCGGGCGTATCGACTTGTGTCGCCAATGTGTTGACAGGCTGCTAGGCCCCTGAGGCCAGCATCAAAAGATGCGAGGCTGACCTTCTCGCCTCTGCCTGCTCAGAGGCTGCAGACACATGATAGTGACCCGGATTGGGAGTAAACGGAGACGAACTATTTGTCGGACTAGTCCTGTCAGCCAGTTGCCAACTCAGATTATACTCCCCATCGCGTGTGTCCGGCTCAACCTCAATGCCGGCATCGATTGCCTCCACCTGGCGGGCCACCTTCCTCTGGGGTCCAGGACGTCCATCCGAACCGTATAGCTCATCGGCCTCTTGCATGACCGCGAGGTTGCTTTTACCACTGTTATTGGCTGGCGTCCGGGATGCTTTCTTTAGGTCAGTCGCCCGTTCTCCTTGTCTACTAGACCTCAAAACACGAGTGCCTAAGTTAGCACGAGGGACAGAAGCTTGCGTACCAGAAGACTCAGGCTCTGATTCCCCAACGTCCGCCCAATTGAGGCGGTGTGTTCGCCCAGTCTTTTTTGTGGTATTACCGCTCCTGGTGGTCCTTGTTGAGGTGGATCGCTTTGCGGCCGCAGCGGCTGACTCTGGCTGGTGGCCATCTGCGCTCTGTCCATCATCGCTACAGGCGGACCCGTCATCCGAGGCGTCTGGAGGGGGGCCCCGGTTATCACGTGGAGCAACCCTGATCTCACCGGGAGGAGGAGTGCTATCCTCTGTATCATTCCTTCGATGGCAACAGAAGAGCAGATCCATTGGTTCGCTTGGCGGATTCAAATACCACCATATGCGGACAAGTCGGCTATTTGTGATTCGCATCATTTCGGCAAGCGGTAGCGGCTCCCCAGGATCGTCCTGCAGCAGACGTGTACCCTGTCTCATTGTACCAATAAGCATACGAAATGCGACACCCGGTGTCATGGCTTTGTCTATGCCCGCTAGCAGGTTCGGAAAGCTGGGCTCAGTTAGCTCCATCCAGTAAACATCTCCACGACTTTGCCACTGGATCTTGTCCATCCCGACAGGAAGTGGGCTGCTTGGGCGGACTACGGATGGCTCATCTATCCAGAGAGGGACAGACCGCCGACCGGCGAGACCTGCAGGAGCGGTATTAGCATAGATGGTACATCTTTATTGTGGACGCTTGGGGATAACTTACGATCATTTCTGGCTGGGGTGGGGTCCGCAACTGGAACAGCGGCAACGGGTGCTCTCAACATGTCTCTTAAGATACGCTGATGTTTTTTTGCTATGTCCTTTAGCAAAAGGTCGAGGCATTCGGTAAAACGTTGGCCACAGGGGTTATTAGCCTGCCAGAGTCCCGACCTCTGGCTAACAGGCCGGAGGGTAAGAGCATATGCCTGGATGGCCACCCATTGTCCACCAGTACTCTGCTTCCACCCTGGGATCCTGTCTTGCTCCATCTTACGTTTCATAGCATTTCGCCAGACTTTATACTCCGGACTATAGGTTCGTGGGTGGGGGAAGCCGCAAACGTACTTACACCCGGTAACCTCGCCGTCGTTTTTAAAGGAAGCCGATTTTTCAAAGCTGAGACCCACCTTTGAGGCTGCCATGGTAATAGTCATCGGGGTGGGGGGTGGTTGATGGATCAGAAAGAGGCTGCGTTTTGGGGGGGTTTAAATGGTCCCTCAGCGGAAAGAGGATGGCCGCTACTAGATGCTGGTACTTTTGAGGATGAAGGATTGTGGAAGATCCGAAAATAATAGAGCGGGCCTGGCGGACAGTAAAGGGAGTTCTGCGGATGGTAATGGCTGTGAAAAGGTTATTGGCTAGGGAAACGTAGATAGGTAATCTGAAATGAGCTCACGATACACTGGTGATACAGCGGACGAGTGAGAGGTTGTGCTGAGCTTTGTGGGTCCTGTTAGGATGGGCTGGCGGATCGAGGATGTGATTGTGATTGGGGAATGGATTATGGAGAGAAGATGGAAGGGGGGGAAGAGAGAGCATACATAGGCCGCACGAGGACGGTTTTAGTGGGGTTCGCAGGCTTGTACCCTGTACAAACTTGAATATCTTGAAAAGTCACGTGACCCACCTACAATGACGATAGGTTTCAGATAAGGTTTTAAGACGCAACGGAGCCGCATGGGAGCCGCGACCCATGAGCCAAGGCCCTCCCATACTCTCAACAAAGAACAGGTTTCACAAGTTAAACCATGAATAACGGTTGGCAGCTTGAATGTCTGGACCCGTTCGTCATCCGCCTAAACAAACTTGAAATTTTGGCGATTTACCCCTTGAAAGAAACCTACCCTTCACTTTGAAAGAGTCCGCTGCAGCCGCTCAGCCCATCCGCTTACGCATCCGCCAGACTACTTGAAAGAGAAAGAGCACACACGATGACATCAAAGACAACAAACTGTCTTTATTGCAGGCGAAATTATCAACTAGCCGCTGCATACGAAAAACACCTGCAGACAATGCATCTTGATATCGTTCTTTCCCTCAGCGCGATTGCGGACGCGGGTTCCATGTGACCCACTTTTGTTGGTGATGAACTTGAAAACCTGACCGACTCAGACTACGAATCTGAGTGCAAGCTCGAGATCCCAGATTTCCATACAGCAAGTGGTGAGATAGATGATATGCAGAACGATTCAGACACAGAAGACGTTTCCCACCCACCGGTCCACGTGCGCCTTTCGGGTCAAGAAACTATTCCCGGTGGCGGCAGACCACTCGGCGAAGTTGCTGGCTATACAGAGCTCAACAAGGCCCTGACTGATGACCCTTGGAGCCCTTTCTCATCGGAAAACGACTTTAATTTGCAGAGCTGGTTTGCCCAGAGCAGGGTAGCCAAGTCGCGGATTGAGGCGTACTTTGCGGAAAGGTTAGGTGGTACGGATAGCAGATCATTCCGGTACGCCTATACCTTGCGACAACACCTCGACATACTGGACCCAATTCGTGAATACTTGGTGTGGGCGGAAACCAGTATTGATCATAGTCGACATGGAACAACTTTCTTTTATCCAAATATTATTGACTGTGTCCGCTACCTGATCCGTCAGGTCGCGTATAACTCTGATATGGTTTACGCACCTATTCGAGAATATGATTCAAGTGGGGAGCCATTATATTCAGAGATTCATACGCCGGACTGGTGGTGGATTATGTAGGTATGAGATAGGTCCTGCCAAGTTCTTGGAGTGGTGTTTCCAGTGCTAACAGCCCATTCCGTTCCTTGGTAGAAAGCTTTGCCCGCCGGGTCCACAGTGGTGCCCATTATAGGATTGTCTGACCGGACACACCTTTCCAATTTCTCCGGAGATAAGAAGGCCTGGCCGGTATACATGACGATCGGCAATATCCTTTCGAGAACAAGAAGCAGCCCTGCCAAGATGCCAATCCTGCTTCTGGCATTGCTTCCAGTACCGCCAAAGTTCACTGGCGAATCAGCCCGTGCCAACGAAGCCCAGCGGCAGACCAAGGGGATGTCCTGCGGGCTGTCTTCGATCTTGTCCTGGCACCATTACAGGAGGTTGCGCGAGAAGGAATGGTAATGGATTGTGTAGACGGCAAAACACGCCTTTGTTTTCCCATTTTTCAGCCTGGATCGCAGATCATGCCAAGCATGCAGCCTTGCAAGGAATAGGCAGCAAGTCATGCCCAAAGTGTGAGGTTCCGTGCGAGGAGCTCGGTGGGGATCCGCGGCGGATGAATGAGACACGCGACTACATGCTATATAGAGAGAAAGCCTTGAGGCATGAGCCAGCAGAGGCGGCCAGCATTGCAGAATACTTTCAGCGGTTGGGCGTGAAAATAGGAAACGATGTATTCACCGGACTCGACCGAGTACGCCCCGCGGACCTGCACAAGCCGGACCTCTTGCACAACATCTACCTTGGCTTATTCAAACATATGATGGAATGGGTGGAAGGTTTCCTGAAAAAGCATAAACGGCAGTAGGCGTTCAATGATGCTTGGGAAGAAATTCCTCCTTACCCCGCATTCAGCGTACCGAAAAAGGCCTATCGCGAAATCACACAATGGCAAGGAAAGTAGATGCGCAATCTCGCCCGTTGTATTTCAGCCGGATTGGCGTCCGCATTGCGAAATCCGCACAGTTCTCAGTATCAGGATTTCAAGAGCGCTTTGAAGTGTGTTAGCGCGCTGGTGGACTTCACTCTCATGGCTCAATATCGCAGTCATACACCAGACACACTTTCCTACATGGAAAGCTACCTGCA
>Ga0307509_10006133_pt1 | contig 16313 bp, 17 predicted proteins | sample 10_EM_MG_FD_202245 | JGI IMG/M metagenome (GOLD analysis project Ga0307509, IMG submission 202245) | Populus trichocarpa ectomycorrhiza microbial communities from riparian zone in the Pacific Northwest, United States - 10_EM | ecosystem: Host-associated > Plants > Roots > Unclassified | place... | reverse complement strand
GGGTGCACCTCCTCCTCCTCCTCCTCCTCCTCCTCCTCCTCCTCCTCCTCCTCCTCCTCCCGGGGGTGCACCTCCTCCTCCCGGTGGTGCTCCTCGTCCCCGTGGTGCTCCTCGTCCCGGTGGTGCTCCTCGTCCCGGTGGTGCTCCTCGTCCCGGTGGTGCTCCTCGTCCTGCAGGTGTTCCTCCTCCTGGGCGTGCTCCCCCTCCTCCTCTTCCTGGGGGTGCACCTCCTTGGCGTTGTGCCCCTCCCCGTCGCCAGGGAGCTTCTGCCCATCACTCACCCCCTGCCCATGACCGTAGTGACAGCGACAGTAACGACAGCAATAACCCTCGTCCACCTGTACGCCGTCGCTTGTATGGTGGCCCTGGGAGCACTAGCCGGACTGGTGGTAGTGGTACTACGGGGGGTGCTAGGGGAGTTGTTAGATAAGGAAATTTGGTTGGGGGTGTGGGTTCTGGTATGGGAGATGGAAGTGGTAGCGAGGAAGGTGATGCGAGAGGTGCCCAGGGAGACCATGATACCGGGCAGGTGGGTACTGGGGGGGGTGGTGGCAGTAGTAGTAGGGTGGTGACCGGGGCCGTCGGAGGCACACCTGCACACCCCGCTAGAACAGGGCCGTCTGGGGCTGGGGTTAGTAGTCCTACCCCGCGGATGCCAGTTCAGCTGACTCGTTGTAGGGGTTGGAGTGGTTGGAGTGGGGCTCGTAGGCGCTCTGCGGGCCCTGGTGGGAGTGGTTGCAGCGGTGGTGGGGGTAGGATGCCGACGCGCTCCAGGGGGTGGTGGTGGGAGGGCAGGAGCTGGTGCTGGTGGGAGCGCTACCACCTAAGCATATTCGGGGATTGTCATTTTATTTCTCTTAATTCACCTCTTTTTTCAACTATTATGACTTTCATTCTTCTTGTTTTCTATTACTCCATGGTGTTGTCCCCATATGGTGGGGGGGACGGGGCAGTCTTTTCTCACTTTTACACAAATCATACGACTAACTCAAACCTCCGAGTCACATCTAACTTAGTATAATTACCTTTTATAGAACTCTTATTATTATAAATACACTCTTTCTTTAACGTCACCATTTCGCTATATAAACTCTGAACACAGTAACTCCATAGCACGACTGGGGTTATGATTTGGGGGTATGGCTTGGGCGTATGGCTTGGGCGTATGGCTTGGGCGTATGATTTGAGCGTATGATTTGAGCGTATAGTTTGGGTGTATGGTTTGGGCATATGATGTGAGCGTATGATTTAGGCGTATGGTTTGGGTGTATGGTTTGGGCGTATGATTTGAGCGTATGGCTTGGGCGTATGGTTTGGGTGTTTGATTTGAGCGTATGGCTTGGGTGTATGATTTGGGCATATGGCACCAGCGGATGAATAAGGCTTATGAATTGGGCATATGATTTGAACCTGTGAATAGAGTGTATGAATTGGGCTTATGAATTAGGCGTATGGCCTGCTGAGACAATATACGTTACTAGACTAGGCAACTCGGACGTCCAATCGGTGTTGTGAATTATTCCGGTTCATATTGTATGAATCATTCCATGCAAATAAATGCCCGTATATACTTTGAGGTATGTGGTTTTTGGTACACGTCCCTGGCATGAATGGACCGAACACCAGGGGGCTCCTTGGCAAAGGGCTTTCAGCTCCAGTAACCCCAGCGGTGTTCGGTCCATTCATGCCAGGGACGTGTATACGCTCACACAATTACTCAATCATGTATCAAAAGAGCAATGTTCGAGAGGGGAATATACGAAAAAGCGGGGCCCTGGCCGGAGAAAATTCATTGACGGGGGGCTGTTCGGGGCATTGAACAGGGCGGGGGCCTGGACGGGGGCAGGGGCAGGGGTTGGAAAAAAAACGCCCCACCCCGGGCGATTGACCGGGGCGGGGCGGGGAATTGACGCGGGGGCCCGCCGGTTTCGGGGCCCCGGAGGCCCCGTAACGAACACTACTTGCGAAGTATTATCCCCATAGAATACATTGTGCCACATTCACATTATTGAACATCCTTGCCCCGCTTCTATCAGTCACAACCTATCATTCACTCTTTATACACGCTATCAGCGGAGACTAGAGTCTCCTACCACCTATTCATTGGCACCTCCCCCCGCACGTGCAAAAGCAGTAAGGTATATCTAGCTCGCACTCGAGTGAATCAAGTTAAAGCCCACTTGAAAAAAGACCAAGTTTGGCCCCCTTCCACCTGACTACCACACGAGCTCTAAAGAACTCACAAAACACATCCACAAAACACTGAGGATCGCCAACACCAGATACTGCACCCCAACCCCCAGAGGAACTTCGGGATCAGCATCACCAACCGCTACGAGGACCTAGGGGCGCGTGATAACCCAAGCAGGGCCTAAGTAACAACTCTCTCCCATACCGGGCCGAGAGATAAGTGGGAGGAACAAGTGGAGAGGGGAGGGTGAGGCACCTTTACTTTTCCCTACTGTTTTCAACTTCTAGACTCCTAGATCCATCATTCTCTAAAGTTGAACGAATAGAGGAGTACATCTTTCAATAAACGTACATGTATTTCTTGCTCTTGTATTACGATACACTAGGTCGGACATGGGAACTCTCAGCCTTCATGCTCCTCGGCCCATTATGCATAAGTTACGGTACACGGGGCTCTCCGAGTGACAGGCAATGAACGCCATCTAACCAGATCACAGGAAGCCATTTTCCAACGGCACCTTCCCCCTCCTCCACTGCGGCATAAGAAACCGTCGCCTGAGGACCCGGTCTATCCAAAGGAATCTCTTGTGATTCTGTTCATTTGGTCCTTCGCTCGTAGAGGCCAAGCTGGCTTGTTAATGACAGCCTGCAACACCGGAAATCACTCGATCACATATTAATATTATATTATCTGATTTTGTTGTCAAGGGTTTTCGTGGACGGTACGTAGGAGGATTGTGAGTGCTGAGTCAGATGTGATTTGGCGGGTTTATCTTTTGTCACAGGGTCGGCAGATGGGGCATGTTTATTGTGTTGGGGTTCACCGGTGAGGTCCAGGTACGGTATTGGGGTAGTTGAGCTATCTTTCGTTTGTTTATAGCCGGGCGGTGGTGGGTAGGCATCGGGCAGACCGAGACCCGGTGGATATTAGTCTGGGGGGTTCGGGAAACCTTTTTGGGGGTGGTGTGGAATGTCGGGTGAAATTTAATGCTGGTGCCTCTCGACTCATGGGTGTGCGGGGTGGATTTGTGGTTTGCGACCCCACGTATCGTACAGTGGAGCAGAGCTTGCCCTCTGCGGGAGGCGGAGGAGGGGGTGAAGGGAAGGTGAAGTGAGTGTTTTTTGAGGGGTTTGTTCTCCTTGCTGTATTGTTGTATTATAGTACGATGAGGGTTTGTGATGCCGGTACTATTAGCTAAGCTAGGGGAGGCTGGATGGCCTCACTATAGCACGAGCTACAGTGCGAGTATGGTACTTGTAGGGGCCAGCACGGTAGCCGTAGATGCAGAGGAGATCAACTATCTGGCAGTGGGAGGGGGGATGGTGCCGCTATCCCTCTCGAGACCGTTGCAATAGTTGGCTTTAATATGGTACTCGTATATTTGTACACCATTCAGTATGCACAGAGCTCTGTACTGTATAACAGTTTGAATGTCACGATACCAGCTGTTCTAATTGGGTCATCGGCTCCGGTCCAGGTTACAGTAGTTTGCATGACGGTGGAGATTGTAATAGCTTAGATAATAGACGGCTAGGCCAGACCATTGGTCAATGATTACGGAAGCGAAAGTGGACAATGAGGTTTCGTGATGCATAACAGTTACATCCGGGGTGCTTGAGCATGGAGAGGGGAGGTAAAAGCACTGTGACGGTATCATGATAAATCTGGCCTTACATGAGAGGGGATTTTTCTTACCCGTCGTGTTTGTGCTCAGTGAAAGGGATGACCGCAACAACGTGTGATGGTGTGTCGCGGGGGGGAAGTAAGGAGATTAGATAGCATTAATAGACTCTCACAATCCTCTAGCTAAGCACGAAATTCCTATTTTGCTCTACCAACATCGGGTCCTCTCAAGGGGATTTCTTAGACGGGGATAGGGGAAGGGAGTTCTAGGCAATGGTATCAGAGATAGCGGTGAAGATCTAATTGAGCTCACCCTGTTCTCTACGCTCCTGAAAACCTCAAGGAATCTCCATCGCATGCTCGACGGTAAAATTAGGGAGCAGCGGGTTCTGAATGATCAAAAAACGAATCGCTATCTCGATTGTGATCAAGCAGCAAGTGAACAGATCTGACGGAATATCCGGATAAACCGGCAGAGTCTCCCCGCCCCAACGCGCAGCCAATCGTATACAATCGCTGTATGATGCGGTAACTAGAGAATTCGGGTTCTTGACCCGCAACTCCATGCTTTCCTGTTCATGCTTCCCCATAAACCGATTCAGGTTAACGACTATATTTCCGGCATCACTACAGCCGGAGACAAACAGGCACGGCATACCGAGCCAACTCTTCAGGTCGTACAGCGGAGTGGGAAAATATGAAATTCCTATCAAACAAACAAATTTCCCCGCTAGAGGTTGGCTTCAGTCCTCCATGACGGTTATAGTGGAAAATGTTTGTTCATCTTTAGCTTTACGATGGAAACGTTGTGGGAGGAGCGACTGGAGGCACCTAAGATTGAAGGGGGTGGGGGTCGGACCCACGCGGGGAAGCGGTTGCAAGTATGGGGGGTTGGTTGGAATATAGCAATTCTTGAGGGAGGGAGCACACTTTTATTCTTCAGGCTTTAGGTAGTTGCTGGCGGGGGGCAGGAGAATTGTGTGATTCTGCAGGATGTATTATGTGCGGGAAGCCAGGGCGGTTAAAAACATGTGCCAGGATTGAATAAATTTATTCGTAATAAATATTCCAAGAGATACCCAAGGTCAACTAATTGAGGGATTGGATAGCCTGTGATGCATCGCCATCCTCGGGCGTCACCTAATTGGCCTCCTGTATTTAAGACAGTTCCACAGAAAACACACAAGTTAATAGAAGGCACAATTAGCAAACTGCCCTTGTAGCCAGCATCCTTAAACCCGGAATCCGAGGGTGGATGTGACATGGTATTGCATAAACACTCTCCCATGCCAAATATAATAAAATGCTGCTGGTCCGCTTTAGGAACTGCAAAGGACCGCTGCATAAATGATAGCTCCGGATGGAGGATAGCGAAAGCAACCAAGGAAGAAGTGTGAACCTGAGTGCCACCACTCCGCACACTGACTACCGATTGGGAAAAAGCAATTATTGGACTGCCAAGGTTCCTAACTCCTTTCGGTCGGCTGCATTAGCAAAATTTAATGTAATAATTTGTTACTAGGAATAGCAACCTAGCGATAGCGATAATTCATTGGCCATCCACCCTGCTCAGCAGTGACCTTAGTAGGGAAATATTTTATAGTATGATGCAATGATAGAAATTCACCCTCGCTTGCGCCTCCATATCGCAATGTCAGGCAAAACGCAGCTCTGCCTGTAGCGCGGGTGTTGCCCAGGCAGTTGTTGTCCAATGCGACTTGCCCATGTGCTAAGAATACAAAGACAAATAAAACCGCCTGCCTTGTTCCCAAACAAGGGAACATTTACGGTCTGATTAATCATAATTTTCAGATTGGATACAGTTACTAGATTTGGAAAGGACGGAATCTGCATGTCTCATCGGCTGAAGGGATAGTACTAAGGCATAAATCCTTGATATTACCTGATTCTGAATACACTATGAAAATACAAGTACAATACCTGGAGAGACTGGGTATATAATGGTGAGTGCGCGGCATATTATATTAAATTTTTCACTAGCCATACTACTACCTGTACTGGATTTACCAATGAGCAAGCCCCGCAACACCAGTGTGCATAGGACCCACTGTATCAAACTACTCCCGCAAACCATAGACGTCACCGCAACTCCTCAACACCACACTCCGAAGAGGGATAACATACCCAAGTCCGCAAATCGTCGTAATCTACCACCCCCAACATCGGCAGGTACCCCTTCAAAAAGCTCATCCGGAACTTAACCATCGCGTGCTCAAGATCCAATTCCTCCAGCTTGGTTGGTGCGACTCCGTCATCGCCCGTTTGTCTAGCTACAAATGTTTTCACCATGATGTCATAGCTTGGAGGTTTCTTGTAGATCGCTCTAACAACCCCAGGAATGGGGCTTCGACTACGGGTCTTGCGGCATGGAGGGCTGCGGCATCGGCTTCGGTAAAGTTTGTGCAAGATTTTGAGTATGTGATGCGGGATTGTAGGACCAAGAGGGATCTGGGATCTATGGACTGCATTTCGCTGCCAGGAGGTGTAAAGTAGAGAGTGGTGAAAAGTAGGAAGGGGTGAAAAATTAGTACTGTAGTGACAAATCGACTTATATTCCCCACTCCTCAACCCACACCCTACTCTCAACCGCAAACTGATTTAGAGGGCCAAGAAACCCAGCCTACGGGTCCAGTACAACCACATGGGACTGCTCCTCAGCTACGCTGTCGGCATCGTGATTGCGGCGGTCATAGCTCATCCCGACTTAGATAACGACAAACGAGCAGGAGGGTGGCGTCTTGAGGGTGTTGAATAAAGTCATTTGGATATAGAGAGATTGTGGGTTCCGATATCTAGCCCTTAACGGCATCGCGGCTAACAAGGTTGCAGTATTTGCGAGACATTATCTTGTGGATCTGCATACTCCTATTGCGGTGGTTATTCCGAAAATGGGGTTGTTGGAGAGGTGTGTCAGGCCGATTGTGACTGGTGCGGTCGTCGCGGTCGGGGTGTTGGGAATTCAGAAAATCCGGCGGCAGGAGTGGAATTGTGCCGTCTTGCGATGGCCTGTCATAATCAGTGTGTAGTGTTGTTGTTTTTCCCTCTGGAATTTCAAGTTTTTCCTACGGCACATACCATGGTTCGCTCTTTTACTACTCTAGTTTTATCCCTTGAATCCCTACTGTTGGGTCTCGGGAGGGTTAGTTGGAGGAGCAGGATTCTGCGCAGAGGATAGCTCTCGAATCTATCTTTAATGATTAGTTAGAGCTTGCGCCGGATGAACGATAAATCTGTGCAATCCCACATTCTCGGCCAATCTAGGATTTAGAGAGACGAGGTAGGTCTTGCTGATAAGGATCCTGCCAATGATCATTCCTCCATAATTCGCTTCACCTAACCCCATTCCCTGAGAGATTTCCACGGCCCCATGGAGAAAAAACCGGCAGGACAGCGCGCATCGGATTCTCACCGCCTCCTTCTAACGGCTTCCCTCCAACTCGGGTATGAGTCTTAACGGCATTGCTGAACTGTTTATCTGAACAATGAAACAATCACCTGCGCATGCCGCGTGGTACAGGAACCGTAGTCAACTTGTCATACAAGACTTCTGGGTTCGCGCATTGGTCCTCACTAACAATCTGGTGATAAAAACGTCATAGAATATCGCACATGAGATAAACCGTGATCGTAATCCAAAAGAAGAGGAAAGAACAACCTTATAATACCAATGTCGCAGGGTGAAGCAGAGAAGAGCAATAACATGGCGTGGCGTACAATTAGCGACAAGAGTCCTGCATTCAGTTTATTTACTAAGCAAACCTCCAGAAATGGTGACTCAATCCATCAATCCATCTGTCCATCTCTGCACTGGTGTCGGTATTATCATACAAACATCCGCCCAACAAGCTTTAGCTGCGGGGGGAGAAGGAAAATGAAAATGATAAAAAAAAGCAAATCTGATACATCCACCGACCCATCCTTGCTCTCTCCCGCCCTGAGCATGCGGGCTCAATACAACCAATATCCCCGCTTATTATCGAGCTCAGAGGATGCAGCACAGACCCGCGAGTAAAATTGCCAGCGCACCGAGGATACTGAGGATGACGATGACCCCGTGTTTCCTGCTCGCCCAGTTCCCATGCTTGTAGTGAAGGTGGGGTTGTAGTGCGGGTATGTTGAAATCTGGGATAGCCGCAATGTCAGGGTTGCGATGAGGAATCGGAGAGGGGCGGGGTAAGGCAAAATGACGGCAATACGGTACATCGGGGGCACTGCGATAGTTAGGATAGGAGGGATAGCGACGACGAGTAAAAGACGTAATTGAAAGCGCAGTGAATCGTTTTATCCGTTGAGAAATTACGTAAGTCCTTTTTTTCCTTCCTTCCTTCAATCCTGGGGCACCTCCGACCCGCCTCGCCTCAAAACGTAATCCAAAGTGAACTCATCAGGGAAAGGGGAGAAAGCGGGACGAGGACCACCAACCCCAACTTAAGTATCCTGGGGGCGTTGCTCGCCCCTTACCAAAAGGGTCGTTCGTAGGTTGGGTGGATGACTGGGACTCATTGTTGTCAATGTATTCTTGAGAGTGACTGGGGAACTGGGGTAAGCAGGCCGTCGAGAGATCATGGAGGCGGGTATTGGTAAATACCTCTTAGAATAGACGAAGCCGGGGTGGCAAGATAAAATTTTGCGTGAGGTGAAAGAGGCGCTCATGTGTGATCTTGCTAGCCTCCTTGTTGGGCGAAAGTGTCCCTCGGATTTTACTTTAGGGTTAAACATATTAGTCAGAGGTGGCCAACGAGAAAAATCAATATCATACCTCCAAAGTTACATAATTTTTGACGAACTACGGGATCCCATGGACTGGTAAGACACTGTCGTGGGTCTTCCACTGGAGGCGTACTTTCGCGGGTATTGGCGATCTTGACTATCGACGATACTGGTGAAGGTCACCAGCCAGAGAAAAGAAAGGAAATGAAAACTGATAATTGAAGATGAAAGACAAACAGGGGCGGTTTCGATAAACCCCGATGCTCAGCTCTCCGAAGGGGGGTGAACGATGATCGACGACAAACTGTTTCCCACGACACGACGGAAGGAAGGCGACGATCCACCTCCGTCCCCACGATGCCTTCCACACTAATTACCAAACAAACCCTTATCCACCGTGACTGCCCATTTGAGCGGCTCTGTAACTAACTACGAGCACCCTCCCGCATACCTTAGCCCACAACTGCTTAGCGGTGACTCCCCGTCCATTTTAGCTATGATATGTCCTTCAGTCACATGTCTACTGGCGGTTTCCAACGGGCACGGGTAATAGAAACTAATTGGTCGATTTAACCTGATAGAGGTGTAAAGCTACCACATGACTCTGGATGTTGGTTAGTAAATATTAACGGGTGCATTACCTCACAGCTATAGCTATCATTACTCTCATATCAGGTTTAGTGCTCTTATTTATGGCAAAATATCGGTAACCAGACCCAAAATACTCTCAATCGATTGACGTGTTTGGAAAAGTGGGGGGGGCTAATTTTTTAAATAGCATTTTAGCATGGTGTAGGGAAACTCAGCACTACTCACACTGAAAGGAATAAAAGGGGCCTTTGCCTCCCGGGCTCACAGAATTGCCATCAACCCCTCGTCCCGCCAACCAAAGAGGTCACAGACCTCAGAATTACAATCAGCTCTTTCACCTAATCCTTTCCAATCAAAGATATCAGGGATGAAAGGTTTGTTCAAGAGATTAACAGGCTCTAAATAATGTTGATTGCGGATCTGCTCATCTCATATTCTTTAGCGTTTTTCGCCTTCCATGGGTGCTCGGTTGCTATACTGATTCTCCCTGTGGCTGGCATGGTATCCCTCCCCTCCGAAGAGAACCCGCCCCCGTCCGCAAAGGTCGAATGCCTCCATCAGTGGTCCAATGACCCCCCCTGGTGGTATAACGCACCACCCTGGTGGTATAATCCACCGCCCTGGTGGTATAATCCACCACCTTGGTGGTATAATGCAGAACCCTGGTGGTATAAATCACAACCATGGTGGTATAATACGCAACATCGGCAGTATAATACACCACCCCCGTCGGCCACCCCTCCTCCCACATTGCATAATGCCCCTCACACATGCTATGATCCCCACGACCCCGTAGTCGAAAGTCATGCCCCCGTGGTCAAATGCTCCGCTCCCGAGGTCGAATGCCCCCTATGCGCCCCGGTGGTCCAAGATCCACCCCCTCACTCGGCAGTCCAACACCAACCCCCACCAGAGGCCAATGCCGGGGTGGCAGCCGAACAGCCGGGGGAGCTATGACAAGTGACTTAGAGGGATGGAAGTCGGGTTAAGGGAAGTATTGGGAAAATGTGGAGTTCACGCCAGCCATTCTGCAACTACAACCACCGACCAGCTTTTGCCTTCCAGAAGAGAATGACTGCGCCTATACCTATGAAACTTATCTTCGGCTATTATCAGAGAAGGGCATTTTGTCGCTGTGGAGCAATGAGTTAGGAAAGCGGGGGTTCTGCCCCACTTCGCTGTGTATTATACATAACAAACCATAATCGTGAACTCCACTTTTTAATATAATAATAATACATTGATCATTATGATATCTTCGCTAAGAATCATCACTTATCTAATCTAGCCTAATATCTTTTAGGTAGAGCACTGTCGGACGCTTGGATAGCCTTTGTATAATTTTCAATAATTGTCGTGGGCCGGGTAGTTAGTTTCATAGCAGCACAAAAAGGCAGTCACAGTGGATAAGGAAGGGTCTTGTCTGTTAGTTAGTGGGGAAGACTTCGTGGGAGGACAGAGGCTGATCGTGGATTTTCCTTCGTCCCGGGGAACTGTTTGTCTTTCATCGTGGTTCGTTTTCTTTCCGCGAGTTGAGCATTGAGGTTTATCGAAACCGTCAGTGCTTGCCTTTCGTCTTCAATTATCAGTTTTAGGTTCTTTTTATTTCTCCCGCTGGTGATCTTCACCAGTACCGTCGATAGTCAAGATTGCCAATACCCACAAAAGAACGCCTCCCGTGGAAGAATCACGACAACGCCAAAGGAAGAAAAATAATAGTTCTAAGTAGTAACATCGTGAATTCCTCTCACAAAGTCGAGCCTGCAGACACCCATCGAACACCTCATCTAAATCTCTCCCCGAAATCGCTTGGAAGGTGATGTCTTCAATAATGGAAGAAATGACCAAAAAAATCTATACAAAAGAAATATCGCTAGGGTAATAACTTCAGCGGATTGATATTTAACCCCCCCACCTCTCTTAAATACCTTTCCAAACCAGGAAGTCATATACCCTTGCGCTCCCTCTTGTCTATACTACCCTCATCACCCCATTTACCCAGACCGCCCATGGTTGAGCTACTGCTCTGACTGCGGCGGACAATAGGCATGCGCCGTCCCTTCACCGTTGATACCGTCAGCACGGTGCACACCGCCACATCAACGATGTAATCGCTCGGAATTTTCCTCGCAGCTCTTGTGTTGATGAATAGCAGGCTGTGGGCAAAGTCCAATTCTACCAGGGTTTCGTTCGTGTCCACGTTGATCAGTTTGATGCTTCACTTGGCGCCAAGAGGGTCGATACCAACTTCTCCGGTGATGTGGACGAGATGCATCTCCGCCCTCCGATACGCCTGGGTGGTAAAGGTAGTATTGCCAGCGCTGGGCGTTCCATGATAGTCGACAGCATTCGGTTGGGTAGGCCTTTTGCATGGCTACTTTGGCACGGGTTTGATTGTGGGGCCATGGGCGGAAAGCTGGTGTTGGGGCTTCTGGCGAGAGGGGTGCTAGGGGACGTTGCGGGGAGGACTGCTTCTTTCGGGTATATCAATGTAATGAGGCGGCCATCTGCCGGGGAGATCCGGCGGGAGGGTGGTTCCAGGCCGAATGCTATTACGCTTGTATCCATGCCTGTCGTGGGATCTGGGCGCCGGAGCGCTAGTCCACCGAAGGCTCAGTCTTGTGAATTTTCGCGCAGTGCATAGATCGCGTAGAGGGGGTTATTTGGGGAGGTGCCGAAGGTGAAGTGTTCATGGAAGGATAGGGAGTGTTGCACAGGGTTTGGGTGTTGTAATGGCGCATGTCTGAGAGGTTGTTAGAATTGTGCATCGATCGCGCGGTTATAGAACACTAACCAATACATATTTAGAACGAATGTTCTTCCTGCTCCATTTCTGTGCCCGGTATGCGTTTTGCACCCTGGGCCGCGCCCAGAGACTAGCCAATCGGTTTGCGTGGGTTTGCCGTATGAAAGTGCTCATCATGGGGGAAGGAGTGCATCCAATGTATCCAGATGTTGCAATGTTGGTAAAGACGGTACTTGAAAACTCGTCACCGTGGATATTGAGCCTTTCATGGACTTAGGTGAGACACTGTAGACCCTGTTATAATTCGGACGTTGCATGTGTACAAGTAGTTCGTAAGGGTCCTCCTCTGCCCTGGTAGCAACTCGTCTCCCTTACCTCCGTCTCCGGGGACGTATACCGTTGCCTGCAAAGGATAAATTATTGAGACATCAGATTTCCGATACGAGCGTCTTGGAGTGTAAATTGGCTTCTCATCCACCATTGGCGGTGGAATCACAATTTCTATGGAAGAGGGGGGACCGGACTAGACTGTGATCATCACCTTTAATAGTCCTCACTGGGGAACGCGATCCGGTTGAGCCCTGAGAGTGACGGGCGAGTTGAGACCTCCGTTTCGAGCTCCGTGAAGGTGTGGAATATGGTGGGGTTGGTGGTGGATACTGGCAAAGCTACTTCACTCCTGAAGCGAAACCCCCCCTCCTGGCTTAATCCTGGTGGTAAGGTGCCCACCCTCTTAAATACCGGGATAGCCCTAGGCCGTAAAACAGGAAGATGAGATATTCCATGCTCGGAAATTGTCGAAGAATGTTCCATCCTGCGGAATCTCTGCATGGGCAACGACTCCTTCTTTGGGGTTGGGCTTCCTGCCGAATAGTTTCCTCGGACAGAGCCGGAAGAGTCGCGGCTGGAGGGAGTCGCCGCCGGCGTGAAATATCCGTTAGACGTGGAGGTGGGAACACACCCAGGGAAGGCCCCAGGAACCCCCATGATGGGCTCATTGTAATGGCTAGACACTTTTCTGTGTACAAGTCTCTCCTAACTATGGTTATTAGCTCCAAACATCTTTGCTCAGTCAGATAAATCAACTCACAAATCCAAATGTCTGTAGTGCACACGAACGGACTTGCCATAGCAGAGCGAAAATAAACAAAAAGGGAAACACATTCCCGACTCTTTTCTTCACTTATATCTCTTCGATCAAAGTCCGGGGCATCCAAGGCCTTCGGTGTTGAAATTCTCTGTTGTTTTATTGTTTATTTCAGGATAATATCTTGGGATTTAACATGTGCTTTTGTAACATGTGTACAGTTCTGTCTAATAAGATGAAGGGTTGGAACAACCTATTGCCAATTGGGCAAAGCTGAGAGGAACCGCCCGGAGGTTCTGGGAGGAACGTTTTAGTTGGTTGCTTGGAGGCCATAGCTTACTACGCACAGACCTGAGAGCCCCCGGCATATATAGGACCATCGACTGCCCGGAGTCGCGATCCTCGAAGGTCGCTACAACTCGCTTTCTCGTCTGCAAGCTCGCGACTGCGCGCCTTTTTTGTTTTGTCCTGAACCTCCAGTATTTTTCGCTTCACCTCTAGCACTCATTCTGGCTTCCCCTGGCTTCCCCTCTGTCTTGCACATCATTCTCATTATTATTTTTCATACCACTCTAAAGCGCGTTTTTGTTTCTCTTCGACTTTGCAACCCTATTTCGCCTCCTTCTCATATATTCAATACCCTTGTTTCTTACTCTTTTAGGTTACGATGATCTACCGAACTCTCAGAGAGAACGTCGCAGAGAAAAGCAGTCGCAGAAGGAAAAGGGGGCTCTCCCTGGAGTGCTGAGATCTGGGACCCACCTGGCAGCTAGAACAACTGAGAAATTCCGAATCCTTCCAGCTTATGGAGCCTCCTCCTCCCTTCTTCCACTGATCGGGACAGAGATCTGTCTTCTCCTATGCATATCTCCTCCCCCATAAGAATTGTTACCAAGAAAACGCCCCCAGACATCCGGCGGTTTGCCGAGCGATACCGGCACACGGCACAGTAGATAACACGTCCATACAACCCTCTCTTTTTCTCCAGTCGATCCCACAGGCCTCCAGACTATACTCACACAATTAAGCTGTGCCCTTGCGGTACTTGTACCATGGCATCTTTCTCTACGCATAAACCAAACCTCCATCATATTCTCCCTGTCTGACTTGGACCCCACAAGTGTCTGCAATTGGTTACAAATTAACTACAGCTGAACGGAGAAAACAATAACTCTCTCCTCCATCCGCCCTGTCCACCCATTCCAACAGTTCACCATATCTGTTGATGCTTCAAATATATCATGCGCTGGAGCCCCCTCGTACACAATACTCCCTAAACCAATTGTGAGCGCAAATCCGGAGTTTGTTAAACCATAACCAGGTACACAACATCTACACCATACATGCCAGACCGTACGACACACTTGATTCCCCCTCAGACTGGCCAACAGCCATGCGGGGCCCATAAGTGGTACTCTTGTTACTAGCCACCTCCCCTCTTGGACTCAGCCAGCAGGCTATAGTCTTACATGAAAGTACACGGTTTTTCGATAGTGGCAACATCCTCTCTGTGCCCCGAAGGCATTTTATTAGTGCACTGGTAGTGGACAGGTTGTGCGATCCGTCTAGAGGGCAAAATACAGCTATTGTGTGCTTCTAACTAGACGTTGCTGCCTGAAAGGAGTAGTCTGCAACCAGTATTCTGCGTCCCTTACCAAGACAGGTCATTGGCAGATTCAAGAACGTTCTGGAGCAAATAACACAGGCCGCCAAGACCAGATAATTGGTATTGGTGTAGGAGGACCGCAACTGCCAGATATTGCCAAGATGCTACAGACTATCACAACCTCCCTGTGTACATTTGTATGCATAGAGACTTTAGATGAATGTACAGCAGTACACAGAACGGCGCTGCTTAATTCGCTACAACCAATACTCAAAAATGTCCCCCAAGCTAATGAATATCCACTATTGGAAGGTCTCATGTTCAGTGTCCGAAACAGGGCAGTCTCTCTGCGCTGGGCCAGGAGGAGGACGAACGACATTTCTTTTAGGAATCGAGTATGGTGGAACTGCGAATCACGGTGGCAAGTGATCGGTGATGAAACGAAACGGAAAATGCCAAGGTAAAAGCAAAACAGAAGTATAAGGAAAAACATTGATATCTTCCTTCCGCTCCACCGAGTCCTATCCTTCCATCGATTACCACATACGTCCATGTCCTTTCACGCATATCACTGGTGCCATAAACCTCTTCCAGGCTCCATAGCCTACTCGCATATGGGTTCTCCTCACCGATGCAAGCGCCTCGCGAGAGGTTTGTTGAACGGCAATGATGTACGATGCACCTACACCGGGGGGGCATGAAAGAACCTGCTCCTACTAGAGGAGAGGTGCGGGGCCGCTGGGCTAAGTGCGAGTAGTGTTCGTTACGGGGCGGGGCGGGGCGGGTTTTCACTTTGTGACTACGCCGTTACTCCGGCCCGGGGTCAACTCTTTGCCGTTCCTCCGCGCCCCCAATGACACCGGGCCCTGGACGGGCTGTAGGGCGGAGCGGGTACTTTACTTTCCCCGCTCATTGCCTAGACGGGCCCCGTCTTCTCGTCCCCCACTCTTGCCCCTGTGCGGGGCCCCACTTATTCCTACAAGTGATATTCTCTGACTAAACAAATGGCAGGTTGAAATCTAAGGGGTGTTTGGCCTCACAATTCTGATCTGAAATCACAATTTGAGACCAGAATTGGCTGGCCAAACATCCCCTAATTACTTCGTATGTCTAGTATGATGACTCCACTATTTGGATATTCCATATAGCAATCCGGCAACTATCTCAAAAGATAGGATTAGAATATAGTGCCCACATTATCATTATGATTTGGGCTTCTAGTTTGAGATAAATACTGTTTGGAAATCGCTCTCAGTATATGATTGTAAGCGTATAATCTAGGTATGTTTCTAAGTACTTCTACGCATATGATTCCGGGTACATGACTCTAAGCATATAGTTGTATCGTGGTGCATGCACGATTCTTATCTTCTTGAGTATATGGTCTATGGCTTATCATTTCGTGATCTCATTCAGGGTGTATGGCTTTGGGCTTATGGCTTTGGGCATTCAGTTTTGGGCTTTGCATTCAAAGACTATTGGTTTAGGCGTCATGTCGGATATGCCTTGCAAGCTATCCACCCAAATACTAGCCACTATTTAAATCTGGTTTGAGGTTCGGGCAATCACTTACCCTAAACTTGCAGATAGTTGGTTAAACTGGGCGCTCACTATGGTGTATAAAAAGCTATGGTTTTAGGTGACTCTCTTTGGCGTATGGTTTTGGGCGTATGGTTTTGGGTGTATGGCTTTGGGCGTATGGTTTGGCTTTGGGCGTAGGGCTTTTGGACGTATGGTT
>Ga0307509_10006132_pt1 | contig 16316 bp, 13 predicted proteins | sample 10_EM_MG_FD_202245 | JGI IMG/M metagenome (GOLD analysis project Ga0307509, IMG submission 202245) | Populus trichocarpa ectomycorrhiza microbial communities from riparian zone in the Pacific Northwest, United States - 10_EM | ecosystem: Host-associated > Plants > Roots > Unclassified | place... | reverse complement strand
CTCGCTCGCCCGCGCGCGCGCCTCGGCCCGCGACAGGTGATAGAGCCGGGCGACCATCTCGAGGTTCGCGCGCGCGGTCAGCAGGCCATCGACCGTCGCGGCCTGCGCGGCGACCCCGATCTTCTCTCGCACCCGCGCGCCGTCTGCGACGACATCGAAGCCGGCGACCTGCGCGCTGCCCTCGGTCGGGCGCGACAGCGTCGTCAGGATCCGGATCGCGGTGGTCTTGCCGGCGCCGTTGTGGCCGAGGAGGCCGAGCACGCGACCGGCGGGCACGTGGAGATCGAGGCCGCGCAGCGCCCACAGCTCGCCGAACCGCTTGCCGAGGTTCGCGGTCGAGACGCCGAATTTCGTATCGCGTACGCGATCGTCGTACTGCATACGAACAGGATTAGCAGTACACTGTACGAAGTGTCAAACAAGATCTGGGCGCAGCCGCCACCGGGGAGCCGCAAGCCGCGGTTCACCCGGGAGCAGATCGCCGCCGCGGCGCTCGAGATCGCCGACCACGAGGGCTTCGAGGCATTGTCGATGCGCCGGATCGCCGACGTCCTCGGTGCCGGGACGATGACGCTCTACTACTACGTCCGGACGAAGGACGACCTCCTGACGCTGATGGACGACGCGCTGATGGCGGAGGTCGTCGGTTGCTGCACGCCGTTGCCGGAGCACTGGCGCACCGCGGTCGAGCGGATCTCGCACGCGATGCGCGAGACGTTCGACAAGCACCCGTGGGCGCTGCACGCCCTCGAGGGTGCGCGGATCGGCCCGAACGGGCTCGGCCACGTCGAGCAGTCGCTGCGCGCGCTCGAGGGCCTGTCCCTGAGCCTCGCCGAAAAGCTCGAGATGCTCTCGGTGGTCGACGACTACGTGTTCGGCACCGTGCTCCGCGATCGCGAGGACCACGGCGCGCAAGGCTCGACGTTCGACGCCGACGCGATCAACGAGGTGACGAAGGAATATCTCGCGTCCGGCGACTACCCGATCCTGCGCGGGCTCGTCGGCGATCGCGAGCCCGTCGACGCGTTCCTCGAGTTCCTCGCGGTGATGACCGACAAGGGGCGGTTTCAGCGCGGCCTCGAGATCATCCTCGACGGCTTCGCCGCGAAGTACGACCTCCCCGAGCGTTCGTCGCAACAGCTCCGCGACGCCGCGCACGCGCACGCGCAAGCGAAGCCTCGGCAGGCCGTCGCGCCATCGCGTCCTGCAACCGACCGCGAGATCCGGACCCGCAAACGTGGCCCGCCGCGTCGAAGCTCGCGGTAGGGGTCCGTCGCACGATCGGCACGCAAGCTCGCCGTGGCCGGGCGGGGCGCTTGTCGGGTGAATAGCGCTACACTGCCAGCGCGTGCATATTTCGGTCTTCGACATCTTCAAGATCGGCATCGGGCCGTCGAGCTCTCACACCGTGGGACCGATGCGCGCCGCGAAGCGGTTCGTCGAACGCCTGGAGGCCGACGGCCAGCTCGCGCTGACGACCGGCGTGAAGATCGAGCTGTTCGGCAGCCTCGGCTTCACCGGCCGCGGTCACGGCAGCGACCGCGCGATCGTGCTCGGCCTCGAGGGCGACGAGCCGGCGACCGTCGATATCGATTCGGTCGCGCGCCGGGTCACCGCGGTCGAGCAGACCAAGCGGATCTCGCTGCTCGGCAAGCGCGAGGTCGACCTCGATCCCGCGGAGGCGTTGATCTTCCATCGCCGCGAGAAGCTGCCGCTCCACGCGAACGGCATGCGGTTCACGGCGTACGCCGGCACGAACGTGCTCGCCGAGCGGATCTACTACTCGGTCGGCGGCGGATTTGTCGTCGATCACACCGGTGCCCCGGCCGACGGTTCGCCGCCCGCCGACCAGATCAGCGTGCCGTATCCGTTCAACTCCGGCGACGAGCTGCTGCGGCTCTCGCTCGAGCACGGGATGAGCCTGTCGTCGCTGATGCTCGAGAACGAGAAGGCACACGCGAGCGAAGCGGATATTCGCGCGCGGATCCTGATCATCTGGCACGCGATGGAGGCCTGCGTGAAGCGCGGCTGCGAGCGCGAGGGCATCTTGCCCGGCGGGCTCAAGGTCAAGCGGCGCGCCGCGGCGCTGTATCGCAAGCTCAAGGGCGATCCGCGGGCGCAGCACGATCCGCTGATCATCATGGATTGGGTCAACCTGTTCGCGCTCGCGGTCAACGAGGAGAACGCCGCGGGCGGTCGCGTCGTGACCGCGCCGACCAACGGCGCCGCCGGCATCATCCCCGCGGTGATGACGTACTACCGGCGATTCCTGCCGAACGCCGACGACGAGGGCTCGATCCGCTTCCTCCTCACCGCGGCCGCGATCGCGGCGCTGTACAAGAAGAACGCGTCGATCAGCGGCGCCGAGGTCGGCTGTCAGGGCGAGGTCGGCGTCGCGTGCTCGATGGCCGCCGGCGCACTCGCCGAGGTCATGGGCGGCACGCCCGCGCAGGTCGAGAACGCCGCGGAGATCGGGATGGAGCACAACCTCGGCCTCACGTGCGATCCGATCGGCGGACTCGTTCAGGTCCCGTGCATCGAGCGCAACGCGATGGGCGCGGTCAAGGCGATCAACGCCGCGCGCCTCGCACTGCAGGGCGACGGCACGCACAAGGTCTCGCTCGACAAGGTCATCAAGACGATGTGGCGCACGGGCGCCGACATGAGCAGCAAGTACAAGGAGACCGCGCGCGGCGGACTCGCCGTGAACATCATCGAGTGCTGACGCCGACCGCGCGCGATTGCTGGTAGGCTGATCGAAGGCATGGACATCGTCGGGCTCGAGCCGCGGCGGAGCGATCTCGCACGTGGCATTTTGATCGCGCGCAGTGCGCGGCCGCTCGATGCCAGGACGCAGGACGACTTGTGGACGGCGCTCGTCGCCGCCGGCGTGACCGAGCGGACCGAGGAAGAGACCGAGGATCACGCGAACGACCCGGATCGCCAGTTCCACGCGGCGCCGTGGCTCCCGCCCGCGGGCGAGGAGCTCGCGACCCAGAAGGCCGCGCTCGAGGCGGCGGGCGCCCGCTTCGAGCTGGAGAAGGTTTGGTTCGTGAAGGTCGAGACCGGGGCGGATGGCGTCGCGTGGCTCGAGCTCGAGGCCGAGTCGCGTGAGGATGCGCTGTCCGACGACAACGAGGACGTTCTCGGTGGCATCGCGGAGGGCGACATCTCGCTCCCGGTCGCGAATGACGAGGAGGCACCCCCGACAGAAGAGGTGCTGTACGCGGCGCCGGACGCGCCGGCGATCCCGCTCGCGGTACCGGCCGACGAGGCGGACGAAGACGAGGACGACGAGGATGTCGAGCTCGACGCGCTCCAGCTCGAGAGCCACTGGCGCAACGGTGCCCCCCCGTTCGAGCACTCGGTCGGCTTTCCGATCGAGCGCTACCCCGAGATCATCGATGACTACGACTGGGAGAGCTTCGGGATCGCGCTCAAGCTCGCGGGCTCGGCGACGCTCGGCGAGGAGTCGGTGATCAACGCGTTCTTCGCGCTTTGGCTGAGCGTCTACCAGGACGAGCGCGCCGAGGAGTTCGAGCCGTTCCAGCGCGCCGACGTGATCCACGATCGCAAGCACCGCGCCGCGCTGATGTGGGTCGAGCGGTTCGCGGTGCCGGCGACCGCCGCCGACCAGGTTCACTTCCTCCTGTGGATCGCGGCCCGGCTCGACGAGATCGTGCCGATCGCATGGGCGCGGTTCGACAGCGTCGACGAGACGATGAAGGCGAACGCCCAGGGCGACGACGGCGAGCCACCGTTCGTCCTCGCCGGCAACCCGTTCGCGGATCGCTTTCGCCGCCAGGGCGAGGAAGCCGCGCTCGCGTGGGCGGTGTCGCAGAGCTCGTGGAGCCGGCGCGAGCTCGCCGGCATGCTCGTCGAGGTCGCACTCGAGCACGATCCGGACGATCCGAGGGCGGCGCTCGTCGCCGAGCGGTTGCTGCGGCGCGCTCAGGCGTTCGAACCGAAGTCCGACGCGGTCGGCTACCTCGCGATCGTCCTCGTTCGCCAGCAGCGCCTGCCCGAGGCGATCACGCTTGCCGAGGGTGCACCGAACCGCGACGTCCGCCTGCTCGTGATCGGCGAGATCGCGGAGCACGCGCCGGCCGAGCTCGGTCCGGCGCTCGCGCTCCTCGACGTCGTGACCGGGCGCGAGACCCCGCCGGAGGATCTCGCCGAGCTGGTCGCGTCGATCGCGCGCCACGCCCCGGCCTTCCTTGCGCAGGTCCTCGCGAAGCTGCCGCTGGATGTCGCGCTCGTCCCGCATCTCTACAACGCGAGCTTCTCGGTCGATCGGCCGCAGGCGCTCGCGATCCTGCGCCGCGTGATCGCGCTGCCCGAGCCGCCGAAGACTTCGGGCGAGGCGCGCACCGCGCTCGTCATGGCGTGGAACAACGCGTGTATCCACGCGCACGCGCTCGGCGACTACCGGCTCGCGGTCGAGCTCGCCGACGGTGGCCAGCGGTTCGCGGCGGAAAATCCCTACATCTATCACTCGGCCGCATGCGCCTACGCCGCGGTCGGAGCGATCGATCGCGCGCTCGCCCAGGTCGCGCTCGCGATCGAGCACGACTACGAGCATGCCGAGAAGATGGAGACCGACGCCGATCTCGCGCCGCTCCAGTCCGATCCGCGGTTCGCGGCCCTGTTCGTCGAGTGGCGTGCGAAGCGCGCGGACCTGAATTAGGTCAAGCGGGAGTGCTCGGCGGTTGTGTACCCTCCCGTCATGGGGAACGAAGTTGCGCCACAGGCCGGCCCACAGCAGACCCAACCCGCGCCGCAGGCCACCGCCGATCCCCAGGCCGCGGCCACCGCCGATCAGATGATGGCGCAGGCCGGCAACGATCCCGAAGCCGCCGCCGATCTGATCCGCAAGAACCCGCAGCTCCGCGATCCGTTGCTCGCGGCGATGCACCAGCGGCTCGGCAACGCGTACGTCCAGCAGGTGATCCACGCGCTCGGCCATCCCGCGAAGGGCAGCGCGGATACCAAGGGTCAGCTCGCCGCGATCCTCGCCGACACGACGCAGGAGAAGACCCAGCTCGCGACGTCGCTCGCGACCGACAAGACGGGGATCGCGAATGCGATCGCGCGCGGCACCGGCACCGATCTACGCACCGCCGCCGACGCAGCCGCCACCGCGATCTCTCGCGCGGATGCCAGCGTCGACGCGAGCCGCACCGAGCTCGATGCGATGTCCGCCGACGACAAGAAGTCGGCCGAGTACGCGAGCGCGAACGCGAGCACGAAGTCGCTCGACGACGCGGTCAACAACCAGGCGGTCCCGGTGTTGAACGCGATCGAGATCCCCGGTGCGCCGATCAAGGCCGCGCCACCGTCGGACTCGCTCGGCAGCGCGATCAAGGCGCGCGCGGAGCACGTGCGCGGCGAGCTCGATCGCGTCTCGCAGCTGGTGCTCACCTCCCAGAGTGCCGGCGCGCTCGCGGGTGCGGCCCGACTCGCCGCCGCGGACCAGGTGCGCACCGATCTCCTCGGGATGAGCGCGGCCGAGCGCGCGTGGGTCCTCGGCCGGATGGCGGGTGTCGCCGACGACATCCTCGACTACTACAAGGGCAAGTCGGCCGCGTTGCGCGCGCAGGCGGGGTCGCGAGACTTCGGCAGCGGCAGCAACGCCGCGGGCGACTCCGCGGCGCAGGGTGGGTTCAGCCACGGGACCCAGATCCCGAACCTCAAGTCGTCGGAGGGTGCGAAGGACGACAAGGTCAACGTCCCGTTCACGACGAAGCCGATCCCCGGCGAGCTCAAAGGCGTCAACGCCGATCCTTCGACCGGTGGGCTCGGCGTCGACGTCGGTGGCAAGCGCGCCTCGGGCGGCGTCGGCGGCGACGTCCGCGCCGACGATGGCTCGGCTCGCCTCGAGGGCTTCAACGGCAACCTCGGGATCAACAACGGCGTCGAGGGCAAGGGCGCCGTGACGACGAAGGTCAATGGCGGTTACACCCAGACCACGTCGCCGCCTTCGTTCGATGGCGCACACTGGACCCTGTCGTGGTCGGTCGGCGTGAGCGCGGGCCTCGGCCAGACGAAGACGGTCGCCGAGGACAAAGGTACCGGGACGAGCGCGAGCCTGAGCGGCAAGGCCTCCGGCTCGGTCGTGAAGAGCGGGACGACGGTCTATCCAGATCAAGCCGCGGCGCAGAAGGCGTATGACGATGGTGCGTTCGCGCTGGTCGGCGTGAAGGGGATGGACACGCTGCCCGACAAGCAGGCGGCGACCGATCTCAAGGAGGGAGAGTCGGTCGACATCGCGTATCAAGGCGACGTCGCGGGTGGCGTCGGCGGCGGCGGCAGCAACGTTTCGATCACCGCGAGTGGTGGCGGTGGGCTGTCGACGGACGTCAAGGTGGTGAAGCTCCCCGGCAACAAGGTCCGCGCGACGATCCGAGGGGTCGACAACGCGCAGGGCAGCCTCAGCGTCGGCACGGTCGGCGTGACGGGCGGCGCGGGCGTGGGTGGTTCGAAAGCGATCTCGACGACGTTCGACTTCGACCTGTCGACCCCGGCGGGTCAGGCGGCCTACGCGCAGTGGGTCGGGAACCACCCGCATCTGGCGCCGAACCCGGGCACGCCGGGCGTGTCGTTCGTGAGCTCGGGCTCCGGCCAGTTCACGTCGACGAACGTCGGCATCGGAGTCGGCATCGGCCCGGTCAACGGCACCGGCACCAACACGTCGACGAGCGGCGAGTTCACCGAAGACAGCGCCGACGGCAAGAGCCGGCGCAACACGATCGTCGGCTCGCAGACCGATTCGGTGAAGGGCTTCAACCCGATCGATCCGAGCAAGACCGTGCGCACCGACTCGCTCGAGATCACGACCGACTCGAAGGGTGGCGTCGAGCAACCCGCGCAGTACGTGATCAAGACCGCGATCCAGGCGCGCACGGATGCCCAGGCCTCGAACGCCGAGCTCGGCAAGGTCCTCGGCGAGCCGCAGGCCGCGGGCAAGCTCGACGGCAACTCGTCCGGAACGACCGGCAAGTGGTCGGTCGAGGGCACGTACACCGCGGCGCAGATGAAGCAGTTCGAGACCGACGTCGCGTCCGGCAAGGTCCAGCTCGTCGATCAGGTGAAGGACACCGGCACGCCGGGCGCGAACCTGAAGGCGGTGCTGTCGGATCCCAAGTCGACCGAGCACGACAAGCAGATGGCGCTCGCGGTGTGGTTCTCGAAGAAGGGACCCGATGCGAGCGGAGAGCTGCGCGGTGCTCTCGGCCCGCCGCAGATGAACGTCGCGCTCGACGGCGACAAGTACCTCACGGGTGCGCAGGCGCAGGGCGTGTTCGAGGGCAAGCGCCAGGAGCTCGAGGATCGCCTCCTCGATCCCGCGCTCGCCGGCGATGCGATCAAGGCGCTGCTCCGCGATGTCCAGGGGTTGTACGCCGAGCTGATCGAGCGCCGCGACCACATCGCGAACCCGGACAACTACAAGGAGCTCCCGCTCGCGATGCGCCACGAGCTCGTGAAGCAGACCGAGGCGAACTATCAGAAGGTGGCGCTGTTGCGCGATCGCGTCGCGGGGCGCGCCAAGGAGGACAACCTCGGCGATCCGGGCGGCAACGCAGAGCTCAACAAGAAGATGCAGACCGTGAACGCCCGGCGCAAGACCGCGCAGGAGGCGCGCGGCCACGCGGTCGACGCGCGCGCGAAGCACAACGGTGCGCTCGATGCGAATCACGGCCCGGCGCCGCGGAGCGAGCTCGACAAGCTCAACCTCAACCCGAGTGGCGCGGCGCGCGAGAGCACGGCGCGGGTCCGCGGGCTCTACGCCGCGTCGGATACGGAGTGGACCAAGGCGCAGGGGAAGATGGACGAGGCCTCGCTCGCCGAGCGCAACATGTTCAAGGAAGACGCCCTCGCGAAGGACAGTCAGGACATCGCGGCCAAGGCCGCCGATGCCGCGGCGAACGCGTACGTCGAAGCCGCGTTCTGGTACCAGTCGGTCACCACCGAGCTCCTCAAGATCATGAAGATGAGCGGCTCCGTGGTGAACTGGCAGGGCTACGACCGCGGGTACTACGGCACGATCGACTAGGCCGGGACCGTCGGACTCTGAACCTCGTACGCGTACACGTGCCACGTGCACGTGCTCGTCCACGATTCGCGCGCCCGGACCATCAGCCAACCACCCGGAGCGGCCGACCACCGGATCGAGAGCGATCCTCTCCGGGCCTGATCGGTCGCGGTCGTCAGACGCTCGGATCAGGACCTGGCAATCGGAGCACTAGGCCGGACGCAGGACGGCGCCGCTGGTCTCGGCCGACACGTGCTTCGTCGCCTCGTCGTAGTGGGCCCAGCACACCGGCGCGTACGACTCCTCGGCGCCGAGCTGGATCTGCGGACCCTCGACGACCGGCGTGCCGTTCACGAAACGCAGGTTGCAGATCGCCTTCCGCTGGCAGTACTGGCAGGTGACCTTGACCTCCTCGATCCCGTCCGCGAGCTCCATCAAGCGCTGCGCACCCGGGAACAGCTTGGTCTTGAAGTCGGTGCGCAGGCCGTAGCAGATCACCGGCACGCCCGGATCGACGGTGATCCTGCGCAGCTCGTCGATCACCGCGGGTGCGAGGAACTGCGCCTCGTCGACGAGCACGCAATCGAGGCCCGTGAAGTCGCGCGGATCGATCACGGTGTCCTCGTCGACCATGAGATCCGCCTCCGCTTCGAGACCCGAGCGCGAGGAGATCTTCGTCGCACCGAAGCGGGTATCGAGCCGCGGCTTCATCAGGAGCACGCGCTTGCCTTGCTTGCGGTAGTTGTGCGCGACCGCGAGCAGGTTCATCGACTTCGCCGAATCCATCGTGCCGTACCGGAAGTAGAGCTTCGCCACGAGCCCGACCATCGATCGGGGGTCTGACAGCGGCCCTACCAGGCGTGGAACAGCCGGGCCAGGACCAGCGTCACGGCGCCGACCGCTCCCGCGGCGGGGATCGTGAAGATCCACGCCCACACGATCCGGGTCGCCAGGCCCCAGCGGATGCCGCGGATCTTGGTGACCGAGCCGACGCCGACGATCGCACCGGTGATCGTGTGGGTCGTCGACACCGGGACGTGGAGATACGTCGCACCGAACAGCGTCACCGCGCCGGAGAGGTTCGCGCAGAACCCGCCGATCGGCTTGAGCGACGTGATGCCCATGCCCATGGTCTTGATGATCCGCTGCCCGCCGATCAGCGTGCCGAACGCCATCGCGCTGTACGACGCGACGATCACCCAGTTCGGCGCGGACGTCGCGGTCGTCGGCAGCACGCCGCCGGCCACCATCACGGCCCAGATCACGCCGATCGTCTTCTGCGCGTCGTTGCCGCCGTGGCCGATCGAGTACGCGGCCGCCGAGAACAGCTGGCCGACCCGGAACACGCGATCGACCTTGCGGGGTCGCGCGTTGCGGAACACGTTCATGGCGATCACCATGAAGATGAAGCCGAGGATCAGGCCGAGCACGGGCGCGAGGACGATGAAGTAGAGCGTCTTCACGAGGCTCGCCTCGTTGAGGATGTCGAAGCTCCCCGCGTACGCGAGCGCCGCACCGGAGAGCCCACCGATCAGCGCGTGCGAGCTCGACGACGGGAGGCCCCACCACCACGTGAGCAGGTTCCACACGATCGCTCCCGACAGGCCGCAGATCACGACCCACACGAACGCGGGATCGGCGGCCTGGATGTGGACGATCTTCGCGATCGTGTTCGCGACACCCTCGCGGAAGATGAACAGCGCGACGAAGTTGAACACCGTCGCCCACAGCACCGCGAGGCGCGGCGACAGCACGCGGGTTGACACCACCGTCGCGATCGAGTTCGCGGCGTCGTGGAAACCGTTGATCACGTCGAACAGGATCGCGACGCCGACCGTTATCCAGACGAGAGTAGTGACGTCCATCGAAGCTCAGGCGTGCTCGAGGATCACGCCCTCGATGATGTTCGCGACGTCCTCGCAGCGATCCGACGCGCTCTCGAGGTTCTCGTAGACCTCTTTCCACTTGATCACCATGATCGGGTCCTTCTCTTCCTTGAAGAGCCGGGCGACCGAGCGACGGAGGATGGCATCGGCCTCGTTCTCGAGGCGGTTGATGTCGATGCAGAGCTTGAGCGTGGCGTGGGTGTCCTTGAGATCGCGCAGGCCGCGCACGGCGCCCTCGACCTGCTGCGCCGCGCGATGGAGCACGTCCGCGAGGTCGCGGACGTCGTTCGTCATCGTCGTGATCTCGTAGAGCTCGATCCGCTCGGCCGCCGCCTCGACGTAGTCCATGACGTCGTCCATCCGAGTGATCAGCGTGTGGATCTGATCGCGATCGATCGGCGTGATGAACGTCTTGTGCAGCGCCTCGACACAGCGGTGCGTGATCGTGTCGGTCTCGTGCTCGATGTCGGAGATCCGCCGGCACTTCGCGGCGATGTTCGCGCCGGTCGTGACCATCGACAGGAACTCTTTCGTTCCCTCGATCGTCAGCGCGGCGTGCTCTTCGAAGAAGTCGAAGAAGCTGGTCTCGCGAGGTAACAGGCGCCCGAACATGTACCCGAGTCTGTAACACGCTTGCGATCAAGGCGTCACGTCAACCGAACGTCCCGGTGCGCAGAAACATGGCGACAAGTCGCTGCGTTGCCGGCGCATTCATGATCCAGGTGTGGGTGGCGTCGACCTCGGCGAACGCGGCCATCCCGGGCAGGCGGGTCTCCTCGACCGCGACGGTGCCATCGTTGGGGGTCCCGGCCGCGAACCGGGTGCCGACGGTCCAGCTCGTCACGTTCGTGAAGGCGCGATGGCGAGTTCCCGCGATCACACCGAACGGTGCAGGCGGTGGAGGCCACGCCGATGCATCCGCGAGCTCCGCGCCGGCGGGTCCGTAGAACCAGCGGAAGATCGGATTCCGCACGAGCCCGGCCGCGATCCAGCTTCCCTGGTTCGGCGGCGCGAGCATCACGATCCGCTCCCAGTGCAGCCGCGGATCGTGGAGGTGGCGCACGATCACACCGCCCATCGAGTGAGTGACCGCGTGGAGCGGACGATCGCCGGCGCGCTCGACGAGGAGCTCGGTCAGCGCCGACGCGAGATACGCGAGCGAGTGCTTGCGCGACGGATACGTGTGACTCCAGGTCTCGAACTCGTGCGCGCGCAGGTGGGCGCCGAGCCGCTCCATCGAGCCGCGACCGCGGGCGAGCCCGTGGAGGAGGACGACCAGCGGCTTCATGGAGTCTCGGGAGTCTCGGGAGTCTCGGGAGTCTCGGGAGTCTCGGGAGTCTCGGGAGTCTCGGGAGTCTCGGGCACGTCGCGCTTGTCGAGCTCGGCGTCGAGGTCGGCGTCCTGGCGCGCGCGAGCCGACTCCTCGATCCGATCCGGATGATCCGCGGGGAACAGCGCGTCGAGCTCGGCCGGCTTGACGGCGCCGACCGTGGCGATCACTCGCTCGACGAGCTGAGCGCGCTCGAGGCGTAGCCCGCGGACCTCGCGGCGAAACGCGAGCCGGCGGAACAGCACGCCGAATCCGCGCCTCACGAGGCGGAGGCGATCGAGCACGCGCAGCGTCGCCCAGCCCGACAGTGGCAGCAGGATCCCGGCGGCGAGCGCGGTCCACAGCCCGAGCTTCCAGGCGATCACCACGAGCGCGACCACGTAGCCGAGCAGCAGCAGCAAGAAGCCGATCAGGAGCTTCGTGGTCGCGACGACATCCTTGCGCGGTGTCAGCCTGTCGCTCGCGAACCGCGCGAACAGCAGCGGAGTGATGTTGAGCGGCGCGGCGGGGAGCGTGAGCGGCAACCAGAACGCGATGAGCGCGAGGTGCCGGACGATCCGTGCCCCGACCTCGCGCTTCGACAGATCGCGCGCGAGCTCGCGGTCGGTGAGCCCGAGCTCGTCGAGCCGGTCCTGGTAACGGCGCACGCGGCCCATCAGCTCGACGACCCGCGGATCCGCGGCGACCGCGCTGTAGTACGAGTTGAACCGGCGCGCGAGCTCGACCCGCTCCTCGATCGAGATCTCCTGCGGCTGGTACAGCCGGCGCACGACGTCGAGCGCCCGCACCGTGTCCCAGTCCGGCGCGTTCACGGTGAGCCGGCGGAGGCCATCGCCGATCTCGGTGGTGACGATCCGGACCTGGTCCGGGGTGTTCTCGACCGCATCGGTGATGGTGAGCGGCGGTCCGTACTGGACGAGCACGCGGCTGCGAAACCGCTTCGGGTGGATGAACGTCAGGCCGCACGGCACGATCGTGATCTCGCGATGCGTGCGCTGCGCCGCGCCGAGGGCGAGCCGCGCCGCGCCGGTCTTCAGGCGCGAGAGGTGAGCCTCGTCGTGCGACAGGCCTTCCGGGAAGATCCCGATCGCACCGCCGTCGCCGAGGACGCCGAACATCGCGGCGAACGCGGCATCGTTGTCGACCGGCGCGCCGTCGCCGGGTGTCGGATCCCCGCGGTCGTCCCCACCATCGCGATCGTGCCGCCGCTTGATCGGTACCGCGCCGAGCCCGGAGAGCAGCGCGCGCATCAACCGGCCCTTGAACAGCGTGTCCTTCGCGGCGAAATGGACCTTCCGCCCGCACGTCGTGATGATCAGGATCGGATCGATCAGCGAGTTTGGATGATTGCCGGCGAACAGCACCGGTCCTTCGACCGGCACGTGCTCGAGCCCGACCACTTCGATCTGGCGAAAGAACACCCGCGTGATGGTGCGCAAGAACCACGCGAGGACCCGGTACGCCACGCGCTATGGTCTCACGCCACGTGGAATTCGAGGCCGGCGGCGACGAGCCGGGTCATGAGGGCGCCACCCATCGCGACCGACGGCGTGGTCACGCCGCCCTGCGACGCGAGCGGATCGAACGCGAGGCACATCGCCGACTCGCCGAGCATCTTCGAGGTCGACGCGTAGCCCGGATCGCCGTGCGGATCTGCGACGATGTAGTCGAGCCGATCGGCGCCGCGCTTCGCGACGAAGTGGACGGTCCAGTGGCCACGCTCGCGCGTGCGAAGGTCGGGGCCTTCCCCGGACTTCGGCGCGCGCTGGGCGAGGAACGTGCGCAGCGCGGGCCGCTGGATCGCGAGGGCGAGCGCGCCGAGCCCGGCGGTGATCCCGGCGGCCATCACGAGCCCCTTCGCGCTGTTCGGCGTGGTCATCAGCTCGCGATAGACGAAGTCCTCGCCCCACGGAAACCCGGCGAGCGCGTGGGCGCGGCGGACGACGCGGGAGTTCGTCGCCGCCATCACGAACGGCACGGTGAACATCTTCAGATCCGCATCCCAGCCGGGCGCCTTGATATCCGGCGCGGGCGGGCGCGCGGCCTTCGGATCGGGATCGAGCCCGTACGGATTGCCGACGACGCGCCGGACCTCGCGATCCTCCATCGCCTCGGCGATCCCGAACATGCTGCCCGTGGTGCCACCGGAGAGTCCGCCGCTGATCTTCCCGTAGTACGCGGTGACCTCGTGCGCTGGCGCGCCGAACCGTTCGCTGAACGCCTGCTGTGTGGCCCACGTGCCGAGGTCGCTCGGGATCGAGTCGAACCCCGACGCATGGACGATCCGCGCGCCGGTCTTCCGCGCCGTCTCGTGGTGCGCGTCGATCATCTCGCGCATCCAGTGGACCTCGCCGGTGAGATCGCAGTAGTGCGTGCCGGCGGCGGCGCAAGCGGCGACCACCTCGCCGCCGAGCTTCGCGTACGGCCCGACGGTCGTGCAGATGACCTTCGTTCGCTTCGCGACGCCCGCCATCGCTTCGGGATCGAGCGCGTCCGCGACCACGATCGGGACGTCTCCCGGCAGGTCGCGCGCGACTTCCTCGAGCTTCGCGCGGTTGCGGCCGACCAGCGCCCACCGCATCGGGTGACGCGCGAGGTACTGCGCGACCAGCTTGCCGGTGAAACCGGTGGCGCCGAGGAGGACGAGATCGAAGTCGCGCATGACCGCACCCTACCTGCTTACGCGCTATAAAAGATCCGATGTCGTCGTTCGTGGAGCGTCTGGTCGCCCGGTTGCCGGCGAGAGATGTTCGCCCTCCCGACGACGGCCGCAAGCGCGCCGCGGTCGCCGCGCTCGTCCACGACGATCCGGGTGGCCCGCGCGTCTTGCTCATGAAGCGGATCGACCGCGACGGCGACCCGTGGTCGGGACACATCTCGCTCCCGGGCGGCGGCTTTCATCCGACCGACGGCGATCTGCTCGCGACGGCGATCCGCGAGACGTCCGAGGAGCTCGGCCTCGATCTCCACGCGACGCGCTACGTCGGGCCGCTTCCGGTGCTCCAGCCCCTCACCGCGGGACCGCAGGGGATCGAGGTCACGCCGTTCGTGTTCGTCACGCCCGCCGAGCTCGCGACCACGCCGGGGCCGGAGGCGCTGTCGGCGTTCTGGTTGCCGCTCGAGCTCGCCGCCGCCGGCACGTACGACAGTACGTTCACGTACCCCGGCACGGAGCGCACGTTCCCGAGCTGGAACTACGAGGGCTTCACGATCTGGGGCATGACGTGGCGGATCCTCGGCGACCTGCTCTCCGCCGGCCGACCCTAGCTCTCTTCGGAGAACATCTTCGGCGCCACGTTCTTCGCGCCGATCGCGTCGACGAGCCGAGCGAGCGAGCGCACCAGCTCCTTGCGCGGCGCCTCGGGCATCGCGGCGACCGCCTCGATGATCCGGGTCTGGATCAGCTGCGGTGCGTGCTTGACCACGCGCAGGCCGGCCGCGGTCAGCCCGAGCTCGGCGCGCCGGCGATCCGCGGCGCTCGGCGTGCGCTTGACCAGCTTCTTCGCGACGAGCTTCGCGACCACGGTCGAGACCGAGCTCTGATCGGTGAGCGTGCGCTGCGCCAGCTCCGCGAGCGACGCCGCGGGAGCACTCGCGAGCGAGTGCAGCACGTAGAGCTGCGCGGCCGACAGGTCGTGATTGCCCTGCGCATCGCGGTCGGCGAGCCGGATCATCCGCACGACCCGGCGCAGGGACTGCATCACCTGGGTGGCGTCAGCCGCATGGGATCCCATGGATGGGACCTACTCTATAGCAGAAGATTGGCGAAGCCCTTGGTCGGCCTCGCGAACAGAAAACCCTGCAGGAGATCGATACCCGCATCCGTGCACGCGATGCGCTCTGCCTCGGTCTCGACGCCTTCCGCGATCACACGACTGCCGAGCTCGCGACACAGGCCCGCGATCGCGCTGACGATCCGCCGCTTGTTGGTGTGACGATCGAGATCGCGGATCAGCGACATGTCGAGCTTCACGATCTCCGGCTCGAGCGATGCGAGCGCGCCGAGCGCCGCATAACCCGCACCGAGATCGTCGACCGCGATCCGGTAGCCGAGCTTGCGCAACATCGCGACGCGGGTCGGCCCGACCGCCGGATCGATGCTCGTGCGTTCGGTGATCTCGAGGACGACGCGCTTCGCGTGCTGCGCGAGCGCGCTCGAGGCCGAGTAGAGCTCCTCGTCGGTCAGCTCGAGCCCGTGGACGTTCACGAACAGGAGCGCGTTGCTCGGTGCCGTGGCGGCGGCGGTGGCGACCGCGGCGCGCACGGTCCGGCCGATCTGCTGGATCCGGTCGAGCCGCTCGCCCGTCGCGATGAAGATGTCGGGACGCCGCAGCGATTCTTCCTCGGTGCGAAGCAGCGCCTCGTACGCGAAGATCGTCTTGGTCGAGTAGTCGACGATCGGCTGGAACGCCATCCACGACTGCTGGATCGCGTTGCCGAACCGGCCCTCGAGCGCCTCGCGATCCGGAATCGTCTCGCCGTAGAGCTCGCGCGCGTAGGACTCGGCGCGGCGGCGCATCCGCTGGACGCCGTGAACGCGCGCGGCGCGTGCGACCGCCGCGGCGAGCACGTCCTGATCGAACGGCTTGGTGATGTACGAGATCGCGCCTTGATCGATCGCCTTGACCGCGCCGTGCAACGACGGATCTCCGGTCATCAGAAGCACGGGAAGATCGTCGTCGCGCGACCGCAGCTCGCGCACGAGGCCGAAGCCATCGAGCTCCGGCATGTTGACGTCCGACAGCACGCAGTCGAACGGCGTCTTCGCGTTCTCGACCTCGCTGATCGCGGCGCGGCCGTTGTCGGCGAGCGTGACGTTCCAGCCCTCGCCGTTGAGGACCCGCGCGCAGACTCGCCGGATCGCGATGTCGTCATCGACGACCAGTACGCGACCGAGATGTCCTTTGCCGACGCCGCCGACGCTCACCATGATGTTACCGAGCTGCGCTGCGCTTCGATGCGAGCACGATGTCGAGGGCCGAGCGCAGCTTGGTATCGTCCCACGGTTTCAGGAAGTAACGATGCACGGCACCCTCGTTGACGGCGCGGGTCGCGACCTCGAGATCGC
>Ga0307509_10006131_pt1 | contig 16321 bp, 11 predicted proteins | sample 10_EM_MG_FD_202245 | JGI IMG/M metagenome (GOLD analysis project Ga0307509, IMG submission 202245) | Populus trichocarpa ectomycorrhiza microbial communities from riparian zone in the Pacific Northwest, United States - 10_EM | ecosystem: Host-associated > Plants > Roots > Unclassified | place... | reverse complement strand
GTTGCTGCCGGCCCGGACCTGGACGGTGACGGTCGCCGCGTGCTTCCACGAGTCGACGACGCGGCGCGAGGAACTGATCGGGGCGCCGTTGAGCCACACGTCGGCGGTGTCGTCGCCGGTCACCACGAGCGTCGCCGGTCCGGCCGCGGCGGCGTCGAACGTACGCCGGAAGTAGCGGGTCGCGGCGGGCGCGGTGGTGGCCGGATCGCCTTCGGGGTACCACATCCATGAGGCGCCGGTCAGGCTCGCGGTGGCGGGCGCCCCGACGAAGCTCGCCTGCCACTCGGTGGCCGGGTCGTACAGCCCGGTGTCGAAGCCGGCCGGCGCGCTCCACGGACTGGGCCGCCCCTGGGTGTCCCAGACCCGCACCTGCCAGTGGTACGTGCGATCACTGGCCAGCGCGGGGCCGCCGTACGACACGTCGACGCTGCGGCCGGACGCGACCTGGCCGCTGTCCCAGACGTCCGCGGCGCCCGGCGAGGTGCCGACGGTGACCTGGTAGCGGCCCTGCACCTGGGCGTTGGCCGTGGCGACCAGGCGCCAGCCGAAGCGCGGCGCGCGGGCGTCGATGCCGACCGGGTCGGTACGGCGCTCGGTGGTCAGCCCCGACACGGTGAACGGCGAGGCGGCGGTGAGGTCCGGCGCGGCGACGTCGCGCGCCCACGGCCCGGCACCGTACGAGCCGAGGTCCTTGGCCGCCACCCAGGTCTCCGGCACGGCGTCGGCCGCCTGCCACGAGCCGTCGGTGACCAGGTCCGTCGTCCCGGCCGCGGAGGCGATCCGGACGTGGCCGAGCAGGCCGGCCGGCCCGGCGCCGGTGTTGCGTACCGCGATCCGCAGGGTGTTGCCGCCGGCCCGCAGCGCGGCGGCCAGGTCGAAATAGCGAGCCTGCCGCCACGAGTCGGCGACCCGGGCCGAGCCACCCAGGTAGGTGTCGTTGAGCCAGACGTCGACGGTGTCGTCGCCGGTGACCACCAGCTGGGCGTCGGTGTAGGGCCCGGCCGGCGCGGTGAGGACGCGGCGCAGGTAGCGGGTGGCGGCCGGTGCGGACTGCACCGGGTCGCCCTCCGGATACCAGATCCAGTGCGCGGCGTCGAGCGCCACCGGGGCGGCGGCGCGGGCGGGGGTGGCGAGAGTGAGCGTGAGGACGGTGACAATCGTCGCGGCCAGGGCTAGCAGGCGTTTTGCGGCCATCCGGGACTCCTCGGAGGAAGCGAGGTATTTAAACGTTTCAATATGAAACGTATTAACAGTATGGCCGCGCGTCCGATCGTTTCAAGGAGGAGTCGGTAAGGTTGCCCCTTTGTCGGGCCGGGCGCGTTTGCGGGCGTCAGACCGTCTGTTCCGGACCGCTCAGCTCGGCCTCGAGCATGGTCATGGCCTTGAGGAAGGTGGCCCGCTCGGCCTGGTCCAGCCGGCCGAGGACCCGGGCCAGCGGCAGAGCGGAGCTGTCGAGCCACTGCCGGATCTCGGCATCCTTCGCCGGGGTGATCTGCACGATGGTCCGCCGCCGGTCGCAGGTGTCGGCCGCCCGGACGACGAAGCCGGCCCGATCGAGATCGGCCAGCACGCCGCTGACCGTGGAGAGCGTGAGGTCGAGCCGGGTGGCGAGCGCGCCGACGGTCAGCGGCCCGTGCCGGAGGTGTTCGAGGGCGGCGACGTGGCGGGGGCCGAGCGGGGTGATCGTCTCCGGCGCGGCGCGGTCCTGGGAGCGCCGGATGCCCCGGGCGATGCGCGGGAGAAGCTGCATGAGACGCAGGCAGGCCGCCTCGCGCGCTGTGTCGTTCGTCTCCGCGGCCACGGTCCTCCCTTGACGCTGTGATCAGCAGTTTATACGGTTCGTCAAGGCAAACAGTTCTGATGTCCAAACAAAATATTTGCGACAGAAGAAATGGCCAGGACGGGGAGGCCACACCATGACGACCGCGACCGAGCAGTACCCCCGCACCTCCCTGTACGGCATGGTGTTCGGCCACACCCCGCCCGCTTGGCTGACCGCCGGCCGGGCCGGATCGGGCGTTCTCGCCGCCGAGCCGCTCCAAGCCCAGCCGGCGACGATCCCCGCAGTGATCCCGGCAGCCGAGAGGTCGCCGATCGTCGCGGTCGGCGTCCGTACCGAGCCGGCCCGGGCCGCCCGCCGGTGGCTGCCCCGGATCGTCGTGGCCGTCGTGGTCACCGTGCTCGCCGTCGAGCTGACACTCGGCTGGTCGTCCCTGTCGGGCGCGCTGGCGCGGCTTCGCGCGCCGCAGCCCGGCTGGCTCGCCGCCGGCTTGGCGCTGGAGATCGCCGCGATGACCGCGTACGCCCGCATGCAGCGCCGCCTCCTGTGGTCGGCCGGGGTCCGGGCGCCGCTGCGGCGGCACGTCGCGCTCGCCTACGCCGCGCACTCGCTGAGCGTCACATTGCCCGGCGGCGCGGCGTTCTCGACCCGGTTCAACTACCGGCAGATGCGCCGCTTCGGCGCCGGCCCCGCGGTGGCGTCGTGGGCGATCGCCCTCGGCGGCCTCCTCTCCACCGGGGCCTTCGCCCTGATCAGTGCCGCCGGCGCGGTCGCCGCCAACGGCACCCCGCAGTGGCGCACGCTCGTCGCCCTCGTCCTCGCCGGCCTGCTGCTCCTGCTCGGCATCCGGTGGGCGGCCGCCCGGCCCGACCGGCTGGAGCCGGCCGCCCGGGCGGCGATGGCCGGCGTCAACCACCTGCTCCGCCGGCCGCGGGAGCAGGGGCTCGACCAGGTCCGCGACTTCGTCGGCCAGCTGCGCGCCGCCCGCCTGACCCCGGCGAACGGCGCGGCCGCCCTCGGCCACGCCGTCCTCAACTGGCTGTTCGACGCGGCCGCCCTCTGGATGTGCCTGCGCGCCATCAGCGACGAGCCGGCGAGCGGGACCCAGGTCCTGCTGGCCTTCTGCGCCGGCATGGCGGCCGGCAGCATCACCATCGTCCCCGGCGGCCTCGGCATCATCGACAACGCGCTGGTCGTCGGCCTGGTCGCCACCGGCGTGCCGGCCGCGACCGCGATCGCCGCCGTCGTCCTGTACCGCCTGCTCACGCTCGGCTTCGTGGTCGGCGCCGGCTGGCTGGCGTGGCTGGCCGTCCGGGGGCCACAACCACGAACCGCCGGTACACCCGGCACCCAGCCGGGCAGAGGTCGACGCTAACCGGCCGGTGCTTCCTCCTTCCGGAGGCGATCGGTGAGCACGATCTCGATGATCGCCTGGACGGTGTCCTGGCGGGCCCAGTCGCGCTGCAGCTCGACCGCGAGGGAGACCCAGCTGATCGGCTGCCCGCCGGCTTGGATCACCCGGTCGAGCCCGGCCCGGTGGGCCTCGGGCGAGGTGCCGCCGATCGCGTCGACCACCGGGTAGACCTCGTACCCCGCACGTAGCGCGTCGAGCGCGGTGAAGGCCATGCAGATCTCGGTCCACAGGGCGCAGATGATCAGCTTGCGGCGGCCGGTGGCGCGGACGGCCTGGAGGAATTCGACGTCCTCCCAGGAGTTGGTCGTGGTCCGGTCGAGCGGCTCGTCGTCGCTCAGCAGGCCGGCGAGCTCGGGCAGGGTGGGCCCGCCCCGGCCGGTGGCCACGTTGATCGTCGAGTGCACGACCGGGATCCCGAAGGTCTTGACGGTCCGGACGGTCGAGACGGCGTTCTCGACCAGGAGCCCGCGGTCCATCGACCGGACACCGGCGAGCTGCGACGGCTGGTAGTCGATGAGCAGGAACGCCGCGTTCTGCGGCGTGATCAGATGGTCGGCGATCGGGTCGCGGACGGGGGCACTGGTCATCGGAACGGCACCTTCCTCGGCACGGGATGCGGTGCGGCCGAAATTAGCGCCCGGCACGGTGAGGCGGGCTCCCCAAATCCCGGTGATCTGTGGCCGATCGCCTCGGCCCGGCCCCCGCTCGGCCCTACCATCACAGGGCCATCATCCGGGGCCGCTCTCCGCGGCGGCCGACGCGAAAGGTGCGGCACCCATGCCTGACGAGCGAATCGCCGACCCCGGCGCCCGGGGAAGCACGTCCGCCGGCCGCGGCTCGGTCGACGGCCGCCACCTTCTCCTGGTCGGCGCGGGGCCCGGCCTGGGAACGGCGGTGGCACGCCGGTTCGCCGCGGGCGGCTACCGGGTCACCCTGGTGGCGCGCGGCGCGAGCCGCCTCGGCGAACTCGCCGGCGCCCTGGCCGAGACCGGCGCCGAGATCAACACCATCGCGGCCGACGCCGGCGATCCCGATGGCCTGGGCGCCCGGATGAGGGAGCTCTACCTCGGCGACGGCGCACCGGGCGTCATCATCTACAACGCCGTCATGGGAGCTCCGGACCGCCTGCTGGAATCGAGCGTCGCCCACCTCCAGGCGGCGTACGCGGTGGACGTCATCGGCGCCGTCGTCGTCGCGCAGGCCGCCGCACCGGCCCTGCGGGCCGCCCGCTTCGGGACCATCCTGGTCACCGGGGGCGGGTTCGCCGACCACCCGATCCCGGCCCTGGCGACCGTCTCCCTCGGCAAGGCGGCTCTGCGGTCGGCGGCCACCATGCTCGGCGCCGACCTGAAACCGGACGGCATCCGGGTGGCCACCCTGACGGTCGCGGGGCAGATCGTCGCGGGCACTCCCTTCGACCCCCAGCGCATCGCCGAACGCTACTGGGAGCTCGTCCATCTGGACGGTCCGTGGCAGGCCGAATTCCGCTTCACCGGCGAGTAGGCGACGCCCGACTGATCCCGGCCGGTCTAGGAGACCCCGGCGAGCGTCCAGGACCAGGTGTACGTGCCCGGGCCGATCAGGTACGGCGGGAGGGTGTCCGGTCCGCAGGAGGCGGTGCCAAGGCCGCGGTGCGCGCCGTCGACGTGCACGACGCAGCCGGCGCGCGGCACGAGCTCGTTGTGGTGCCGGGCGGCGGCCAGGTCGCCGGCCCGGTAGCGGGTGACGCTGACCTGCCGCCGGTCGTCGTCCAGGTGCACGGTCAGGCCGCCGGCCGCTCCGGTCAGCGAGAAGTGCCGGACGCCGAACCGGCCGCCGCTCTCCTGCGGCCGAATGTAGGGCGTGAACAGCCCGTCGACCGGCGCCGAGTGCCGGTCGACGCGGGCGCCGGTCCGCCGGTCGGGATAGCACTCCCACGGGCCGAGACCGAACCAGTCGAGGTGGTCGAGCCCGGCGACGGTCTCGAAGACGACACCGACCCGGGGCAGGTCGCCGAGGGTCACGGTGACCGTCTCGGTGAACAGCAACGCCCCGTCGTACGCGGTGATCTCCTGCCGGTGCGTGGCGACGTCGCCGTACTCGGCCCGCACCACCGTGCTCGTACCGTTCCGCCTGACCCCCACCAGCCGGCGCTCGAGGCCGGGCAGCACCGTCCAGCGGACCGCGTGATCGCGGTCGTTGTCGGTCGGCGCCCGCCACAGGCTCAGCACCGGCGCGCGGGTCAGCAGCGGGTGCACGACCAGGCCGTCGTCGTCGACCGGCACGCGCGAACCCGTGCCCAGAAGGCCGGCCCGGGCGGTCAGGGGGCGCCGCTCGGCGCGCAGCCGCACCTGGGGGGCGCACAGTTCGGTCCCGGCCGGCGCCCACGGCTCGTCGCGCGCGGTGACCACCCGCAGCGTCAGCCAGACCTCCCCGGTCGCCGCGCCGGACATATCCGGGATTTCCGGCAGAGCCGCCGACCCGCCCGGCGGGACGTCGGGCAGCGGGACGGCGACCGGCGCCGAGCCGGTCACCCAGCACGAGGCGGCCAGCCACGACAGGTCCCGGAACTGCTGCCGGTTGTGGACGGTGACGACCCCGTCGGCGTAGGTGAGACGGACCGGCGCGGCCAGCTCCCGGTGCTCGAACATCGCCGGCTTCGGCGTACGGTCCGGGAAGACCAGGCCGTCAGCGCAGAAGTTCCCGTCGTTGGGCTCGTCGCCGAAGTCGCCGCCGTAGGCCCACCGCCAGCCCGGCGCCGCGACCCCGTCCGCCCAGCCGGGCTCGCCGGCCGCGAGACCGGCCGCGAGACCGGCCGCCGGATCGACCCGCTGCAGCAGCCCGTGGTCCCAGAACTCCCAGATGAACCCGCCCTGCAGCCCCGGCGTGCTCTCGATCGCCGCCCAGTGCTCGGCCAGCGTCCCGTTGCTGTTGCCCATGGCGTGCGAGTACTCGCACATGATCAGCGGGAGCGTCTGCCGGCCGGAGCGGGCGTGCGCCACGATCCGGTCGAGGGCCGGGTACATCGGGCAGAGGATGTCGCTGGCGGTCTGCGGCCGCTCCCAGTCGTCCCGGATCGCGCCCTCGTACTGGACCGGCCGGGTCGGGTCGTAGCGCCGGACCCAGCCGGCCGCCGCGTCGTGGTTGGCGCCGTAGTCGCTCTCGTTGCCCAGCGACCAGATGATCACGCTGGGGTGGTTCACGTCCCGGCGCACCATGCGCGAGACCCGTTCGACGAACTGCCCGGTGTAGAGCGGATCGCCGGCCAGTTCATGCCCGTACGCGTGGCATTCGATGTTCGCTTCGTCGATCACATAGAGGCCCAGCTCGTCGGCGAGGTCGAGCAGCCGCGGGTCGTTCGGGTAGTGCGAGGTGCGCACCGCGTTGAACCCGAACCGCTTCATCGTGACCAGGTCGGCCCGCAGGTCCCCGGCCGACAGCACCCGCCCGGTCACCGGGTGGAAGTCGTGCCGGTTGACCCCGCGGAAGAGCACCCGCACCCCGTTGACCAGCAGGTCCCGCCCGACGATCTCGACCCGCCGGAACCCGGTCCGCAGGCTTGCCCGGTCGGCGACCTCGCCGTCCGGGCGGTGCAGGAAAACCCGGACTTCGTAGAGGTACGGAGTTTCCGCCGTCCACGGCCGCACGTCCGGCACCACGCCGGCGAGCCGGGCGTGCCCCGCGTAGATCGAGACCCGCTCGTGGGCGACCCGGTCGGCCGTCCAGGCCTCGTCGACCGCCAGCGGCCGGTCACCGACCCGGGCGGTAACCGACCAGCCGGCCGGCAGGACGCCGTCCGCGTGCGCGACGTGCGCGTCCACCACCAGCTCCCCGGTCACGTCGGCGCGCACCCGCACGTCGGCCAGGTGCAGCGGGTCGGTGGCGTACAGGAAGACCGGCCGGGTGAGGCCGGCGTGCCACCAGTGGTCCTGGTCCTCCAGGTAGCTGGCGTCGGACCACTTGACCACGGTGAGCCGCAGCACGGCCCGCTCGCCCGGCCGCAGCCGCCCGGTCAGGTCGAACTCGGCCGCCAGGTGCGAGTCCTTCGAGGCGCCGACCGGCACGCCGTCGACCTCGGCCAGCAGCACGCTCTCGGCCGCGCCGACGTGCAGCACGATCCGCCTGCCCGCCCAGCCGGCCGGCACGTCGACCTCGCGCTCGTAGATGCCGGTCGGGTTGTCGGCCGGCAGCCACGGCGGCGGCTGCGGCCAGGGCATCCGGTAGTTGGTGTACCAGGGGTGGTCGCCGGTGTCCTGCATGGTCCAGCACCCCGGCACGGCGATCTCGCCCCACCGCTCGCCGACCGCGGCCTCCGGGCTGCCGAGCAACTGGAAACGCCAGACGCCGTCCAGCTCGAGCCGCTCCGGATGCTCGAGGGCGTGCATCGGCAGCCGGCCCCAGCCGGACACCTCGGGTCGCCGCCACACCGCCAGGGTCATCGGTCAGGCCCGCCGCAGGCGCAGGGTGACCACCTGGAACGGCCGCACCTCGAGGGCGATCGAGCCGTCCCGTTCGGGCAGCGGGCCGTCGCCGTCCAGCGGGCGCTCGAGCAGGTCGACCACCTCGGCGGCGGCGACCGGGAACGAGGTGCGGATCCGGGCGCAGGCCCGCCCGCCGAGCGCCTCGTAGACGCGCAGGATCACGTCGCCGGACCGGTCGTCGGCCAGCTTCACCGCCTCGATGACCACGCCGGACGACTCGACCAGCGGCGCGGCCGGGCCGGCGGCGCCGCCGGGGTGGATCCGCAGCGGCAGGTTCAGCGCGTACCCCTCGGCGATGGCGTCGGCGACGGTGGCGTCCGGCAGGATCGCGTACGTCATCCGGTGGACGCCCTGGTCGGCGTGGGGGTCGGGGCAGCGGGGCGCGCGCAGCAGGCTGAGCCGTACCACGGTCGCGCCGTCCTCGTCGCGGGTCACGTCGTGTCCGTAGCTGGCGTCGTTGATCAGCGCCACGCCGTACCCGTGCTCGCCGGCGTGCACCCACCGGTGCCCGTACACCTCGAAGCGGGCCGCCTCCCAGCTGGTGTTGGTGTGCGTGGGCCGCCAGACGTGCCCGAACTGGATCTCCGCGGCGGTCCGGGAGGCGTGTACGTCGAGCGGGAACCCGGCCTTGAGCATCTTCTCGGTCTCGTGCCAGTCGACCTCGGTCTCGATGTCGATCCGCTTGCTGCCGGCCCGCACCCGGACGGTCTGGGTGATCCGGGACGCGCCGAACCTCCGCTCGACCCGGATCGCGCCTTCCAGGGGACCGGTCTCGACCAGGGTGACCGACTCGGCCGCGGTGAGGTCGGTGTATTGGCGCCGGTAGTGCCGGTCGACGTCCCAGGCGTCCCACTCGTTGGGCAGGTCGGCGTGCAGGCGCAGCAGGTTGCCCCGCTGCCCGGCCGCCAGGACCTCCCGGCCGGCCACCAGGTCGGCGATCGAGGTGATCAGGCCGTCGTCGTCGAGCACCACCCGGACGAGCCCGTTGTCGAGGGTGCGGGGCTCCGCCCGTACGGGATCGGGGTTGGTCTCGGCCGGGACCAACGGTCCCAGATAGTTCGGACCCACCCGGACCAGCCGCCCACCCAGCACCTCGGTCCGCGGCAGCGGGCCGGCGTTGAGCACCCACGTCGTGTCGCCGTCGCCCGCCACCGCCGCGGTGGCCTCGGTGGCGATCTCGTCGAGCTCGGCCAGCACCCGTTCGTAGGTGGCCTCGGCCTCGCGGTGCACCCAGGCGATCGAGCTGCCCGGCAGGATGTCGTGGAACTGGTGCAGCAGCACGGTCTTCCACAAGCGATCAAGCCGCTCGTACGGGTAGGGACGCCCGGCCCGGATCGCGGCGGTCGTCGCCGCCAGCTCGGCCGTGCGCAGCATGTGCTCGCTGCGCCGGTTGCCGGCCTTGGTGCGGGCCTGCGAGGTGAAGGTGCCCCGGTGCAGCTCCAGGTAGAGCTCGCCGGACCAGACCGGCGCGTCCGGGTACTCGGCCCGGGCGGCCGCGAAGAACTCGTCCGGGGTCTCGATCACCACCTTCGGCGACCCCTCCAGGTCGCGCAGCCGCCGGGCACGTTCCAGCATCTCCCGGGTGGGCCCGCCGCCGCCGTCGCCGAAGCCGAACGGCAGCAGCGAGCGGGTGCCGCCGCCCTTGTCCTGGTAGTTGCTCACGGCGTGGGCCAGCTCGTGCCCGCTCATGTCGCCGTTGTAGGTGTCGGCCGGCGGGAAGTGCGTGAAGATCCGGGTGCCGTCGATGCCCTCCCACCAGAACGTGTGGTGCGGGAACTTGTTGGTCTGGTTCCAGGAGATCTTCTGGGTGAGGAACCAGTCCATCCCGGCCAGCCGGGCCAGCTGCGGATAGGCGGCGGTGTAGCCGAACGAGTCGGGCAGCCACACGCCGCGGCAGTCGACGCCGAACTCGTCGAGGAAGAACCGCTTGCCGTGCACGAGCTGCCGGGCGAGGGCCTCGCCGCCGGGCAGGTTGCCGTCGGCCTCCACCCACATGCCGCCGACCGGCTCCCACTGGCCGGCCTTCACCGCCGCCTGGATGCGCCGGAACACCTCGGGGGAATGCTCCTTGACCCACGCGTACTGCTGGGCCTGGGAGCAGGCGAAGATGAACTCCGGATAGTCGGCGGCCAGCGCGGTGACGTTGGCGAAGGTGCGGGCTGTCTTGCGGACCGTCTCGCGCAGCGGCCACAGCCAGGCACTGTCGATGTGGGCGTGGCCCACGGCGCTGATCGTGTGCGCGCTGGCGTGCGCCGGCCGGGTCAGCACCCCGGCCACCCGGTCCCGGGCGGCCGCGGCCGTGCCCGGGACGTCGTCGAGGCTCAGCGCGTCGAGGGACCGTTCGAGGGCGCGCAGGATCTCGTGCCGGCGCGGGTCGGCGACCGGCAGCTCGAGCATCAGCTCACGCAACACGTCAAAGTCGTGCAGAAGATGCCAGACCTCTTCGTCGAGCACGGCCAGCTCGGCCCGGGCCATCGTGTACAGCGGCTCGTCGCCGGCCGTCGCCAGGTCGCCGAGCGGCGTCGGCACGAACCCGTTGTGCAGGATGTCGGGGTTCGACGCGGCCTCGATGAGCAGGTGCACCGGGCCCGGGCCGCCGACGGCCACGTGCTGGTTGCGCGGGTTGATCCCCTTGATCGGCCGGCCGGCCGCGTCGTGCACGAGACCCTCGGCCTGCCCGCCCGGCCAGTCGCTGATCCAGCCGAGGTCGAAGACCGCCTCCACCCGCCGGCCGGCCCAGCTCGCCGGCACCTCGCCGGTGGCCCGGAACCAGCTGGTGCCCCACGGCCGGCCCCACCGGTCGCCCACCCGGAACGGCTCGTACGCGGCGGCCAGGGCCTCGGCCACCGGCACCGGCTCGCCCGGCGCCCGCCAGACGGCCAGCTCGAGCGGCACCCGGCCGGCGTGCACGGCGGGCCGGATGCGCTGGGTCAGCACCCGGTCGAGCCGCCGCTCGACCAGCACGCGGTCATCATGCATGTCTCGGTGGTCCCCTTCAGGCCCGGAGGTAACCCAGCTCGGGCAGCTGGGCCTGGTACTTGTCGAGCAGCCGACGGGCGACCGCGACCGAGTCGACGAGCGGATGGCCGGCCATCGCGCGCAGCGCCGCCTGGCGCGAGCCGGTGCGGGCCGCCTCGATGACCGCCCGCTCCACCGCCTTGACCGCGGTGACCAGCCCGGCGGCGTGCTCGGGCAGCGCCGCGGCCGGATGCGGGTGGGCGCCGGTCGCGTCGACGGCGCAGGGCACCTCGATCACGGCGAGCGGGTCGAGCTCGGGCAGCGTCTCCCGGTTGCGCACGTTGAGGATCAGCTCGGCGCGCTCGTCGCGGGCGATGGCCCGCATCAGCGCCAGCGCCACTCGCTCGTAGCCGCCGGCGGTCAGGTCGCTGGCGTCCCGCTCCCCCGCACCGGCGGCCGCGCGGTTCTCCGCCATGTAGGTCACCTCGCGCTCGTGCCGGGTGCCTTGCCAGGCCTCGTACGCGTCGACGCCGCCGCTCGCCAGGCCGGCGTAGAACCGGCCCTGCTGCTCGAGCAGGAAGGCGCCCCGGGTCTGCGCCGCGGCCCGCTCGGCGGCCACCGCCTCCCGGTTGTAGTAGTAGTAATGCAGGTAGGGGTTCGGGATGGCGCCGAGGGCGCGGATCCACTCCGAGCCGAACAGCCGGCCCTCCTCGAAGGACTTGAGCGCCGCCGGGTCGGCAAGCAGGCCGGGCAGCACGTCCCGGCCGTCCACCTCGACGCCGCGCAGCCAGCCGAGGTGGTTGAGGCCGACGTAGTCGAGGCGCGCCCCGGCCGGGTCGGCGCCGAGCGCCCGCAGCACCCGGCGGCCCAGGCCGACCGGCTCGTCGCAGATGCCGATCACCCGCTCGCCGAGGTGCTGGGCCATGGCCTCGGTGACCATGCCGGCCGGGTTGGTGAAGTTGATGACCCACGCCTGCGGGGCGACCTCGGCGACCCGGCGGGCGACCTCGATGGCGACCGGGACGGTCCGCAGCCCGTACGCCACGCCGCCGGCGCCGACCGTCTCCTGGCCCAGCACCCCCTCGTCGAGCGCGACCCGCTCGTCGATGGCCCGGCCCCGCAGGCCGTGCACCCGCACCGCGAAGAACACGAAGTCGGCGCCGGTCAGCGCCTCGGTGAGGTCGGTGGTCGCGGTGACCACGGGGGCGAGCGGGTCGTCGCCGGCCTGCGCGCTCAGCACCCGGCCGATGACGGCCAGGCGGGACGGGTCGAGGTCGTGGAGCGTCACGTGGGTGACCCTGCCCTCCTCGCGGTCGGCCAGCAGCGCCCGGTAGATCAACGGTACGCGGAATCCGCCGCCGCCAAGGATGGTCAGCCTCATCGAGCGTCTCGCCTCTCAAACCTCAAGCACGGTGACGCCCGCGTCGCGGAGCGCCGTCTTCGTCCGGTCGTCGGCGGTCGCGTTGGTGACGACGGTGTCCAGCTCCTGCGGGCCGCAGACCCGGGACATGCCGGTGCCGGGGAACTTGCCGACGTCGGCGACCAGCACGACGTGGTCGCTCGCCCCGATCATCGCCCGCTTGACCGGCACCTCGACCACGGTGGTGTCCATGACCTGGCCGTCCGGCCGGACCCCGCTGGTGCCCAGGAACAGCCGGTCGGCGTGCACCTGGCGCAGGTTGTCCTCGGTGAGGAAGCCGATCAGCGACCGGTAGTCGCGGCGCAGCACCCCGCCGAGCAGCACGAGCTGGACGGTCTCCTCCTCCTGCAGCTCGTCGACGACCGCCAGGCTGCTGGTGATCACGGTGAGCGTGCGGCCGCGCAGCTGCCGGGCGACCCGGTGCGCGGTGGTGCCGATGTCCAGCAGCACGGTCTCGCCGTCCTTGACCAGCTCGGCGCAGCGCCGCGCGATGGCGTCCTTCTCGTCGGCGCGGACCCCGGCGACGTCGGCGAACGGCTCGTCCCGGTCCTCGACCGAGGCGGCCCCGCCGTACACCCGCTTGAGCAGGCCCTCCTCGTCCAGCATGACCAGGTCGCGACGGACGGTCGCGATGCTGACGCCGAGCGAGTCGGCCAGCCCGCTGATGGTGGCTGATCCCTCCGAGCGCACGGCGCGGAGGATCAGTTCGTGTCGTCGCCCGGGAAGCATGGGCAGACCCTACCTTTCAAACTCGCTCATCGCCACGACGACTTTTGAACGACTTCGGCTCACAAGCTTGCCAAGCTCGATCATCGCGTGCACGATTCTGGCGGGATAAGCGTCACAGTCGCTCACTGACGGTCGAGAGGGGGCCGAGCGCGTGGTGGACGTCTTCGTTTCCGGACTGATGTTCTTCGACCTGGTTCTCACCGGGCTCGACCACGGGCCGGTGCCCGGCACCGAGGTCTGGACCAAGGGCAGCGGCACCGGGCCCGGCGGCATCGCCAATTTCGCCGTCGCCCTGTCCCGTCTCGGCCTGAGCACCTCGCTCAGCGCCGCGTTCGGCGACGACCAGTTCGGCCGGTTCTGCTGGGAGACCCTCGAACGCGAGGGCGTCGACCTGTCGTTGTCACGGCGGCTCGCCGGCTGGCCCACCCCGGTCACCGTCTCGCTCGCCTACGACGGCGACCGGGCCCTGGTGACCCACGGCGAGCCCGTCCCGGTCACCGCCGACGAGCTGATCGGCGCCCCGCCGGCCAGCCGCGCCGCGATCGTCCACCTCGGACCCGAGCCGGCCGCCTGGATCCCGCGGGCGCATCGCGCGGGCACGCTGGTCTTCGCCGAGGTCGGCTGGGATCCCTCGCAGCAGTGGTCGGGCGCGATCCTCGACGAGCTGGCGCACTGTCACGCGTTCCTGCCCAACGCCGAAGAGGCGATGGCGTACACCCGGACCTCGACGCCCCGCGCCGCGGTCGCCAAGCTCGCCGATCTCGTCCCGCTCGCCGTGGTCACCTGCGGCCGCGACGGCGCGATCGCGATCGACGGCGGCACCGGCGAGGAGGCGTGGGCGCCGGCGCTCGCGGTCGACGCGGTCGACACCACCGGCGCCGGCGACATCTTCGGGGCGAGCCTGGTCGCCGGCACTCTCGCCGGCTGGCCGCTCACCGACCGGCTCCACTTCGCCAACCTCTGCGCCGGACTGTCGGTGCGCAAGGTCGGCGGGGCGCCGGCGGCACCTGGCTGGCCCGGCATCGCGCGGTGGTGGCACGCCACCCACGATGCCCAGCTCCGCAACGACTACGCCTTTCTCGATCAGGTCATGGAATAGGAGCACCCCGGTGGAACTGTCCCGTAGGAGGTTGCTGCAGGCGGGCCTGCTCGCCGCGGCCGGTGGCATCACGGCCGCGTGCGGCGGAGGATCGGACGGCAAGAGCTCGGGCTCGGGCAGCAAGGACATCGCCCTCTGGTACTGGGGCGGCGGCCTCAGCGACAAGGTGGTCGCCGACGCCGTCACCCATTTCGCCGCGCAGGGCACGATAAAGCCGTCGGTCATCGGCGGCGACTTCAAACAGAAGCTCACCACCACTTTGGCGGCCGGCCGGTCGTTGCCCGCCATCACCGGCATCAAGGGCGAGGACATCGCCGCCCTGCTCCCCCAGTCCAAACAGTTCGTCGACCTGAACACGCTCGGCGCCGACAAGCTGCAGTCGCAGTACCTGACCTGGAAATGGAAGCAGGGCAGCACCCAGGACGGCAAGCTGATCGGCTTCCCGATCGACATCGGACCCACCGGACTGTTCTACCGGGCCGACCTGTTCGAGCAGGCCGGCCTGCCCAGCAAGCCGGAGGAGGTGGCCGCGCAGATCGCCACCTGGGACGACTGGTTCGAGGCCGGCAAGCAGCTGCACGCCAAGGTGCCCAAGTCGTTCCCGCTGAACACGGTGCAGAGCATCCTCAGCGCCGCGATCGGGCAGGGCACGGTCCGGTTCATCGACTCCAGCAACAAGTTCGTGGGCGACCAGGACCACATCCGCAAGGCGTGGGACACGGCGCTCAAGCCGCTGCAGCTCGGCATCGACGCGAAGATCAACGACAACAGCTGGAACGCGGCGATCGCCGGCGGGGTCGTCGCGGCCGAGGTCGGCGCCGCCTGGCACGGCCTGGACATCTCCAGCGCCGGGCCGGACACCAAAGGCAACTGGCGGGTCGCCCCGACCCCGAGCGGGCCGGCCAACATCGGCGGCTCGTTCCTGGCCATCCCCGCGAAGGGCGACAACCACGACCTCGCGTTCCAGGTCATCACCTGGCTGCTCGACGCGGACAACCAGGGCCGCGGCTTCACCGACGCGTCGCTGTTCCCGTCCGCGCCGGCCGCGTACAAGTTGCCGGCCCTGACCGGGGGCGACCCGTTCTTCGGCGGCCAGGTGACCATCGACGTGTTCGGGCCGGCGGCCGAGAAGATCCCGATCGCGTACGAGGCGCCGGCCGACGCCGCCGTCGCCGCGCCGTACTACAACGAGATCGTCAAGGTCGAGACCGGCAAGGACGCCAACCAGGCGTGGAGCGACGCGGTCAGCCAGGCCAAGCAGATCGCGGCGAAGCAGGGAGTGAGCTGACGTGAGCGACCGGCGGAGGCGAGCGGTCCGGCGTACCGGGGTGGTCGCGTACTGGCGGCAGTACCTGGCGATCTCGCCGTTCTTCCTGGTCTTCGTCGGTTTCAACCTGATCCCGGTGTTCTTCACGCTGTATCTCGCGTTCCAGCGCTGGGACGGGCTCGGCGACATGCAGTTCGTCGGGCTCGCCCAGTTCAAGTTCCTGGTCCACGACCCCACGTTCTGGCTGTCGGTGCGGAACACGATCATCATCTGGGTCCTCGGCACGTTCCCGATGCTGTTCGTGGCGATGATCATCGCGGTGCTGCTGAACGCCGGGGTCCGGTTCACGCCCTTCTACCGGATCGCCTACTTCCTGCCCAACGTCACCTCGCTGGTGGCCGTCGCGCTGTTCTTCTTCGCGATCTTCAGCTCCTCCAACGGCCTGGTCAACGCGGTCCTGCACCTGCTGCACCTGCCCCAGGTGCAGTGGTTGCAGAACCCGTTCGCGATCAAGGTGGTCATCGCGCTGCTGATGAGCTGGCAGTGGACCGGCTACAACGCGATCATCTACCTGGCCGGGCTGCAGACCATCCCCACCCAGCTGTACGAGGCGGCCCGGGTCGACGGCGCCGGGCCGGTCCGGATCTTCCGGCACATCACCATCCCGCTGATGCGCCCGATCATCCTGTTCACCCTGATCGTCTCGACGGTCACCGGCCTGCAGAGCTTCACCGAGCCGCAGGTGCTCTTCGGCAGCACGGCCTCGGTCAACCCGAACTCCGGCGGACCGGGCCAGGCCGGCCTGACCATGATGCTGTACTTCTACCACCAGGCCTTCGACAACAACGACTACGGCTACGGCGCCGCGATCGTCTGGGCGCTCTTCCTGCTCATCCTGTTGTTCGTCGTGATCAACTGGCGCCTGGTGGCCCGTTCCGAGCGAAGGGGTGCGCGGTGAGGCGATACCGGACCGGGCGCGTCGCCATCCACGTGGCGCTGGCCACCGGCGTGGTGATCTCGTTCTTCCCGTTCTACTGGATGGTCGTCATGGCGACCAACACCACCGCCGACATCTACCGGTACCCGCCGAAGCTGACCCCCGGCAGCCACCTGGGCGACAACATCTCCCGGCTGCTGAACAGCATCGACTTCTTCGGCTCGATGTTCAACACGGTGGTGGTCGCGGTCACGACC
>Ga0307509_10006130_pt1 | contig 16321 bp, 10 predicted proteins | sample 10_EM_MG_FD_202245 | JGI IMG/M metagenome (GOLD analysis project Ga0307509, IMG submission 202245) | Populus trichocarpa ectomycorrhiza microbial communities from riparian zone in the Pacific Northwest, United States - 10_EM | ecosystem: Host-associated > Plants > Roots > Unclassified | place... | reverse complement strand
TAAGAAAGCTTTAATTATTTAATTTCTTTCCATTAAAAAAAAAAAAAAGCTATTCAAACATGCATACGATCCGTGGGAATATGGTGGCGCTTCATTATAAATTTTCGGCATATTGCTTGAAGGAAGCTCCTCAAAAAAAAGCATGAAAATCACCAGTGAATCCCTGCTGTAGATCCCTGAAGAGGATGATAAATTTTGTTTTCATGGGGACAAAATCCACAGTAATCTTTGGTAGACCCTATTATAATAATAATAAAAAATATAATAAACAAATAAACAAACCAGAAACAATAATATAAAATACAAAGCGTGAAATGATAAAATACAATTGCTGCATAGAAATTGACAAACATACCAGAGCGCGCATAAGAAGGAACAAAAGAAATGCATAATTCACCTTCTTCCAACAAGCAACATGCAGTGACTTTTCCAGCTTCTGTTTTATGATTCCTTCCCCAATGAGCTTCTCCATGTGACAATTCAGCAAAAAAATATTTCAGAGACTTGTCATCTTCAGAAGCGGTGAAGTTGATATGCTCCCAAATACCCATAGAAAAGAAAGAACATGCAGATATGATCTCCAGCAGCTTAAGTTTAGCACTCTGAAAACGAAATTTTGACAGTACCAAAAAAATAAGTTGGGAGTACACCGGATTAATTTGTTTTTAGCAGAAGCAAATTAAATAAAACATATATTATAACTAGCAAATAGCACTAGATGATGCTGATTGTTTTAACCACCCAACACCTACCAAAAACCCGAGGAGTTTTCACAGCCCAAAAATTTACCTTGGACTTGTTATATAATTCTACAGCATGATGGATCGATACCATAACAAAACTCGCAAAACAGAGTGTTTATCTATTTCATGCACAAAACAATCCTAATAACTTCATTCAAGCAACAAGAAGAAGATTAATAATTCTCTGGAAAATATGACATGGATAGACATCGTAGAGAACTTTTGGGTTAAAACACTGTGCTGTCCGGTCCTTATTAGGTAGGGACTTTGAGTTTGTTTTCTAAGGCTTTCGAGCAATAAAACTCTTCTAATATTTTCATCATCAAAACTGGTAAAGCAGTATGCGATCTAAAATTAGTTTACCTTGTGCTTCTTGTTGTAGTATTTTATGGCTTTTTCTGCACTCCTTGTGTATTTTAGCAGGTCATTCCTGGATAGATTAAAGAAAAGTAAACTTAAATAAATGTTGAATTAGAATGAGATTTATTTATATAAAAAGAAGCGGATCTGGACAGAGTCATTCTACTCATAAAAACAAGTCCCGAACAGCAAAGAAAAACTAAAAATCTAACACTGAACATAAGATCTTTCCTCCGATCTCATATTTTAAGGCAAAAAAAAAATTGTACCGTTTCTCACAAAACCCGAGTTGATCTTCCCGAGTTTGGATTCCCCGATCTCGTTCAATATCCGGATCACCTTTTCTCTTCCCTTGGACGGCGCCCATCCTCCGTTGCAGAATTTGCGAAGCGAAGATAACCTTTTCAGGAGCGTGCGAAGCGATTACTCTTTCTAATTAATTTATTCGAAGAAATTGACTAGAGCAAATACTAGAAAGCCTTGGAATTTGACTAGAGCTCGTTCGTTTAAAATAGAGGCATGGACAAGAAAATGGATCGTTCTTAGAGCATTTAGAGCCCGTTTGCTTGCTTTGTATCAGTTGTTAATTGGGCCAATTTGAAGGAATTATAAGTGCCACGTTTGGCTGAAAGTCTTGTTATTTTTTTTTTTAATTGGGAGATTGTTCTCTGATTCGGGCTTCGACTTTATTTTCTAAAAAAGAAAAGAAAAATTAGAAAAGGAAATAATTTGTATCCAGTTAATATTAAACTTCAAATCCATTTTCTGCTTTGTCATTTTCAAGAATATATCCTTGATGCAGCAATGAAGTTATTTATTTATTTTTTTGATTCAGGTAGAATATTTAAATTAACTTGTACGTACCTCGGTTAATTTCTATGAATTTTAAAATTAATATCCATGTAAACTTTCAATAACCATCAATATTAATAATTATAAGATTCTTAAACCTAAGACACAGTAAAAATAAATTCAATGAAGTTATTTCACCAAAGACAGTTAGTAGAAATCCAAAAATATTTTTGATATGTTCTCTCTTCAAATCTTATGAGTTTCGAAACAGGAAAGAACTAAAATTTGGAATAACAGTACAACAATTTAACAATTCTTCTAGTTCGGTACATGAATTTTAAATTCTTTTATTTGAGTTTACCAACTTTCTTAAAACTTACAATCAAGTACTTCTTCCATTCAACTCCTATTAATTGCTCTGCTTTCTAGATACTCTTAATTTAACCTTTACTAAAGAAAAGTTGCAATGTTGGTACACCAACTCTCGATTTTTCTCAATCAAGCACATGAACTATTTTCTTCTTAATTTTGGTACACGGACTTCTTGATTGTTCCAACCAATTACTTCTTATAAAGACTTGCCAATTGTTTTCAATTTATTTCCATGTATTTTATAAAAATAATAAATGTTTTAAATTGTATTGGTAATTTATTTTTTAGCTTTGATTAATCATAATGTTGTTTTTAACCTTAGTGCGGAACTTAGATTAATTAAAAGGATTTTCTTCTTGAAAAAGGATTTATTTTAATTTAAAATAGTTCTGATCGTTAAATATAGTGTTGATTTGGAAGGTGCTTTTACTATAAAAAAAACACATTAGAAAATAAAAAATTGATTTAAGTACTTCTTTGGCATAATTGAAACTAAAATGAGAAAGACTAATTGAGATAAAGCGAAGTTTGCTTACCAACAACAGGGTTTAGATCAATGGACACGTCATCAAATAACGGAGCGATTAAAAGAAGGTAGATGGAAGTACTTGAATGAAAGTTTTGGAAAAGTTCATGTAGTCAAAAAACTAAATCTATGTACTTAATTGAGAAAATGCATAAAGTCGGTATACTATTAGTGCACTTATCCTGTAAAATTTAAACGCTGGTTGCTAGGGACAGTCAAAACTGTTCTATCTGTGCTATGCATGTTACCACAAAATGCTAGCACACAGGGACAACGCGACGTTTTTAGGGCATACTAGCATATTGGTCGCACTTTACAGCGGATCAATAATAATTTATTTTTAAATATAAAAATATTTGAGTTGAGTTAAAAATATAGAGTATATTTATATTATTATCATCTTCAAATAAAATATTTTCTATGATAACACTATAAATAACGCCTTCAAAGAAAAATTCGAGAAATAATATATATTCTCGTGATTTGTATCCAGTCAAATCCAATCTTTTTGGGTCTGGATGTTGGGTCATGTTGCCCAGCAGGACCCAACCTAACATGACTTAAGAGCGTTGGGTCCTGCCATGCTTCCGGCAGGATCCAGGACCCTACGTTACCCTTGGGTCTGGTTGACAACCAGACTCAGCTATCTTGGGTATGGCTGGATAGCCGGATCTAAAAGTCTTGGGTCTGGAATTGGGTATGGCTGATCATGCCCGAATGGTTGTTCTTCAATCTCTCCAAACTCTGAAAAGAAACTCATTAGCTTTTGCGGATCCAAATTTGCTCCCACATTACTCAAATAACTCTTCATTTGCGTATACTTTGAAATTGGCTGCTGTGTTTGCGCAGCAGCAGTAATCGGCCTAGAGGGTCTAGCACCGGACTGTGAAACTAGACCGATAGACCTTAATCTCACCATAAGGCTTAAACGCATTCATCAAAGCCTCAGCATCTGTATCCCAACCAAGCCCATGAACAAAAATCTTCTGGCGAACTGGATCTTGGTCAACCACTTGTTGGATTTTATCTGTAAAATTTTGGTGACCATCCGCTGCTTCATGAAGTAAATTAATCAACTAGTGTTTGCCAAACAGTTCAAGAAGTTTCTCAATCGGTTCCTCATCTTCGTCATCGTCGTTTAGATTCTCAATAGCTGAGATCTTAGCATTTTGATTGGTTTCTTCATCTGGATCATCTTTATTATCTTCCTCCTCATTTTCCACTAAAGATATCATTAGTCTAGTTGTCAACCAAACCCAAGAATCTTGGATCAAGGTGCCCAGTCAAGCCCAATTTCAATATATTATTTTTAAATAATCTTTAAAAAATAATACAAAACATAAAAAAATATTAATTTGAAGTAAAGACAAAAATTTAAAATTGTCAAAAAAGTTCAAAGAATTTTTTAAACGCAAAAACAAACATGCTTTAATCAGGAAATTCAACTCAACCTGAAAAGAGAAAAAATTATCATTACCCTACTTTTATACAATATAAAAAAAGTGACAACAATTTATTTTCTCTTTATCGTATGAAAAAAAGTATTATTTTTTATTTTTTTTGTTATTCAAATTAATATTTTTTTAATGTTTTTGTATTATTTTGACATGATGATATAAAAAATAAATTTTAAAAAATAAAAAATCTTATCTTAATATATATATTTTTATTTTTTTTAAATAACCATTACGTAATAATATAATAGATAGCATATTGGCCTGTGCTCCGCAGCGGGTCAAAAACATTTTGTTTTCAAATTGAAAAATGCTTGAGTTGAGTTAAAGACGCAGAATGTATTTGCACCATTACCATTTTCAAATAAAATATTTTCTACAGTAGCACCATCTTGAAATTTTTTATTTTTTTAATTCAAATTAATATTTTTTGATGTTTTTGTATTATTTTGATGTGATGATATAAAAAATAATTTTTTTTAAAAAAAATAACAAATATTATCTTAAAATATTTTTTTTAAAAATAACCATTATATAATAATATAACAGCTAGCATATTGGCTCGAACTTCATAACAGGTCAATAACAATTATTTTTCAAAATATAAAAATTCTTGAGTTGGGTTAGAAGCACGAAATGTATTTGCACCATCACCATCTTCAAATAAAGTATTTTCTATAGTAGCACCATCTTTAAAATTTTTCATTTTTTTCTTTAATTCCAATTGATGTGATGACACAAAAAATCAATTTTCAAAAAAAAAAAATATTATGTCAATATATTTTTTAAAAAAATATTTTCACAAATAATCATTACATAATAATATAATAGCTAGCATTTTGGCCCGCGCTCCGCAGCGGGTCAATAACAATTTTTTTTCAAATTTAAAAATGCTTGAGTTGGGTTAAAATCACGAAATGTATTTGCACCATCATCATCTTCAAATAAAGTACTTTCTAGTTTCTACAGTAGCACATTAATAACACATAGTAGAGTAGCACTTAATACATAAACAACTAATTTCTATTTCTTGTTTTTTTTTTTTTGTATAAGATATTTGGATGATAATTTTTTATTCATTTCAAGTTGGTTTGAATTTTCTCATTAAAGCATATTTCTTTTTGCATTTCAAAAAAACTTTTAAAAAATTCATATTTTTTTAATTTTTTTTATTTCAAATTAATATTTTTTTGATATTTGTTATGACAGACCCAAGGAGCCATACCCAATAAAATTTGAATTTCCTGCATGAGTGAAAACCGGTGAAGGGAGTTGAGTCCTGTATGAAAACAAAAGGCAACGTAAAATTTGCAACTTACCATTAAACAATTTGGAGGCCTAAAGTGTTGAAATTCTAATATATGAACAAAAAAAAGTCAAATGAATGGTAAATTTATGCAAGAAGGTGATGTATTTATCAATATAGGTAAGGAGTCTGCCTGTATTTGATGCTGTTACTTTAATATGATGACACTCGTTAATGCAGTAGAATTTTGGTAAGAAGTGCCCGAGCACTACTCCACTTATGTTCACAAACTTCAAACAGATCGACTTCCGGGAATTAAAGCTGGAGAAACCACGGGAATTTGATGCAACAAACTACAACAATGCCATGGAAAAGTATAGCGGTTGAAATGATCAGGAATGCCTCTTATAATTGTATCTTTTAAGTCCTTTTAGCAATCTAGTTATCAACATTAAAATGAAAACTTTCATCCGAATAAAAATGAATCATAAACTGTTTACGCATTCCATCTACCCTAAGGATGCTAGTTCTTCTTGCTTCTTTAATGTCAAGCGGGACCCAACAGAAGCAATAATTAAAAGATTTTCACACAAAAAACATAATAGTTGTTAGAAACAGTATTTGATAGATGGCTCCCGCGTTGCTACGACTGTTTTCTAGACAATATGAATTGTTATGATAATGACAATTGACTATTATATTTGTGAACGTTTTAATATAAGAAATTGCAAAAAACAAACAAGCAATTGATAGGTTCAAGAACGACTTGGCCTCGTAGTTGGTTGTGTGGAAGTAGCTAATATGGTTGCTAATTGTTGAGACACCATGCTTGCAAGAGTGATAGGGTTGTGTGGAGGTGGTGGTGTTAAGGTTGAAGAAGCGGTAGCAAAGGTAGGTGATGTTGACGAAGTTGCATGTTGGTTAAGCTCACCAAGTTTACTTTGAGAGACATCATCAAAAACTTTACAGATGACTATGTAACATCGATTTCCTTCAGCCTTAAAAGTATTGAATCTAAGCTGAAAAATGAAGCTCCTGCTAAGCTTGGCAATCATCGGAGGCACGATGACAAAACAATTACTATATTTCTTCTCGTACACATAATGATGAGTAGATGAACCGAAGAAGTTCTCAACAGTCTTCCCAACCAGAAAAAAGCTTATTACATCATCTTCATTAGTCACAACACATGCCAATTGAAACCTTCGTGTATGTTGGGAAAGAAAGCAAAAAATTTAAAGCATTGATGTCAAATTAATTTATTTTTTAAAAGATGAAGTTAGTTAAATTATAAGATAACTCACCATGGAACCGACAATGAGGCTATAACATCATGCTTGATGCATGTATAATTGTTTTAAGATCCATTAAAAGTTTTTTGTTGCATTTTGAACAACTTGAATACCACCATCCTTTTAACAAATCAAAATTAACAATTGATGCACAACAAATGAACCTTGTATCCTAAAAAAAAAGGGTTTAAATTTTGTCTAGCTAAAAAATTGGCAAGGAAAAGAATTAAAAAAATGTAGAGTATAACAAATAATAAACCCCCACTATTATTAGAAAATAATATAAATCATATCATGGGACCTCACCTAATAGCTTAAGCTATTGGGTGAGATGGTTCTTTGACATGGTATTAGAGTCTTGATGACCAAGCGGTCACGAGTTCGAATCTCATCATCCCCATTTATTTGATAAAAATTAAGCACAAGGTAATGTGGGTCTGTACAAGTTTCAAACTCAGAGGGCTTTCACTTGAAGGGGTGTGTTAGAAAATAATATAAATCATATCCTGGGAGCTCACCTAATAGCTTAAGCTATTGGGTAAGATGATTCTTTGACAACTATATATTTCCTAGGATAATTTCCTTCTTGTTCTTGAGGTTCTGGCCACGTACTAGGATATGCTGAGATGGTTGTATTGCCTTAATCCTTCTAAGTACATCTAAGAAGGAATGAAAGTCATATATTTTTTTTCGAACAAATTAATATATAAAATAAAGAGTGATTGATTTGCAAAAAATAATTTACATCGATTTCAAAAACCGGCGAGAATCCTTGATCCCATTCCTTTGGAAAGAACATGAGAGAATTCAATGAGTTCGAAGTAATACTTTGACACCGACAGGGCAATTGAAGAAACAACAGAAATTTTTATGTTAGATTTTAGATCAATGATAACATGATGCGTTCTCAAGCACACCATGTTATTGTTAGCTGATATGTTTTCATATACATGTCTAAAATCCTTTGATCTTAAAGTGCTCACCGTCAATAATGGAATTCCTGAAAAGTGGAAAATCCCTTGCTTCTTTTGATCCTTAAATTGCTCCTCCCTGCATGAAATTTTAAAAGAAACTTAATCAATAACAAAATTAAGGTCACAAATTAAAATTTAGAACCTGTACATATGAAACAATCACTTCTATGATAGTGGTCATTTTGTCTTACAAAAAAACTAAAAAGGGATGCTAAAAATTAAATAATAAAACCAATAAATCTGTTTAAAAAGAAGTAAGTCGATATGGAATGTCATGATCATGATTGCTAAAGCAACCAATATTAAATTGAGTATTGTTTTTTATATATAAAAAAAAAATTGAAGTTCTCAAAATAAAATAAAAACCTAATTATCCACAAAAATGCAATCAAATCTACACAATCAATAAAAAAGATGGTCAAATGCCTTGTTCCTTACAATATAATTTAAAATAACATTGTATGTTGCAAAAAAAATATAGTAACAATCTAATGTAGGAAAACATGATGCAATTAGATAAATAATAAATCTGAGAATTTGAAAAGGAAATTAACATAAAGCAACAAAAACAAACATATGAATGGAAAATAGCTTCTAAAGTAAGCAATTTTATAGTGGGTATGTCAAAATGTTTGAATTGTTAAGAAGTGTTGGAAGAGCATCATTCAGATAGAGAACTAATGACATCTTTATAGACAATATTCTTCGCATAATTAGAAGTTTTCCCCTCATCATCATATGTGATCATTTCAAGCCCATTCTTTGACATGACTTTTGAGAAAGCAACATATAATAATTATCCATGTGTGAAAACTTGTTCTTTAAGAAATACTCCAATGATTTTTAATGGCTGTCGCTGGTTTCTATTGACTGTCATGGCATAGCATGGTTTAATAGGAAACTGTCTTTGTTTGATTGTGAATGAGCATCTTCCATCATTTATTGAAAACACAATCCTTGGAATGAACACATGACTTCCAATATTAGACCCTGTTATAATTTGCACTTCAATCACTCTTTCTACAAGTTGCATGACAATGAGTCTTGTTCCATTACATGGACTAGCCGAGGGATTTATGTTACACAATAAAATAATTGGTGTTCCTATTTTCAAAGATAGTGCGTGAGATGGCATACTGTTAAAGTTAGTTTGGTTGATAAACTCAACAAGGTATAGCAAATCAACATTTTTAATGTCACCAAAGGATTTGCAGACGTTATCAATGCTTAGGTAAAGCCGTTTAACTCCTGGTAAACAATCATGGACGAAAGTGTTAATCTCATTAACTGTATCATTTTTTAGGGTTATAATTGCCCTCTCTCTAAACTAGCTTGCTTCAATATTATCAATGTCAATGTCAGGGTAGATCACAAACACAATGATTGTGATTGGATCTATCCCGGGATCCAACAATAAAGCTGATGGAATTTTAACTAGAGATGCATCGTAGTCACCCGGGAATATGAGGTCAAATATCTCTCCATTCCCAATTGAAAGAATCTAGTAAGCAATTTCACGAAGTTCTTCTTTTTCATCTTGACCGAGCCCATCAGCTGAAAGACATGTTTTATTTTAGAGTGAGCATTATAAATTTTAGCCATAATACCAAGCTGCTAAAAGAAGCTTGGGCAATCTTATCTTTAGTTCCCCCAGGAACAATCGGTAAGATCTGCCTGAAATCCCCTTTAAAATTACTAATTTTCCTTTGAAAGTTTTTCTTTCATTGGAGTTATGACCACCCCCAAAACATCACGCAATGAATGATCCAACACCTCGAAGCCACATTTGTTATTCATTGGAGCCTTATCCCAAACAATAAGTACTGCCATTTCAAGCAATTGTGAAAGGTTTGTGTGTTTTTTTTCCTCAAATGATGAGTCATTAACAACTATAAGAGGTATTTTAAACCATAAATGAGCAGCTCTCTCTCTCGATAACAAAAGGGAAGCAATTCCAAATGAAGCAACAACAAACACAACCAAACCTTCAGACCTCAATCTATTGATTATTGCACGCCATAAAAAGGTTTTTCCTGTCCCTTCATGACTATGAATAAAAAACCAATATCTGCGCTGAAAGAGCAGATGAATGCTGATATGTCAATTTAGCAACGTCATAATTAAGTTCTTCCCTCAAAAGCTTGTTCCTAACTTCAAACAACGAACGCCCATCCATCATTGGAAGATTATGTTTCCCAAGAGATGTTGAAACAGTGTTGAAAAGGAGTTCACGTTCATATAAAACATAGTTTTGTAATTCAACATTTGACTATCGTAGATCTAACATGTTGTATGTTGATCTAAGATGATGCATTGTATCATCATGCATTGAACGCCAACATTTAAGAAAGAAAAATTTTGGATCAACAATTTCACAAAAAATAATTATGCTAACAAAAAGTTGTGTAAGTTGTGGAGATGTAACACTTGCAAAAACCTTGCAAAAAGCTTCGCCCCATTCTTTATCACCACCTAATCGTTGCTTCATGCATTTATTATTCGGATTTGCGAGACCACATGGGCAATGCATCATAAAACATGAAACTGCATCATAACATGTTGGATCCTTGTCCATGTCAGGTATCTCAGCATAAACAATTGAATCTACATCTTTAGACGAACAACATTTAAAATCAGAACCTAGCCAAACCAATAGATAATAGTATGGAATGTTTTTTTAAAAAAACTCAATTGTGTAAACATATGGTGAGAAAACATTTGAGTTGAATTGTTTTAGACAACCGGGTTATGAAATAAAAAGTGTGGAAAGTTTTTAAGACACATATTAAAAAAGAAGGTATATGGCAAAACCTGTAATTGTATAACCAAATGGTTTTCCTGATTTTATAGAGGATAGCATATCAACAAGTTTGGCACAAAAAATTAATGTTATTATGTCAGGCTTATCCTCCTACCTGTAAGACCTTTCTTTGTGAAGCCCCATCCGAATCTCTAGCCAATTAGCATTGCAAGTAAATGTAATGAACAAATCAGGATTCATGTAAGCCATGCATACAACCATGACATCTTGGTAATTATTAATCATATATCAAGGGCTTTCGATCAAAGAAGTGGGAACAATAACCTTCCCAATAGTGCTACCCTTAACATCCATTTTAATAACAGTTTCATGAATGCCTTTATATACTTCAGTTCTAAGATCATTTTGATTAGCTCTAATATAATCAAACCTATCTTCCTCAACATTAACAAATGCATCAACCAGAAACTGCTGGTACAGTTGACCACCTTTGATGATGATGTTCTTAAACCCTTTCCTTTCATTTATCAAGTAACCCTTTGGCATTTTTACAAAGCTTGGTGTTCATTATTTGTAAACATGATGTTGCATTGATAGCCATCTTCACTATAAGGAAACAAAAAAGGATATTAAAGAGCCATACACCTTGGGAGCAACTTTAATATCTTCTGCAAAGAACCATAATAACTTTAAACAATAATGTCATGTTTTGAATAAAAAAATCCTAATATCTCCAATAATCAAACTAGCAACATTATATGACGATGAACCATCATATTGTTCTAAGTCATTGTCTCTTTTACCAAGCAAGTGCAATGTGTAATTTGTACCTCTATCACTTGCGAGCGCCTGTTTTACATTTCAAAAGAGCTTGACTAACTCATTTGTTTCATCAAGCATTTTGATAAGATCACGAACAACATCCTCTTTCAAATTCAAAGTCGAATTTCTTCTTGTAAACGGTGATAGTCTGTTTAAAGCTTCATCTCTAACATCATAAATGTAAAGCTATGTGAATTTTGGCGAATCATCACCAGAGGGTAAAAACAAGTCTATTAAATGGCGGCAGCTGCCATTAAACTTAAAGACATATGTGCCTGGTTGGTTGTTAATAGAATGATCGACCTTTGCACCCATCGATGTAAAGGTAAACATGGAATTTGTAAGCTCGAATATTGCTCCGATCTTAGAAATGGCTCCATTGTTAGGGTTTAACAATTCATCAAGGAATTTAGGTGTTTGTCACATGTTTGGCAAGGAAATTTTCCTATTAAGGCAACAATATGAGAAAACAGGTCGGATTCTTGAGGATCTTGCAAGGCGCTCCTGAACCTAGAAAAAAGCACTGCAGTGCCCACATGCAAATGTTTTACCACCAAAATCAACATATTCATCAGAATCTCATGAGAGAGTAGGAAGTTGGTGTGTTAATTTTGATATAAAAGTAAGGAAAGGAAAATGAGCAAAGACAAAAGCTTCATGATTTAAGTTAAATATATAAGACAATAGATGAAGGTAGTAGTAAAAAAATCACCCTACATTTTTTTTTGATACTCTACTTGGCCACGCTTATAGCTTAAATTGAGTGATGTTGAGAAGTTTTAACCCTTAACATAGTTAAGCAAACAACTTTCTTGCACGTAAGTCAAATGTTTGGATGACAGTTGATTGCTGAGAAATGAGAATCACTTAAGCAACCTCCTAGGACATCTCTTTGCCAATGAAAGGCATCGACAAGAACATCATGATTTGCTATCAGCAACTTTGAATTGCTTGGTGAGACAAATTATGGAGGAAAATCTTCGTCTTGATTGTTGTTGATGGCACCATATGAGTCAGAAATCATTGTCTTAACTGCTGTCTTTGAGAAGTCATTATGCAAGCTAAGTTACATCTATAGGGTTTAAAAATCAACCAATCAACGTAATGTGACATCTAAAAATCTTGACAAACCTATACAACCACAATATAATTTATCATAGGAGACAAACAAAGAACGTCTGTGCTTAAAAAAAATCTAAATGTCTTCAATTTTTTTATATAATTAGTTTATATTGTTATTTTTTTAAAATTGCCAAGTTTCGTACCCTCATGTAACTTGTTTTATTTTTTAGTTTTGTCAGTCATAATCTCCCTCTATTTTTTTTTTCATCCAACATGGGTTTCATTATTTGAGTTGCTCTTTTTTCATCTTCATTTTAATTTTGTTTTCTGTTTAAGTCCTTATTTTTCTTTTATAGTTAGTTTTTTTTATAAATGATTCACTCCTAATTTCCTTGATAAATTCTTAAAAAATAAAAATTTGGAACTAAACAGTGTTTAGTTGTACTAATGTTTGGAACCAAACGGTTTTCAGCTTAGTTATTTCAATGTTTGTTCATTGATATTACCAATTTCTTTTAATAAGAGATTTTAGTAAAAACAATAGTGTAAATTGTTAAGTCAACTTGCTTAACTAAAAGAAAGCTATTATATCTACACGGCATAACAACAATACTACCATAAGAAGAAAAAATTAAAAATCAAACTTATGCTAACCAGCAAAATCCAAAATTAAAAGGCCAATACTTGTTAAACATTATAGAGTTGCTAAACAGGGTTGTTCAAACCTGTAATAGCACATACTAGCTATGTCGCTTCTCCGCGGGTCAAATAACACAATCAAGTTCTAATGCCAGATATCAACATATCTAAGTTAAACATCCCTCATTATTAAAAACTCAAATCAAATTACATTCATAACACCACAAAAAATCAAAATAAAGCCAAACATGTTATCACGAACCTTCAATAACACGCGCCCATTCGTCCTTAAATGCAAGCCCAGACCCTATCAAAACCTTCCTACACACCTCCAGAATCCTCTCTTTCAACTTCCCTTCCAGCCCCACCATTTCCTCACCCCTAACCATCAACTGCACCCCAGAATTCCCCCAGTCCCTCCTTGAAAATCTCTCTTTTGCAAACTCAATCAAACCCTCAATCATCCCACCGGCATTATCCAGGTCCTCTACAAACCCAGCCAATCCAGGCCTCACCTTTATTGACCGAGTAACCAATGGCAACTGCTCGAATCAATAAGAACACTAAAAAAATAATCATCTAGTAGGTGACCTAGTGGTAAGAGCTTGAGACTAAGGGGTTTGCTCCCCTTGTGGTCTCAGGTTCGAGCCCTATGGTTGCTAATATGATGGCCACTTGAGGCTTACATGGTCGTTAACTTCAGGGCCCGTGGGATTAGTCGAGGTGCGTGTAAGCTGACTCGGACACCCACGTTAATAAAAAAAACACTAAAAAAATGGGTATTATGGTTGGAAAATTTGGAGGAATGGTGGATCTTTCGGGCAATAGAAAAAAGGTGAAAAAGGATAGGGATGGTCAAAAGGGTGGCTAAAAGGGCTAACAATTTGTGGGTTTTTTTAGGGATTTGGTGCTTTGTTGCTGTGGTGGGTAGGGCGAAGAGAAAAAGTGCATGCGTGGGCGTAATGGGGTTCAATGGAGTGGGAAGTAAGCCATTGTGGAAGGTCTGGGCTGAAGGTCTTAGAAACCCATAACACCTTTGTGTTATGGGGCTTGGACATGATAGAATAGAGGGAGATCTAATTGTGTGTGGATTCGTGCCGATGCTGGATCCATTTAGGTGTTGAGTCCTGACATGTACATGACCTAACTGTTTGTTGGGTCATGCACAATGCAGGATCTAGAGGGATTTTATATCAGCACCATGCAAGACCCAGAGGGATTTTAGGTCCCGCAACCAGCTGGACCTAGAGGGATTTCCAGTCAGCACCTTGCAAGACCCATAGGGATTTTGGGTCCTCCACCTGACAGGACTCAACACCTAATTAGGTCCTCTATGGTGCAGGACCCTAGGCTAATTTAGGTCTTGCACCCTGCAATACCCACAATAATTGTGGGTCCTGCAGGGCAGGACCTAACCCCCAATTGAGTCCTGCACACGCAGGACCCAATATCTAATTGGGTCCAGCAACTACTGCATAAAAAATTTAAAGACAATAAAACATTGATAAAAGCTTATCCTCTTTAAAGTATGAAAAAAAAAATTAATAAGAGAAAAGAAAAAAAAATTCAAGAGAAACAAAATTGGAAATATCATAAAATATTTTTTAAAAATATATTAAGATAATATTTTTTATTTTTTAAAATTTATTTTTTATATAATCACATCAAAAAATAATTTTGAAGTAAAGAAAAAAAATTAAAATTTTCAAATTTCATGGGTCTCGCTTTGTAGCCAGGCATAATTTCAATATATATATATATATATATATATATCTTTTAAAAAAATTATTTTGAAGTAAAGAAAAAAATTTAAAAATTCCTAAATCTCACTTCGCAGCTAGATACAATCTCAATATATTTTTAAAAAAACATTCAAAAAATAATAGAAAACATAAAAAGTATTAATTTGAAATAAAGCAAAAACTTAAAAATCATCAAAAAAATTTCATAGAATTTTTTAAACGCAAAATCAAACATGTTTTAATTAGAAAATTCAAACCAACCTCAAACAAAAAAAAAATATCATCGCCCAACATCTATAAAATATAAAAAAAGTCACATATAATAATTAACTTGGGACAATTTATTTTTTCTATACTGGATGACTATTTAAAAAAGCTTTTTCCACTATCAGGTAGTAAAGGCTTTCTTCTTCTAGTGGTAGTAGCCCTCCGCCGTGATTCCCATCCTCTTCTTTCGTCTAGAAGCTTGCTTACAATCATCCAGTGGTATAGTTTGCTTACTTGCTTAAAGTATACTAAGATTGGCTAAGGGTCCTGATGGAGGGAGGGCCCAACGGTGTTAGGTCCTAGTGGGAAAGAGGCTCAAACGCTGTTAGGCCCTGGTGAAGCAGGGCCCAACCCTATTTTCACCTTTAGATGTGTTTTGGGTCTAGCTTGTCAACAAAACCCAACAGCATTGGGTCCAACTAACAAAGCCAAACCCAGCGGCTTGACAGGAACCAAAATGTTTTTTTAAAAATTTATTAACCATCATAATAATGATAATTGTTATTATATTTTTTCAAGAACCCTTTCAAGATTAAGGGTTATAGGTAAAATAAACACTGGTGGGCAAGGAATTAACAAGAAAAATTAAACAAGAAGAGAAGAGGGGAGGGTCGGCTGTCATTAGAAAGAAAAAGAGGGATCGAGACCTTGATTCGTACCGGGTAAGATATTCTAAACATGGTCTTATGAGTTGTTTTAAAGTCGATTATGAATTGATGCCTGGATGTTAAATTATATATTTGAGTTCTATAATTCCAGATATAGTTAAAAATCTGAGGAGAGGTCAGATAGTAACAGTTCAAAAACGAGACAGTAACAGTTGGACAGTAACAGTCTAAGTGTTTGTTGATGAGCAATTTTGACTATCTTAGAGGTGGGTTCTTCTTAATTATAGAACTTGTAGCCTCATGTCTTAGCTTTCCAACGAGACTAATCTCGCTTGAATCGGAGTTCTATAACTCCAGATATAGTTAAAAATCTGAGGAGAGGTCAGACAATAACAGTTTAAAAACGAGACAGTAACAGTTAGACAATAACAGTCCAAGTGTTTGTTGATGAGCAATTTTGACTATCTTAGAAGCAGAACTGGGTTCTTCTTAATCATAGAACTTGTAGCCTCATGTCTTAGCTTTCCAACGAGACTAATCTCGCTTGAATCGGAGTTCTATAACTCCAGATATAGTTAAAAATCTAAAGAGAGGTCAAACAGTAGCAGTCTAAGTGTTTGTTGATGAGCAATTTTGACTATCTTAGAAGCAGAACTGGGTT
>Ga0307509_10006129_pt1 | contig 16326 bp, 13 predicted proteins | sample 10_EM_MG_FD_202245 | JGI IMG/M metagenome (GOLD analysis project Ga0307509, IMG submission 202245) | Populus trichocarpa ectomycorrhiza microbial communities from riparian zone in the Pacific Northwest, United States - 10_EM | ecosystem: Host-associated > Plants > Roots > Unclassified | place... | reverse complement strand
TAGAATCTCCTGGGATATCTCATAAGAGATGATAAATCTTTCAGAGTTGCAGTGATAAGCTAACCCCATGGACCAAGGCTAACGCTCAAATCGCTGACATTTATTTTTGGCTCCGGAAAAATCTTAATCTATTTATGTTATGTAATATTAGAAAAAAAAAAGGTGGTTGTTCACTTGTTCCCCTGTGAAAAAAAACATAAGATAAAATAAAATCAAATTACAGTATTAGATCCTCCCCTGAGGTAGAACCTAATGCTTTTTGATGGGTCTTATTTGCCCCAGACCTAACACTGATGGATCTTTAAGGACCCAATATTGATCGTTCATGGAGGATCCACTGCCATCGGCTTGCTAGAATAACCTAGCAGCTGAGTACCTATATGGAACTAGCATTATTGAGTCATGCTTACCTATCGATGTTGGGTCCTGCTGGACATGTGAGGCTGGCAGCGGAGCCCATCGTTGCTGCGTCCTGGTGCAGCATGTTCCTTCTCCTTCTTTCTGATCCTAATTTTTTTGGGTTTGGAAAGGAATGCTAAACCCAAGTTAATAATAATAATAATAGATTTTACCCTTCAAATAAAATCTATATTAATGAATTTAATAAAATTAATAATAGTAATAATAATATTAAAGTTGTTTGGCCCAACTTTTTATCATTTATAATCCCTTCAAATAAAATTTTTTCTTTTTCTTTAATAGTAATAATATTTTTTCAAATTTATTAATAAGAATAACAATAATAATTTTTAATTTCACCCTTCAAATCAAATTTATTGTTGTTTTTTAATATTAATGAATTTTTTTTCAAATTCATTAATTATTATTTCTTTTGGATGAGAGTTTCTTAAAAAAAATTGCAAATTTGAATAAGAAAAATGATTTAAGAAAATCTAAGGAGTAAGATCCGCTGGTGAGGACTTTAAGGAGAGTGTAATAGTGAATTGAATGGGCACAGTATTCTTTTCCTTGATATATAAAAGAATAATAATAATAAAAAAAAAAAAAAAAAAACATAATCATTGACGGAAATGGAATCAATGTTGTTATACCTTTGCCTTAGAAATGTCAAGAACTACCAAATCTGGAGCGACCGCCTTTAACACTCCCTTTTTTTTTTTTTTTTTACAGAACCATACGTCTTGAGACACGAGTACGTATGTAGTCCTTCTATCATGGGGCTGTGAGCTCTGGATTTTCCCCGGCTTCAATTACAGTATTGCTTGCCGCATGATCTAAAGCTGATGGATCTTACAGGATTCAACACTGATAGGTCCTGCTAGTAAAAAAACCTAATATTATTGGGTCTTGATTACAACAGGACTCAACGACCTAACCATAATTTTTAACTTAGTTAATGCGTAAACATATAGTAAATACAGCTAAGTAACGGTTCAAGTCCACAATAAGTGTACAGTGAAGTGTCTCTTGGTCATACAAATAAGAATATTTTTAATTTCAATAACATTAATTATAATACAAAAATATTAATATTAAAAATATTATCACTTGTCTTATAAATATTATTATTTTTATTATAATACAAAATACTATTATTTTTATTATACATATTATTATTTCTATTATAATTAATATTATTAATAAAATAATCAATAAATTTGGAAAAATTATTATTCTTATTATTATTATTCTTATCATTAGTAAATTGAAAAAAATATTATTATTACCATTGAAGAAAAACCATCATTTTTTTAAAGAGTTAAAAATACAATTCAAGTATTCATAAAAAATATAATTATTTGTGTTATAAATATTATTATTTTTCTTATAATTCAAAGTATTTATATAAAAAACATTATTATTTCTGTTATAAATATATTATTTTAATTATAATTCTAGGTATTAATATAAAAATATTATAATTTGTGTTATAGATATTTTTGGGTTTGTTAATATAATTATTTGTGTTATAAATATTATTAGTTTTAATATAATTTTAATTAAAAAATAATAATATTTATAATATAAATAATAATATTTAAAAACCTAAAACTCAATTCTCTTGTGTCCTGACGGGCATCTGCATAGGACCTGTTGCGAAGTATTCCCAGTGCAACTCCTACTCCTAAAATAAAAGGCAAAGGGAATAGAGCGATTGTTCGAATTGGAGAAGCCTGCCCCAACTGTGCATTGAGAAGTTCGTCTAAGCTCGTTTAGGCTCTTTGCAAGAGTAATAATACTTTTTATGAATTAATATACTTACTTGATTTGAAATTAATATTGAAAAACAAAAATAGATTTAATTTAAAAGATAAAATTAAAAATATTATTATTATCATCAATAAATTTTTAAAAAATAACGCCTGCCAACCTTTAATCTCTCACAATCAGGGCTTCCCGTTCATTCCTCATGAGATGTGCCACTCAAATTGGGTGTCTCCTCATGAGCTGTGCCGCTCAAATTAGGTGTTGGGACCTAAAATTGCTTTGGAACCTGACATATACAGGACCCAAAATAGCATTGAGTCCTAATGTACTACATCCAATTTGGTGTTGGGTCCTGCCGGGTGCAGAAGCTTTTATGAAGCAGGATCTAATAGCGTTGGGTCCTGACTCCCACATACCATGACCCAAGAGCGAGAAAGCAACAGTGGTGGGCAATGCCTCCCACCTTACCATTACCCAAAGCCCAATTGGGCCTTGTTGCCACCAAGACCCAGCAGCTTTGGCCATGTCTTTCACCGTGACCCAATTTGGCCCTTCTGCCACCAGGATCCAACATCTTTGAACCCTTTGTAACCACGACTCAATAGCTCGTGCTGTGATTTCGACCAACCATAACACCAGGTGGCTGCTGCCTGGAGTCGCGACCAGGGGCGCATGGGCTGCCCACCCCTAGGCTAGCTGCCCAAGCGCCAAGAGTCCATAGCCCTAGGGTGTGTGACTTCAGCCAGGCGCTTGGTGCCTCTAGTAATATTTTTGTCAAAAAACAATTTTTAACAATAATAATAATGATAATTTGCTTCCCCTCACGCACCTCTGCGTGCAGTCGACCCTAGGAAAGTCATTGAGATCTAATTAATTATACTTTTAATTACAATAAAAATTACAATATTTAGAATAGAAATAATAATATTTACAATATTAATAATAATATTAAACTTGTATGACTAAAGTTTCTACAGTAAGAATGTTTTTTAAAAACAAATTATTTACCATCATAATAATGATAATTGTTATTATATTTTTTTTTTTAATTTTCTTCTATTTTTAATATTAATACTTTTAATTACAATAAAGAAAATAATATCTAGAATAAAAATAATAATATTTATCATATTAATAACAATATTAAACTTGCCTGGTCAAAGTTTCTACATCAATATTTTTTTTTTGAAAAAATTATTAACAATAATAATAATAATAATTGTTAAAAAATTTCAAGACGCAATCTCAATATATTTTTTCAAAAAAAAATATTTTTAAAATAATACAACAAATTAGAAAAAAATAATTTAAAGGAAAGAAAAAAATTAATAATTTTCAAGACACAACCTCAATATATGTTTTTAAAAAATATTGAAAAAATAATACAAAAAATATCAAAAAAATATTAATTGAAAGTAAATCAAAAAATTAAAAATTTTACATTTTCTCGGGTCTAGCTTTATGTGGCAAGCTCTTGTTATGCCGACTTGCTAATGACGGTCACATCAATTTATGTTATCTTTACAAAATGAAAAAAACATTTTAAGAGGAAGTACTAAAATATTATTTAATGGATGAGAATGGTAGAATTGTTAATCACGATCCGCACAATAACAACGTTTCGAATCCATTCAAATTGAATTGATATTTTTTCCGTCATAATTATTGTGAAGAAACATTCAGAATAATTACTATTTGCACTATCAGATACTAAAGGCTTTCTTTTTGGAGTGGTAGCAGCCCTCTGTCGTGATTCTCATCGTCTTCTATAGTTTAGAAGCTTGCTTACTGTTGTAACCCATTTTTGAGTCCCCGCACAAAAAAAATATAAAAAATAAAATACAAAAAAAAATAAAAAAATATTAACAAAAAAATATAACAGTGAAAAAATGATGCCAGAATGCTCAAAAAATGGTCAAAAATTGGTTGAGGAGGTTTAAAATTACAAAGATTAAAATTTGGCAGTATTTTATTGACTGATGAGAGCCCTGTTGACAAAAAAAATTCATTTTAAGGAAGAAAAGTCCAAAATCAAATGTTTATGGACTCAATTAAATTTTATTGAAGGTTTAATTGAATTTATGGAGGTTTTGATTGCAAGAAAAATTGATTTTGGAGTTAATTTGGGCTTTAATTGGAAGAAATTAAAGTTCTGGGGTCAAAATATAATTTTTGAGAGTTAATTTGGTCAAATCAGGGGCTTAATTGCATAAATATTGAAGTTTGGTGGCCAATTAGGGACTTAATTGAAGAAATCCGAGACCAAGTACCAAAATGCAAAACGCGTGCAAATTGAAGGACTAATTTTTGAATCTGACGCGTTTTTTGGCGCCATTTCCCATTTAAATGAAACGCCGCGTTTTGGGGAAAACGACGCCGTTTCATCAAAAAAAAAAAAGAGGCCGAAACGGTGTCGTTTTGAACGGCACTGTGGGTCTTCTTCTTCCCCTGGACGCGCGAAGCGGGGGAAGAAGAAGATTTTTTCTTCCTCTATCACCGCCACCGACTCCTTCCAAAAAGACGCCGACCACTTTTCACGTGTTGGAGGGGCGGTGGAGGGGTGGCAGCACAGTGGCCGCCCCAACCATGTCTCTCCCCTGTTTTTGCCTATAAAAACAGGGGAGGAGGAGAAAAAAAAAAGACGAGAGAGAGAGAAGAGGGCAGAGAGAAAAAAAAGAGAAGAGAAGAGAGCAAGAGAAAAGAAGAGAGGGAGAAGACCGAAAAAAAGAAAAGAAAAGAAGAAGAAGAAGCAGAGAAAAGAAAGAAAAACAAAAGAGAGAGGAAGAAGAAGTAGCAGCACCGCCGGCCGCCGCGAACCCCCAGCGCCGCTGCTTGTCGACTCTAGTAGCTCCGCCAACAACAACAACCACCGCAGGTCAGCCCTTCTTCCCTTTTTTTTCTCCGGCTTCATCCCTGCCTGCCCTCCATTGTTCACATAGCATGTGAACCCAGCCCACGTAGTTGGGCCAGGTTCGGCCTAACCCATTCATTTGGGCCGGCTCCGGCCCATTTCCAAAAAAAATTAAAAAATATATATTGTTCAATATTTGTGATTTCCCTACTTTTTTTTATTTATGTTTTGTTTAATCTCGATCTGTTTTTTTTTCATTTCAACAATACGAATCCGATATTAAAATACCCGGTTTTCGTCAAAACTGCCAAAAATACAAAAAAATTTGAAAAAAAAATATTTTTGTGCATACGGCCAAGTGTCTCAAAAGCTAAAAAAAATCATATTGTGTTTTTCATACACCAGAAAAAAATATTTTAGCATGCATTTTGGCTTTAATAACCAGTTTATTAAAGTCAAGAGAACATTGACCAAAATTTCAAAAACAACATAAAATTTATTTTGTTTTGTTTTAATATCTGGGATTATGAATTTATACGTAAAATGTATTCCTGATATTAAAAGGGTTTTTTTGTTGACAACATAGAACAATTAGGTTTTACCCCATTAAGATAAGAACCTCCTTACAGAGGAAGGCTTTTCTTAAATTTTCGACAGACATGACCAACAATTAGAAACCACAACAAGACCTTAGATTTTATCAGACATTAAAACAATGCAGCCTACCTTAGGTAGGGCGTATTTGGGGTGCTAATACCTTCCCTTTACGCAACCAGTCTCCGTACCCGATCTCTGAGACCAGTTAGGGTTCCTAGTGACCAGAATACTAGGTGGCGACTCACAGTCCATATTTTACTGATAAGAGACAAGAATTCCTTGTCTATTCATATTTGCCAGATAGACCATTACCATTTTTCCTTGAGGGTGGGCGATCGCCGTGACGCCGCACACATGCGACACTTACAATCATCTAGTGGTTTCACTTGCTTGCTTGCTAGGACCCTTTTGCCCACAGTCAAACACTGTTGGGTTTCAACAACCCCCATGCAATCCTTGACAAAAAAACATAGTAGGGAACGCCCGCCACGGTGTATGACCGTTGGGTTTGGCTACATAGCCATATCCACTATCTTTGGATATCGCTGCGCAGCCAGACCTAAGGGAATGGCCCCCAGGGTGCATGCCTGTTGGGTCTAGCTCCACAGCCATACCCAGTATCCTTGAGTATGGTTGCACAGCTACACCCAGTACCTTTGGAGGGTGTTGGGTCCTGCTTGTGCAGGACCAAATGGCTATAGTATAAACAATCCAACCCAGGGACATAGGCATACGGAGATTGTAAAAAAAAAAAAACAATTGATATCCTTTGGTGTCCTCGGCCAGCCCCAGCGTCAGGTGGCAGCAGCCTGGAGCGCGTTGCCTACCCATCTCTCAAGCCTTTCAACCTAAGCACCAAGTGTCCGCATCCCCAAGATGTGTGCGTCCAGCCAGGCGCTTGAGGCCTGCAGTAATAATTTTTTCAATTTTTTTTAACAATAATAATATTTAATATTAATACAAAAAATATTTTTTTAACAATTTCCTTCTATTTTTAATATTAATACAAATAATAATATTTTTTTAACATTCAATTGCAATAAAAATAATAATATTTAGAATACAAATAATAATATTTACCACATTAATAATAATATGAAACTTGTTTGACCAAAGTTGATACAATAATAATTGTTTTTTTTAAATGATTAACAATAATAAAAAATGATAATAATATTCAAAATACAAATAATAATATTTATCATATTAATAATAATATCAAATTTGTTAATTTTTTAAAACCATACATTGGCGAGAATATTATTTTAATCTTTGTATATCTATAATGAAGAGAAAGTCATCACGCAGTATATGTTTGGTACTGCACCAGCAGGACCCAAGGATATTTGTTTCCTTCTGGTGACAGGACCCAACTCATTCATTGGGTCCTGCACCGGCAGGACCCAAATCTGTCGGGGCCTGCACCTGGCAGGACCCAACTCATGGGTTTGGTCCTGTATTAGCAGGACCCAAGTACATAGTTATTTATAATATTAACAATAATTTTTAACTTGAATGCCCAGCGCGCGGCTGTAGTCCCAAGGGGCGTGCTTTCAGCCATGCTGGACAGCATGACCCAACTTTGCTGGCTCCCTTTGGAAGTGTGTTGGGTCTGGCTGCCCAACAACGTTAGGTCCCACTGCTAAGCTAGACTCAACAGCTCTTGGCATAGGATGCAATGCCCCCAACCACAATTGTTAACTTAAAACATAGCAGAGCAACGCCCCTCACCCCCCACCCCACACATACAATTGGCTGGTCTTAGCATCCTAGCTTGTAGCCAAGCGCCAGACGTCTGTTTCCAGGGTCATGCAGCGCCACCCCCTGCAGTCTTTGCAACTCTCTATGGCAAGGGTAGCCCTGCCATTACGCCTCCTCAACCCACAATGCTTTTAGCAAAGAGGAAACTCAAATAATGTAGTCCACAATGAAAGCACTCACATGTTGTTGTACCCATGCGACAATGCAAAATTTGTAGCAAAACTACTGTGCAAGTACACAGTGAATTGTGTCTTAGTCCACATTGCATGAATGTGTAGTGAAAAACCCTTGCGTTTTAGAGTTCTATTAACTAGCTATGTGACCCGCGCATTGCCGCAGGTCAAATAATCAAAAAAATTTAAAAGAGTTCTAAACAAAATAAAAAAGAGGATATTTTATCTATTGTTTTTAGTTTTTGATTTTTTAACTCATTATGCCACTTTTTTTTGTATTTAAAAAATATGAAAAAACAAAGGGTCTAGGGTAGGAGAAAAAACACTATCGAAAAAAAAAGGGTCCCTTCCGAATTTTTGCTAGATCACCCGAGTTTTGAGTTGACCCGGCAGATTGACTGGTTTACTCCGGGTCAATTGCATGCTCATATTTTGATAAATTACTTTTTTTCTATGTTTTCCTAGTATTCTTTAAACATTTTCTTTTAAAAAATATATTGAGATTGTGTCTTGAAAATTTTTAATTTTTTTCTTTATTTTAAATTAATTTTTTCTATGTTTTTGCATTATTTTTTTAAAAAATTCCAAAAAATTATTTTAAAGCAAATAAATTATATTGCCAAATGTATTGTGGGTCCTCCACCTTGCAGGAGCCAACACCCATTTGGGTCATAAACCATGCAAGACCCAAGGCTATTTTGGGTCCTGCATTCAGCAACCGGCTTAGAAGGAAGGCTAGTTATATGCTTAACACATGCAAGTCCAACGTTGTTTTCGTGGAGAAGCAAAAAGAGGCTCCTAGCTAAAGGTAGGTTGTCTCGCCCAGGAGGTGAGTAGATTTTGGGTGCTGCACATGCAGAAACCATAGCTTCTCCGTGGCCAGCCGGGTGCAGGACCCAAAATCCCTCTAGTCCAGCTTGTGCAGGACCTAAAATTCATCTGGGTCCTGCACTATGCAGAATCGAATACCGAATTGGGTCCTCTACATATTAGGAATTAATTGGATTTTAGTTCCTGCACCTAACAGTACTCAGCACGCACTTGGGTACTGCATTGTGCAAGACCTAAAGCTAATATGGATTCCGCACCCTGCAGACCCAATACCCAGCAGGACGCAATACCAAACTGTAAAACCCCCCCGCTAGTGTTGCGAAGCGGCATGTAAGAAAGTTATTTTTGTCCACGACATTTGGATTTGCAAGGCATCTAGCATTGCATACACTGCAGGGAGTGATCTGATCCCTTCGTTTTATTGTCTTAAAATGGAATAGCATTGGTTCCGGATGGGAAACTCCATGCTGCAAATGCCATTCCGTGGCTTCTCATGTATTCCAGCACCAAGATTCTCACTTCATCAACCCAATAAATCTCTTATATAATATAAAAATTTATAAAGTATATGATGTGAATTAAAAATTTTCAATTTAGTTAATTTAGTTATTATCAAGTGAACAGAATTAAAAATTTATAAAGTTTTTGTGTTTTAATAAAAAAATTAATTTAGTTATTATCAAGTGAACAGAATTAAAAATTTTCAATTTTTTTTCAAAGTATTTTTAAAACTATGGGTTAGATGCACCTCTTGAGCCTCAGTTTCATGGGTCTGAAAGGAGATGCTACACCTATGTCAATAATAATCATAATTGATATAATAATAATAATTGATTTAATTATAATTAAAATGAAGAAGAAGAAGATACAATTCGCAATATATATTTAAAAAAAAATTAAAATTTTCAAGACACAATCTCAATATATATTTTTTAAAAAATATGAAAAAAAAATTAATATAAAATAAATTAATTTTTTTTCAATTTCTCGGGTCTAGCTTGTCAAAAGTTACTTCAAAAATTACAAATTCAAAAAATTAACATTGTTGGGTCTTTTGAAAGAGAAGGCAACGCCCTAACGCTTTGATTCTATTGGGGGCAGGACCCAACTCTAAAGGGTTGGGCAGGACCCAACGCTATTGGGTCTTGGTGTCAGCAACCCATAGTCAAACACTCTGTTGGGTCTCCGAGCAGCTCTGGGAAGAGAAGGCAATGCCCCACCCATAAACTTTGACCAACAACATAGCAGGGAACGGCCCCTAGGGTGTATGGCTACTGAGTTTGGCTACACAGGCATACTCAGTAGCCTTGGGTATAGTTGTGTAACCATACCCAGCACCTTTGGATGGTGATGGGTCCTGCGGATACATGACCCAAAATGCCTTTGGCAACTGCACCTTGCAGAACCAAAATAGCTACAGAAAAATTGACAATTTTTTTCAGTTTTTGTTTTTGCTTGAAATTAATATTCTCGTTATGTTTTTGTATTACGTTTTTCAAAAAATATGTTGAGATTGTGTCTGGCTGCGACGCCAGACTCAAGAATTTTTTTAATTTTTTCTTTACTTTAAAATAATACTTTCTCCATGTTTTTGTATTATTTTTTTTATGAAAAATATATATTGAGATTGTGTCTTAAAAAATTATTTTTTCTTTACTTCAAATTAATATTTGTTTGATATTTTTTCTTTACTTCAAAGTAATTAGATCATGATTTTGCGTTTTAAAAATTCTTTGAAATTTTTTTGACAATTTTGAAGTTTTTTTATTTACTTCAAATTATTTTTTTTCAAAATATTTTTTAACAATAATAATAATGATGATTTTTATTATATTTTTTTTCTATTTTGAATGTTAATACAAACAATAATATTTGTAACATTCAATTACAATAAAAGTAATAATATTTAGAATACAAATAATAATATTTATCACATTAATAATAATATGAACTTGTTTAATTAAAGTTGATATAATAATAATAATGATAATGATAATGATAATTGTTATTAAAAATAGGAACCTTTGGAATAAAAGTTTACTTTTTGTGTCTAGGGAAAAATAACAATGCTCTATTCCCCTAGAGTATGGTCTACGATAGCTTTGAGTGTAGGAGAGTAGCAAGGTCTCCAAGATCAATTAGTTTATTTTATTATCATATGGCCTGCGTTTTGCCACGGTATATTTATAAAAAAAATTATAATAACTTACAATCATATTCAAATTTAAATATATTAAAACTAAATTTGAAAAATATGAAATGTTATCTGAGATATTGATGCTTTAATTTGAATATAATTTTTTACCTCGTGTGGGGCTGTAACCAAATCCTCGGGTCTACCCTTAGCACCCAAGATGTGACAGACTTCATGCTAGGTGTCTGCATTCTAGGGCCTCAGCCAGCCCTAGTACCAGGTGGTAATAACCTGGAGCGTGGGCAGGCACGTGTTGCCTGCCTATCTCCCAAGCCTAGCAGCCCAAGCGCTAGATGTTTGTATCCCCAAGGAGTGTGCATTCAGCCAGGCTCTTGAGGCCTGCAGTAATATTTTTTCAAATGTTTTTTTTAACAATAATAATAATGATAATTGTTATTATATTTTTTTTGCAATTTCTTTCTATTTTTAATATTAATACAAATACAAATATTTAATAATAATATGTTTTTTAAACTTTCAATTACAATAAAAATAATAATATTTAGAATACAAATAATAATATTTATCACATTAATAATAATATAAAACTTGTTTGACCAAAGTTGATATAGTAAAAAAAAAATTAAAATTTTTTTAGCTATAATAATAATAATAATTGTTATTATTATTTTTTTAATTTTCTTGGATGCTTGACATTAAAACTCTTTTTTGGTTTTCAACAATCCCATAACAGTACAGAATATTCACTTCCAAAATCAATGGTTTGAAGTGCTTGAGTAGCTGATCGGTATTTGAAAAAAGAACCCTGTGTGTGGAACGTGGCTATTGTACATTGTAAAAAAGGATCAGGAGCTCACAGCATTGCTAACTCCCAATGGAGGAGAAATTTCTGCAGGAAAACACGATATGCACGTTCTCCAGCACGTTTCTCCCATGTTTCTGAGAGCAGACAATGGCGTAAATGAGAAAAAGAATGAACATTACCTCCTGCAGATATATCAAAGAGATAAGTGTAATTGTTAGCTACAAATTATTCTTAAAGGAATGAATATCAAATATTCTTGAACATAAATAAAAAATGAGAAATAAATATGTAATTCTTGCTCAGCATATGAGCTCATAAACAAAGAGAAGGTGGAGCAGTATAGAGAAATAAATGATATTGTAGATGCATATCTTTTCAGGTGATGAAATGGAGAGGCGTTGCTTCTTTGGAAGTGCTGGTAGAGCACCCACATCATCTTCGCAAAGATGTTCTTTTGATGAGCCTGCATAGTCTTCAGAGGGTCTTGGCTGGGGAAGTTGGGTGCTGAATCACATATTAAAAGGAAATACTTAAGCAATTGCAAGTGTAAACAATAGGAATGAAAGGCAAAACCATTGATTTATTAGTAAAACACTTAAACAATGAATTTGAGACTGATCGATACTGAATGGATCTGCAAGGTTTGGTGTCGGAGGGCTGATAGGTTTGGAGCTTCCAGCATCAGTGGTTATCGGCGCTGTCGTGTCAGTAACTTCAATGGGGCTACTCGAGTCAATAAATGTTTCAGCCGGAATGTCATCGAAGATGTTGCAAACATATATTTCACATCTGTTGAGTGTAGATTTGTAGACTCCAAATCGAAGTTGAAATATTTTTGTTTTGTTTAATTTCTCAATCATTTGAGGTGGAACAACAAATGGGTCAGTAGATTTTTTGTCAAAAACCAAATGATGAGCTGAAGCATTGAAAAAATACTCAGCTGGCTTGTCAGAGAGAAGAAAATTCGTGACATCTTGACCATCGCTGACGATGCAATTAACTCTGAACCTAAAATAGTTTAAAAATTGTTTTAGTTAATAATGAAATAGAAGAAGCATGGGGAAAAATGTTTAAAACTTGTGAAAATGCAAGGTTGTCTTGGTATCTATATGTATTAATGGTAAGTCAACAAATAATCAAAGCCAGAGTAAAGAAAGTCTTAAAGAAAAATAAGAAACAATTGAAAGGAGTTGGGGAAAAAAGGGCACACTTTTGGAAGTATTTTGGGTCCAACATGTTAACCAAACCTAGCAATGTTGGGTCTGGCTACCACAGTCAAACCCAACGGCTTAAGATTGTATCGAGTCAAAAGAAACAGGGGGGGTTATGCAAGAAACAAATAATTGAAAATAAGTAATTTTTCTTTCCAGAAATAATTCAACAGGTTTGCTTTGCTTCTAATAAGAAATATTTAAAAGCAAAGAAAATATATACCTTGTGCTCGAATGGATCCATACAGAGGATCTCTCTGATTGTTCTCCTATTTTCATTTATTTGAGCTTCTAATGATAGAACAGCTCGTGACGATGGAGGGAGCTGGTGCAAGTCAACAAACATTTGTCCATAGCTACGTAAAGAAGAAGCCCTTTAGCATTAATTTAAATATTAATACATAAATTGGATTTGAATAAATGTGAAAGCTTGGAAGAATATAAAAGTTTACTAATGTTTGTATGCCAATAACTCTGGTATGTCTGGGTTAAAATACCAAAGTGAAGCTGCGGTGCCAATTAGGTTTGCAGATCCTATAAAACAATGCAACAGATACATAATTTGCAAAGTTTAAAAAATAGAATTATGGTAGCTTTTATCATAAAATGAAGTATACCCCTAAATTCAGAGACACGAAAACCAGTAAAAACAACGATGACTGGAGTATCTTGTTTTGCCAAAGAAGCCTCGTCAAAGCTTCGAGCTATGTCACCTCATAGAGTAATGCGAAGCTCCTTGCCTCTAGACCAAATAAAAGTATATTAGACTAATGCAAGAGGAACTAAATATAATAAATAATTTGAATTTATTATCAACAATATATTTTCAAGAATGAACTCCCTCTTGTCCTCAAGTGTTTGGCCTCGAACCAAAATCTTCTCAATAGGCTGTATTGCTTTGAGTCTACCAAGAACATCTACATAACTCAGTGAATAATTGTGTTAGCCAAGAGAATAAATGATGTTCCTTACAATTTGCTACAGAAGGGTAACAGTGAAGAATACCCGTGAGAAGCCGTGATTGTTTTCCTTTGTTAAGGACATGTGCGAAATCAGTGAAATTGAAGTAATATCGTGGAACGGGAAGTGGGAGAGAATTGAGGCGAGTGATTTTGGTGTCAGACTTAAGATCAATAACAACTTCATGGCTGACAACAATATTGATGTATCGATTCTCAAAGCTGTAGAAGTTTTTAATCTCATAATAGTCACCCTCAGTAATGATTGAAGCAAAATGTGTAGCATCTCTAGATTTGGCTGATCATTGTATTGCACCACCCTTGCTCAAAAAACAATAAAAGATAACCTTGATGGGTGTAGCTCAACTGGTCAGGCTTTAGGTTTGCTCCCAAGAGATCACCAGTTCGAGTCTCACAAACCTCAGGACCACTGGAGGTTTACATGGTCGTTAACTTCAGGGCATGTGGTATTAGTCAAGATGCGTGCAAACTGGTCCGGAAACCCACGTTAATAAAAAAACAATAAAAGGCAATAATTGGTGTCATGCAGGACCCAGCAACGTTGGGAAAACTAATGTTGAGCATCGTAAAGTCATTGCTTCTCTTTTTTAAGTGAAATTGAATAAGAGAATAATAAAGGTCATATTAGTACATACGTTGCATACCTCTCGATCAACAAATATACAATTGAAGTTAGTTATTTTGTCCATTTTTTTTGGAATCCAAACATGGCATACCCAAGCTCGGATCAAAGGGTATAAAACATATTTTTAATGCTCTGCAAATGAATAGCCATTACCCTGCATAAAAAAACAAAACAAGCAATAATTCAAGAAATAAGTGAACAACTAAAAATGAGATTAAAAAGCTAACTTAAAAAAAGGTGTTATTATGGTAGATCAAATTAAAATATATGATAGTTGAATTTAATTGATGTTCAATTTATTTTGATGTTGCAAGAAGATTCGAAGATTCATAGATATTCAAGCTTTCGATTAGGAAATGTTCAGATAAAAAAGATACAATAAATAAGAAAAAGATGACATGTTGGCAATGATTGTATGATATCTTTGTAAACAATGTTTTTGGCATAATATGATGGTTTCCTTTCATGGTCAAAGGAAATGATTTTAAGCCCATTTTTTTTATGTAACTCTTGATAGAGCAATGTATAATTGACCATGACTGAAAACTTGTTTTTTCAAGAAGACGCCAACAATCTTAAGTGATTGTCCTTGACTTTTATTAATAGTCATAGCATAACAAGGTCTAACAGGGAATTGTCTTCGTTTGATTGTGAAGGGGCATTTTTTATCATTAACTGGAAAGACAATTCGTGGAATAAAAACTCGATCTCCAATGTTAGAACCAGTAATTATTCGGGCTTCAATAATTCTCTCGGCAAGCTGTTTAATAATAAACCTTATTCCATTACATAAACCAACAGAATGACTAAGGTTTCGAAGTAACATAATTGGTGCACCAATTTTCAAAGAAATTTTGTGTGGGGGCACACCATTAAACTCGACCTGGTTGATAAATTCAAATGGATACAATAAATCTATGTTGTCAGTGTCGATAGAAGATGTCTCGACAGAATCACAATTAAGAAAGTCGGTGGGCCAGTGGTAAGAGCTTAGGATCAAGGGATTTGCTCCTCCTGTGGTCTCAGGTTCGAGCCCTGTGGTTGCTAATATTGATGGTCACTGGAGACTTACCTGGTTGTTAACTTCAGGGCCCGTGGGGATTAGTCGAGGCATGCGCAAGTTGGCCCGGACACCCCACGTGAATAAAAAAAATGTATTTATAACCACGTATAATATCAAGGATGAAATTATTAATCTCAGAGACTGTCAGGTTTTTTGGTATAACAATTGCCCTCTCTTTGAAATAGAATGGGTCAAGATGAACCCTTTCAATATTAGGGTATATGGCAGAGACTGTCAAAGAACCATCTCAACCCAAAAGCTTAAGCTTTTAGGTGAGGTCCCAGGATATGATTTATATTATTTTATAACATACCCCCTCAAGTGAAAGCCTTTTAGGCTTGAAACTTGCACATGTCCATTTTACCTTGTGCTTAATTTTTATCAAATAAATGAGGATGGTGAGATTCGAACTCGTGACCGCTTGGTTATCAAGGCTCTGATACCATGTCAAATAACCATCTTAACCTAAAAACTTAAGTTTTTAGATAAGATCTCAGGATATGATTTATATTATTTTCTAACAGAGAGAGACAGCAATTGGACAATCAATTATTTGAACTTGTACCGTTTATAATTGCTGTTTGAAATTTTGTGTACGAACACATGTTATTGCAGGAAGCTATCAATTCAGAATCATCACTCACCCAGACCTTAAGTGGAGAGCTGGCAGATGGTCAACGGCAGCTCTTAGCGAAATTAATTAAAAACTGAAAAAATTCAAAATTTCTTTAAAATACAATTGAATCACAATGCTAAATATATCACCTAAATCAATTTAAAACATTAGAGAGTTTAAATATCATATTTATCATGCACGGGCCATCCTTACCATGTCCACGAACATGTCCTTACCCCAAGTTTCCCTGCAGGTGAACCACCTGCTGACCACACAAAATCTATACCCAAAGGTTCGAGTCGACAAACCTAACCATTGACCCAGGGCTAAACAGCTTCCACATGGGGCGGGAATAAAAGGCGGGAAATTCCACTTCACCCCAAAACACGAACCTCAAAAGCGCAAATAACTAAAATAACGAAAAAACCTAGATAAATTAGCGTGCGTGCGTGTGTGTATATATATATATATATATATATATATCACTAA
>Ga0307509_10006128_pt1 | contig 16327 bp, 20 predicted proteins | sample 10_EM_MG_FD_202245 | JGI IMG/M metagenome (GOLD analysis project Ga0307509, IMG submission 202245) | Populus trichocarpa ectomycorrhiza microbial communities from riparian zone in the Pacific Northwest, United States - 10_EM | ecosystem: Host-associated > Plants > Roots > Unclassified | place... | reverse complement strand
TTTGGTTCATACCGTTGGGGTTTTCCGCTGGGTCTTCGAGAGGACGATGTCGAGGAAGTCATTTGCAGTGGGTACGGGGGCGATGGCCTTGAGTCCGCTGGTCGACATCGTTGGTCACGATCAAGGCTTTTTTCTCTCCGTTTCCGACTTCCTTATTGGGAAATGATCGGACATACGGTCGCTCACGTGTCCGAACAGTTCGGTACCTGAGCGTGAGTCCCCGCCTTCGGACCCGAGGTAGGGCGCGGCGGTCCGGGAAGCGCGAAGTTTGCGTGTTCGCTCAAATATCGACGGCAAACGTTTCATTGGGCGACCCGGGAGAAGTTGGTCGTGGGAACTCGAGGCTTGGTGGGAATCTGCCAATGTTGTGACCGTGATGCGGCGTTATTGCTGTCACGGATAAATGTCCGAGCGATCAGCCGTCGTGACTGCCACTGCCAGTCCCAGACTGCTACCCGATACGCCATGGCCCGCAGACCCCGTTCAGGGACGGAGACGTTCCATGGCCCCGCGCCCCAGGATCCAGAGGCCGAGAAGGTCTCCAGACAGATTGACGAAGAACTCAGAGTGCGTCTAATCTGTCTATGACCTCACGGCGGACTGACACCCGACCACAGAAAGAGGCAGACAAGTTAAAAAATAACAAGAACAGAGAGGTCAAAGGTACGTGCAGATGCCCAATGTTCCCCCTTCGTTCCGCTGATTCTGTTCCCAGTGATGCTCGTAAGTCGTCGTCCCTTCTCATGTTCTTGGCGGCGCTACATGCCGATCTTAGCTCGGCCAAGCGGAGAGTGGCAAGTCGACTCTCCAAAAACAATTTCAACTGCGCTATGCTGCTAAGACTCTTGAGCGAGAGCGACCCACATGGCGACCCATCGTTCTGCTCAATGTGATCCAAGCTGTTCGGTCAATTCTGGAAGAACTCGACTTTGAACTCTTCTCCCACACACAACCCTCGACATCAATCATCGGCTTGCCTTCCACCTCCCCTTCCTCTGCTGCTTCCTCTTCCTCGATACTCAGCCCCATGATATCGGATTCACAGCGGGCAAGATGGAAATCTGACCTCGCTCAAGTGAGGACCAGACTTCTGCCGCTCACCGCTATCGAGGAATCATTAGCCTCGGATCTTGTCGGCGGCGCCTTGATTTCTCGTGGGCGTACGGGTTTCGTGAGGGCCGGATGGCAGTCTCTCGTTTCCAGCATGCGCGCCAAGGCCATCGCGGACAATACATACACTGATCACACGCCGGGGACTAGCAACCTCGCTATCAAGGCCCTATCCATGGTCCAGGATGATGTTGCTGCACTCTGGAACCACCCAGCTGTCAAGAAACTCATCAAGATACGGAGGATTGTGCTTCAGGAGTCTGCAGCATAGTAGGTCACATTCCCAATTAACACGCATATGCCTCCTGACCTAACCCCACCCTACTTTTTCCCAGCTTCCTGAACAATGTTTCACGTATCGCGTTATCAAACTACATTCCCACGACTGGTAATATCACGTCACCTAGAACCCTGATCATCGCTCACATACCCCCCAACAGAGGACATCTTAAACGTAAGGATCCAGACGCTGGGCGTCACGCAGCACTCGTTCGAGATAAACGTTGGCGGCCAAAGCATGAACTGGTTGTTATACGATGTTGGCGGAGCGGTACGCGCTAGTTTCACTCCCATGGATAACCCCGTCAACTGACAACATGTCCCGACCGATGTCCATCTTGTCTAGCGCGGTCAAGTGCGTTTCCTTACACATGAATGTCCCGCAACCTTGTGCTAACTACCGACCTTTCATGTTAGCGACACGCATGGATCCCTTACTTCGATGATGGTATGTTACAACAAATACTGAATGTGAGCCCTGTGAACACCATTTTTCTCACGTTATTCATTCTCGATAGCTACCGCCATCATTTTCCTCGCTCCAATCAGCGCATTTGATCAGGTCTGCGATACATGCCCCGTTTCGGTTTGCCACCCTACCTCTTCTGACGCTCGTTTTTTTTCCACCGCAGTATCTGGAAGAGGATCCGCGGACGAACAGAATTGATGATTCACTGCAGTTGTGGACTATGGTGTGCTCGAACCTTCTCCTGAGGAACGCACATCTGGTCTTGATGTTAAACAAGGTCAGGGATATTATCTCCTAGTGGAACGTCCGCTAACGTACAGAGCGCCTAGACTGATCTCCTGAGAGAAAAGCTGAACGCTGGGATCAAAGTTAGGAAATAGTGAGCTCAGCTCCATTCACCCTTGACTGGTCACAGGCCAACCCCAACCACGACAGTATCACATCATACGGCGACAGACCAAACACATACGAAGAGGCGTCAGAGTACTTCCGCGCTCATTTTCTCCAAGTGCACCGACGTAAAGACGTCGGTAACCGAGCGATATATGTGGTACGTCTACGGTGACGGTTACCGCTTTCGGCTTTTCACCAAGAATGGGGTCTAACAGCGTTTCACCCAGCACTTTACATCGATGCTGGTGAGGCTGATCCATCTACTTACCCTTGATCATGGTCACTGAATAACTTTTAGGATGTCCAAGCGACAAGATCCATTCTTGCCGTTGTTGGCGAGGCGATCATTCGTTCGTACATGGAAAGTGTTGGGCTCTCATGAGAACAACCTGAGAACGACCCAACGGACGGACCCTGACATACCCATCTGGGACTCTGTCACGGCTCCTTTCGTGTTGCTGCCGTGGATCAGCCCCCCCTGTTTATCTAACTTCCATGCTGCACGGTGCCCCTTTGCCTATTTCGTCGTTCCATGGTGGCATTCCCAGCCCTCGACGCTAACTACCCCAGTCTCGGACGGCTGAAACATTCCCACACCCCCTCGATCTTCCACATTGTAAACGTTGTTCGCAACCCATACCTCCCCCATCTGGCCCGCTTCATGTTCTCACGATCAAGCACGCTTATATATACTCGAATGTATTTCTCCTGCCGTTTCGATCATCATGCTTTCTGTGGTTCTTCTCCCCCTCCTTAGTTCTCGCATCACAAGATAACTGGTGTGTCTCACCATATTACGGTATCGGAAGGTTCAGGCCCTCCTCGGTGGCGAGCAAGGGACACCCCCATGTCTGGAAGTCGCGTGGGTACAGCACACACTACCGAACGCTGGATCCAGCACAGAAGGCCGATGGGCAGCGCAGGTGACAGGACGTCCATCTCTGCTCGCAGGTTGCGAGTGCCCAATTATACTTCCCAGGAACCAAATGCGGTTCCGCTGGGGAGGGGTTTTTGGACCATCCCTATGGTGCACCGGCTGGAATAGCCTCTTTCCGCTTATCTTCGAGCTCGTGAGTGGAATCTATTCTTCCTATCTTTGAACGACCCACCGCCGTTGGCCACGGCGGAGATGATCGCGGTGATGTGAAACGCGGACATTCGGGTGTGAAGCATTTCCGGTGAATTGGCCGCGGCTTCCTCGTGCTGTTTTGTGCTAGGACAGCTATCCACACGGTGCGCAAGATTCAGAGTTAGGTACCCCCCATTCCAAAGGGATCTCGTGATAATTCCTCCATAATTCCATCATTCTAGGCACCACCACCGAGACTGCTGCATCTGCGTTATCGAGTATCATCCAGCCCCACTACACTCCCCTGTATCACCCAATTTCAATCAGAAGCCTGCGAGGTTAACGGACTCCGGGGTCGCCGTTAGTCGTGTGCGAGGACGCACCAAGCGAAGTCGTGATCCACGGAAAAACCGCGTCTGGTTCGATAGGTTCGCCAGTTCTCGCCCGGTGTCTTGGGGACGGTAACCCAAGAGCCGTGGCCGCGCGTGTGACAAGCAGACCGGATAAGTTTGGGAGGTCATCGCGTAGTGATGAATGATTAAAGACCGAATCCGCGACCAGGTCGCCGGGACCATCTGACATCACGTCACATGAACACACGGGATCCTCGTGTGTAGAGAAGTTTAATGGCTGGAGCGGGGGTACTTGGTAGGACCGTGACCGTGTCTCTAAGTGTAGAACTCGACCGAACGATTTGAATGGACACGACGGAACCGAGAGATGATCAGTATGACCGTCAAGCCAGGTCCTGAGAGGGAATACCTGATCCCAAGGGGTGTCGGTGTCGGGGTTCCCCCTGTTGTAAATGGGGCTATGCTTGCCCCAACTCCAGCATAAGTGGCAGTCTCTCTGCGAAATTTATCCATACTCTCCGCACTGAGTAACCTGCTGCGGCCAAGGTGGAAGTTTCTATAAACTCACAGCGGGCGTAAGTCACCGTGAATCCTAGGCCCATGCGATGGCCGAGGTCCTGACGGTTTCCCCTCCCGCGGTGAGGATGCTCGAAGTTTAGAAAGTTTAGAGGGCCACGGAAAGTCACTCACTGTCGAAAAGAACGGCAGTTCCTCCTAATGTGCGCGGCTCGAGAAAGGGTGGAGCGAGCCGGAATGGTCCATCACAAGGTAATGGCTGCACTTTTGTTCCTGGTCTCAAAGATGGAGGAGCAGTGCACTAACATATACAACTTCAAACGGGAGCCAGCAGGTGTAAATGGGCCGCAAGATCTAGGTGATCCACCCACGAACCGACGCCACCCATTCATCAAAAACATATTATCCGTCTGCGCGTCAGTGAGATCTGCGGTGGCGGCTTAAAAGTTGTAACCTGGCATTGATGGATCCGACTCGGGGAATAACGTACGTCTCAAACGCGATTGGGATCATATAACTATCGTATTGGGGTCAACAAATTTGTGTTAAAACCGGTTACAACAGTTCGTACTGGTCAAATATCAGATTGCGAGAGATCGTCGGGTCCTCGATCGTGGACCCCCCACGGAAACAAACGATGTGACAGCGGGATCACGCGTAAAGGGCTCACAGCTATCGTGTCCCCATCAAGCGAACCTTTAGCTGGGTGCGTGCACACAGGAAGTAACGCGAGGCTGCACGAGGGGGTCAACAACCCGCGTGCTGGTTGGGCTACCTTTTACGGGCATCGTGACGAAATAGTGGGCAGCTACGATATTCCCGCGCTGCCGGTACAGGGAGGAGCGGGGAGGCCCACAGTCTCTGGAGGGACCCATGCCCCTGTGCGTTTCATTAGTCGGCAATGACCCAGTTTAACTTCAAACAACACACCAGCGGTCAAAGTGATGAACAGACGTCCCCTTCCGATCTTGTTACAGAGGCCAGCCGTGGTTCCGGTGGGGTCCGACGCGGGAGTACATGGGGGTAAGGTTTGCCTCCGTATCCAACAAAGGGTTGACGAACAGCACGAGCTGCTAGTGTGACTCTGAGATTGCCGGGAGAGAACGTCTGGTCACAGATTCCTATCTATCTGAGACTGTTCCGACGTTCTCTCTACGGGAGAAGGGAACTAACACAGCGACAGCCCCCAGGAATTAGCTCGTGCCCATTGAGAGGGGCACGCAATCTCGGCGATAAGTATGGGGCAGCTCCACGGGCGACCGGCGACCCATCGGATCGATCATGTATCTGACACCAGCAAACATTCCAGTGGAGGAGGAAGCCGAGCGGAGGGTGGTAGCCGCGCCACGACAGTAGTACCGATAAGAGTGGCCGCACGAAACCACACAACCCACGAGGTGAGAGAAGGAGCGAGCGGAAAGACCCCCAGCAATCCGTTACCAACGACTTCGACGGGCGATGTACTTCAGGTGCGCCGCCAAACGTGGATAGCGCTGAGCAGCTCCAGCCGTTGATCTCCGTCGTCAGTAGATACCAAATGGGGCTAGGCGCAATCAAATACCCTTCATTTTTTGGGATGACTAAAGTGTCCTGCCCGTAAATCGAGAGCCTGGAGTTGATTTCACCACGGTAACGGGGACAGCACATCGAGGCCTGGTGAACATAGCCCATATTTTCATCGGACTTGCCGTGAAGGCGTTAGTTGGTCACAAAACACTGGGGGCAGAGTGGGTTCACCATGGTACCCGTCGCTGGGTTTAGTTGGCCTGTTTCGCGGGCGGGCGGGCCCATTCAGCGTCCCGTCCCCACAACCACGCGCTCCCCAAAAGATGTTCCGCCCGTTCAAAACCGACGGGATCTGCAGCACATGTTCAGGTACAGGCCGGGGGCATCTGAAGTCTTCGGTGTACTCACAGGGTCGTATTACCGACTTGGAGTAAGGGGTCAGGGAAACCCTCGAATCGTCCGGCGGAGACAGCTCTTCCCATTTCCCCCAATCAGTGGAACCGGCCAACGAGCGCCGGGGTTATTCGCTCGGCTGCACGTCCATGCAAACTCGTGCATGTTGAGTGGCGGTGCCATATGGAACGAAGGAAACAGGAATTGCCGGTCGCGCTCTCATCGCTGGTCTTGGGACTGGCTGGGCCAGCGCGACCCAAGGTTCGGAGAAAAAAGGGGAGGGACCTTATGGGACCCAAGGCGGCATCGGTGCCAAGTTAGGCGAGAGTGATCGTGGACACATTGGGGAGTTCCACCAAGCGAAGACCCAAAAAATACAGTTGTTGCCGAAGGGAAGTAATCTAAAGATGAAATATGTGTCCCGGGTTACATGGTAGATAACTTACAGCTCGCTATGTCTCTATGATGCGTGTGGTGGTAGATTGAAGCAAGTACGAAAACACGGTCCATGCAGGCCGACGAGAGACCGCCCCGCTCGAGGGCGTTACCGCAGCTTTCTGAGCTCGGCCAATACGTCACCGAGGTCCCTTTCTACCCACCTCCACCCGTCCCGCTCTTTGTACCAAGTCCGGTTCAGCGGGGAGACTATCTTGGAGGCCCGTTTGGCACCAGAGATTGGGACATCTCGGGTCCTCGGGCTAAATAGGTGAGTTTTCAAGGCGACCTTGGCTATTTTTGGGAAGGGTCTCCAGTTCCCCCCATTGCTCGTGCGAGATTCGCGGTCGTTGTCCAAGCTGTCGGAGCCGATGGTACGCGGAGTGAGATCCTCTACCTCGTCATCGCTTCCGAATTCGCTGATGCCATCGGTCGCGATCCTGGCTGGGGTCACCGTACGGAGAGTTCTGATACAATCCACAAACAGTGGGGTCGGTCGTGATCGGGGGGATTGCAGATCCACCACAAGCTTGGAGACGCGTCTCGTAGGTTCCGGGATACGTAGGAATGGAGCAGGTCCTAGTTAAGTGGGTCAGTGGAGGCATTGGGAATGTGCAGGCCAACGCCGACTTACTGTCTTCCTCTGATTCTGGGGTATTGGATTCGGCCGCAGTTGCAGCTGCCGGGGTGTTGAACACGAGTGGGGAAATAACTGAGTCGGTGACTGATACTCGATTGGACCGCGTAGAAGTGCAGGGAACGCGCGTGGGCCAGCTTGGGTCGATTGTCAGTGTATCGACAATCGGTGACAACACCTGACCAGGATCGCAAAGGGCGGGCGACCGCACAGTCAGCGAGTCGAGGGAGTTCCTCTTCCTGGGTTTTGGCGCCGTGACTGCGATTTGCAGTCTTGGTCGCGATTTTATTGGCAGCTTCGATGAGGGTGATGAGAGCGAGGATAGGGACGAGATCGAGCTGCGAGGAGTGCTTGTTGGTGGGATAGCATCGGTTAACGATGCCGTGTGTGTTGGGGGAGTCCGTAGGTAAAGACTCTCGCTAGAAGAGGTATAAATGGAGTCGGTTGACTGCAGTGGTGGCGTTGGGAGTGGGCGATACGAGCGAATGTCCACTGGGTGAGGAAGCGTCAGATGGGGAGGAGGGATTCTCGGAAGGGGGCGCAGCGCAGTCTGCATCCTTGGAGGCTGTACCACGGGTTGAGGCGGGAAGAGAAAAAGCGAGCATGAGAGCCAGGGGGTGGGTATACATATGCATTGAGGGACGGAGGATTAGGCAGTCGAGATCAAGAGGCGATCTCCAATGAAGAAGCACCTGGGGCTCCGTTCCACTCGCGACCTTCTGATCGGTTTCACCCAGGGGAGCTTCCTATCCCGTCATGTGGGGGACTCTCGGTTCGCCTCCCCCCAAGCTCTGACCAGTAAGAATGGCCGAGATCGCGGATACGTGATGAGCATAACACGGGCGTCAATCATGAGCAGTGTATCACGTTCATCCCTCTGCTGTTCGTTATGGATGGATTCGAACGACACGGCGGATCCTCAAACCTCTCACTTCCTTCCCAAAATTCCTCCAGGGTTCCCCATCCCTCGAGGGACCCAGATTGCGCAAGGTGGAGATTGGCGGGTGGCGCTGTACGCCTATCGAAACCCACTGTTTGTGGGTTGGCAGTTGGTGAGGTCGGCAACAATCTGTGGGGCTCGACGAAGCGAAGCGGCAAGATTGTATGGGCCTAGAAGAGTTCGCCGGCGAACTAATCTGCTTGTTGTCGCTTCGCGTCCCTAATGGTCGCCCGCCCCAAGTGTCACACCTGGTGCGAGCGGAGATTCCGAGTCGGGTCCGTGAAACAACGGGGCCGTCTGCTCATCCTCCGTCTCCGCGGCCGCCCCGCAGTTAATGTTTTGTTTCACGGACAATAACACCCCTCGATGCGTAGAGAAATGTTCACTCCCCCGCGGTTTCGCACGACCTGGGATCGGAGGTGAATGAACACAACCTTACTCCTGCACATGGGGTCGGGGGAGATCAGAGGAACTCATTTGCCCGCCACTCCCTGCGTTGTCCGTCCCTCACCCGGCCACCGCGACTGGTTGTGGGTGGATCTCGGCTGCTGGCATCTTCCGTGATATCTGGAGGCGTAAAATGGCACATGCTTATGGGCTTCTGGACAGTCACTCAATCAGGAGGTGGTCTGTCAACTTAGCCTTACATCCATGTGGTCGACTTCCCACCTACGATCGGTTGTGATGAAGCATGAAACACAGACTTCGCTTGGAGACGTAACTTCTTGAGAGGCGCGAATTAGTGCTTGTATTATCCCACACTTAGGCTTTGGTGCCAGGTGATGGGACCGGTTATTGAACTTAATCCGAAGCGAAACAGGGGCGATCATGGCGAGGCTCGCACCAAGGGCGAGATCTACGGCCCAACCAAAGCAAAGGGTCCTCCGTGCCGAGAAACACGTTTCACGTCTTCCCACCCGAAGCTTTTTGTGCCTTCAGCTGAGCGATACGCTGTGACGGTGTTATTGGCCATAGGAATGGGTGGAGTGAACTAAGCCCTACTTACCTGTTTCCTTTCCTCCTTACGCCGATTCATTTCGGCGGCCTTCTCTTCTTTGCTCATGCCAACGAGGCTGGGTTGCGTCGTGTTCGCCGTCACTTGCTGTGGTGGTGACGGGGTTGCTGCAGGTGATCGGTTATGCGTGGCTTGGGCTGGTTTGAGGTGCGTAACTGCATATCGTGGGATGGCTGTCAAATGTTTCATTCAGACTCGCCCGCTGTCAGGTGTGAAGGTGCTCACTCTCAGCTCGCACAGGCGATGGTGCCTTCAAAGGTCGTTCGTCGTAGGTTTCATGTCCCAGGACAGGCGCGGTTTCGAATGCACCTGGAACAGAGGTCGGTAGCTGTAGATTTGTGGAAGAGTGAGAGATTATCTCACTCCAGTCATCCTGATCAGCATTCACGTCCATGAGGTCATCGCTACCCCACGGGTTAGACGCGTCAACTTCCGCCTCTGCTGCCCACTCTGCGGCATGAGACTGGGTTGACGAAACATGACCACCTAACTGCATTCCTTTTGGTTTCGGATTTGCAATCTCAGAAGGTGAGGGGTTCGAGTGGCTGAAAAGTGGCACCGGCGTTCCCGGGGTGGAACCTGTTATGTTTGGGAGGGTTACGTTCGATTGGGTCGCAATCGTGCTCTGAAGGTCAGACGCAGCCAACTACCCGACGAGTTTAGCGATATGCGGTTAAATCACAGACAAGCGAACCTTCATTCCCAAGGAAGAAATAGCCCAGCCTGCCAACGTTCCTGCCGCTCCTGCAGCGGTGCCCACCAGACCCGCCTGGCCGGGTGCATTCTGCACTGGAGGGCCGAGTGATGCCAACAACTGGCTTGGTTCCCCGGCCGTTTCTGGCTGTCACGAATCAGGATCCCAATCGTCTGTCTGGGACGCAAATACATAACGACAACACACCATCGTAGCCGCATGTTCTTCCAGCTTTTTCATGAAGAGTGCAATCGCCTTGAAAGCCTGATCACGAACCAATCTAATCGCCGTTCAGCAACAATAAATACCCCTTTGACTAAGCGTGATGTGACCGACTTCTCTGAGTCAACCAGTGTGAATGACATGCTGGGAATAACTTTGGAAGCGACTTCGTTGACCTCAAAACAGTCGATGGTGGCCATGAAACCCATCAACCCCGCAACCCGAGCGTGAACGAAGGGGTCTTTCAGCGCCTTTGTGAAGGCAGGAACAAGAACCTTGTGTTTGGTGTTGTACCCTAGCGTTGGTCCAAGCCTCCCAACAAGAATGCAGGCGTTGGTTCGTATCGAGGCCTCCTGGTCAGATTGGAGCCTCGCCAAATGCCGTAGCAGATCGTTGTTTAGGATGCGGTCACTTAACTATCTTGATGTCAGATTCAGTTTTCGCATCTAGACCCCATGATTTTACCTTGTCCGATAACTGGCTGACTGCACGAATAGTCGCCTCTCTGACTACCACAACTGTATCCGTAAATCCTGTTTGCTGTGGAGCCTTCAGTGGCCGCCCAGGTGAGTTGAAGATACGGCACCTACCAGGTGTGGCCAAACCTTATCAACCACAATTTTTTTGTCCATCTTGTTTTTGAATTCGTCAAGATTGTCCAAAAGGGCCATCCGCACGCCTCTATCTGGACTAGCGAATAAAGAAACCACAGGTCCAACCACGGCGGTCACATACTCTTCGTCCGTGGGGACGTTCTTGCCCAACTGGAGGAGCAAAGGAACGATCGAAGCGGCCAATACCGAAACACCGCCCCGTTCAAGAGCAGAGACTAGTGCCGGTAGGACACGATGCGTTGCGAACTCTGGAGGGAGTGAATTTGCCGACTCTTTCAACATCCTGGTAATATACGAAACTGGAGTGGGCTTCTCAAGATCAGCTGGCGAAAAACCGGACCAGCCACGAACCGTATCATGTTGGATTTCTCAGAATCGCCACTCAGAGCGAAATCGTCTAAACCTTGACATATGCTCACGAGCCGATTGTGCGAGAAAAAACCGGACCCTTCTCCCGATACATCCGACGTGCCAATGTCGAGGAAAGCTTTGACAGTCATTCGGCTACGGGGATCTGGGGTAAGGAGCTTCTTAAACAAGTGGAATATCCCCCCAGGGATAGCACCACGACTAGACGGCTGTGGGGGAGGGTGAGGTGGGTGTGATGTGGGAGGAGGGGGTTGCGAAGGGTTAAAGACGAAGTGGATTACGAGACCAAAGCCGTACGAGTCCGCTGCAGATGGGTTATTGCTGGAAGCAAAATCAGACCAGACGAATCCCACGACAAATGTAGACCATATACCTCTTCAAGACGGACCATCCGCCAGACTTGACTTCTGGCGCGGCGTAGGTATTTGGGTCTGGTAGCAACGTGCCGAGTGTCTGCTGTATGTTAGAACAAATTGAAGCAACGTTCGCGCGTCCAGGTGGACGTACGTAAAGGACAGCACTCTCGTCTCTGGGATTGCTCAAGACCTCGAAGCCTCCCAGTCTCCACTCGCCTGACGGCGATAAAAATATGGAATCGACATGAATGTTCCCGTGTGTGGATGCAGCCTGATCGTTAACGAAAGACAATGCTACCTTGTTTTGAAGGTTATCGGCCGAGTCCGCGAAGAGATGAGGCCACACACGGATATTCTATGAAGACCCCACAATAACCACGTCTCCCTATCTTTGGCGGCCTTCGATGACCACCCGTCAAGCACCGAGGATAGTGGCCGAACCCTCTCGGTCATGATATATACAGTCGTATCAGTCGTGACAGCGTCGATGAATTTGAGGACGTCCGGATGTCTGATGGTTCGTAGTTTCTTCAACGCGTTGTTGGCCAGAGGGAGGTGCTTCTTCTTCTGCGGATTCGAGGCAGCATCGAACTCGAACACGGACACCGGAGATCCATCATCCTAAGGGATTGCTCGAATCAGCATGAGGCACTCGGTGGAATCGCTAGACTCACACGTTTCGTCGCGTCATAGAGTGACCATATCGTCTTTCCTTCGAAGGCATTATTCTTCGCACCGAGGGAAAAAGGTAAGTTAAGTCCGGATTTCTGTACGATCGTTGAGACGGCAGCCGATCCTAAACTCTTCAAATATTCCATCTGGAAGCGTTAGCCCGTCGTGGTCGGGTCCCTCGGTGGAATGGTGTGAGCGAAAGTTCCAGTAGTCACTGATCGAAAGATCGCCGCAAGCGCTGGATCACCAGGCTTCTTTTTACTTGCCACCAACATATCAGAGAACTCGTCTGCGTAAGCCCGCAAAGGTTCTACTCGCGAATAGTAACATGTACCAAGGTTCTGGAAGCACCCGCCTCGAGTTACGGCGTGTAGCTCCTTCTGAGCTCATCCACTCCGTCTTCCTCCTTGAACCCCCAGAGAGTGTGGAGAGGAGGTTTAACTCGGCCCATCTCAGGGCCAACCCGCTGGCACCCGTTAGCATCCCACCTTTACGCCTTTGCTACGTATGGTGTCGGGGACGTTGCCACCGTCTGCACAACTGCCTCTAGCGCGCGGCCACAGGGTTCATGGGTCTGTGAAACGCAGTTGACCGTCATCCGGTTGGAAACGTGTCCCAGGGTAGGTAAGTTTATGTGGTTCTTCCGCGGATCGAAAGGCCCGTTCAGGCGTGTAAACGCTTCTCCGCTCGGTTTCTCCTCACTCTGTTTAGGGCGCGGCTTCCCCATTGAGCCCTCCAAATGTAGGCCCACAGTGACGCTCCTTTCCAGAATGGACAAAGTACCGACCGACCGCACCCTCACATTCTAATTCAATGTGATTCCGCGCCGAGGTCGGACGTTGGGACGATCAAGGATCCGGGGCGGACCAGTGTCCCCACCGAACCGTTTGTTTTGCGGTTTTCCATCAAGTAGTAACACTGGAGGCACGCGTGCCATTGTCTGACGCCTGTTGTGATCGTTGGAACGATTTTGGCAGAACTGAGTCGTCTCTCAAGATTTCAACGTGGGGTCATTGTCCCAGCATCAAGCCAAAGGGTCCCGTTTAATCAGGCTGGCCAAGCGTTGCACATGCTGGTGGCGAAATTTGAAACCTCGCGAGTCAACACCCCTGGTGTGCTCCTATCATGGCTACCTTCCAGAGTCGGTTCCTAGCTAGAGGTTCTAGGAGCCGATTCCCCCTGAAGTGGTTGTGTTGTCAGACGCGACCCCCTCATTAGTCGAAATAAGTCACGTGGTAATCAATAAACGCGTCCCAGTCCCAGTTCGGCGCGTCCTTCATCTCACTTGATTACATCCACCCACGAGAGAATATGGTACCGATCCCGTGCATGTTTCTGAACCCATCTCACACCTTTCCAGTCCGCTGCACGGGGTAAACGGAGACGCTCCAGCTCGCCTCTGCCAGGTTCCTCTCCACCCCCTCAAACGGGGCATGATCCAGAATCATCCTTGCCTCCATCTTCTCCACCACTCCCCTTTTCGGACCCCGAGGACGGCATTAGTGATATCGACGCCGTACAAACGCCGGGCGACGACGACGATGGTGAAGGCGAGGATCTCTTTGGTGAAAATCAGAGCGAGTGGGTCGGTCTCAGTCGCCTCGTTACCACAAGATTTTGATCCGTTCTGTAGTGACTACGCTACAAACGAAGCCCTTGACAGATACTCTGACACTGGCATCGACGATGCACAAGAATTCGAAGGGATGACTGATGCCCAGAGAAGGGCCGCCGAACGTGCTATGGTTCAACGAGATGTGCGAGAGCACGGCGGTAGGCGCGGAGCACGCGCAGCTGCGCGTTCCCGTGGGCCAGGCTTCTTATTGAGTGACGGACTCGAAGAGGAAGACGACATGGATGGTGGCTTGTTGTCCGGGATGAAGCGAAGGACGCGAAGGCAGTATGATGAAAGGAAAGACATGGATGACATGGATGGGATCGAGGATGTGAGTCTTATGACCGGTGTCTATGGGACCTCTTGCTTTAATTCTGCCGCAGGAACTACCAATGGAACAACTTGGCGACATTAAAGCCAAATCCATCGTGGAGTGGATCGTCACGGAACGTGTCCGCCGGTCGATCGTCAGACATCTCCGCGAGTTCCTCGTCTCGTACGAAGACCAACATGGTACCTCTGTCTATGGAGAAAGGATACGAAACCTCGGTGAAAGTGAGCAGACGATTCTCCTACGCATCCGAGTACGCTAATCTTGATCCTTCAGATAATTCTGAATCGCTAGAGGTCTCATACGTGCATCTGGCTGACACGAAACCAATCTTGGCATACTTCCTCACAAACACGCCATCACACATGCTCGAGATCTTCGACGAAGTGGCGCTCAGTGCCATTCTGTTCTACTACCCCGCTTATGAACGCATTCACTCCGAGGTACACGTCCGTATCTCGGACTTCCCTGTGAATGCCTCTCTGCGTGATCTGCGACGAGCAGATCTAAACAACCTCGTGCGGGTAACCGGTGTGGTGACTAGAAGGACAGGCGTATTCCCACAGCTCAAATACGTCAAATTCGACTGTAAGAAGTGTGGAAGTGTTTTGGGGCCGTTCTATCAAGACCACACGAGTGAGGTCAAGATCAGTTTCTGCCCGAACTGTGAAAAACGAGGACCTTTTGCGGTCAATTCGGAGCAGGTAAATCTTCTCCCGGCGTCCGATAAGTGAAGGTACTAACTTGGATCCAGACCGTGTACAGGAACTACCAACGGCTGACCCTACAGGAATCACCAGGATCAGTCCCACCCGGTCGCCTACCTAGACACCGGGAGGTGATCTTACTGTGGGACCTGATTGATACCGCAAAACCGGGAGAAGAGATTGTAATTGAACGCCCTGACGCCCCTCCTTGTTCGCGAACTGATCCCTCTCTTCAGGAAGTAACCGGAATCTACCGAAACAACTTCGACGCGTCTTTGAACGTCAAGAACGGGTTCCCTGTTTTTTCAACGATCATAGAGGCCAATCACATCAACAAGAAAGAGGATCAGTTCGCCGCTTTCAGGCTCACAGAAGAGGACGAAAGGGAGATTCGCGCCCTGGCTCGGGATGACCGAGTTCGCAAGCGAATCATCAAGTCCATGGCTCCTTCGATATACGGGCATGAAGATATCAAGACCGCCATCGCTCTGTCATTATTCGGTGGTGTCTCCAAGGATATTAACCACAAACACAGGTTGAGGGGTGATATCAACATCCTCATGCTTGGTGACCCAGGAACCGCCAAGTCGCAGTTCCTCAAGTATGTGGAGAAGACAGCTCACAGATCCGTCTTTGCCACCGGTCAGGGTGCCTCTGCCGTTGGTCTCACCGCCAGTGTGCGGAAGGATCCTGTCACTCGCGAATGGACTCTGGAAGGCGGTGCTTTAGTGCTGGCTGATAAAGGGGTCTGCCTCATTGATGAATTTGACAAGATGAATGACGCGGATCGGACTTCCATTCACGAAGCAATGGAACAGCAGTCGATCTCGATATCCAAGGCCGGAATTGTGACATCCCTAAAGGCCCGGTGCGCGGTCGTGGCGGCCGCCAACCCAATTCGAGGAAGATATAACCCGACAATACCGTTCCAGCAAAACGTCGAACTGACGGAACCTATCTTATCGCGTTTTGACGTGTTGTGCGTGGTGAAAGATACAGTTGATCCGGTCAAGGACGAGATGCTGGCGAGGTTTGTCGTCGGCAGCCACATGAGGAGTCACCCGAAGTTCGATTCGGAGGAGGAAATGAGTGTGGGGACTTCATTGGACGCAGACGTAAGTGTGGTTTCACTTCCACTTTGGCTAGGGGGTGGCTTATCCCGTCCGCAGCTCATTCCACAAGATCTTCTTCGGAAGTATATCATGTACGCTCGGGAGAAAGTTCGGCCCAAACTATACGAACTCGATCAAGACAAGTTGTCGAAGTTGTTCGCGGATCTTCGCCGGGAGTCTTTAGCGACCGGATCATTCCCAATCACGGTCAGGCACCTGGAGAGCATGATCCGGATGTCCGAGGCCAGTGCCAAAATGGCGCTGCGGGAGTACGTCCGGGGTGACGACATAGATCTGGCAATCCAGGTCACCGTGGGGAGCTTCGTCAATGCGCAGAAGATGTCCATCAAGAAGACCCTTGAGAGGGTGAGTTCTTGAACCGGTCAAGACCCGTTTCAAAGGGGTTCCACTCACATCGCACAAAATAGGGGTTCCGCAAGTACCTCATCCAATCTCGTGATCATGAAGAACTGCTAGCGTATTTGCTCGGTCAAATGATCAAGGAAAAGGCGAGGCTCTA
>Ga0307509_10006127_pt1 | contig 16331 bp, 21 predicted proteins | sample 10_EM_MG_FD_202245 | JGI IMG/M metagenome (GOLD analysis project Ga0307509, IMG submission 202245) | Populus trichocarpa ectomycorrhiza microbial communities from riparian zone in the Pacific Northwest, United States - 10_EM | ecosystem: Host-associated > Plants > Roots > Unclassified | place... | reverse complement strand
CCAAATTCTCCGACACACGCCTGGCCGTTCTGGGCGATCAAGATGTTGTTCTGGGCACCTTCTGGCGTCAACAAGTGGGCCTACTCATTCACTTAACTGACCTACCGGAGTGATATTCCCGTGTAACATCCCTGACCCATGGAGATGCATCAGGGCATGGCACACCTGCGCAAGCTGTTGCGGGTGTGATCAGAGGGTCATCCCCAATGATCTCCATGATGATGGGGACGTACCAGCACCAGCCTATTGGCATCTGGGTTTGCCTGGGTATACTGGGTGATGTTCCCATTTGGCATCCATGGATTCATGATGCAAAGAGGAAAGAGTGTTTCCGAAATCTCGATGACGGGGAGCACATTCGGATGATGTTCTATCTCGCTCCCCTCGCCAACACGATGGTATATCTGGTATAAAGCGTACTGAGTATGTCGCTAATAAAATGGACGAGTCACAAACCTTTTCGATTTCCCTCAGCGAGATCCAGTCCTGCGTCCGAATCACCTTGACACACACTGGCCTCCCACCATAATCCCCCTTCCAAATATCCGCAAACCCATTCTGCACGCAGTCTGGGGTTTCGTCACGTAGTTCTACCCCGGGGAAGATTCGCGATTCACGGAGGAGTGCGTGCGCGTAGAGTCTTAGCCATAGGTTCAATGCGGGATAGTACCGTGGCCGTGAACGTAAAATAGATACGGCCTAGCCGTCAGGGGTGTCAGGAACTGAGGGAAGATCCAGCGTGGAATATGCACGTTACGAAATATTTCCGCCAACGCTGCCGCTTCTGCTGGAGGCAAGTACGTTGGAAAGGATGCATCCCTTGATATAAGCTCGGAGATCGACGATAGGTATTGGCGATCCTCATTCGTGACGACGTAGCGCATAGGTGCCAGCGCTGGAATCGAGGACGCGTGCAACAAATCTTCTCCCAGTCGAATGAGGTTCTTGGGATGAACGGGTGGGAATTGAACTAAACGATCTGTTTGTCAGCCACTGTCGCGCGGGTTCGGTTGGGTTTGCGACCCACTCTCGAAAGGATCTGTGTCGGACATAGCTACTCGTCCCGGTAGAGAGATCGCAGTGAAGGAGAGGGAGAGTCGTGACCGTGGTCACACGGGGAGCACATACTTAGTCGCTCGTGGATACCACGTCGATCCCTCATCAACACTCAGGACGCAGGTGTGATTGTTATGTTCGTTTGTCCACCAAAATCAGGTGTTACGACAGCAGGACTTAATTCGCAGGATGCTTAGGACATCAGCCTTGCCATCGAGAATCGCCGGAACGGACACTACCAGTCCATATCGCATGAAATAGATCTTGTATCCTTGTTCCCCGACTGTGAATCACTATCACGAACGAAGTCTTCGAGAAGGTCTCATCTTCCCACCCTACCGCCAACTTCTTCCAGTCGCTTTGCAATGTACCCACGTCGCAATTCTGCTCGACTTTTCACATTCGCTATGGCCCCGGGCCGCTTTGATCTTGGCGGGTGGGAGAGATATTGCCCGTCCCCAAAACTGTCGAAGTCCCCTCGTGTAAATCGCATGTGACCAACACGAGGGAACAGCGCGGTGTCCGTAAGGTCGGGAGTGCGTGGGAAGGATCCCGTTACGCTGCGGAAAAAAGCCAATGCTGTCGTCTGCTCAATGTCTCGTGGTGGAGTTCCTCCCTCCGCCTCTCCCACAACGATGACTTCCTTCGTGGGGCCAGTAACCGTCCTGACCGTGCAACAAACTGCAGATTCCAACGAACGGCTCACGAAGGAACTTTCCGATTCGACGACAAACGCCGGGGGCTCCGCCACCGTGGTCACACCCGTCAACGGTTCCGCTCCCTCCGATCCGAACCCTCGCCACCACCCAATTATGACCAGTTCATCCAGCCAAATCCCACGATCCATCTCCCTCAGCTCCCTCCCCACCCCTCTACCCAAAGGAGAGCGGGAGTATCTCGGACGGGTCGAGAGGAGGAAACTCGAGGACGGCAGGTTCGAGGAGTGGAATCCTATCAAGACGGATTCCCCCTGGGAAACGCCGAAGGAAGAGCACATGCCATTCGAGCTTGGAAAAGTGTTGGAAAGCGAGAGGACCGGCAGATGGTCGAAATTGGCCCGCCCCCCGAATGTTCAACCCGATGAACCACCGGCAGAAAGGAGGAGGGCTCATTCCCTTCCTCCCATGCCAAAACGCCAAAGCTCCAAGGACAAGGAGATTCGGACAACTGCACCTAAGTGGGGCCGCCTTCGTTCTTTACTCCCCACCGCCATCGGTCAAAGTCACTCTCAGACTTCACGAGCAGGTTCCAACCCCCTCGGCCCACATAGCGTAAATATCAACGATGAGCTCATCGCCGGTGGCCTCGCAACCCTCATGCTCAAACTCTGGTTCGAACGAGACGAGAAGGGTCACCGTCGTGTACCCATTCTTCTACATCGGCTTAGGATTCGGATCAGCGACAGCTTGCACCCGTTCAACGGCAACAGGGCCGTCTTTAGGATCGAGTGCGAATACGCCAATGGGACGGTCAGGTGGGTTATCTATAGGCAGCTTAGGGATTTCTTATCATTGCACACCCATTACGCGTTTTCAAACGCATATAACCGGAATATCGACGCTCTCCCCGACTTCCCGAAAACGAGTGAGAAAATCACTCCGTCCGCCGGGGTAGTTAGCCTGACCCACTTTTTAAGGTTTACCGTACCTCAAATTCTTAAGAAGGGAGGCGAGGGAGAAAGGCAATACAATAGGGCATGCAGGATTCACACGGATGCAACGGGAAGTTCTCGAAAACTACCTAGTTGGACTCGCCCGTGCAGTGGTATATGACTTCATCCCTTCATCTACCCCAAATCTGACTCTCGTCGTTCAGACGTTTCACTCGACCGTGAACCGGCTGGCTGCCTTTCTGGAAATCAGCTCTCTTTCCACCATCCTCGCTCAATCTGGAGGCGTTCAGTACAAAGCTGGGTTCCTCCACCTGGAGGTTAGCAAGGGTGTTGGCCTCGGGTCCAAATCTACGAGCGGGAAAACAAGGCGCTCGCAGAAATGGTGTGCGGTCATGGACAGTTACTTAGTCATCTCTGAGGAACTCGGAGAGGTAATCCCTCCGTCCTCATCCGTGCACGAATTGAACTCATCTACCTCAAATAGGCCACGGTATTCGATGTCCTTCTCTTCGACTCGGACTTCAAGATTGAGCATCCAATGAGAGACTATCGTCAGGAGCTTCACCTCCTTAGGGAGGTGGACAACGGTAAAGGGAAGCAGGTAAACCGCTCTGCTCCCCGGCAACAAGGGGATGATACTGTCTACCTTACGCCACCCGGAGATGTTGACCGCATTTCGACCCTGGGGTCAATCAGGAGCAAGATGCTGAAGGTTTTCAAATGGGAGAAGGCACCGGGGTCAGAAGTGCCGTCCCGACCCTCTGGCTCAGGCTCAGGAGGATCCCCACGGAATTCTGCGGACGAGACCGCCTCCACCACGTCGACCACATCGTCACATTCCGAAAGACGCCAAACACCCATATTTGATCCGTCGACGAAAGCGAACCTCCTTGACCTGGGCGAGAGCCGAAACCACCCCGATTCTTCGGACAAGAATCGCAACGATCCGCCTAAACACACATTTTACATTGAGAACAGCCAGATGAAACTCATGATCACTGCGAAGAACCAGATACAGATGTTACAGTGGACCACTGCCCTGGAGAAAGCTTCCACAACGTGTCGTTTCACTAGGAGGAGTAGGTACGATAGTTTCTCTCCGATTCGATCGAATGTTGCCGCACAGTGGTTGGTTGACGGGGTGAGGGATTTCCCAGCGTTATTTTATCCAAGAACTCACGCATATGAGCTGTAACCAGCGTGATTATTTCTGGAACCTTTCTCGTGCCATTCTACTCGCGAAAGACTCGATTTATATCCATGATTGGTGGTTGTCTCCGGGTAAATCAACCCGCTACTTGTTCCTGAGTTCGTCTCTGATATCCGTGTGTCCATTCTAGAACTCCAGTTGCGTAGACCTGGGAAGGAGGGGTACCGGCTCGATCGATTGCTTCAGAGGAAAGCTCAAGAGGGCGTGAAGATCTGCATCATCCTTTAGTACGAGTGCTTCGGCTAGACATACCTTCAATTGCGGGCTAATGCGCGTCGCACACAGTCACGAGGTTTCGAACAGAACGACCCCAACGGACAGTGGGTATGTACTGCCTCTCTTCTTGCACACCAAATTTCCCGACTCTTGGTACAGGTACACGAAAAAGCGTCTAATGGATCTACATGAAAATATTAAGGTTCAGCGTTCTCCTAGTCAATTCCAGACCGGAACGTTTTACTGGGCTCACGTATGAAATCCCTCCGGTCACACCTCCCGTATGTGACCTGAGTACCCTTCTTGTCAGGCCGATAAACTGTGCGTTATCGACCAAGTTGTCGCGTTCACGGGTGGCCTAGACATGTGCTTTGGCCGATGGGATACACCACAACACGTTCTTGTCGACGACCCCGATACGTTGGATTTCGAAGTTAGTGATCAGATCTGGCCGGGTTAGTCCTCGGGTTTTCGTGCCGTGTCCATCATAGAATTAAACGTGATATCCGCAGGTAAGGATTATAGCAACGGCAGAGTGGCAGACTATCGCACTCTGAAAAAACCCGGGGAGGATATGTATGATAGGAGCAAAGCCCCCCGAATGCCTTGGCACGATGTCGGGGTGCAAATTGTCGGACAACCCGCTCGGGATCTTGCCCGTCACTTCACTGAAAGGTGGAATTACCTCCTCCGTATCAAGGTAAAACCCCCCTCTCCGCCCGCGACCCGTAACGGTAACTGGAATATGACCACCCTATAGAACCACACCCGTGTGATGCCATGCCTCTTACCTCCACCAGAGTTCAAGCCCAGCGAATTGGATTCTCTGGGACTTTCAGGTACCTGTGAGGTGCAAATTGTGAGATCCGCTGGACCTTGGTCGTCGGGCACACCCGATAGGATCGAACGTTCAATTCAAAACGCCTATTTGAAAGGTTAGTACCACCATAATTGATATGACTTTGTTCAAGAGTCAATTCGTGATCCCTTTTTGCAGCGATCCAACTCTCGGAACATTTCGTATATATCGAGAACGAGTTCTTTATTACATCGTAAGTCCCACCCGTCTCTATGTGCCCCTTCCTTTTCCTTCGTCCATGCGATTTGTCCTTGCGAATTGCTCATTAGACGGGTGGGATACCAGGACGATCGTGAACGGTGTGAAAGTGGAGAACAAGATTGGCGACGCGATCGTTCACCGGGTGATCAGGGCACGCCAAGAGGGGAAACCATGGAAATGCTGCATCCTCATCCCCCTGCTTCCTGGCTACCCTTTTCCCATCGACCACAGCGATGCGGGTTCGGTGAGGACCCACCGTCCTAGGTTGTTTTGCCACATTACTGATGAACCCTAGCTCCGTATCATTGTGGAGTGCCAGAACAGCACGATCTGCAGGGGACCGAACTCGATCTTTGGCAGGTTGAGGAAGGAGGGTATCGATGTAAGCGTGAGATAAATCGGCTTTATATTCGGAGATTAACACTCTCCAGCCATCTGACTACATCTCCGTCTTTTCGCTTCGTAACTGGGCAAAGTTGCGTGGGGACGTCTTGGCCACGGGGCAGGTGTATGTACACTCGAAGATCTGTATTGTGGACGATCGGTTGGCGATCATCGGTAGTGCTAACATCAACGAGCGGTCTCAGCGGGGAGACCGTGATTCGGAGTTGGCTGTCGTGATTCGAGACACGGATATGATCGACAGGTATGCGTGAGGTTTCGCATCTGGGCGACCGATCCTCACACACTTCCTTTTTAGTACCATGGCAGGCAAACCGTTCAAAGTTGGTCGGTTCGCGCATAGCTTACGAGTCAGGCTGATGCGTGAGCACCTTGGGGTTGATGTCGATTCCATGTATGAGGAGGATCTGATGGACGTGAAGCTGCAGAGCCCAGCGAATGATCAACCACCCTGGGATCCTGATCACGAGGCGGGGGGTAAACATGACGTCGTTCGCTCCGAAGAGACGAAGGGCGGCCTCGAAACCAGTCGCGCTGTTGGCCAAGGTATGCCTTTGCAGGTGGTAGCTGATACATCTTGCTGACGAACATCGTACGTGAAGCCGTTCCCGTCCCGGGAGACGTCACGCGTACCGACACTATAAATGCACCCCGCAAAGCTGTGGGGGGCAGTAACAACCAAGAACCTCTTGAGTCAAATGACCGTGACGAATCGCCGAGAGAGGAACGCACAATGGAGCCGCGAGACCACGAGAAGGTCCGCGGATTCCCTAGTTCCGTCGCTCCCGCAATGGAGGAAAATGTTGGGATGGAACCGCCGGACTCTGTGCCTGAGGGTAGCGTAACTTCTGAGAGCAAATGTGAGGAGGGAGGCCTGGATAGGGCATTGAAGCCACAGGGCGGAGATAACCAAGAGTCCCAGGGATTCAGAAGTTATACGGAGTCCGAGATCCACGGTATTAAGACAAACAGCGATATGGAGACTCCGAAGACGAAGCGGGATCAGGGTGGAGTCAAGACCCCTCAATCCACCAAAGGATCGTTTGGGGATCTTCCAGCGGCTCCCTCAATCCACGAAGCCCGAGTGGAGGAAGTGGAATCCTACAGTGTCCCTGCAGATGCCCCCAGAGACTCGAAGGCGGACGGTCAACCCCCTCACGCTGTGTTTGGCGAGAAACATGCCACCGAAACGGAGAAGCCCATTCACGCGCGTGCGGAGATCAGGAGGCACCTTTCGACCAAGTCTAGTCCAAACCCCTGGACCCTCCTGACACCCACCCCGAAGATCGACCCGTATGGATTTGAGGACCCGGTTTCCGATTGGTTTTGGAGGAAGGTTTGGATGGCATGCGCCGTCCACAACGTAAGTGGACCAGCGAGAACGTTGTCGCTGGCGATCACTGAGGACCCCTTTAGACCGAAATCTATCGCAAGGTATTCCACGCTATCCCTGACGATCTCATCACCACCTGGAAGCAGTACAAAGATTTCACACTTCACCACGACCGTCTGAATATGCCCGTAAGAGTACACCGTTTGCGAGGTCTTTGGTGCGTTCACTTACTGGCTCTTTAGGCGAAGGATGGAAATGGCGATGCCGTCGGACCTGCCCCATCTGAAGTGGGTGACGAGCAAGCCCCGAGTCCTCGCAAATCGACGGAGCCGTTCGAAGTTTGGGAACGGGAAGCGATGGAGAAGTTGTTGGGGGACCTACGTGGTAACTTAGGTGAGGGGTTCTCCGCCTCAAGCTCCCTATATATGGCCGCCTTGCTGAAGCCTCAACTAGTCATATACCCAACACGTTTTTTGGAAGGAGAGGATATCTCAAACAAGTTTCTCTTCAACGCCGACAGGCTTTTGCCGTTACAGATTCACATCTAACTTTCCCACATCCACCGACCATCACTCAGCCAGGCAGTTAGTCGGACATTTGCCTCCCTTGCCCACCCACCTAGACCCCCCCCATCTCCCTACTCATCCTTCAGCAACTGTCTTGTTTTCTATTCTCGCTCTCTCTTGGGTAGGGCGCGGGTATCACGTAATAATCCTGCAGGTAGACAGGGTGGATATAAGTTGCCATTTTGCTTCCCCCATGAATTCACCCACTGGATTTGCGTTTTTGGGCGTTGCTTACACTGGAGATGACGCAGCCGTAACATAACGACCAATCATCGACACTGAGGCGTACTGATTGTGGACGGGACGGGCGGAGTCGGAGTCACCGGAGGTCAGACGATGTTTGCCGGGTTATTTGCCAACCCATCCGCATGAAGCTCACACTCAACCCACCCGACGCGGGATGTACGAGAGAGGGAGAGTTTCTATCGATTTTCCGGTACAGAAGACTCCATCATCCGTCCTCCAGCCACCCCTGCCCGGGTTTGATTGGTTGGCGACTTGCTCTCGAACCAGAGCCCGCCGGACATGGTGCAGCTCGTACTGGTCGGAAGGTCTCGACTAGAAAGACAGTTATTGGGGGTTCACGGAAAGCACCGATGCGTCGTCCCAGTCACAGGCCCGGCACCACCGGACATATGCCTCTGCACCGCGCTCGAATCGGCCCGCCCCAACCGCAGAAATATTCGCCATCCATCTCGTCCGCGACCTTTTATATATCGTCGCTGTCTCAGGTGGCACCTTCACCAGACCTTCCTTTACGGAAGCACTGGGCTCTACGAGTCATGACAACCTTGATGCCTCAGGTGAGGGAAATCTGAGTGGAGTAATGGCAGTTGCGAATCCTTGCCTCAGCAATTCAGCCATCGTCACTTGTGCTGATTGTCCGCTGTCACGAGTGTCCACACTCAGCCTCCGTGACTCAAAGAGCGGAACGCTACCGGTCCATAGTGCCGGCAATCGAACCCCATTTCGAGGATCTCCCACCAAAGCCACGATCCAACACTGTGTGCCTCGGTAGCTATCACACTTCTTCTCTCCTTTCAAATCCCGGCGGGGTCAAGATCGAGGGGGCTTTCACGCGCTCACCCAAGACAACAACACCGGTGCAAGGTTCGTTCCGTTCTTCGTTCCGAAACTGCGAGGGCAACTGGCGCTATGCGGTTCTTCCTGGGTCGAGATTTGGACGCACCTCGCTTCTTGCGGTGGCCTACGGTTCCGACACGTGGATCTGTGCGGGAGTAAGCCGTGAACCCTCCTTGTTAGGTGCGTGCGCCGAAGCCCTAGAGCGACTCAAAGCGAGGAACCATCCAGCTGAATTCTCTAAAGAAATCTCCCGATGACTTTGAGGACGATGGCTCTTGCAAACACAGCGCAAGGTACTTCAAGGAGTCCCCAACACTCCCAAGCCCCTGAACGGTCCGAAGGAGCCTAGTTTACCAGCCCCGGTACTGCCAGTGTTTCGGTACCCCCGAGCGTAGTTGGAAGACTGGATTCTCCATCGAGGACCTCCTGGCCTCCAACGTTTTCGTGGGTGATCGTCACCCTGAGGATTATGTGGTTTAAGTATTCACCTGCTGGTGCTCCCATTCCCTGACCTCCGAAATTGGGCGGCACCCAATGAATACATACTATAGTCCAGCTGTGTACCTGATATGCAAATGTAATAGAGATGCGGATAGAAATAGTAATGAGTAACTATAGGATCGTCGATGCGCACATTGCTCGACTCCCTTTTCTGGGTTCAGAACTCTCTCATATACCAGAACGGCATGGCGTCGTTCAAGCTGGAAAGGATCTCTTCTACCCTGGGTCGCGCATTGCGGTCCTCCAGCCAGCACAGCTCTACGGTTCTCCACAGTTCGTTACTGAATCCGAGCTGTTTCGCCCCCTCCGGCTTCTTCGGTCGAATCCCTTCCATGATTGCATGGACAGCTAGGATATCCGACGGGATCTCGAGATAAGGGTGGTGTCCGCACAAGACCTAGAGTGTTACCGATTAACTCTTCACAATAGCAAATTCACTCCCACGAATACCCACTTCGTAGATGACCACGCCGAGAGCGTAGCAATCAGATCTCTTGGTTGGCCTATTCTCTTCTGACTCGGGCATCCCAAACCTTTCCGGATGCAGCAGTTCAGGGCTCATCCACCTACGGGTCCCTCCGCCGGTAAATGACATGAGGGTGTCGTTTGAGATCAATGACACCCGAGAAGCCCCGGCGACGGGAGTTGCAACGCCAGTGATGGTCGACAGTCCGAAGTCAGCGATGCAAGCTCTTCGGTTCCCGTTGATCAGTATGTTCGCCTGCGTGGATGAGTAAGTGCAGAGACACTTTTTTTGGAGAAAAAAACTGTACCCCTTTCAGATCTCCGTGGACTACGCGGAGGTCATGCATATACTTCAAACCGTTCGCAACATCAACCAACTAAACAGTACATTAGTGAGGCTCTTGCGGGGTCAAGCGGCAACTTACGAGCTCAGCGCGGTTGGCGTGCCGATCCCTTTGGATGAACTTGTTGATATTCCCATTCTCCATCCACTCCGAAATCAGAGCGAATCGGTGTTCACCCACCGTCATCCCAAGGAGTGGCAAGATGTTGGGATGCCGGAGGTGTTTCCAAGCAACACCCTCTCGGCAGAATCCCTAGGGTTCGTCCATTCAGGTGTACGTGATGGCGCGGACAAGATACTCACGCCGAGAATGATTTCCAGGTCACTGGTGATGTACACACGGATCACCTTGATAGCTACCTGACGCCCTTTGTATGTACTCCGCAATATGTTGGCAAACCCCCCGGATTCAACTTCCACGGAGCCCTCCGAACAGTCCGGGATGTGCATGGACTTCGGTATCACGCGATATTTGCTGCAGGTCTTGCAAAGTTCATTGAACAACTTTACCCGTTCCCGATCCAGTGTAGTGTGGTCCTCTAGACGCTGCACCCCGTATTAGACTCGGGGGTGGGTGGAGTGGAGGTCGGGAGGACCCACCTTATCCATCTCATTCACTTGTCTCTGGATTTCTGACTCTGACTCTTGGTGAAACTGAAAAAAGGAGGCGATTCGTGGGAGGATACCCGTACGCTGTTGTGATCCTGTTTTAATGTCTAGATCCTTTCAGCTACACGAGGTCTTTGTCGTTTCGGGCACTCACCTAATCTGGCTCCCTGGTGGCTGAACGTCAAAAATACGTGGTGCACAACGGAGAGTTCACATCGCCGTCTTGGTCTATGGCGCCAGCCTGCCGTGATCACATTCCATACGGGGTCCTGCAACCATCGATTCCGAATTGGGTCCGTTGGGCGGGGTGGCCGCGCACCGCCTACAATACCCCGACCGATTCCCGAGCGGCTAAGCCCATCATAAGGCAATATCCCTGTGAGGACCTGGCCAAATGGTGAGACTGTATCACGTAGTATACAGTGGTTCACCACAGGGGAACGTACTGAGAAGGAGGTCATCACAAGGGAGTAGACATCACTCTCTTACGAAGGGCCGCCGGTTCTCAAATTCGCGGGGGCCTTCGACGTAAAACGCTCCGGAGCCATATACCGAAGAGTTGTTAGTTCACAGGCGGAGACCCAGACGCCCCAGAATGCTCCCGTAATCCCGAATTCTCCGACACACGCCTGGCCGTCCCGAGTGACCAAGATGTTGTTCTGGGCATTGTTGGGCATCAACGTGTGGACTCGCTTATCCCTTGGTTTGCCTACCGGAGTGATATTACCGTGTAAAATACCCAACCCATGAAGATGCATCAAGCCACGGCATACTTGTGCAAGCTGTTTACCAGCATGGTAAGTGGGTACCCCCGTCGACCTGAAGGTCGATGAGCGCGTACCAGCATCAGTTGATTGGCACTTGGGTTCATCCGGGTGTACTGGGCGACGTTCCCGTTTGGCATCCATGGGCTCATGATGTAAAACGGAAAGAGTGTCTCCGAAACTTCGATAAGGGGAGCACGTTTGGATAAAGACCAAGCCCACCCCCCTCGCTTACACGGCGGTATGTCTGGTATGAAGGGTAATGAGTGCTTCTCTCATAAAACAAGAGAGTCGGACACCTTTTCAATCTCCCTTAAGGGGGTCCGATCCTGCGTCCGAATTACCTTGACACACACAGGCTTCCCACGATAATCTCCTTTCCAAATATCTGCGAACCCATTGTGCACGCAGTCTAGGTGTTCGTCATGCAGTTCTACACCGGGGAAGATTCGGGATTCGCGGAGGAGGGCGTGGGCATAAAGCCTGAGCCACACGTTCAACATAGGGTAGTATCGTGGCCGGGAAGATAAGACTGATACAGCCTAACCATCAGAGGCGTCAGAGAAAGAGCCTGGGAGATCGAGCAGGGAATAGGTACCTTGCGAAACCTCCCCGCCAATGCCGCTGTTTCTGCTGGGGACAAGCCAATCGGGGAGGTCCGATCCCTTGATATCAGGTCGGAGATCGACGATAGATACTGACGCTCTGTTGATGTGACGTCGTAGTATGCAATCGCGGTGGGAATTGAGGATGCGTGCAACAAATCTTCCCCCAGTCGAATGAGGTTCCTGCGACGAACGAGGGGGAATTCAACTAAATCATCTGTCTGTAAGCCATCGCCCCTTGGGCTCGTTCTAGTTGGCGACTCACTCTTGAAAGGGTCTTCATCAGACATAGCCGTTCGTCCAAGCGGGGAGATCGCGCCGGCGGAGAGGGAGATGTCGGGGTCACAGAGAGGGTTTACTTCCAGCCTCATGGAAACGACGCCGATCCCCCATTCAAGCCATGGTCCTGGTCGTCCGGATTGGTCGTATCTATTACTGTGACGTGCCGATCGCAACCGTGCAGGTCATCCGCAACACTGTACTCCGGTCGCTTCTGAGATCTGAGCAGCGAACTTCTTCTGGTGGTTTCCCCGCCGGATTTGGGCGCTTGCGGGACTCCCACCCCAAAAAGATGGACCTTTGGCTTTCGGAAGTAAACTTGTGTGTACTTCCTGCTGGCCTAAAATCAATCCATTTGGGGATACTCTGTAATCCTGTGTGACATGCTGTTGACGTGATGGCGTGGCGTGATGAAGGTGTGATACGCTTCACATTCGTAGAGTGCCCTATAGACTCGTTCACTGTGGTGTGAATGGCTTGATCAGAGGATGGGAATGTCTGGATTATACCGTTCCCGTAGTTAAGTAGTGGTTTGCCCATAGTTAGAAATATCGTGGAGAACAACTGATAAGTATAGGAAAACAAGAGAGCCGCTACAAGACGAAGGACAGAAGAATGGAAGGGTGCCCGATCGAGGTGAATGCCGGCCGAGCCAAACTTTGGTGGGTCACGGTCAGTGGGTGTGGGGGAAAGTTAAGCGTAAATCTGGAATGGTAAAAGTCTGTCGGCGTTGAAGAGGAAATTGTTTGCGATATCTTCTCCTTCCAAGAATCGCGTTGGGTATATGACTGATTGAGGCGTCAGCAAGATGGTCACAACTCACAGAAGTGGTAGAAATCTCTCACCTAAGTAACCACGCAACTCTCCCAACAACCTCTCCATCTCTTCTCGTTCCCAAGCCTCGAAGGGCTCTTGATCAGGCCGGATTGATCTCCTCCTCTCTCTCTCCTTCTCTTTGTCACCAGCTGCATTAGTCGCAGACGGTCTGCAGTCGAGGTTCCCTCTCCCGCAACCATTGTCCACCCCCAACTCCCCTCTGTCCTGCGTCTGTTCGGGGTTTTCCGTCGGTTTGTGAAAGTCCGGGGCTTGCTCATCACCCGCTTTCGATGGGACACGTCCGACATCACCATTTCCATCCTTCGCCTAAAGAACCAGTAAGTGAACGCAACAAAGACCACGCACGGTATGCTCGCACCGGTTTGTTCAGACGCTCATGGTGGAGTACAAAATCCTTGTATTGCTTCCAGGTGGTGACGAGATCGTCAGGGACAGTGTGGAACACCTTACGATAGATTCCGGTCTGAATGGGATCTCAGCAATCGTCCACAGCAACCTTCTCGCCGATACACTCACGTTGTGAATGGTGCACGCCATCCAAACCCTCTCCCAAAACTCGTCCGAAATCGGGTCCTCAAATCCACGCGGGTTGACAGTAGGAGTGGACATGGGGAGGGTCCAACTCCTTGGATTAAGCTTGGTCGAAGGGTGTTCCTTGACTTCTGTGCGTGGGCGAACGGCCTCCCTCTCTGTCCTGATGGCGTCGTTTTTGCCAAACACAACGTGGGGGTGCTGATCGTCCGCTTTCGAGTTTTTGGGTGGATCTGTAGGGGGGGCTTTTTGTTCTCCGTTCTCTACTCGGGCTTCGAAGGTCGCGGGGGGCACCAAAAGATCCCGAAACAAGTCGGTGGTTCTCGGGGTCTCGACTCCACCTTGATCCCGCTTCTTTTCCGAAACCTCCACATCACCGTTTGCCTTGACATCTTGGTTCTTGGACACCGCAGGGCCGCTATGCCCCTGAGACTCCTGGGCATCTCCACCCTGTGGCTCTGGTGCCCTATCCGGGCCCTCCTCGGAGGTTCCACTGTCCTCAGGGAAAGAGTCCAGCGATTCCACCACAGCATTTTCCTCCACCGCAGGAACGGTGGAGCTGCGGAACCTGTGGTCCTTCTCGTGGTCTCGCGACCTCACTGTACGTCCCTTCTCTGACGATCCGTCACAGGTACCAAACTCGGAGGGTTCCTGTCTGTTGCCCTCCTCCATAGCCTGATGGGGTGGCTCACCGGCGTCGGTATCCATGACGTGTTCAACAACGGGAACGGCTTTACATAGGGTATTCATTAGTGCAAGGATGTATCGGCTGGCATTTGCGAAGTACCTTGTCTAACAGCACGGCTGACTCCCGAACCCCCCTTTGTCTCTTCGGAGTGAACGACGTCATGTTTACCTCCCGCCTCTCGATCAGGATCCCGGGGCGATTGGCCATTCGCCGGCTTCCACGGCTTCACGTCCATCAGATCCTCCTCATACATGGAATCGACATCAACCCCAAGGTGCTCCCACATCAGCCTGACTTGTAAGCTATGTGCGAACCAACCAACTCTGAACGGTTTACCGGCCATGGTACTAAGAAGGAAGTGTGTAAGGATCGTTTGCTCAGATACAAAACCTCTCACATACCCGTCAATCATATCCGTGTCTCGAATCACAGCAGCCACCTCCGAATCACGGTCACCTCGCTGAGACCGTTCATTGATGTTGGCGCTGCCGATGATAGCCAACCTGTCATCTACGATGCAAATCTTCGCATGGACGTACACCTGTTCCGTGGTCAAGACATTCCCACGCAACTTTGCCCAGCTACGAAGCGAGAAGACCGAGATGTAGTCAGACAGCTGGAGAGAGCGTCAATCCCCGAATACGAAGTCGGATTATCCCACGCTTACATCGATACCCTCCTTCCTCAGCCTACCAAAGATCGAGTTTGGCCCCCTGCAGATCGAGTTTGGCCCCCTGCAGATCGTCCTGTTCTGAAACTCGATAATGATACGGAGCTAGGGGTAATCAATAACGTGGAAAAAGAGCGTAGAACGGCCGGTCCTCACCGAATTCGCGTCACCGTGATTGATGGGGGAAGGGTAGCCAGGAAGCAGGGGAATTACAATGCAGCATCTCCATGGCGTCCCTTCTTGGTGCGCCCCGATCGCTCGATGGATGATCACGTCGCCAATCTTGTTCTCCACTTTCACGCCGTCCAGGACTGTCCTAGTATCCCGCTCGGTTGATGAGAAAACCACCAGGACAAGTCACGCTGACGAGGAGAAAGAAGGAAGTGTGTGGAAACGAGCAGGACTTACGATGTGATGAAGAACTGGTTCTCGATGTATACGAAATGTTCTGAGAGTTGAATCACTGCAAGGGGTCACGGCTTGAATGTCAAACAAAGTCGAGCGATAGGATCTGACCTTTCAAATAAGTGTTCTGGATCGACTGTTCGATCCTATCGGGTGTACCCAACGACCAAAATCCAGCGGATCTCACGATCTGTACCTCACAGGTCCCTGTGAGTCCCATAGAACTCAATTCGCTGGCCTTGAACTCCGGTGGAGGCAAAAGGCATGGCATCACACAAGAGTGATTCTATAGCGATTCCAGTTACCGTTATGGGCCACAAGCAGAGAGGGGGATTTTACCTTGATGCGAAGGAGGTAATTCCACCGTTCAACGAAGTGATGGGCAAGATCCCGAGCCGGTTGTCTGACGACTTGCATCCCAACGTCGTGCCAAGGCATCCGAGGCACCTTACTCCTATCATACATATCCTCCTCGGGTTTTTTCAGATTGTGAAAGTCCGCAACCCTGCCATTACTATAATGCTTGCCTGTGAGGTATTACGTTTAATTCCATCACAGATACGTTGCGAATACCTGTGGACTGACCTGGCCAAACCTGTTCACCGACTTGGAGATCTGATGCATCGGGGTCATCGACTAGAACATGTTGTGGTGTGTCCCACCGGCCGAAACACATGTCGAGCCTGTTGAACTTGGAGACGTCTGAGGCCTACGGTTCAACTCAGACAGGTGTCACATTTACTGCAGACACCCAGTAGCGCCCGGTAGCGCCTATACGGCAGCAACCGGTATGATAGCGCCTATGCGGCAGCTTGGAGAGATCCGGTGTGTGCACGCCCATCAGCGCAGCCCCCGGCAGTATTACCATCATGCGCCCTTATGGCAGCCGATGTATACCCGCACCCTTAAGGTGCCAAGCACTGTCATGCACCTGACATTTTTCACTTTTCCTTTCCCCTTCCTCTCTTTATTTCTTCACTCAAAGACAATATGAAACGAAAACCTTTGTGTTATTGAAGCACAAGACGGACTACAAAGGTTACAAGATACCGGACTACTGGACTACTCGACGTTGTTACCATCCCAATCCAACACG